>Ga0208189_1000006_pt1 | contig 162541 bp, 137 predicted proteins | sample June2015DPH_10_5_FD_184702 | JGI IMG/M metagenome (GOLD analysis project Ga0208189, IMG submission 184702) | Peatland microbial communities from SPRUCE experiment site at the Marcell Experimental Forest, Minnesota, USA - June2015DPH_10_40... | ecosystem: Environmental > Terrestrial > Soil >... | reverse complement strand
AAAGCGCTACTTATGAATACTGGCAAAATACTTTGGCACTACATTTCCCACTCCGCGCGATGTCGCGTCTCTATTTTTCAATGGGTTAGCGGCGGGCGACTCCGTTTTCATGGCAAACATGCGCTAGCTTTTGCCGCGACTTCAGGCAAGGGTGGAGGCCAAAGAAAAAGGCGCCCCGGCTTAGCTGAGGCGCCCGAAGTTTTCCAGTTGTCTTTGATTATGCGCCGGGCGGCAGGAACACAGCCGCAGCGGTAAGGAACTCCACGTCTGGAAGTTCTGTCTTTACCTTCACGCTTTGATACTTCCCTTTCGCCCCGCCAGAGGCCGCGAAGGTCAGCAGGTACTGGTTGCTGAGATGCTCCGCGATCTCGTCGAAGTATGGCTTGAGGCTGACCGGCGCGCCGGTTCCAAGATAAAACGCCTCCGCCCCTGTCTCGTCAGACAATTTGCCCAGGTTGTTCTGGGCATTTGTCACGTAATAGAAACTGCCGCCATGGTGTCCAGCACTCGGATAGTAGATGGTCCAGATGTTGGTATTCTGCCGCTCCGCTCTTTGAATCACGCTATCGAGATCCGGGCTGAAGGGACCCGACCACGGTCCACGGAAGAAATCAATACCCGAAGAGATTAGAAGGATGGACCGACGGGGGCCAGTCTGAGGCCAACGCTTTAGCATGTCCATGGTTCCCAGGTAGGGACTGGAGCCGATCGCTGCTGTGCCAATAGGAATGCGCAGCGCTTTGGCGGCCAGTTCATGATCGGTGGTGAAATCTTGCGCCACTTGCGTTGCGTTGTTGCGAATATATCCCACCGCAATGTGAGTCGTTGCCGGCTGAGCCATAATGAACTCCTTGAGGTCACTCCACTGGCCCGCTGCAGCGTTAACGATGGAGTCGTCGATCAGGATGGCCAGGAATAGGTTGTCGTCCTTTTTCCAGTCAGCGATCTGCTTGCGTTCCTTGCCGGTGAAAAATTGGACATCATCCTTGGAAATCGGCGGCGCTCCCTCTTTCTTTCCGACCGCTGTCACTGTAAATGTCGCCGTGCCGGACGCGGCCGCCTTGGTTTGCGCTTGGGATGTCCCAACGACAACAAACAGGAGTGCTCCGAGGAACACCCCCAACTTTCCAACCGTGCTATGGTGTCTCATACTCGTTCTCCTCTTTTCTTGCTCTCCGTACCTCATACCTCTGTTATGTGATGCAGGAATGCCTCTTTTTGCATATATAACGTCTTCGCTTGAAAAGTCAGGCATTTCGGGTTGTAGCCGCGGACCACGGGCATCCCCCGTAACCAATTCCGCATCCGTTTTTCATCACCCATCTTGGGTTCCTCACGCTTACGCTACCCTCATACAAGATGTCTTCCACAATCTCATTCCCAGATTCTGCGGGCCGCGGGGACTCCGGCGATGCGGCCTCGTCCCATGGTTTATGGATCTACAAACCATGGCTCGATCTGCTGGTCGGTTGTGGCGCCTGGTCGGCCCCGCTTCTGTTGTTGACTGCGTTTGTCGCCCGTTCGCAGACCGTCGCATGGTCTTTCGTCTTTTATCTGCTCGCCCTGCTCTTCAACTATCCCCATTTCATGGCCACGGCCTACCGGGCGTACCACTCCTACGATGAATTCACAAAATACCGTTTCTTTACGGTGCACGTTGCGGTGTTGCTTGCGCTTTCCGGTCTCATCGCTCACCTCTGGTATCCCCTTCTACCCTGGATCTTCACGCTGTACATCTGCTGGAGCCCCTGGCATTACACGGGACAGAATTTCGGCTTGTTGATGATGTTCGCCCGCCGCGCGGGACTCTCTCCCACCGAAAACGAACGCAGCGCCTTGCATCTTTCCTTCATCGCTTCGTATCTGCTTCTCCTGTTCAGCTTCCACACCGGCCCTTCCGGGGATGCACTGATACTTTCGCTAGGCCTGCCCGCGCGGTTCACACTACCCGTCAGGGCGATGCTGGCTTTATTTTTCGTTGCCGCCAGCGCCTGGGCGCTGAGTTCGCTCTCCCGGCGGAGCTCTTGGAAAGCTCTGCTCCCGTCGGCCACGCTTGTCCTCACGCAGTTCCTATGGTTTCTTTTGCCTGCGCTCATCGAGTTGCTGAGCGGCAAGGAAATACCGCAAACGCGGTACTCCAGCGGCATCCTTGCCGTTCTACACTCGGCGCAATACCTTTGGATCACCAGCTATTACCAGAGAAAGGAGGCGCGCGCCGCCGGGCAGTCTTCCTGGAGTTTCCCCCGCTATTTGCTAACACTGGTTGCAGGCGGAATCGCGCTCTTCGTACCCGGACCATGGATCGTCAGCCGCCTGTTCCACGCCGATTTTGCCGCCAGTTTTCTGACCTTCACGGCACTGGTGAACCTGCATCATTTCATCCTCGATGGCGCCATTTGGAAGCTGCGTGATTCCCGCATCGCGTCGCTCCTACTGAATGAACGCGGCCAGGACAAAGAAGTTGCGGCCACTTCCGGCGGCTCCGTCGCCGGGGTGTTTCACTGGCTGGCTGGTTCTAGTCCCGTTGCGCGGGGGCTGCGAATCGGTGCCGTTCTCCTTCTTCTCCTCTGGGGTGGCGTCGACCGGCTTCATTATTACTGGGCCAATGTTTCAGGGAATTTCCGCTCTCTCCAGCGTGCCGAAGCGCTCAACCCCAACGACAGTGTTGTGCAGTCGCGGCTTGCGAGGGCTGCCGAAGCCGCAGGCAATCGCGATGCCTCTATAGCCGCATTGCAGCATGCGGCAGAAGTGAATCCTCGCAATCTTTCCCTGCAGCAAGAGTTAGCGCGCGGACTCATCACGGCCGGCCACGATGCCGAGGCGTACTCCTTCTATCGGCAACTGCTGGCGCGATTCCCCGATAACGCGGACGCCCTGGTGAACTACGGTCTTCTGGCACATCGCCTGGGCCATGACGTGGAAGCCGTTGATAGCTGGCAGCGTGCCGTTGATGTCGATCCAACGCAAACCAACGCCCAGTTGTATTTGGCGCAATCTCTCGCCCAGCAAGGCGAACTCCAGGCCGCCGCGCGCCACTATCGCACCTATCTCGAAGTTGTCTCCAAGCATCCCGAGGAGCATCGCAACGAGCGGCCCACGGTAATATCCGCGCTCATCAACGTCTCGGATGCGGATGCCGCTGTAAAGAAATTTACTGAGGCGGTTCACGGCTATCAAGCCGCCACTCTGTTTGCCGCAAAGCTGGGTGACACTTCCCTGCAAAGTCTTGCGCTCGCGCATGCCGCCGAAGCCCAGGAGGGTGCCGGCGCTATCGCTGCTGCCGCGAGTTCGTTCGAGCAAGCTTTGCGCCTCGATGAATCTTTCGGCGAGCCGCTGAATGCCGCGGCCGATTGGTTCAATTACGGTCAATTTCTGCATCGCCAGAAGCAACCGGAGCGCCTGGTTTTCGCCTGTTTCCTCAAGGCCGAGGATCTGCTGCGCGCCACTCCCGGCGAGGACCTTTCCGCCGTCGTGAAAGCGCGTCAGGCTAGTGAAGCGCGCCTTGGCAACGAAGCGCAGTCTGCCCGTGCCCGATTTCCGCAACTCGTATCGGAAGCTCTGACTCTGTCTGTATCCAACACCCCTGCTCCGTAACCCTTGGTTTTTTCCACGGTCTGCGTGACGCATTGCACGAATCTGGTCTAGAATGGGGCCGCGGATCGTTTCCCCTCGCTCCTGTTTCCCCACGGAGGTATAAAGGGCCCATGGCGCTGATGCGCTCGATGCTGCTCGCCGCTTCGCAAAATGTGTGGCTCCGCGAACACGCGGTGAATTACCCGTTCGTGCGCCGCAGCGTTTCACGTTTCATGCCCGGCGAAACTTTGGAGGCAGCGCTTGCCGCGGCACAGGCCCTGCGCCTGAAGAATCTCGGCAGCGTCTTTACGCATCTGGGCGAAAACGTCAGCGACCGCGACGAAGCACGAAAGGTGACCGAACATTATCTGGAAGTTCTCGACCGTATTCACCAGTTGAATCTTTCTACCGAAGTTTCCGTAAAGCTCACGCAACTTGGCTTGGATCTTTCTCCCGAATTTTGTTTCGATAATCTCATTCAAATCATTCGGCGTGAATCGCCCTCCGCCACCGTCTGGGTGGACATGGAAGCAAGCAATTATGTTGATGCGACGCTGAATATTTACAAGAACGCCCTGAAGAATCATCCGAATGTTGGCCTTTGCCTGCAGTCCTATCTCCGCCGAACACAAAAGGACTTGGCCGATCTGCTTCCGCTACGCCCCGCCATTCGCCTGGTCAAGGGTGCTTACAAGGAGCCACCGGAAATCGCCTTTCCGAAAAAGGCGGACGTCAACGAAAATTACTTCGTTCTCGCCCAGGAATTGCTGCGCGCGCAATCGGCTGGAGAATGCTCCCGGGCCGCTTTCGGCACTCACGATGTCGCCCTCATTCGGCGTCTGGCGGATTTCGCCGGCCAACAGGGCTATGCAAAAGCCATTCTCGAAGTGCAAATGCTCTATGGCATCCAGCGCGTCGAGCAGGAACGCCTGGCGCGAGAGGGCTATCGCTCGATCGTTCTAGTGGCTTACGGCTCGTATTGGTACCCCTGGTTTGTACGGCGCCTCGCGGAGCGCCCGGCCAATTTGTGGTTCATGCTCCGAAATGTTTTTGCTTCTTAGCTCCAGGAAAGGAGATCAGCATGCGTAAATTCAGTGCTTTTGTTGTCGTGCTCGTTGCGGTGTTTCTGATTGCCGCGCGCGCACCGGAACCTCCATGGAAACCCCTTTTCAATGGGAAGGACCTCACAGCGTGGAAGCACGTCGGCCCAGGCAACATGACCGTCGAGAATGGCTTAATCCAGACACACGGAGGCATGGGCCTTCTCTATTGGACTGGCGGCAAGGTCGGCCACTCCCGGATTCGGGTGGTCTACAAAATGCGCGACACGAACGACAATTCCGGCGTCTTCATCCGCATCCCCATCGAACCTCGCGAAGAGTGGATGCCGGTTCACTACGGCTACGAGGTGCAGATTGACAACCATCCGGAAACCTCCAACGAAGACGAGTACCACATCACCGGCACGCTCTACTCGCTGACCAAACCCCTTGCCAAACCCGGCAAGCCCGGCCCCGAGTGGAACACCATGCTCATCACCATTGATGGCCCGCACACCATTGTCGAACTCAACGACGTGAAGGTTACCGACTACACCGAAGGCCAGCCCGTGGCCGAGCGCAAATTCGACTTCGAGCCCCAGCGCGGGCGCCGCCCGGATGAAGGCTACATCGGCCTGCAGAATCACAGCGACAACGACATCGTCTTTTTCAAGGAAGTCAGCCTGCAATCCCTGCCGTAGATAAACGATCCGGAGAATCAGTTCGCAACATTTTTGGAGAACACTATGAGCAAAAATCCGATTTCTCGCCGTCAGTTCCTGCAAACCACTGCCGTGACCACCGGCGCCTTGATGACCACCCGCCGCATTGCCCTCGACCCGGCTCGCATTCCCTCCTCGTGGGAGGTCCCGCCGAGCGATCGCGTGCGTTTTGGCATCATCGGCGTGGGTATGCAAGGCAGCGGCCTGCTTGCAACCGCTGTAAGTCTTCCGGGCGTGGAATGCGTGGCCGCGAGCGACCTCTACGATGGCCGCCATGCCCTTGCGAAGGAGATTGCCGGGACCAAAATCACGGCCACGCGGCGTTACAAAGAACTGCTCGACGACAAGGAGATTGATTGCATCATCGCCGCCATTCCCGATCACTGGCACAAGCAGGTCTTCGTGGACGCAGTCAGCGCCGGCAAGGATATCTACTGTGAAAAGCCGATGTCGCACAGCGCCGCTGACGGCATCGAGATGGTGAATGCCGCTAAGAACTCGGGGCGCATCACGCAGATCGGTTCGCAGCGCGTCAGCTCCGTAATTTGCGGCAAGGCCAGGGAACTTCTGTCGCAAGGCATCATTGGCGACTTGAATCTCGTGGAAGGCTCGCTGGGGCGTAACGATCCGACCGGCGCGTGGGTCTACCCGGTCCCGCCGGATCTTTCGACGCAAACACTGGATTGGGACACCTGGCAGGGCACCGTGCCGAAACGTCCTTTCGATGGCAAAGTTTTTGCCCGCTGGCGCTGCTGGAAGGAATATGGCACCGGTGTTGCCGGCGATCTTCTGGTGCATCTCGTCAGCGGTATGAACTACATGCTTGGCTGGAACGAACCGCCGACCAAGGTGACGTCGATCGGCGGCATTCTCCGCTTCAATGATGGACGCAACATGCCTGACGTGCAGGCCACGCTGTATGAGTACGGGAAGATCCCCGTATATCTCCGCCTGAATCTGGGTTGCGAGACGCCGGAGGTTTACCGCTTCCAGGGCTCGAAGGGAATTCTGGAAGTGACGGAGGTCACCATTACTCACTACCCGCAGACGGGAGAAGATTCGGCGCCCAGTTATTATGCCTTCAGTTTTCCGCACGACCTGCGGGAAGCGTATATGAAACAGTGGCACGAACAGCACGATCCCGCTCCCGGAAAGGAACCCCTGACCGAAGGCTTCAACTACAAGGGCGATTCATGGGACGACTTGCGGCCGCACCTCTGGAATTTCTTCCAGGCGGTGCGCACACGGAAACCAGTGGCCGAAGATGTGGTGTTCGGACACAACGCGGCGCTGGCGTGCCACATGTCCAATGAATCGTATTTCCGGAAGAGCGCGGTGACGTGGGACGCCGCTTCCGGTCAGATCAAGAGTTGATGCTCGCGGGAATTTGCGGCTTGGTTTTCTTGAAAAGGCGGCTGAAGCTCAGCCCCGTTGGTTATTTGGCGCGATGAAATTCGACGTAGTCGCGGCCTTTATACAGGCGGTATTTGCCGGCGTCGGAGGTGGCGAGAACTTGCAGCGGCACGGGGTGCTTGATTTCTGCGTCATTCACGGAGGTGATCTGATACAAGTCGTTGGAGCCCAGATCCATGACCACGAACTTGTTCCCTTCGAGGAACCCGAATCCATAGGCGCCGGGCTTCAGAGTTTGCCCGCCAATTTCGACCGTGACTTCGTTGATGAGATAGCCCTGATACTTTTCACGCAAGCCAGTGGAGTAACCGGAATTGTCCACCAGACCTGCAAGAACGAAAAATCCATCGGCGTAACGCACGCCGCCCGTGTTGCGCAGTTGCGTGGTAGCAGTCTGTCCGCGGAAGAAAACCTTCTCCGGGAAAATCTTGGGAGTAATGTCGGCCGCCTTTAGTACGGCTTCTTTGGCCGGGGCGGCTTCCATCGTTTTTTGGGCCTGGGCATAGGCCATGCCAGCCACGATCAGCAGCAAGCTGGCGAACAACACAAGGGTGAGGCGTACCTTCATGAGATTCTCCTCCAGTATCGAATGGATTGGGTGGAACACTGGATTGTACCTCTTTTTCAGGCATACCAGTGCAAAACGCCTCGGACGCCCGGAGACAGGGGCGAACCAAATCCCCGCACGGAGGGACGTCAACATCTCGAGCAGTTACAGCGAGGCGCACGCGCAGTGGGCTTTGCACTGGGTGAGCCAAAGAAGATCAGCATTGCCAATGGGAGCGGCAATGAAATGGGATCAGCATGTAGAATCAACCGTGACGTGAACGCTGGCGCCAAATCTGACGCCAGGTCAACAAAGCAGCGAAACCACAGCCCGCCAACACTGGAAACAGCGGCACACCCTTCGAAACCAGGAGGTACGAAGCGAAAAAGCAAGCCGCGAGAAAGAACTGCCATTTGTATTTCATTTCCAAACCATATACACCCAGGAGATTCCCAAGAGCAACAACAGAAACGCAATCGCAGGCGCCCTCAGCGATTGAGTCCAACGCGGCCGCGTTAGGCCCTTGCGTCTGAGCCGGCGGACTTCGGAGAGTTGACGGCGGGCGAGCGCCAGTTCCCACTCGTTTCGGGCCAATTCTAGCGCCCTGGCGGTTTCCTCCTCGGCACGGTCAATGATCCGCAGGCGGAAGAGCAGTTCGGAGTACTTGAGTTGGGCGAAGAAATTTTCCGGCTCGATGCCTCGCGCCTCCTCGAGCGCGTCCATCGACCGGTAAACGTCGTAGTTCATGGCGTGTGCAATGCCAAGGCAGGTGCGCATGTCCGCGTTCTCCGGATTCAGCGCACAAGCTTCCGTGAGCGACGCGATGAACTCCGCTAACTTCTCCGGCGGGACCGCATGGGGGTCCCGCCAGGGAAGTGCCGGCAAGCGGCTCGGCCGCAAACGGGGAGCGAGCCCTTCAGGTCTGAGTTGAATTGCTGTTGTCATGGTAGCCATTCGCATGCGCTCCTCAAACTTAGGACTTCAGTTCGAATTCCGGATAGGCCAGCGCGCCCATCTCCGGAAGGTCGAGGCCTTCCAACTCTGATTTGGCGGAAGTGCGTTGCCCAACCAGCAAGTCCACCACGAAGGCGAACAGGAAGCTGAGTGTAAACACGAAACCCACTAGCGTGGCCACACCCACCAACTGCGCCACAAGTTGACTCGCGTCACCGTAGAACAGCCCGGTCACGGAACCGTTCACGCCATTCCATGCGCCGCCGTAGTTGCTTTTGCCGTCGGCAAACAGACCGACTGAAATAACACCCCAGATGCCGCAGGTCCCGTGCACGGAGACCGCACCTACCGGGTCGTCTACTTGCAGAACGCGCTCGACAAAGGCGACGGAGAGACATACCAGAACGCCCGCGACGAACCCGATGATCACCGCGCCTACTGGATTCACAAACCCTGAAGGGGCAGTGATCGCCACCAGCCCGGCCAGGAATCCGTTACCGGTCATCGAGGCATCCGGCTTCTTGTACATGAACCACATGTATAACATGGCGCTTATCATACCGGTGGCGCTTGCCAGCATGGTGTTCACGGCGATGGAGCCGATGCGCAGGTTGCCGTTGCTCGAAGCACCGAGGGTGGAGCCGGGGTTGAACCCGAACCAGCCGAAGGCCAGGATCAGGCAGCCGGTGATGACCAGCACGATATCGTGGGCCAGTATGACTTGTGGTCTACCCTCCCGGGAGAACTTGCCGATTCGCGGGCCGAGGATCATGGCAATGGCTAAGGCGCTGAGGCCGCCCACGGCGTGCACCACCCCTGATCCGGCGAAATCGCAATACCCCTTGCCAAGACCAAAGTTGGTGCCGAGATTCGCGAGCCACCCACCGCCCCATGCCCAGTTCGCATAAAGCGGGTAAGTGAAGGCCGCAAAGAGGAACGAGGTCACGATAAAGGCGGAGAACTTCCATCGCTCGACAGCCGCGCCCGTGGGTATTGTCGCTCCGGTGTCCATGAACACCATCTGGAATAGGAACAGCACCATCACGCCCACGTCGTAGGTTCCCTTATGCATGAGGAAAAGCCCATGCTGTCCGAACAATCCGAAGGGCTTCCCGAAAATCGTTGCGGTGAATTCCGCGCTGAGCGGAGCGGTGCCGCCTAGGTTGGCGACAGCGCCCACGCCGCCCATCTGGATGGCGAAGCCAATGAGCCAATAGGCAAACATCCCGATGCCATACACGCCCATATTCATCATCATGGTGTGATTGGCATTCTTGGCGCGGGCCAGACCGGACTCCAGCAGCGCAAAACCCAGTTGCATAAACATGACGAGGTAGCCGGTAATCAACGTCCAGACAAAATTGACGGCGATTTTGTTTTGCCCGACTTGGTTTGCCAAGTCGCCTATCGTCAGTCCCTTCTTGGGGTCACTCACGGTGACGTCGCTTGCATTACCTGTGAGCGACCCGTCCGGATCTCCTTTGGCGCGCGCGTCTGCCGAAGGCACGGGCGTTCCGGCCAAATCGCCATCCAGAATCGGTTTCGGCGCCGGCGGCGGCGGTGGTACTGCGACCGTTGCCGCAGGAGCTGCTGCCGGGGCGGCAGCGGGTGCCTGTGCAAGAGCAAGCGGCGCGATACAGAACGCCGCGAACAATACCACGAGCAGTCTCTTCGTCGAGTTTTTCATCCTTGCCCTCACCCCTTTTTCCAAATTGCGTTCTTGAGATAGGCCTTGTTAAGCACACCCATAATTCCGAACAGGCTCACCGCCAGTCCGACGAGCACCATCGCCAGCCGTCCTCCGACTGAGGAAGTTACGCCTAGACTGAGTACACTGATCACAAATCCCAATAGCGTCAGAAGTATTCCGACAAGAATCATGGCTTGTTTTCCTCAATTCTCCGCTTGTTCGAGCGGCTTAATCTTTCGAAATATTGCAAGCGATCCGGCCAGAAAGGCTGCGGCAACCAGGTAGAGAAGAACACTTCCTGCGTAAATTGCCCCGGCTAGAGCCGTAAACGCAAGCAAATAGACCGTGACCCCAACTGCCTGTGTGGGATTTGCTCCCATTGCGTTTTCCCTCCATATTTGAAATCAAGACAACCCACCAACACGTACAAGAACCGCAGCAAACGCACAGCTACCGCTTGGGCCCGAAAAATCCGACGAAACCTAGAGCGACCGTATTTTCACTCTTGCTGGAGGCTGGATTGATGCTCCTGTCGAAAAAAAGCTGATTCGACCAGTCGTATCGGTACTCGAGGCGTGCCAGAAATCCCGCAAGGATCTTGTACTCGCCGGTGAGAGTGATCTCCTTCAAGTCCTGCGCCTTGCCGGTCGAGAAACCCTCGCTGTCCTTGAACCACTCGATGCGCGGAGTGAAGGACCACTTGCTGGTTGGCTGAAAATGCAACGCGCCGCCAATGCCGTACCAGTTGTCCGTGGTCTCCGTGATGATGCCCGAGCTGCCCGTGGTACCCGAGACGCTCAGGGGGCTTGTGTTCTGACCGTAATCATAGTTGAGATAAGCGTTGAACTTGCTGCTGGGCGTCAACAGCAGCACGCTGTCGTACAGTTGGCGCCACCCTGTGTTCGTGCCCGGGTTTTCCGGGCCACCATAATAACTGTTGGTCCAGGCAAATTTGGTGGTCGTGAACGTGCCCGTAAGTCCCAGCGTCTTCCCGCTATTGTTGTCCTCGGTGTCGTTCCAGCCGTTCACCAACTGAACCCCACCAGTGAAATGCTTGCCGATGGGAAAGGAGGTGCGAATCCCGAAGTGATAATACGGAATGGCCCAGGCAAACAACAGGGAGCGAGAGTAGTTCCAGTTGGAATTGGTTTCGATCACTTCTGCGCCAGCGCTGGTCACGAATTGGCCAAGGTCAACCTCGAAGCCCTTCAGCGCCGCGGGCTTTAAACTTACATAAGCCTGCTCGACGTTGCGGAGGATACTCGGCGCATCGTTTGGTTCGCTTGCATGAATGATGTCAAACGCGCGCCCGAAGCCGAGGTCAACCTCGAAGCCTACCGGGTCCGCAGTGTGAGACATGCTGAGCTTCGCCATGTTCAGGCTGAACTGGTTGGCCTTCACATCAAAGTTGTAAAGCTGGTTCGTCATGGAGGCGGGATGATTGGCGTTGAAGTCCACATAGCCATCCACTAAGCCGCTGAAATCGATGGGGCCGATAGACCAAGTCGGCGTAGCCTCGGGAGCAGCAGCGGCGGGAGCGGGGCTCTGCGCTGGGGGCGCGGCGGCGGTAGTCGGGGTTGGGGTCGGAGCTGGAGCCTGACCCTGCGCGGAGGGCGCAGCCGCTGCTGTTGACGAGCTATTGCGTGCTTCCAATTCCGCCAGCCTCTTCTCCAACTGGTCAATGCGATCCAGCAACATGCGTTCGCGAATGTCCTCCGTCGTCCGAGCTATCCGAATTTCGGCATTCGCTGACGGAGTGGTATTTTCCTGCGGAGTCGTGGGGGGCGGCGCCGACGCCTGAGTACCCTGGGATGTGCCAGGTGCAGGCTGCTCTGCGGGAGGTGAACTCGTCTGGGCAAGGGCGGGCACACCCAGCAGTGACGCTAGTAAGACGCAACAACAGACGGAGCGAAAGCGCATCTACTGTCCTATTCTTCCCCCACTTCTGGAGGACTTGAACCTAAGGGCCTGAAAAAACGACTGAACGGTGCTTGGCGGAGAAATGTAGCGGCGAAGCTTTGGGAATGCCAACGCAAACTTTCTATTATCGAAATCGATAATTTGTGATTGGCGTAGCGCACAAGTAAGTGCATTATCTCTGCCACGAAGCTTGCCGGTTCCCAGGCGCGGGTGCGCCTTCCAGAAGCAAGGAACTTTCTACCGAGAGGGGAAATGCATGAAGAAAATTGAAGCAATCATTCAGCCGTCGCGGTTTGAGTCCGTGAAAGAGGCCCTGCGGGAAATTGGAATAGAAGGAATCACAGTATCGGAAGTACGGGGACACGGCAGGCAAAAGGGCCACACAGAGACGTACCGCGGGCGCGAGTACTCCGTGGACCTTTTGCCAAAGGTAAAACTCGAGCTGGCTTTGCCCGAAGCGCAAACGGCGCAGGTCATCAATGCCATCCTGCAGGCCGCGAAGACCGGAAAGATCGGCGACGGCAAGATTTTCATATCCACCCTGGATGACGCCATTCGCATCCGGAACGGGGAACGCGGAGAAGGCGCGCTCTGACGGACATGACCACCCACTTCAGATCTGCACGAGATGTTGCGGGTGAAGCCTTGCAGCATCTTTTCTATGCCAGCAAGTTCCTCTGCTTGCTCAGAACGGATTGCCGGGATTAGCGCTGGGACATCCCCAATGAAGAAGGAGCCGCCAAGATTACTATAAGTGAAATCGTCATAGCCCGCTGTGGTGGTGTGAAAGATCACCCGGGCCCCAGCTTGCGGAAGTGGACCTCCGGGACGCCAGTAGTCCCGTGAGTGGTGGCGAGGCACGAGTAAACTTAGCGGGGCGGATTGTACGTAGAAATGCGGAAGAAGTCTGCAAAGAGGCAGGAGAAGTTCTTAAGTAACGCGGGTGAGTTTTTTGGATAGGGGACGGCCCGCCCGCTCATTCGAGCTCCATTCAGCTATTTCCCTTTGCCAATTCCGAGCAAGCGTATCACTCATCTGAAGCTGCCCTTGCCGCCTGAGAGGCCTGCCGGAAATTATTTCTGGTTTGGATTGACAGGTAACGTGCCCCGCGTGTATCAATTAAAGGCGTCAGCCCTGCCCCGAATGCCTTTCGACGCTCTAGCACTATTACCGGAACACCTTCGAGTGGGGATGGATGCTCCGCGAAAGCTCCAGAGAGGTCTCCATGCGCCGCCCGCAATTTCTTTTGACCCTGATCGCTGTCGTAGCCGTGACACTTTTCCTCGTCTCACTGGCCTTGGCAGCAACACCACTGACGATCAGCAATCTCCGGTGCGAATACAAGTCCAATCCAGTTGGCATCGATATCCTGCAGCCCCGGCTCAGTTGGGAAGTGGTTTCCTCGGAACGCGGCACGCTACAGACGGCCTACCAGATCCGCCTGGCCACCTCCGAAGAAAACCTGACTAAGAACAAGCTGCTCTGGGATTCCGGCAAGCTATCCTCGGATGCTTCCATTCATGTTGTCTACCAGGGACCTGCACTCGAAACTGGCCGCCGCTACTACTGGCAGGTTCGCGTCACGGATAACCTGGGCCGCACTTCGGATTGGAGCGCTCCCGCTTTCTGGGAAATGGGTCTGCTCCACGATTCGGACTGGCAAGCGCGCTGGATCAGCCCCAATCTTCAGGAAGACACCTCGAAACCGAATCCCGTGCCGATGCTCCGCCGTGAATTTCAGGTGAAGAAAGACGTTGTCAGCGCCCGCCTGTACGCATCGGCCATGGGACTCTATCAACTCGAACTCAATGGAAAGCGAGTCGGCGATCAATACTTTACCCCCGGCTGGACCGCGTACGATTTTCGCTATCAATATCAGACCTACGACATCACGCCGGATTTGAAGACAGGCGTGAACTGCCTGGGTGCTTTGTTGGGGGACGGATGGTTCCGCGGTAATCTGACTTGGGATAATCGTCGGAATTCGTATGGCACGCGGCTGGGATTGCTCGCGCAGCTCGTGATTACCTATAAGGACGGCAAGAAGCAAATCGCCGGCACGGACGAAAGCTGGAAGGCGGCGACGGGCCCCATCTTGCTTTCGGACATCTACGATGGCGAGACGTATGACGCGCGTTTGGAGCGCGCAGGCTGGAGCACTCCCGGCTACAACGACAAGGATTGGAAGGACGTAACGCTGCTCGATTCCCCAAAGACCAAGCTGGTTGCTCCCGCCGGCCCGCCCGTGCGCGAAATCCAGGAACTCAAACCTCTAAAAATTCTGAAAACTCCGGCTGGCGATACGGTCATTGACATGGGGCAGAACATGGTCGGCTGGGTGCGCTTTCATGTGACCGCGCCCGCAGGCACAACGATTACTCTGAGGCACGCCGAGGTTTTGGACAGCGCTGGCAATTTCTACACGGAAAATCTCCGTTCCGCGAAGGAGACCATTCGCTATACCGCCAAGGGCCAAGGCATCGAAAGTTTTGAACCTCACTTCACTTTTCAGGGGTTCCGTTACGTGGCTGTGAGCGGTTGGCCCGGTGAACCATCTCTCGAGGACTTCATGGGCGTGGTGGTCCATTCCGCGATACAACCCTCCAGTACTTTTGAAACTTCCAATGATCTGCTGAACCAGCTTCAACACAACATCATCTGGGGGCAAAAAGGAAATTTCCTCGACATCCCCACGGATTGCCCGCAGCGAGATGAGCGCCTGGGTTGGACCGGTGACGCCCAGGTCTTTGCCCGCACCGCTTCCTTCAATCACGATACCGCAGCGTTTTATACCAAATGGCTCAAGGATCTCGCCCTCGATCAAGAGGATGACGGGACGGTCCCGCACGTGATTCCCAATGTGCTGTCGCATGGCACGCGCAAGGGAGAGTCCGGTTCGACTGGTTGGGCCGACGTTTCAACCGTCGTGCCGTGGACGATGTATCTCTCCTACGGAGATCGCCGCATTCTGGAAGAACAATACCCGAGCATGAAGGCCTGGGTGGAATACATGCGGCGCGAAGCAGGCGATCGCTACATCTGGAGCAGCGGTCACAACTTTGGTGATTGGCTGGCTTTCGCCACCACCGATCCCGGCTATCCGGGTGCTACCACGGACAAGGACTTGATCCAGACGGCCTACTTCGCGCGGTCCACGGCTCTGCTTCAGCAAACTGCGCAAATCCTCGGCAAAACGGAGGACGCGTCAACCTACGCAGCTTTGCTGCAAAAGATCAAAGCCGCATTTCAAAAGGAATTCGTCACGCCGAATGTCCGCCTCTCCTCCAACACGCAGACAGCTTATTCGCTCGCACTGGCTTTTGATCTTTTGCCCGAAGCCCAGCGGAAAGGCGCCGCGGAGCGCCTGGCGCAAGACGTTAGGAAATTTGGCCATCTCACCACGGGATTCCTCGGCACGCCGCTGCTTTGCCAGGTCCTCAGCGACTACGGCTATCTCGATGAAGCCTACATGCTGCTGAATCGCACGGACTATCCGTCATGGCTGTACCCCGTGACCAAAGGCGCGACAACCATCTGGGAACGCTGGGACGGCATCAAGCCCGATGGCTCCTTCCAGGACAAGAGCATGAACTCCTTCAATCACTATGCCTACGGCGCCATCGGCGAATGGATGTATCGCGTTTCGGCCGGAATCGATATTGACCCGCAACAACCCGGCTACAAGCACATTCTGATCCAGCCGCGGCCCGGCGGCGGCTTGACGTTTGTAAAAGCATCCGTGCACAGCATGTATGGCCAGGTCGCCAGCGCGTGGCAGATCAATGACGGCAAATTCACGCTTCGCGTGGAAGTTCCCGCCAATACGACGGCCACGGTGCGTTTGCCCAAAGCCAAATTGGCGCAGGTCACCGAAAACGGAGCATTGCTCCAAGCGAGCCCCGGCGTTTCCCACGCGCTGCAATTGGAAGATGCCGTTACCGCGGAGCTCGGTTCCGGCGTCTATGTGTTTGAGTCGAAGTATTAGGAGCAGTCGTCAAGACGAGTAAATTTGAACTTGAGCCGTCTTGCGGGCGCCTGGCTTGATAACGGGCGCTAACTTTCTGGCCGCGTGAAGTTTCCTGAAGGGAGATCGCATGTTTCGCAATTCAAGGTTGCCAAGTTTTCACCTCGGGAACCCGCATAACCAAGCCGGGCGCATCGCCTTTGTTCTCGGCCTTGCACTGTGCGTGCTCTTCCCCACTTCACGAAATCAAGCCCTATCCGCGCAAGAAGCCAAAGCGCAACCCTCCACGGTGCTGGCTGCAGTGGATCACCGACATACCGTCAGTCTGGATGGCGCGTGGCATGTGATCGTTGATCCGTATGGAAACGGTTTGTACGACTCGAATGGAAAAGCCCGCAGCACCGGCTTTGCACGAAATCTGGCACAAACCGATTCCACAGGCCCCATCGAGTACAACTTCGCAAAGTCTCCCACCCTGCAAGTGCCCGGAGACTGGAACACCCAACGCGAGTCGCTGATGTTCTACGAAGGGCCACTCTGGTACGAGAAGGACTTCGAGTACAACAAGATCCCGGGCAAGCGCGTCTTCCTGCACATTGGAGCAGCAAATTATCGCTCCTATCTCTGGATCAATGGCCACGCCATCTGCGAACACGAAGGAGGCTTTACTGGGTTCGATTGCGAAATCACCCAAGCCCTTCAAGACGGAAATAACTTCGCCGTCATCGCCGTGGACAGCACCAGGCTCGCGGATGGCGTGCCTACACTGAAGACGGACTGGTGGAATTATGGTGGCCTGACCCGCGAAGTCTCGCTGGTCGAAGTTCCAGACCGCTACATTGATGAGTTCGATCTTCATCTGAAGCGCGGAACGCGAGATGAAATCGAAGGCTGGGTGCATGTTGTTGGCGCGCCCACCGGATCAGAAATCAAGGTCACCCTGGATAAAGATGGGCAGACCACCGGCATCACGGGCAAAACGGAGGCCGACGGAAAGGCCCAAATTCATCTCGTGGATGGCAAGCTGCAGCTTTGGTCGCCGGAACACCCTGTGCTCTATCGCGTGATCCTGACGGCGGGAGAAGACCGCCTGGAAGATGAGATGGGATTCCGCACCATCGAAACGCGCGGAACACAAATACTTCTGAACGGCCAGCCAATTTTCCTGAAGGGCATTAGTGTGCACGCCGAGGCCCCGTATCGCACCGGCCGCGCCTTCAGTGAACAGGATGCTGAAACACTGCTCGGCTGGGTCCATGAACTGGGAGGAAATTATGTCCGCTTGGCACATTATCCGCACAGCGAGCGCATGACGCGGCTTGCGGATCGCATGGGCATCCTGGTGTGGTCGGAAATACCCGTCTACTGGGCGTGTCACTTCGAGGATCCGGTGGTGCTGAGCAAAGCGCAGTCGCAATTGTTGGAAATGATTCGCCGCGACCGCGACAAAGCCTCCGTGATTCTCTGGTCCGTCGCCAATGAAACGCCTGCCACTCCCGCGCGCACGGCCTTTCTCACAACGCTGGTGCGCGACGCTCGCCAACTGGACCCCAGCCGCCTCGTCACGGCCGCATTGCTGGTGCGCACCGAGGGCAACACCAAAATTGTCGACGATCCACTGGGCGACGCCCTGGACGTGCTTGGAACCAACGAATACATCGGCTGGTATGAACATACGGCCGCCGACGCTGATCACACCCAATGGGACATTCGCTATCAAAAGCCGCTCATCATGAGCGAGTTTGGCGGCGGGGCAAAGGCCGGTCTGCATGGCGAGGTCTCAACCCGGTGGACAGAAGAATTTCAGGCCAATATCTACGAACATCAGTTCGTCATGCTGAATCAGATTCCGCAATTGCGGGGAATGAGCCCGTGGCTGCTGATGGACTTCCGCTCGCCACTGCGGCTGCTGCCGGAAATACAGGATTTCTACAATCGCAAGGGGCTCATCTCCGAGGACGGCCACAAGAAAAAGGCCTTCTTCGTCTTGCAGAAGCTCTACAAGGAAAATACCATCGGACACGCTCAGTAATTGCGCCCGGTTGCAGCCTCGCTCTCCGCTGAATCCTCTGCTGTGCTGTCGGCTACAATCAGGAATTCACAGGCAAGTGCTTGCAGGAATTGGCTGGGGCGAGTGGATTTGAACTTGAGCCGTCTTGCGGGCGTCTGAGCCCGCAGGCGAAATCCTGAGCGCAGCGAAGGACCTCTCCCTCGCTCAGTCTTCCCAATCGTGTTCTCATTGCAGGAATTAAGTGGTCGGGGCGAGTGGATTTGAACCACCGACCTCCTGGTCCCGAACCAGGCGCTCTAGCCAGGCTGAGCCACGCCCCGACAGACAACCCGGAGTGACATGACCATTCCGGGCTCAACTCTTAGGTTAGCATAGCTTGTGCGCGAGGTGCCAGGAAAGGGCCACCGCCCGCATGGAACGTCACCTCAACGGTTGAAAGAAAAACCGCCGGGAAGCTCGCGCCTCCCCCAGTCACTTCCTGTACCGAGAGGCCGTTAGAACTCGTAGCGCAAAGCGAACTGCATCACGCGCGGGTTGGTGGACAGCCGCGTGTATTGTCCAAATGTCGATCCGGAGTAGTCCACCGTCGCGTTCACGCTGAGCGGATCAAATCGCACCACGTTGAACACATTGAACACTTCCCACCGGAATTGCAGGCTCTGATGTTCGCTCCACGGCATGAACCACCTCTTGGCAAGCCCCATGTCCATGCTGAAGTAACCGGGACCTCGCAAATTGTTACGCTGCCCCGCTTCACCGGGGTACGGCTCGCGGAACGAGCTCTGTGCCGCGGCGAAGTTGGAGAAGGCGCTGACAATCGAAGCATCGCTCGGATCGTGGAACGTCCCCGTTTTCACCGGCCCGGTCTGCATGGCGTTGCCTTCTTCTTCCCAGTCCGTCGGCCACTGATACCCGTTATACACGCTGAATGGGAATCCGCTTGCCCAGCGTGTCAGGCCCGAGAACTGCCATCCTCCGATGATGGCATTCACGAACCCGTTGGCATTTCCGCCGATCGCTTTCTTCCGCCCAAAAGGCATATCCACCACCCAGTCCGCCGTGACTTGGTGTGTCGCGTCGAAGTCAGATGGCCCTCGGAACTCAGACGGATCCCACGCATTTATGATGTACGCGCTGTTTCCTCCCAAGGTCCCGACCCTTTCCGCGTCCGAGGCTAAATCGATGGATTTGGAGTAGGTGTAGTTAAGGTCGAACTGCACGCCGTACATCAACTTATGGTGCAGCGAGAATTGGCCAGCGTTGTAACTCGCAGTGCCCATGGACTTGAACATATACATGGTGGCGAACTGCGGATTATAAAAGGTATATTGTCCGCCCTTCGGCAGATAAGAGTTGCCGCTTACGCCCGGCAGGCCGGAGTAGTCAAGCGCGAGCAACCCAGTCGTCTCGTTCAAGTTATTCCCACAGAACAGGTCGTAGGCCGCTACCACCGGATTGGTCGTCGTCATGACAAGCGGATTCCCCTGACTGTCGGTGCCCGTGCATGAGGACATTTGGTACGCGTCTCCCGCCTGCGGTGGCGTGAGGATATCTGCCCAATACTTGGCAATGTTGGGCGGTAAAGTAGCCGGATTGAAGGTTGCGGTGGACGCAAAATTTCCGTTCGACAGCTGTTGACGGTAAATTTTTGCCAGCGCTGTGACCGCCGTGAAGTAGTCCACCCCTGTCGTCGGGTCCTTCAGATCCAAGGGCGTGGCCGTGTCCAATTGCATCAGGAGGCGGCGGGAGAGGCGCCCCACGTAGGCGGCTTCAAACGTGAATCCTCCCTTTAATTCTCGGGAAACGGAAAAATCAAAGGTGAAGGCATAAGGTGTCTTCAAATTCTTGTCGATGGTTGAGCCGATGTAGAATGTACCGGTCGGGAACGTCTCCGGGAAATTCGCCGGCGGAGACGGCACATAGACGGGGTTTCCGTTATAATCTAAGTAGGGGTTCCCGCTGGGGTCGTTCTTCGGAACGGTGTTCATACTCGTCACCCGCGGTGCGTTATAAGCATCCACGAATCCCGCTGGGTTGGTTAATTCCGTCGAGAGTCCGAATGATCCGTATTGACTGAAGTCATCCACAAGGCCCTGGCCAAACCGGTCGTATACCATCCCGAACCCGCCACGCACGGACGTTTTGCTTTCCCCAAACACGTCGCCCAACAGTCCTTTGCTCATCCGGGGCGCCCAGGCAAACGCCACATGCGGCCCGAAATCCTTGGGATCCCAATTGTAGAATCCGGGCCTGCCGTTCGCCTGCCCGGACCAGTCGTACGAAACCAGCGGATCCAGGTTCGAAGGCTGCCCCGCATTGCCCTCCACCGCTCGATTCAGGAACCACTGGTCCATGTTGACCGTCGGCGAGACCTGAAGCTTGTTCGTTTCCCACGGCGGCGAGAACAGCGAATACCGCAAGCCCAGCGTGAGGGTGAACGTCGGTCTTACCTTCCACACGTCTTGCACATACATCTCGTAGCTGTTGATGGCGAACCGCCTGGTGAGCGGGGTGCCGTCCGGCAAGGCGCTCCCATCCCTCTGGAAGTTATACCGGGCATCCACCTCCGTCACCATGCCCAGCAATGCCGTGAGCGGAAAATCATAGGAGTTGGCAAAACTCGCATCCACTTGGGGGAACCCGCTATTCATCGGGTTCAGTGGCGAATCGGACTTCTGCGCATATCCGGATGTAGTTGTCCAGGACGCATTGGCGCTGCCATCGCTGAACGAGGATGCATAGCTGATGCTCGGTGTCCGGATAAACGCGACCTGCCCGCCAAACTGCCAGGTATGCTTGCCGCGCATCCAAGACACGTCGTCCGAGAAAAGGTGCGTCGGCCGTTGGAAGCTATACGTGCGCGTGATTGCCGCCGGGGGGCCAGTCTGATCGTTCAGTCCACGGAGGTAGATCCAATCCTGGTTGGAGTTCCCGATGTACCCGACGCTCTGGCGCACAAAACCATACCGAAAATTGTTAATTAGGTTTGAGGTGATGACTCCGTTGTAATTCACAACGATACCTTTGTTGTAGTTCACATTCGACTGCGACGGCGGCAAGCCGGGATAAAATGCCGCGCCAGGGTTGCTATCATTGCGCAGCGCGCCCATCACCGAGACATGCTGCTTGGCATCCGTCGTGATGTTGTAATCCATCTTTGCGATATATTCGTTTTCCGTCTCGGAAATTGGCGCGCTGTAGTTGAAGCACGTGTAGTTATACCCGTCTCCGCAAGCGCTGCTGTTGGAAGTCGGCCAGGTATTAAGGTATTGCAGGATTGCAGTATTGGGCCCCAGATGCAGGGGATCCATGGCCGTAATCTGAGTCGGGGAAAGTGCGTTATATGTCGGCTGTACCGTGTAGCTCTTGCCGCTGAGACCCGTCACTGAACCCCCCGGGCACACCTGGGCCGCCGTTTTGATCACGTTTCCGTTTGCGTCTAGAAGTGGCGCGCAGAGATACTGCATGATTCCGTCCCGCAGGGTGTTTGATGGAACCACATCGGTCACGCTCTGCGCCTCGGACCGCCGCGTTCCTTCATAGTTCAGGAACAAGAAAAGGCGGCCTTTCTTTATCGGGCCTCCGACGGAACCTCCGAAAATATTGCGGATCAGCTTGGGCGCTTGATTGCACTGCTTTTCGCTCAGCGAGATGCCGTTACTGAGGCAGGTGTCGATCTGCGAGGCCTTCACGAAATAATCATTCGCGCTGGTGGCTGTGTTGCGGTTATATTCATACGCCGATCCGTGAATCTCATTCGTGCCGCTCTTTGTGACCAGGGCCACCTGTGCGCCGGAAGACCCGCCCTGGTCCGCGTTGTAGTTCGAAGTCGTCACGCGGAACTCTTGCACGGAATCCAGTGTGACCGGCAGCACAGAGGTAAATGCCGCCCCGCCAACGTCATTCGCTTCTACCCCGTCCACGGTCACGTTGCTCTGGTCGCTTCGCGCACCATTCACCGCCCCGTTTCGGGTGTCCCAGGTCGGCACGTCCGTTCGGTTGCCAGTGTAGGCCACGCCGGGCTGCAAGCTGAGCAAATCAGGGACGTTTCTCCCTTCCATCGGCAATTGCTTCACCTGGTTCTCACCGAAAGCGACGCCCAGCGAGGCATCGGTGGCATTTAAGGTTATGGCCTGCGCATTCACCTCGATCGTCTGGCTGGTGGCTCCGACCTCGAGCCTCACGTTGACGGTCGCCGGATTGTTCACGAGTAACTGTAAATCGCTTTGCTGGTATTTCCGGAATCCCGCGGATTCCACGGTAAGCACGTATGTTCCAGGAGGCAGAGCGATAAATTCATACGCACCCGTGTCACTCGTGGAAGTTTGCCGCTCGAACGATTGCTCCGGGCTACGCAGAACTACTTTGGCGGCGATGATCACTCCGCCTGTCTTGTCCATCACCGTGCCACGCAGTGATGTCGTGCCGGTTTGCGCGAATCCAGGAGTGAGACAGAACAAGAGAAAGAAACTAAGGCAAAACAACGAACAAACACGCTTCATAAAACATCACCCTTTCTCACGGCCGCCATGGCGGTCAGTAGAACCAAAATGCCAATGAAAAAACGAATCCGAGAACCTTGATTAAGTACTCCACTGTGCTGCCCCTGGAAAACCAAACAGTCCCCTGCCTCATGAACTGTTGCCAGCGCGCCCTCGCACTTCAAAGCAGTGACCCAAAATACAATCCATCGCCGGCAGCAGAAATACGTTTCCTGCCAGCACCTATTACATGCACCGTTTTAGTCCGCGATGTAAATTTGAAGAGGCGGGACCCCCCGGAGACTCATCCCTCGAGAGTTACCCGGCCGGGAGAAACCCCCACACCAATCTGGACATGCCCGGCCAACCTCGTTACACAACGGACATTCTCGGAATTTGCCAGATTCTTCGTCAAATTGCGTCCGGTGTCAAGGAAAGTTCCGTGAATGCCCCGGAACGGATTTACAAATAGTTGGACCGCAGGGGATTGCTCCGCCACGGTGCAAAGAATTTGCCGTGTCTGCTCTCCACGCGCGGCGATTCCTGCTCACCCAGAAAGCCGTTCAGGCCTTGCCGAAGTGCAACAGCCGCGCCTGCGTGATTGCGGAGTTCGCCCGGATCGGCTCCAGAATTGATGCGGATACCTCGCCATCCAGCCGCACCAGGGAGACGGCTTCGGCCCCCCGCGCGGCTTCACGGCGTCCAAGCGCAAATGTGGCAATGTTTACGCCAAGTTTCCCTAGCGTCGTGCCTATATAGCCGATCACGCCAGGTTCGTCGTGGTTCCGTAGGTACAGCACCGTGCCTTCCAATTGGGCTTCCAGCGCGATTCCATCAATGTTGATGACGCGCGGCGAACCATCATGGAGCACGGTGCCTTCCGCGCTGAACCCCGCCGCGCCTTCCTTCTCCGGCATAGCCGCCACTTCCAGGGTATGGGGAAAGCCATGTTCCCGCCGTCGCGTTTCTTCTTCGACGATCAGTCCGCGGGCTGCCGCCACGCGTCCAGCATTTACCACGTTCACTTTCTCATCGAGAACGGCGTTCAACAGCCCGGCGAGAACAGCGCTGCGCAAGAGGTGCGTCCCAATCTCCGAAAGTTCGCCGGCATAGCGAATCCGTATCCGGGCTGGCCGCGTGGCCGCCGCCTGCGAAACCAGCGAGCCCAGCCGTTCCGCTAGCGCAAGGTACGGCCGTATACGGCGATATTGCTCCGGTGAAAGTGCCGGCAGATTCACCGCGTTGCGAATCACCCCTTCCGCCAGGTAGTCGCGCACCTGTACGGCAACCTGAATCCCCAACTCCTCCTGCGCTTCCGCGGTCGAGCCCGCCACGTGCGGTGTGCAAATCACGTTTGGCAAACCAATCAGCGGGGAATTCTTCGGCGGCTCTTCGGCGAATACATCCAGTGCGGCGCCCGCAACGTGCCCGCTCTTCAGTGCGGCCGCCAGGTCCGCTTCGTTGATCAATTCGCCGCGCGCCGCGTTCACAATCCGCACGCCTTTTTTCATCTGCGCGATCGTGGCGGCGTTGATCATGTTCTGCGTCTGCGGGCTGACCGCGGTGTGCAAGGAGATGAAATCGCTCTCCGCCAGCAGTTTCTCCAGCGGCATTAGCGCCACCGATAGTTCCCGGGCGGCAGCCTCGCTGATGTACGGATCGCAAGCCACAGTCCGCATGTCGAACGCAGCCGCGCGCCTGGCCACTTCGCTGCCGATGCGCCCCAAACCGATCAACCCCAGAGTTTTTCCGCGCACTTCGGCGCCCGATGAGGACTTCTCCCATCTCCCTTCGCGCAGCGCCGCGTCGAACTTTGGTACCTGGCGCACCAGGGCCAGCAGCAGCGCGAACGTATGCTCGGCGACGCTGACAGAGCTTCCCCCGGGCGTGCTCATCACCAGGACACCGCGCTTGGTGGCTTCGTCCAGGTCAATGTTATCCACGCCGACTCCCGCGCGCCCCACCACGCGAAGTTGCGGGGCCTTCTGCAGCAGTTCCGGCGTAACGCGCGTGGCGCTGCGCACGATCAGGGCATCGGCATCTCCCAGTTCGCCCAGGAGCGTGTCCTTTGTCGTCAGAACGATGTTCCAGCCGGTCTGCTTAAGGAGTTCCACTCCGCGTTCACTGATCTTGTCCGCCACGATGACTTTCATGATTCCTCATTTCGGGTAGGAGCCGCGGCGCACTCCCCGGCGGTCTCCTCCCAGCATAGAAAACTAATCAAAGTACTGTGCGGCTCGCCGCGTGTCAATCGCGGCATCGAGGAGAATTGTAAATGTTGGGTATATGTGTCTGTTATAGTTCGGAAGGGGGGAGTCGCCATGAGCCTTTCCGAAACGATCCAGAAAGATATTGTCACCGCCATGAAGGCCAAGGACGAGCTGCGCCTGAGCGTCCTGCGCATGGTGAAATCCGCGCTGCAACTGAAGGAAGTGGAAAAGCTGCGCGCGCTGGACGACGCGGAATCCATTCAGTTGCTCCAGACGCTGGTCAAGCAGCGCAAAGAGTCCATCGAACAGTTCGCCAAAGGCGGCCGCCAGGACCTTGTCGACAAGGAGACCCGCCAGCTTGCCGTCGTCGAAAGTTATCTCCCCGCCGGCGCCTCCGAAGCCGAAATGGATGCCGCCGTCGCCCAAGCCATTGCCGATACGAAAGCGGCCTCCGTCAAGCAAATGGGCGCCGTCGTCAAGGCCGCAAAAGAAATCCTGGCCGAGAAGGCGGTTGACGGCAAAGCGTTGAGTGATCGCGTTCGCGAACGTCTTTCCAAACTCGGTTGAGCCTTCCGTGCCTGCGTGCGGCTGAGTCTATTTCCATGTCCCTGCCGGAACTCATTCCCGTTCGTTACACCGAAGAAGACGCAGGCTACGTGAGCGTGCGCCCGGTGGTGAAGCAGGTGTTTCGCTTGCACGAACTGGCGGATCTGGTCGTCAGCATTGCGGGCAAGGACCCCGCGCGTGTGCAACAGATTTTCCGGAGTGGCACCGCGGTCTACCACGGCTACCGCTACTGGTGGGATGGCATTCCCGCGGAAGCTTCGGAGATCGCAGCGCTCCTCGTGCCCTTTCCCGATGACGATCCTTCCCGCCCTTTCGAGCCGTCCAAAGCAACAGCGGCGCTCCTGGAGATTGGTGGCGGGACGCAATGCCATGTGGTCGAAATTCTTCGTGAGGAGGCCTTGGAAAAGAGATTCCTGGGAAGGCTTTCTCCCTGGCAGGTGCTTCTGCGGAGCGCCGCCAGCCATACTGCCCGCTATGAGAGATATTCCCACGCAAGGCGCGCCGATCTCTTCCGCGTTTCCCTGCCCTACGACCATGCCCAGCAGCTTCTCGCCGCCCTACTCGAAGCCGCCCCGCGCCGCCTCCGCCACCGTTGGAGCACCCTCCGCCCGCCCGCAGCCGTCACGTTTATCTGCCCGCGAAGTTAGGTCCATCCCCTCAGCAACGTGACTTGTGAAGCGCGATCCTTGATTTGCGAGAAGTAATTGAAAAAGTTTGTGTATGCCACCCCGGGTGTTTTTGTGAAGCATGTCAAAACAAAGGGGATACGGGCGCAAGAGTGCGCAACAGTGTGAAAACAAGGGACTTAGAAACTCACTGTTTTGAACTGTAACATCTTTGTTTTGATATGGATGCGCACTGTTGGTGCAGAGGGTGAGTGTGCTGGAGAGCTGCGGCGCGCGGGCGGGCGGGCGGGCCTGTGCCGAGTATTCACGGCGTATTATACCGCTATAATTACCAACTGTCAATGTATATTTATGAGGTACTAATTTCGAAACTGGGACGAGGAGGAAGAAGCAACTCCCCCAGTTTCGTCGTTGGCCATGGCAATCTGTTGGTAGCGTGTGTGAAAATCACAACCTATAATGATCATCGCTCGGCTCCTTTTTCCGAGCCTTGGTCGTCTAACAGCTACCAAGTCTACTCGGGAATCGGAGCCGACGCAGTCATCCAATCAGCCAGGGGCACTAGCCCTTGCAATCATAGAACGCTCCTGCGAACACAATCTGCAGCTTGAACAAGTCCAGGAGCAGCCTGCATTTGTTTTCGAACTTCGTCTCCGTCACAAATTCAGGATAGAGAGAGAGGAACCTATCTTTGAGGGACTGCACCCCGACCAGGCTCCAATCAATTCTACTCTTCGTTGAGCCGACCAAGATTCCGTAGGAATGCAATACGATTCGGAATGAATCGATGTTGAATAAGATTTTGTCGATCATATAGGTCATGTCGTGGAACGGATCGTCGGGGAATTGTGGCCAAGGTGGGGCCGATCGTAGGTAATTGTTAAATTCCACGGTGACCCTGATCAAGATGCCGAGGTTCTGGATGTCTTTGTCGTCAAATCCTGGGCGCGTAGATTCCTCCATGGAGGATTGAATGGCCCGCACGAGTAGTAGTTCGTCGTTTTCCATATCGCTAGGGCGAATCAGGCGGCTGCAAGCGCCACTTCCCCCGCAAACTCCAGGTACGGCAATACGGCTATGATTGCCCGCGTGGCGGCTGCTATCGCGGCCGCTGCCCCGGCGTATTTGCCGCAGTGTTTTATCACCTTGTCAAGCGCATCTTTTATGTCTACGTAGCGTTGCTGCAATTCTTTCTGATGCCCGGGAGTAGGGCATGCACCTTTCGGGATACCACGTAGGTCCTTCTCTAGGTTGGCGGTCGCCCTCGCCAAGTCCGCCAACGCTTGGACGCAATCCAGCCATCCGGTTCCATCGGGATCGGTTTTGTTTATCGGATTATTACCGACGCAGCCATAGAGATTGATCCCGCCTCTGAATCCAGTCGGGTCCTCGTTGAGGAATCTACCTGTGTTCGGATCGTAATATCTGGCGCGATAGTAATACAGGCCGGTTTCTGCATCGGATTCGCGGGCCGTGTATTGAAATGGATTCGTCAGTGAACCGCTAGACGCGGTTTGGTTTCCGAACGAGTCGAACGTATACGTCTGTGCCAGCGCCCCGGCCGCGTTGCTAAGCGAAGTCACGGAGCCAAGACCGTCTTCGTGGTAATAGCTCGTTGAGCCACCACGCAGCACCGCGAGCGGTTCGTCGATGTTTTGCGTTTGGGAGTAGCGGGCAACTGCCGCACCAGAGGAATTTGTTTCCTCGATCAGGTTTTCTCCATCATAGGCGTAGATCGAAGTGCCTGCGGATGAGGATTTATAGATGCGGTGCCCGAAGGGATCGTATTTGAAGTAAACGGTTCCACCACTGCCCGGCAACGTCACACTGGCGAGGCGATTCTCGAAGTCCCAGGCGTAGGTGGTGATGCCGGAGGAATCGTTCTTGGTCACGGCGTTGCCGTTTGCGTCGAAGGCGTAGGAAACGCCTGGCCGCGAGTTCAGCTCGTTCGAAGTGTTGTAGCTCCACGCGGCGCTGCCCAAGCTGGTGAGCCGGTTGCCCACGGGATCGTAGGTGTAGCTCTCCGTGGTGCTTCCGCCCTGCGTGGCGTTCAGCAACTCGTAAATCGCGTCGTAGCCGTAGTTGGTGGTCACCCCGGCGTACAGATCGCTCTTCGCCGTGCGATTGCCTGCGTTGTCCACCGTGTAGGTGGCGCCGTCCAGCGTGGCTCCGCCCTTCGCGTGGGTTACGCTCAGCAGCCGCGAGAGATTGTCGTAGCCGTAGCTCGTGTTCACCGTGTTTGGCCGCGTCAGGCTGGTACGGCGGCTCAGCGCATCGTAGACGTAGATCGCAACGGCAGGGCTTCGTCGATCACCTTGAAGGACACGGACCGCTCGGTGGCGTGGAACTTGATTACGAGCTTCCCATGAAACGGTTTTCCCTCCCCACCAGACGAATACGGTTGGAATTTCCAACCAGAGACCGAGTGAAGGGCAGAGGTCAGAATCAGCGGGTGGCCCGAAATCTGGTCTACGCACGTCACATCGCCATCTGCATTGACCGACACGTCCAAGACTACCGTACCCTTAAGATTGAGAGTTCCAGCACAGCAGGGCGGATCAATAGATTGTGTATGTCGCAACCTCGATCTCATTTGCTTCGCGGAGAACTCTTTCGTGCCGAGTACCGGGCATTTGGTTGATTCGGCGCTCTGATTCGCGTTGGTGGCAGCAGAGAACGACACGCCGACACAGGCCACGACGAACAACAGAAGTAGCTTCATTTCACTGATTTTGATTCTTCTTGGCTTCATCTTCAGCTGCCTTTGTTCGTTGATCGACTCCTGGTTGTCCGTGCCCTGCTCTCTTGGCAGACCGACCAAAATCTCCAAGGAACACGTGTTGTAGCTCGTGATGAATCGTGGCAGCGAGGCTGTCAGAAGCTGTGTTGGCCACCACGTGCGTGGTGTCATCTGGCGAGTACGGACCCGGATCGCCATGGTTGTACGGAAAGAACGTGTACCCGGCAAAGCCGGTGCCTTGGTTCGGGTCTCCCGGAGTAGTGCTCACGATTCCAGTCTTTTCTACTCCGGTCTTTACGTTAACTGAGATTGTGGTCTTCAAGTCGAAGCTGTCATTTGGCTTCAGTACGTCAACGGTAGCGGTTGCAGAATGGTCATTGGCGAGGTTTTGGAGTGTTTGGAAATTCTTGGAGTCGCTCTTGTAATCAGCATCCACCATAACGCAGGAAACTCCTTTATCACAGCCGTTCTTGCCGTCTCCCGTTACCAGTTTTACGTGCCCACGGTCCTGCTTCGTCAGACCTGCCTGAAGTTGATTGAAGCAATCCTGAGTGGAACCGATTGAACAACGGCCAATCGTTACGTCTCTCCCGTCAGGGTCAACAAAAAGAAGTGGATTGTTTCGTCCGTAGGCATAGAGATTCAATCTCTGCGGATCAACGAGCCGATCAATCTTGACCCAGATGGGATCGACGCTCGTAAAGCGCCCCATCGGTGAGGAATAATAGCGGTCCCCAAAATCATCTAACCCCGACTCGCTATCGCGTTCTTTGCCGGTGAACTTGTAAGTTCCCCGAGACGCTACGCTAAGCGAGCACGCGTCGAAGGACGTCATAGCAGTGGATCTTCGCATCGTAAGCACATCGGCCTCAAGCTCGACCGGGCTTCAAAAGGTCGCAGCACTGACGATGAACCAAACACCAAACATCAACAGGGAAAGCAATGCGTCGAGTATCAGTCCCTGCCACTTTGCCCCTCGGCTTCGTCTGAGGATGTACTCCGTCGGCACCAACAACAGAAGTGCTAACGCCGACATCCTGAACGCCCAGAACACCTTGATTGCTATCGGTCTTGAGCCATGGAGGAGGAGTACTCCAGCGATAAGCGCTAGATTCGCCACGACCAGACACCTGATGATCAAAGCGACAGCTTTCCATTTCTCCATTGCGAATACTCCTCTACGGACCCACCTCGTCGTACGGCGGATCATTCTTTTGGCCCAACATTTTGTCTATCCCTATTTCCACGAAGTCCGCAGAGTGCTGTGCGAGGCCGCCGGCCGACCCGAAGGGGAATGCCCAATCAAAGTGCATTGATTGCGAATCACGGTTCGAAAGATAGCTCACGTGCATGTCGGGTCCGTTCTTGTTCCCGCCCCTGTATTGATCGCCTTCGTGGCCGGAGAACACGTCCAGTTTCTCGTTCGGCCCCCTCAACGTGGGGAGCAGCACCTTCCTTCCTGCTGAGGACGCGAAGCCCGGCACTTTCAGCGTGAACTCCGCCGTCAGAGCCGTGTCCGAGCTCTTCCAGTCCGGCTGTTTCGTAAGTTCCACCTCGCTGCCCAGAGCCATCGAGTTCTTCACATCGTCTTCCAGGAACTTCTTCCGGTTAGCGTCGTCCTGGTTCCGCTGCTCGATCCTCCGCCACATCCCCTCGAGTCCTGTCCACGTGACGATCAGCTTGCCTTCCAGCGACCCGTCGTCAAGCAACTTCAGGTCGCCCTTCCGTTCGGTCCGCGAGGCGTCGCTTTCCGGCAGGCTCGTGGTGATCCATTTCCCGCCCTCTTTGTCGAGCTTCAGGCCGGCGACACCGGTTTCCACCCAACTCAGTAGCCCAAAGGGCGTGAATGCCCCTCCGGGATCGAAGTACAAGTCCTTGCCGTCCAATTTGACGAGAACCACGTTCGCATTCAGTTCAGCGCTATTCAGTCTCTCCTTGTGAAAAAAATACTCGCTGCGGCCGGACACCAAACAGGGATAGGCCTCAAATCCCGCCGCGCGCGCCAATCCCAGGAACAGCCAGGTGATGTTCCATCCGCTGCCGTACTGGTTCTTCCAGAGTTCTTCCACGTTCGACGCGGGCTTCAGCTTTTCGCGCTTTTGCTCCAGTTCGGTCTTGCTCTCTTCATAACTCAAGTTGCGAACCTGCTGCGTACGAGCATAAATTTTTTGCAGCTTCACCATCCGAGGATCGTTGGGCGATACGCTCTGTGCTACGGCCTGCTCCATCGCTTTGCGCTTGTTGACGAACTCCTCGGCGCGCCCGTTCTCCTTCCTGCCGAAGTTGGTCCAGTATTTGTCCTGATTCGTTTCTAGCCCGCCTTCCCGATAAACGAAATTGATCCTGTACTTCAACTCATTTTCGGGCGGCATGTAATCTTCGATTTCGAAGGCCGGGACGTTGTTGGCCTCCATCCGGACAACGTGATCCGGGCCTTCTTTTGCCGGGGTGGCGCCACTCGGAAGCCCCGCGGGCCAAATCCACTGCACTCCCCAGCCTGGCCCATCGTACGGCTTCAGGCTGAATTTTGCGTGCTTCGTGAACAGTTCCTCACTCAAAATCCACCGTGAGTTATAAAGAGAGTACTCCTCGAAATCGTAGCTGAAGTGGTATTCCACGATGCTGCCCACCGAAACATCCGGCATCGAAAATGTCTTGGCGAGGTATTTCAAGCTCTTCGATTTGACGATCGTATTCTCATAAACCTTTCCGTCAAAATTCACGACCGTGCCATCCGGGCGGATCGTCCTGGCGCGAATCCCGCTGACGCGATAGGCCAGTTTATCGAAGGGAATTTCGATATTCGCGTACTTCCGCCCTTCTTCCGTCAGAATCTTGATACGCAGGTAGTTGTATTCGGTGGAAGCGGTTCCTTTATCGTTCCGGTCCACTTGGCGATAGAGATAAATCGCCGGTGCACCCGGCGCCAGCGGCTCGCTGGTCATTTTAAGTTCGACGGGATCGATGGGCAGCCATTCGTCACCGGCCCGCGCGCCGGCAGAAAATATGGTCGAAAAGATCAGGATTAAAAGGGGGGGAACATACAACCGTCGTATGGTCAAGGCGGCCTCCGCTGGGCACACAGCCCGCACACAACCGCAAGTCAGCTGTCAGACACTCTGCCTGTTCGTCGAGTTTTGGACCAGGTTCCGCCGCTCGCTACCTGTTCACCAGCTCACTCTGGTATTACGCTGAACAATATCCACGAGTGACTACCATGTCAAGTGAACCGCGCACGACAAATCGTGCACGAAGGGAAGGCTTTGCGTTGCGCGCGCTCTGCGCCATGATCCAGCCACACAGGATTCGACGGAATTTCCTTGTCCACCAGTATTAGGGAGGAATCGGTGGGCGGCCTTCGATGGAGTTCCACGGCACCAGCACGTGCTGAATGGGGTGCGAACCGGCGTTACATGATCGCCGTTGGCGGTGCTGGCTCGTCGGGGCTCCCCGCGTTGGCCAGTGGCACCTTAATCATCACGAACGCCAGGATCGCCAGCACGATAAATCCGAGGATTGTCGCGGGATGCTCAAAAATCACCGGCAGGGGCGACTTTCCCGGCGCAGGCTTCCTGAAGAAGTAGAACCCCGCCACCACCAGTCCCAGCAACGCTTCCCCCGCAATCATGCCGGAGGCAGCGAGCACGCCGGCATTGTCCACGCGTGCCTTCTGCGCGTCGTTGAGCCCGCGACGATCGCGGATTTTATCGGTGATCCAGCGGATCACGCCGCCGACGAAAATTGCAAAAGTGGTTCCCAGCGGCAGGTACATGCCCACGGCGACGATGAGCACGCTTTTCACTTCCAGCATGATCAACGCGATACCGAACAGGATTCCCACCAGCACGAGTGGCCACGCCATGTCGTGATTTACGACACCCTTCGCCAACAACGACATGAGTCCCGCTTGCGGAGCTGGAAGCTTCGGGTCGCCAAAGCCGATACCCCCTGCGTTGATATTTCCCTGGTGCAAAAGGAGTAAGGGAAAGTACAAAGTGATGCTGGCCACCGCGATTCCAATGAAATCCCCGATCTGCATCTTGGACGGTGTTCCCCCAAGAATGTGTCCCACCTTGAGGTCCTGAAGCATCTCGCCGGCCACAGCGGAAGAGACGCAAACAACCGCGGCCACGCCCAGCACCGCCGCCACTCCGCTCATACCGGAGACGCCGATCGCGACCATCAGCAGCGCCGCGATGATCAGGGTGCACAACGTGAGGCCTGAAATGGGATTATTGGAAGAGCCGATCATCCCCACGAGGTTCCCGGAAACTGCCGCGAAGAAGAACCCCACCACAATCATCACCAGTGCGGCCACGATACCCCCGCTGAGGGTGTGGGAAAAATAGGTGTAGATCAGGACCATGCACAGAAAAGCGGCGAACAGGCCGCCGAATACGAATTTGCTGCTCAAGTCGTGCTCCGTGCGGTCCGTGGCGGCGTGCACGGACGCCGTTTTCTTCAGGTCAGAAATGGCGCGTTTCATTCCCAAGGCGAGACTCTTGCGCATGCGGAAGAGCGTCCACGTGGAGCCCACGATCATTCCACCCGCGGCAATCGGACGCACGATGAACAGCCACACGGAACTTGCCAGATTTGCTTCACTCCCCGCTAGAAGATTGGCTTGCAACTGGGGGCCCAGGATGTAGATGAGCAGCGGCACGAGCAATCCCCAGGCAACCACGCCGCCAGCAAAGTTCAGCATCGCCAGGCGCGGCCCAATAATGTAGCCGACGCCCAGGTACGCGGGACTTATGGCGGGCGCTTGAAAGGTCGTCACGCCTCCTGCTGTCACCGTTTGCGCTGTCTGCGAAGTTCCAAGGCGCACAATACTTCGGCCGATCTGCCCCACATGGATCACGAAGCTCTTGCTGGCGTTGAATAGCTGAAACTGCCCGAGTAAATAAATCAAACCGCCAAAGCCCATGTTGTAGAACAGGAGTCTGGCCGCCTTGCTGCTTTGCTGGCCGGCTTTGTGAATCTCGGATGCCGCCACCGATTCGGGGTAGGGAAGATCGGGATCCTCCACCATGACGCGTCTCAACAGCGTTACGAACAGGATGCCCAGGGTCCCGCCCACCATCATCAGGACGACCGACTTCCAGTAGGCATCACGAAAACCAAATGACTTCCACGCCCCGGAAAGAACAAAGGCAGGCAACGTGAAAATGGCGCCGGCGGCGACCGACTCTCCGATGGCGCCCACGGTTCGCGTGATGTTCTCTTCCAGCAGAGATCCATTCATCATTCGCAGGACGGCCATACCAATGACGGCTGCCGGGTAGCTCGCGGCGATCGTTATGCCGGCTCGCAATCCCAGATAGGCGTTTGCTGCCCCCAGGATCACCGTCAAGACCAGCCCAATCAAGACAGCGCGCCAGGTGAATTCCTTCATTTCCATACTTGCTGGAACATAAGGCTGGTGCTTCTTGGGGCCAGCCGGATCGGCGGATTGCGCGTTCATGCGTGAACCTCGCAACTACATTTTATGGTTGGTATGTCGAGAAGACACCGAACGTTAGCACGCCCCTCAAGGCGTTCGCAAGTACGGATGGCAGATCATCGGGATTGCTCCCGATGAAAATCGTTTCACCGCGCCGCGAACAATGGAGATGGATGTACAATGGGGCTGCTTTCGAGATCAAAAACGAAATCCCACCTCAGTACGACGGAGCACGCCATGATGCCTGCACTCGCAAACTTGGAACCTGAACGGTTATGGAAGCACTTTGACAAATTGGCGGCCATTCCTCGCGCCTCGACAAAGGAGGCTGCCGCGCGGGAGTACGTCCGGAGCGTGGCCGCAAAGCTGGGTCTGGAATCCGCACAGGACCACGTCGGCAATCTCTTGATCCGCAAACCCGCGCGGCCGGGACGCGAAGGAGCGCCGATGACCCTCTTACAGGGACACCTCGACATGGTCTGCGAGAAGAACGAGGGAACGCTTCATGACTTCGCTGCCGATCCCATCAAGGTTATAAGAGATGGGGACTGGCTGAAGGGAGACGGTACGACCCTGGGCGCCGATAACGGAGTCGGCGTGGCCGCCGCACTGGCCGTGATGGAAAGCACTGACATTTCCCATGGTCCTTTAGAGTTCGCGTTCACCATCGACGAAGAGACCGGTCTCACCGGCGCATCAGAATTCCCAGCTGGCTTGCTGAAGTCCAGGTATTTCCTCAACCTTGATACCGAAGAGATCGGGACCTTGTGTATCGGTTGCGCGGGCGGCGTCAACACGACGGCTCGACGTAAGGTCAAGCTTGTTCCCGCGGGCGTTGGATCGGCCTGGCGGATCAAGGTTTCTGGCCTGCGGGGTGGCCACTCCGGCGTCGATATCCATCAAGGCCGCGGCAATGCCCTGCGAATCATGGGCGGGGTCCTTCAGGAGTTGCTGGATCGCCTTCCCGTTGAACTCGCCGAGGTCAACGGCGGAAGCGCACACAATGCCATCCCCCGCGAAGCAGTGGCTCTGGTGGTACTCGCCCCCTCTCGCGAGAGTGAACTGAAATCGCTTGTGGCTGCAGCCGAAGCCGGATACAAAGCCGACTTGGGGGGATTCGATTCCGGGCTGCAGATCACGGCCGAGAAGGCCGAGCGCCCGCGAATGGTGCTCGATGCCACCGACGCGAAAAACACCGCGGCTCTGCTGGGGAGCGTGCCTCATGGCATTCTGGCGATGAGCCCGGATGTTCCCGGCTTGGTCCAGACTTCCACGAATCTGGCGACCGTCAAAACCAAGGGCGACATGGTCGAGATTGTCACGAGTCAGCGGAGCGCGATTGTGAGCAGCAAACAGGCGGCCGCCCGCATGGTTGCGACGATCTGCCGGCTGGCGGGGTTCGACGTGGAGCACGGAGGCAGCTACCCCGGCTGGAAGCCTGAGCCAAACAGCGAACTTGTGCGAAAGCTGCAGGACGCGCACAAGAAACTCTTCGGCAAACCTGCACAGCTGATCGCCATGCACGCTGGATTGGAGTGTGGCGTCATCGGCGAGAAATATCCCGGCATGCAGATGATCTCTTTTGGTCCGACGATCGTAGATCCGCACAGCCCGAACGAGCGCGTACAGATATCCACCGTGGAAAGTTTCTGGAACTACCTTAAGCTGGCGCTCGAAAACTTGTGAGCAGGGAGTGGGTCAGCCCAGTTCTAGCGTCGTCCTGAATGATGCGCTTACCGCGGAAGTGGGTACTGGGAGGAACTTGATTGCATAACAATGTCGGCTCCTTGACCCGAGTAGACTGTGGTTTATCGACGACCGCAGGCTCGGGAGAAAGGAGCCGAACATGATGATTATAGGCGTAGATTACCACCCGAGCTCTCAGACGATTGCATTTTTTGTGGAAGAGACTGGTGAGTGTGGTGAACAGGAACTGAACCACAGTGATGGACAAGCGGAGAAATTCTATCGCGACCTGAAGCAGCGAGGAATCCGCGTGCGGGTAGGGATGGAGGCTACCGGATATTCACGCTGGTTCGAGCGGCTGCTGGCAGAGCTGGGTTTCGAGCTATGGATCGGCGATCCAGCACAGATCAAGGCCAAGCGAGTGAAGAAGCAGAAGTTCGACCGCGAGGATGCCCGACTCCTACTCAGGCTGATGCGGGAAGATAACTTCCCGCAAATCTGGGTACCGAGCCCGGAGAATCGGGATCTACGGCAGCTGCTGTGGCACCGGCATCGGTTGGTGCAGATGCGAACACGGATCATGAATCAGCTTCAGGCGTTGGCCATGAATGAGGGCTACCGCTGGAAGAAAAAGCTGTTCAGCAAACAAGGGCGAGCGCAGTTAGAGAAGCTCTCGTTGGCTCCCTGGGCCAGTCGGCGGCGGCAAGAGCTGCTGGACCGCATGAATCCGACGATTGAGGAGTTAACCGCAGCCGTCGAGCGGGAAGCCCGGAAGCGACCCGAGGTGTTGCGACTGATGACGCATCCTGGTGTGGGACCGCTTACGGCACTCGCCTATGTGTTGATCATTGGAACATGGGAACGCTTTCCATGCGGCAAGCAGATTGGCAACTACGTGGGGATGATTCCGTGTGAGGGCTCCAGTGCTGGCAAGCAACGCTTGGGGCACATCAGCAAGCAAGGCAGTTCGTTGTTGCGCTTCTTGCTGGTGGAGGCAGCCCAGGCGGCAGCACGAATCAATCCGGAATGGCGACGTCGCTACATGCACCTGGCGATGCGTCGGCATAGGAACATTGCCATGATAGCGATGAGACGCAGGATGGCGGTTCGGTTGTACTGGATGTGGCGGAATGGATGTGAGTATTCGCCGTCGTTAGAGTTCGGTTCGTACGTGGGACAGCTCGGTACCGGACATGGTGTGAAGTAGAACACCGTCCACTTGATTGGGCATCCCGCTCCCTGCAAAGGGAGTTTGAAGAAGTAATCATGGTCGAAGTACGGATCGAAGAGATGTATAGGTCGGACTGAAGCCGACTGAAAGATTACGAGCGAGCCGTGGCCGTCGAAGCAGAGGTCAACGAAGAACAAGGAAGACCACTCTTCGGAGTGAACGGAGAAGTGCGCCTAAAAAGGATTTGACAGGGCCGACATTGTTAGAGATGTCCGGTAAGACTTATCGGGACTTAGTTGCGTGGCCGAATAGTCTGCTTGCTCGTGCGAAGGATTTACTGACAGCGTTTGGCTCACAGCTTCGGGCAATAGCTCTCCCGCTTGGACTTCGTGCGGCTCTGTTCGATCATTCGCCGCAGCGTCTCGGTTGAGCCGGCCGTCCGTTTTTTCCTCCCAAGCTTCCAGGCATTTGCAGGTTTCTTCAGCGCCTGCAAACACAGAGGTAGTCGCCCGCTACAATCCATCTCCGCGACCGGCGGTGCGGCAAAACTTTAGCGCTCCAGAATGTCTTTGTAGGCGTTCAGGGCCATTTTCTTGGGCTGCTGATCGAGGATGAAGTCGATCTTGCGCGTGGAATTCCCGGCGATGGGCACCTGGCCAAGCCGCACCATGCCGTTTCCAAAATTGGCATAAATCGGAACGATCATCGCGAAGTTTTCATCCACTTCACTTTGCGTGATTTCCGTGTGGACTCTAACCCTGCCGCCCTCGGCGGGTTCAATTCCATACTTGAAGGTGTAGCGCGGCACCTGGGTCTCATACACCCACTCGCGGAAAAACCAATCGAGCCGCCCGTTTTGCTGCAGGTCCATCTGCTTGGTCATGTGCTTTTCGACGATGGCCTTAAACGATTCGGTGGAGGCGGGCTTGTCGCGATGGCTATCCACGAAGTCGTGCATCATGTCGATGAAGGCCTGATCGCGATTGCCCCCGGTGGCCTGGTCGGCTCGCATAATTGAGCGCAGCATCGAGAGCACATAAGCACCCTTGGAATACGTGACGCCCTGATACGCGTCTCCCGTGCGCGGGGATACGAGCCGGAGTCCCAGCCATAGCGGCCCAGCATCGTTTGGCGAAACGCCAAAAATGTTTTTCTCCAGGATCCGGTCATGTTGCCGTTGCCAGAAATCGATATAGTCCTTCTCCCACTTCGGTCCCATCGCCTGCTGCAGAAACAATCCCGCGGCAAATTCCGCAAAACCTTCGGAAAGCCACTGGTCGTGATACGAAGCCCAGCCGACGCCATGACCGAACCACTGGTGGGCCACTTCATGCGGCGTGACTTCCTGAACGAAGCCGCTGAACTTCCTGTTGATTTGGCCAAACAGCATCCACCGCTGCGTGGAATCGATATACGCCGAAATCGGCAAGTACACCAGATTCGGCCACGATTGCCCAAAATTGAAATTCGGCTGCTCCGTGATGTACACGTTCTGGTAGGGGCCTCTGCCGAAATAGAAGGTGCAAAGCTGCATTTGAGCGCGAGTCTGGTCGAGGGCGTATTTGGTCATCGAGATGGGCGCCATGGCGGCCAGGGCGCCGCTCTGAAACCGCTTCAGGTTGGCGGGCAACTCTTCCAAATAGTATCCGGCGAGTTCGTAGTGGGTGATGGTGTCGGGAAAATCGAGTTTCTTGTAGCGGCCGTAGTTGAATCCGGCCACGGCCACCGGCACCGGCGTTACCCAGTGGAACGCGGCGAATCCGCCTTCGCTGTATTCCTTCTCGAGTTTGCCCACACTGATCACCACGTTCGAGTGGGGCACTTTAAAGGTGAGATCATAGAGCGCCTTTTCGCCGAAGCCGTTGAGGTTGGGATACCACGAGTCGCGCGCGCCTACGTAATAACTTCCATCGCCGGCATCGAACAAGACTTTATCGCCGGCGTATTCCACGGTGATGGAATATTCCGCTCCCATCGCCAGGGGTTCATCGAGCACCGCATAGAACGAGCCGTCATGCTTTCTGTTTTCCTGGATAAAATGAATATCTTGCCCATTCTGGTTGGTGACCCGCGTGACGCGCAGCGTGGACAGCAGTCCGAATTTCAGCACCCGTTCGCCGGGGACCAGGGGTTCAAGGGTGATCGTGGCGCGGCCGGTCAGATGATCGTTCTTGCCGATGGCGGTTTCGATGTTGTAGCGCCGCGTGACGAACAGCCGCCTGTCCTCCCGCGAATCTGCAGTGCGCGCCTGAAGCTCGGTCCTTAAGTGCGAGGAATACCATATGCCGTCGTTCATTCCCTGGCCATTACAATTAATCAGCGCCACTTCTTCGGGTGAATCGAGTTGCGGAATGGCGCCCACGCGCGCGCGCAAGAAGAAACGCAGGTCTTTGTGCGGCGAGCCGTGCATGTAAGCGTTCACGAACGGTGGATGCTGCGGATTGTAAACGCCAGCCAGAACGTCGGCGTCCACATTATCAATCGTTTCGCTCTCCAGGATTGCCTGCGTGAACCCCTCGGGAACTTCATGGCGGCGGCGCACTCTCTCTTTCCATTGCTCAAAGGCAGTGGCGGCTTCGGCAGGCGTTTCCGCTTTCGGGCCCAGCGCACCGGCGAATTGCGTGTACTGACCCGGCGTAAAACGAAAGATCACTTCCGTGAAATCCTCCTCCGCGGTCGGGCCGCCGGAGCGCCGGGTCATCTCCCGGGTGTCGAACTCGGTGATTGGCTTCAGCGAGAAATGTCCCGTGCCAATGAAAATCATGCCGGTTTCAAGTTTGTTGATCGGCCTCAAGAGCGTGAACGTTCCGGATTTAAACTCGAAGACTCCCACGTCCATGATTAGCTTGAAGTTTTCACAATGGAACGAGTCGCCCAGGCCAACCTCTCGAAGCTGGCGATAAATGGGGTCGCTGTTCGCATACGCCAAGCTTTTTCCGGAAACGGTGACCTGGGTCTGCTGCGTAGTGATAGTCAGAGTGAGCGATAGATCAGCGGAGCCGTGAAGGTCCACCGGCGCAACGAGTTCCTCGAAGCCATCCTTGCTGACGCGCACGGAATACTTTCCAGAGGCTAGATTTGGAGCAGTAAACTTGCCGGATGCGTCGGAGGTAAGGGTAATTACTTGCGTCAGGTTGCCGCCGGTGATTTCGATGCGGGCTCCAACGACGATTGCGCCGGAGGGATCTTTCACCGTGCCTGAAATCGTGTCTGCCCGCAGAGGAGTGGCGAGGGCGAGGCAGAGCATTGCCAGCAGGCATAGAGAGAACCCGGGAAGCGGCCTGGCACGGCGGTGTGTTCTCGCGGCCGGGAATAACTTGAGTTTACGCTCTGTGACGGGCACTGGATTAGCTTGCCACATTGGCCGACACATGCCCCCATTCTGTCACAGATGCACTCATTCATTACATTGACTTGGAATGCGCGGCGGCCACATGCCCGCCGCGGTTATCGGAAACTGACCCAGTACCCAAAACCACCTCCTTTTGACGCGCGGCACTCCCTCGCCTTACACTGCTGCTATGGGTACGTCGTTCGGCGCACCGCGCATCCGTTTCGACTGGCGCAGCTTCATCACTCCTGCCGTCAAGTATCTGGTTATTGCCTGTTCGGCTGTTTTTCTTGTGCAAACCCTGGCGGCTATTTTGATTGGCCGCGACGCCACCCTTTGGATTAATTACCATTTCGGCCTCGTCCCGCTCGGACCGTTTCCCGCCCTGCGCATCTGGCAACCCGTAACCTACATCTTCCTTCACGGCGGCCTCTTCCACCTTCTCCTCAATATGCTGTTTCTCTGGATGTTCGGGCGCGAACTGGAGATGGTCTGGGGCAGGAACCGCTTCTTAAATTACTTTTTCCTCTGCGGAATCGGCGCCGGAGTGCTTACCGTTCTGGTTAAAGTGTTTCCCATGCTCTGGGGACATAGGCCTAGTGACGTCCCCACGATCGGCGCGTCCGGCGCAATCTATGGCATCCTCATTGCCAACGCCATTCTGTTTCCCGACCGCCGGATTTGGATCTTCCCTCTCCCTATCATGATTCCGATGCGGCCGTTTGTCGCCGCCATGGCTGCCATCGAGTTCTTCGGCACCTTGGGATCCGGAGGAGACGGCGTCGCGCATCTCTGCCACCTAGGCGGAATGCTGGTCGGCTGGCTGTACCTCCGCCGCGGCTCTTTCCTCTACCGTGTGCGCAACGAAGTAGCCGACTGGAGATTCCAACGCAATCGCAAACGCTTCCAGGTTTACATGAAGAAGCATCGCGAAGAGCCTCCCTCGCGCCCCGATCACTGGGTCAATTGAACTCTGCTTTGGCCGGGCTTACTGACGAGCCTCAGTTTATTCGTTGTTAATTTCAATAGAGAACTGTCATCCTGAGGCGATCCGATGAGGATCGCCGAAGGATCTCAACTTTTAGGATCATGCACAGTGCCGCGGCTGAGATCCTTCGGGGCGCAAACGGCGCGCCCCTCAGGATGACACTGTGTTGTTGTGTCTAAACAACGGGCAAAACTATATCTCGTGAGAAATTCGAGTTAAGGAGTAGCCTGACTGCGGGCGCTCCCCACCGCCAAGTCTTCAACCTTTCTTGTTACTTCGCCTTAGCTGGCGCCGCCGATGACGTGGAACTTCATGAAATTCGTCGTTCCGCGGATCCCCATCGGTGTACCCGCAACAATGCCAATCACATCTCCCTTGCGCACGAGCCGCTCTTCCAGCAGCCGCTTCTCGGCAATGGCCGCCAATCCATCGATCTTCTTGATGTCGGAGATCTGACGCGACGTCACCCCCCACAACAGCGCCATGCGCCGCCGCGTATTCGCTTCCGGGGTGAACGCCACGATGCGCACCAGCGGCCTGTAGCGCGATATCAGCCGCGCCGTGAATCCACTGTGCGTGAACACGGCGATCAGTTTCATGTGCAGCTCGAGCGAGGCATGGCACACCAACTCCGCCACCGTTTCCGGCACTTTCAGGCGCTCCTGCGGCACGGGCCGCGGATACTCATGGATACTCGCTTCGGCCTCTTCGATGATCCGCGCCATCATCTGTACAGCTTCCACCGGATACTTTCCGCTGGCCGTTTCGGCAGAGAGCATCACGGCGTCCGAGCCATCGAAGATGGCATTGGCCACGTCGGAAGCCTCCGCGCGGGTCGGCCGCGGATTTTCAATCATGGATTCCAGCATCTGCGTGGCGGTGATCACCGGACGCCGGAATTCGCGCGCTCGCGCGATAATGTTTTTCTGCACCACGGGAACGCGCTCGGGGCTCATCTCCACGCCCAGATCGCCGCGCGCCACCATCACGCCTTCGGAGGCGCGCAGAATCGCCTCCAGGTTTTCGATGGCTTCGGGCTTTTCCAGCTTGGCGATCACCGGCGTGTCTTTTCTCGCCCGGCGAATCAGCGACTTCGCCAGCAGCACATCCTCGGGCCGGCGGACAAAGCTGACCGCGATGTAGTCCGCGCCATGTGCCAGCGCAAAACGCAGGTCCTCGCGGTCCTTATTGGTGAGGGCCGGAACGCGCAACTTCACCCCGGGAAGATTGATGCCCTGGTGTTCGCCGAGCAACCCGCCATTGACCACCTGGCAGATCACTTCCTGCTTGCGTATTCTTTCGACCCGCAATTCGATGAGCCCGTCGGAAAGCAGGATGCGGTCGCCGGCTTTCACTTCCCGCGGCAAGGGGTGAAAAATCGTGCTGACGCGCGTGGAATCCCCAAGAATCTTTGCCGTGGTGATGACGAATTGCTGTCCCGCGCGCAACGTGACCGTGCCGCCGCCCGCCAGTGCTCCCGTCCGGATTTTGGGGCCCTGGAGATCCGCAAGAATCGCGATGGGTTTCTCGAATGCGGCCGCGGCTTCGCGTAACATCGCAAAACTCTGCGCATGCTCGGCGTGTGTCCCGTGCGAAAAATTCAGCCGCGCGACGTCCATGCCTGCCAGCAGAAGTTTGCGGATCATGCGGGGAGACCGCGTGGCCGGGCCGATGGTGCAGACAATCTTCGAATGGCGGGGATTCACTCTTTCCTCTCCCCTAATGTATATATCAAAAATGTTGCTACTTGGTGACGCAAAATTCCGCAACGATGTGCGTCAGCAGATCAACACCTTTCGCAAAGGCAGCCAGGGGAAGGCGCTCGTCGTCGCCGTGCACTCGGCGGTCGTCCTCTTCGGTCAGGGGAAAAGGCCGCAAACCATACGCCTGGACGCTGTGAAGACGGAGTTGCGCGGAATCGGTGGCCCCGGTTGACATGAACGGCAAAACAGGGGCGCCGCCGAACTCCCGCGCGCAGACTTTGGTAATCGTGGCGTAGAGATCGGTCTCAATCGAGGAATTGGGTGCCGCAAGGCCGGCATCGGGCTCAACCTCGAAGTGCACCAGGGGGTCGTTCACCAGTTTAGTGAGCTCATCCAGCAGCGCGCTGACCGTATCGCCCGGCAGCAGGCGTATATTGAGATTTGCCTGGGCTTCCGAGGGGATGACATTGACGCGCACGCCCGCTTGCAGCATCGTTGGCGCAATCGAATCGCGCATCATCGAGTTCCACAGCGGATTGGCGTCGGAGAGCACGCGCTGGGCATGCTCGCCGCGATCGGGCGTATCCACCACGCGAATCCACTTGCCGGTTTCCTCGTCCTCGAGAGTAGACAGCCCTTCAAAGTAGCGCCGCGTGATCGAGGTGAAGTGAACTGGCGCCGTGTAATCGCCGATCTTGGCCACCGCCGCGGCCAGGTGCACCACGGCATTATCTTTTGTAGGTATCGAGGCGTGTCCGGCCGTGCCCTTTGCAATCACGGCAACATTCACGGGCACTTTTTCATCCACTTGCACGGCCACATGTTGCACCTTGCCGTCTTTCACCACCGCGTTCCCGCCTTCGTTGATGGCATAACCGGCGGCGAATTTGTCCCAATACTTGGCGATGAGCGTCTTCATGCTGGCATCGCCAAACTGCTCCTCATCGGTTGTGGCCAGGAAAATGACGTCGCGATTCAGCCGAACATTGGAGCGCTTCAGCGCAAGGAACGCTGCCAGATTTGCCGCCAGCATGCCCTTGTCATCGATGGAGCCGCGCCCATACAGGTAGCCGTCCTTGATGATGCCACCAAAAGGGTCGACCGACCACTTGCTACGGTCCACGCCCACGACATCCATGTGTGCGACGAGCAGGAATGCCTTGGACGGTTCGGCGACCGCGCTGCTGCGCAGCCGCGCCACCAACGCGCTGCGCCCGGGCGCGACGTCCAGTATTTCCGGCGTGATGCCTTCCTTGGTCAGGATGCCGGCAAGGTACTTCGCGACGGCCTGTTCATTGCCGGGCGGGTTGGTCGTGTTGATCTTGACCAGCTCAACGAGCCAATCCTGCGCCTCGCGCGCCAGCGCGGAGGTGTCCCCCACCAACGGAGGCGGAAAGGGTATGCCAAACGAAGGCGGTCCTTGATTGATTTGCGCGCGAAGAACGCCGCCATGGCCCGCAAGAAGGGCTAACTCGACGAGAATGCACAAGCTGACCCGCTTCCAACTCACGAAAACACCCCCAGTTTGAATCTGTTAGGCAACAAGTAAAAAACATACTAACATGCGGAAAGCATGGCTCCGGCGGGGGCATCGCGGGGCGTTGCCTAAGTTGCACGGTTAATGGGGGTACGGGTGGAAACGACGCCAGGCGGATCAGGCGCATCTTAACAGAGATGGCCAGGGGGTTAGGCATGATGAGTTGGAACTCAATGATGGGCAGGTTAGCGGCAGTCACCACCACGATGCTATTGCTCGGCGCTGGCCTGGCGGCACAGGCGCCAGAGGGGCCTCAGAACGCCTCGCCCCCCCAGGCAAACCCGGCGCCCGCGCCGATGCCGGCTGCGACTCAGCAAAAGCCGCAAGAAGGCGGCGTGACGATCTCCCTCGAAGTGCCCGTCGTGACGCTGGACGTGGTCGCCACAACCTCCGACGGCGGCCTCATTACCGGTCTGAAGAAAGAGAATTTCCGCATCCTAGAAGACGGCGTGCCTCAAACGATCACCAACTTTGGCACCGGTGATGCCCCAATCACTATGGTCGTTTTGATGGAGTGGAGCAACGTCGCGAATGGCTGGTTTGCCTATCAGGCGAAGTATTGGGCGGATGCGCTGTTCCCGAATCTCAAGCCGCAGGATTGGGTCGCACTGGTAACCTTTGACATGAACCACCGCCTGGAAGTGGACTTTACGCAAAACAAAGACGAGGTTCGCGCCGCCGTCTACCACCTCATGTTCCCCGGCTTCAGCGAATCAAATTTGTTCGATGCCCTGCTGGACACCGTCGACCGGCTGAAAGATGTGAAGGGAAAGAAGTCCGTGCTGGTCTTGGCGAGCGGCATCGATACCTTTTCCAAACACACACTGGATCAGACCCTCAAACAACTCCGCCAGACCGACGTCACGATTTTTGCGGTGGGCGTGGCCAAAACTCTTGAAAACCGTCAGGAACTCCATCAAAGGTTGAGCTCGTCGAGAGAATTGACCTATCTTCAGGCCCAAAACCAGTTGAAGACAGTGGCGCAAATGACCGGCGGCTTGGCCTGGTTTCCGCAGTTCGACGGCGAAATTCCAACCGATATGCGCGCCGTGGCGGACTTTTTGCGGCACCAGTACAGCATCACCTACTCGCCAACAAACCATGCTGCCGACGGAAAATACCGCAAGGTTAAAGTCGAACTGGTGGCGCCGGATGGCGGCCCCTTAACGATACTCGACCAAAAAGGCAAGAAACAAAAGGTCGTGGTCTATGCCCGTGAAGGTTACCAGGCGCCCAAGGGCGGCGTCGGCGACTGAGCGCCGCCCGGCTGAACTCAATAGCCGCGGGAAAAATCCACGCGATTCACTAATTCGCGGCCATCGAACCACCGCTCCAACAGCTCCATCAACAGTGAAGTCTCCCGCTCCCAGAGCCGGTCGCTGATCGCGCTCGTATGCGGCGTGATCAATAGATTCGGCGCTTTCCACAATGGACTCTCCGGCGGGAGCGGTTCGCTGGCGGCCACATCGAGAGCCGCGCCACCCAGCTTTCCTCCCTCGAGTGCTCGAAGCAAGGCCGCTTCGTCCAAAAGCGAACCGCGGGCGACGTTAATCAGCCGCGCACCCGGCTTCATCAGCGCAATCTCCTCTGGCCCGATCAGGTGCCGTGTTTCCGGCGTTTCCGGCGCGGCTATCACCACGAAATCGGCCTGCGGGAGTGCGCCCGCCAATTCCGCTACCGGCACAATTTTGTCAGCCAGCGGGGAGTCTCCCTTCCCGGAACGGCTTACGCCCCACACGCGCATGTCGAACGCTCTAGCGCGGCGCGCCAACTCTTTGCCGATGGAACCGAAGCCGACAATCAGCAGAAGCCGGCCATTCAACTCGGTCAGATGTTGTGGCAGGTCCCATAGCGCTTGCTGGGCCCACTGAGCGCGGTCCTGCTGGCGTACGGAATCCGGGAAATTCCTGGCCAGCGCCAGCATCAGCCCGATTGCGTGCTCCGCCATGGGTACGGAAAAAATGCCGCGCGGATTGGTAACCACCACGCCCGAATCGCGCAGCTCCGGGTACATCAATTGCGCCACGCCGGCGGCCGTGGAATGAATCCACTTCAGCCGCTTGGCATCCTTGAGTTGCTGCGGCCGGAGCGAATAGCCAATGAAAATATCCGTGTCGGGCAATTCCTCTGGCAGGCGCGTGTAATCCGGCAGGTGAATAACGCGCATTTCTGGCCAGCGCGTGCGGATCGCTCTGGCCATGGTAGGTTTCGGCCGCCATTCGGTGAACGGATGCCAAACGCAAATGGTCAGTTTGGTGTTTTCCGGTGTGCTGCGCTGAAAATTCATTGTTCTGTAAATTCAGGCGTGCCGAAAACCGACGTTGAGGTCCTTCCGCCCAAAAATCAGGGGCCTCACGATGACATAGGTTTGAATTCTACGCCCCCGCTGAAGCGCTCCTCCGCCGATCGTTGGCGCAGGCTAAACCTTCGGCTTCAGGCGCAAGTCGCGACCGGTCATGTCCGAGGGCACGGAATCACCCAGAATCCCCAGTAGAGTCGGGGCAATGTCACGCAGGGCGCCGCCGGGAGATACGTTCAGGCGCTCATCTTCGCTGACATAAATGAAGGGAACAGGATTTGTCGTGTGGTAGGTGTGTGGCCCGCCGGTAACCGGATCAATCATGGTTTCCGCGTTGCCGTGATCGGCGGTGATAATCCAAGCGCCGCCGCGCGGTTTGAGCGTCTGATAGATGCGGCCCAGCCCGGCATCGACCGCTTCCACGGCTTTGATCGCGGCTTCCAGCTTTCCGGAATGCCCGACCATGTCCGCATTCGCATAGTTCATGATGATGGCGTCGAATTCGCCTTTCTCGATGGCGTTCACCACGGTGTTGGTGATGCCTTCCGCGGACATTTCCGGCTTCAGGTCATAGGTCGCGACCTTGGGCGAAGGAACGAGGATGCGCTCCTCTCCATTGAACGGTTTTTCCACCCCGCCATTGAAGAAATAAGTGACGTGCGCGTATTTTTCCGTCTCCGCGCACCGCAGATTCTTGTATTGCAAATCCTGAAACACCTGCGCCAGGATGTGCTCCAGTTTCTCAGGCATGATCACGCATTTCAGCCACTCCCATTTCTTGTCGTACTTGGTCATGCCCACAAAAAAGAGATTCTTCGGGCGTTTGGGGTCGGCGAACTTGTCGAAATTCGGCGCCTCCAGCGCAAAGGTCATTTGCCGCGCGCGATCCGCGCGGAAATTGTAAAAGATCACCGCGTCGTCATCGTGAATCGGGCCAACTGGGGGAGCCGAAGGCCCCTCGCCACGCGTAATTACCACGGGTTTCACGAATTCATCGGTCACGCCCTGTTCATAGCTGTTCTGAAGCGCCGCAACAGGATCGTTGCTCTTCGTCTCCGCCTCGCCGTGCGTGAGTGCGCGGTAAGCCAACTCGACGCGCTCCCAACGGTTATCGCGGTCCATGGCGTAATAACGGCCGACCACGGTGGCGATTTCGCCGACGCCCAGCTCGCGCATTTTCTGCTGCAACTGGCGGACGAAATCCCGCCCGCTGTTCGGCGGGGTGTCGCGGCCGTCCATGAAACAATGCACAAAAACCTTCTCCACCTTCCACTGCTTGGCCATTTCCAACAGCGCAAACAGGTGGTTGATGTGCGAGTGCACCCCGCCGTCGCTCAGCAGCCCCAGGAAATGCAACTGCCGCTGGCGCCCGCGCTCCATGGCCTGCTGGAATAACGGCACTTGATCGAGCTGCTTGTTGGCGATGAGCAGGTCGATGCGCGTGATATCCATGTGCACGATGCGCCCCGCGCCCATATTCAGGTGCCCGACTTCGCTATTCCCCATCTGGCCTACGGGAAGGCCCACCGCAGTCCCCGACGTCTGAATCAACGTATTCGGGAATTTGCGCAGGAGTTCGTCATACGTGGGCTTGCGCGCCAGAGCGATGGCGTTGCCCTTCGTTTCGGCTCGGTAGCCCCATCCATCCAACACGGTGAGTACAACAGGTTTTGGCCGTTTAGTCATAACCTGACAGCATACACGGCTTTTCTTGCCGCTGTCAGTACCTACTGAACCCTAATCGCTCAAGGTAGTTGAGGTTTAGGCAGCAAATTCCCTAAGCGCAGTTAGCAATCGCTCGACTTCCTCCATGGTGTTGTAATGCACCAGGCCGATGCGCAGCATCCCGCCGAGGGACTCGACACCCAGGCGTTCCGTCAGGTTCAGCGCGTAGTAATTGCCATCCCAGGTGAAAATCCCGCGCTCGGCAAGATAAGTGGCAATGGCCGTGGGGTGGTGATTCCCGATGCGCAGTGAAAGCGTGGAGCAACGTTCCGCCGATCGCTGCGGTTCCGTGATGCCGTAGATGCGAACGCCGGGAATGGATTGCAGCCCATCGATCAGCCGCCAGCTCAGCCGCGTCTCGTAAGCCACCGTCGTGCGGTACGCGCAAGCCAAGGCTTCCCGCCGCGTTTTTGCGCGGGGATCACTGTGCCGGCCAAGTTCTGCAAGGTATTCCACCGCCCCGCCGATCCCCGCAATCAACTCTTGCACCTGCGTCCCGGATTCCCAGCGCGCAGGCACCTCCTCGGTACACGGCCGCACCTTGTACGGGCGGAAGTGCTGCAGGTGTTCGCGCTTGCCGTAGAGCGTGCCCATATGAGGGCCAAAGAATTTGTAGGGCGAGCAAACCAGAAAATCGCAGTCGAGCGCTTTGACGTCGATCAGCCCGTGCGGCGCGTAATGAACCGCATCAATGTAGACAAGCGCACCGGCGGCGTGCGCCAATTTCGTGATCTCCCCCACGGGATTGATCGTGCCAACAGCGTTGGAAGCGTAACCCACAGCCACCAGCTTCGTCTTCTCGTTCAGCTTGCGCTTCAAATCCTCCAAATCGAGAGTACAGTCCGCCTCGCGAATATCCACCTGCCGGATTACGATGCCCTTTTCTTCCAGCGCCCTCCACGGCGAAAAGTTGGCGTCGTGATCGAGCGTGGTCAATAAGATCTCATCGCCCGCTTTCAGTTCGCGAGCGATCGCCCGCGAAACGGCAAATGTGATGGTGGTCATGTTCTGCCCGAACACAACCTCGTCTTTGTCGCAGTGGAAGAAATCAGCCATGGCCGCGCGCGTGCCGGCAATGATCTCGTCGCTGCGGCGGCTGGTAAGGAAAGCGCCGCCCGTATTCGCATTAGCGCTCATCAGATAATTCTGAATCGCGTGCATCACCTGCGTTGGCACTTGCGTGCCGGCCGGCCCGTCCAAAAAGGCCGCGGGCTGGCCATTCACCTGCGTTTGCAACGAGGGAAATTGCGCGCGAACCCAGCTTGTGTCCAGCGCCGCATGTGCTGCGGGATGAATTCCAGGTGTGCTCATGGCTCCTGCTTTGTCCTCAGAGGTAATTCCATCTTCGAGATGTGTAGTTTCTCATAGAGACGCCGCGGCGTGTTAGCATGACAGGGTTATTCCCCACTCATGCTGCGGTGGCGCCGGCTATCAACTCTGCGCCGCGTTTCTCAAACGAGGTTTCCCGTGCCCAATTCATTTCCAATAACAGAGCGAACGCGCCTTGTCCGCGAGGCCCATCGCGCTGTCTACGATCGTGAAGCCATCTATAAAATCTTCGATGAAGCGTTTGTATGCCACGTAGGATTTGCGCAAGAGGGCCAGCCTTTTGTAATTCCCACGATGTTCGCGCGGATCGGCGACGCCATCTATTTTCACGGTTCGGCGGCCAGCCGGTTGCTTCGCGGGTTGAGCGGCGGCCTTCCCGTCTGCATTACGGCCACACTCACGGATGGATTGGTGCTGGCGCGCTCGATTTTCAACCACTCCATGAACTATCGCTCGGTGGTGGCGCTGGGCACAGCCATTTTGATCGACGATCCCGCCGAAAAGCTGCAAGCACTGCGGGCGTTCACGGAAAAGCTGATTCCGGGCCGTTGGAACCACGCGCGGCAACCCAACGAAAAAGAGCTGAAGGCCACCAGCATCCTGAAACTACCGCTGACCGAAGTCTCCGCAAAAGTCCGTACAGGGGACGTCGAAGACGATGCCGGCGACTACGCGCTCCCAGTCTGGGCGGGCATAATTCCAACGCGCCTTGTGGCCGGCCCGCCGGTGCGCGATGCCCGCTGTGATGTTTCGATTCCCGCGCCAGACTACGCCGCGCACTATCATAGGTGAACCATGAGTGAATTCAATCCCGCACCGGTAAAGCCCATCGTGACGTTTTCCGCCTTTCGGGCGCTGGACATTCGCGTCGGCTCCATCCAAAAAGTGGAGGAAGTTGCGCGCTCCGAAAAACTCATGAAGCTGACCGTTGGTTTTGGCGATCACACGCGCGTCATCCTGGCGGGAATCAAGCAGGAACGCGGCAATCCCAAAGAGATCGAAGGCAAGCAAGCGCTTTTCGTCTTGAACCTGGAGCCGCGCAAAATGGCCGGAGAAGTTTCCGAGGGCCTGCTCTTCGACATTGGCTATGCAGACGGAATCACACCGGTACTCGCGATCCCGGAACGCCGCGTGCCGGATGGCACTCGTGCAGGCTAGCGTAAGCTACGGCTGCGCCACGCGCAGAAAATCGGCCAACAGCCCGTAGCCCGTCGCATCAACACTGGGGTTGTGCTCCACAAGCGACAAACCAAATACGTCCAGATCGAAGCGAATCGCCGAACTCGTTCCTTCGAGCCCCGCCATCGGATCCGAAAGCAGCAACAGCTCAGGGCTCACACGGCAATCCACGCCGTCACCCCGGCGCTCTGCGCGGCAGACCAACTTGTAGCGCATGCCGGCCGCGCGCACAGAACGAATCTTTTCCTCGCTCAGCTCGCGGATACCCGTGCGCTGGACCTGCTCAACGCGCGTCGGCACGCCCATCAGCACCGTCGCAAGAGTTGCGACCTTGACGGCGGCGTCCCAGCCGTCCACGTCCTGAGCGGGATCGATTTCCGCGATACCCAAAGTTTGCGCGCGATTTACTCCCTCGTCGAAGGATCTTCCCTTCTCGATTTCCGTGAGCACCACGTTGCTCGTTGAATTGAGCACGCCGGAAAACCCGCGCAGGTCCGTCGCCGGAAGCCCGAGCGGAAATAGCGAGAAAATGGGCACGCCGTCCATCACCGTGGACTCAAACAGAAACTTCCGGCCCTTCTCTCTCGCGAGTGCCGTGAGTTCCCGGTAAGCATGAACCAGTGGCCCTTTGTTGGCGATGATGGCATGGGCGCCCGTTTCCAGCGCTGCTGCCACATGGTCAATGGCGGGCTGGCCGGTTTCCACATTGAGGGAGGTCGCCTCAAACAGCACATCCGCTTTCGCGCGCTCCAGCCATTCCCGCACGTTGCGCGCGGGTTGCGCGTGACTCGGAAAGTGGTTGTTCAGCGCGGCGATCGGGTTCAATCCGTCCGGCTCGGCAATCCAGCCGATGCGCCGCGAGGCAATGCCGGTCAGCCGCCAGCGTACGTCGTATTTCCGGCGCATTTCGGTTTCTTTGGAGATCAATTGTCGGAGCAGGGCGCGGCTCACATGGCCAAAGCCCACAATCGCAAGGTTGTAGGAAGGAATGTCCGGGCTCCTGCGATACGAAATGCCGGGGAACGCCGCGAGGCGCTTCCCTCGGTCTCTTCATTCTAATGCAATGCCGACAATTTTGCGGCCGCCGCGGAAATATACTCCGCCTCTCCTTGCAGCACCTTGGAGACAACCACGATCGCTTCTTCGGCTTGCTTCCAGCGCTTCAGTTCCAGCGCCTCGCGCACAGCCGGCAAAGTTTTGGCTTCGTAGCCGGTGTACTGCCCTGGCGCGTAGATTTCGTGCTTGAACCACGGCCGCCCGGGGAGCCCCTCCTCGCGCGTAAGCTGTTGTTCGTTTTGTGCCAGCAATAGATTTAGCGTTGCCGCAGACGCTTTGCCGAAGTCGGCTTTGGCGCTCGCCTGCTCGTACGCGCTTTTGTAAGCTTCGGCGCTCTTCGCCAGTTCCGTCACGGCGTTGTCCAGCGGCGCGAAATTCAGGAACGGCGGCACACTCTCCATTCTTGGGGCCACCGTGGGGCGGCGCGGGTCATTGACGGCTTGGAACACGCCCTCCTCGATCTCTCTATTGCGCTCGCCAATCTCCTCCTGTTTCTCTTTCAGAAGATTCTTGAGCTGTTTGACGTAGGTCTGCATGGTCTCCGCGAAATCGGTGAACTCGAAGGGCAGGACATCCGCATCCGCCAGGCGCATCACCGTTGTGCCGCCGGTCTGCGCAAGGGCGCGTCCGTAAACGAAATCCACGTCGCTGAAATGCGTGTACCAGTAAAAATCGTCGTAAATCGAATGATAGATGCCGCCGCCATCCTCACCGTCATAACCAATGTCGAGAGAAGCTATGCCGGCGTGCTGCAGGAACGCGCCATAGTCCGACCCGGAACCGAGAGGACCCATGCGCAGATCGGCGCGGTTGCGCGCGTCCTGTCGCTCTTCCGGTGTGCTCGCGGAAGCGATGGCGCCAAGCTGCTGGCGCTTCCAGACAGACAGCTTTGTTTCCGGATCCTGGATGTCGCGCACGACGTCATTCATCAGTTTTTCCAGCGTGTGCGAACCCTCGGCGCCAAAATAACCGCGGGCGTTGCTGTCTGAGTTGATGTACGCAACGGCGTGCTCGCGCAATTCGTCGCCATGGTCTTCCACCCATTCCGTCGAGCCAATCAAGCCGGGCTCTTCCGCATCCCAGGCGCAATAAATAATCGTGCGTTTTGGCCTCCAGCCCTGCTTCACCAGTTCGCCCAGCGCCCGCGCTTCTTCCAGCACCGCTACCAGCCCGGAAATGGGATCCTCGGCGCCATTCACCCACGCATCGTGATGATTCCCGCGAATGATCCACTGGTCCGCGTCCGAGGATCCGGGAATCTTCGCAATCACGTCATAGATGGGCTTCAAATCCCAATTGAACTTGACCTTCAGATGCACCTTCATCGTGCTCGGACCAACTCGATAGGTGATCGGCAGATTTCCACGCCAGTTCGCCGGGGATACCGGGCCGGCGAGCGAAGCAAGCAGCGGCTGCGCGTCTCCATAAGAAATCGGCAGCACGGGAATCTTGGTGATCACCGGAACATCCTTCAGTTCCAGGCGCTTGGCATTTTTTGTCGCGGCCACTCCGGGAGTCAGTGGATCGCCGGGATAGATGGGATCATCGGCGACACTGCCGCGCTGCGCGCCATCCTTCGGGCGGTAAGCGCCGGCGGGAAACGTTTCGCCTTGAAAATAGCCGTCTTCGTGAGGATCGGAGTAAATCAGGCAGCCGAGCGCGCCGTGCTCCGCGGCAACCTTGGGCTTGATGCCGCGCCAGGAATGGCCGTAGCGCGCAATCACGATTGCCCCTTTCACGGAAACACCCAGCTTTTCCAGTTGTTCGTAATCTTCCGGTATCCCGTAATTTACGTAGACGAGAGGCGCGGTGACATCTCCATCCCTGGAAAACGCGTTGAAGGTTGGCAATTGCTCGGACTTCTGGTTGGAAGTGGGATCTTCCGGCAAGCTGGGTTCCTCGAGTTTTGCAGTAAATTTTGTCCGGCAATCCGTTCCGCTCGCGCCGCTGCAATCGAGCAATTCAACCTGCCGCTCCTTCGGCGTGGGAAAGAGCACGTCGTAAGACTCGATGTGCGTCTCCCATCCGAATTCCTTGAACTTTGCCGCGATCCACTCGGCGTTGTCCTTGTCGTAGGGAGAGCCGACGTGATGCGGCCGCGCTGAAAGCCGCTGCATGTAGGCGCGAAGATTTTCCGGGCTCGGGATGGCGCGCAGCTTCTCTTCCCACTGCCGCTCGACGCGCGAGGATTCAGCGGAATAGCCGTACAGCGGCTTGTCATCGGCGGCAACATGGGCGCGAATAGGGGCAAGAGAGATTCCCGCGAGCAGAAGCCCGGACACCAGCCACGGACGGTAAGTCATCTTCATTCTTTTATCCTTTGATCGTGTGGGATGAATTATTCCCCGATTCGATGGGACCCGTAAACAACCATATTGGTTAGCGGGAGGAAAAATCAACTGTTCACCGTCCGGGTGACCCGGGTTTGACGAATTCCGAGAACCGTGAAGCCTGCCAGAAAAAGCAGCACCGCGATGCTCAACAGGCCTCCGCGGAAACTTCCCGTGAGCGTGCGCAAATACCCGATCCAGTAAGGGCCGAGTCCGCTGCCCAGATTCCCGATGGCGTTGATGAAGGCAATCCCCGCCGCTGCGGTCTTGGCGTCCAGCGTCCCCGAAGCCAGCACCCAAAACGGCCCCATCATGCTGAACTCCGCCGCCATGGCGATCGTGAAAGCGGCGACCGTGGCCGGGACGGTCGTCGCGAACGCAGCAGCCGCAAGGGCAAAGCAGGTGATGAACGCGGGGAGCGCGACGTGCCAGTCACGTTCGCCCGTACGATCGGAATGCGCGCCGACGATGACCATGGCGATGGCCGCCGCCAAATACGGAATGGCTGCCAGCAGCCCAATCACGAAAGGGCTAATTCCTGAAAGCGCTCTGACTGCCGTGGGCAGCCACAACCCGATGCTATAAGCACAGGCTACGGCGCTGAAATAGATGAAGGAAAACCCCCAGACACGCACATTCATCAGCATAGACAAAATGCCGGCAGGCGCTGCCCGCTCCTTCGAAGCAGCAATTTCGTCACTGCGCAACGCCGAGACGAGCCACGCCAGATCGTCCGCGGAGAGCCAGCGCGCCTTTTCCGGCCGGTCCGTCAGAAAGAAGTACGCTACAAAACCCAACAAAATCGCCGGGATGCCTTCGAGCAGAAAGAGCCATTGCCAGCCTGCCAGGCCGGCGCGCCGGTGAAATCCCAGCAGCGCGCCGGAGATCGGCCCGCCGATGACTCCCGAAATCGGGCCCGCCATTATGAACAGCGCCAGGGCGCGCGCCCGCACTGCCGCGGGAAACCAGTTGCGCAGGTAATAGATGACGCCGGGAAAGAAGCCCGCCTCTGCGGCGCCGAGCAGAAATCGCATCGTGTAGAAGGACCTTGCGGAGCCCACGAACATCATGGAAGCGGATATTCCGCCCCACAGAATCATCAGGAAGGCTATCCAGCGGCGCGCACCAAATTTTTGCATCGCCATGTTGCTGGGAACCTGAAACAAAAAGTAGCCAAGAAAGAAAATCCCGGCGCCCAGTCCGTACACGGCGTCGCTGAATTTCAACTGACTCTGCATCTGCAGCGCGGCAAATCCCACGTTGATGCGGTCGAGATAAGCCACCACGTAGAGAAGAAAAAGAAACGGCAGCAGTCGCCATAGCAAACGATGGATGACCGCGTCGCCTGAACTGGCGGATGCGCAAGGCGAGAGCCCGTAATGCGCCAGCATTTTCGCGACTAACTCCTTCGCGGAGAGCGTGACATCCAGATCGAGGGCGTCGCCGGGCTCCTCCAGCATCGCGAATTGGTCCGCCAGGATGGACGTGCCCGCAAAATGCGCGTGGCGTTCTTGAATCCGCTGCTGGATGACCTCGTAGGAACCCTTCAGGTAAACAACACGAAGGTCGAGGCCTGCAGCGAGGATCTCCCGGTAAGACTTCTTCAAAGCCGAACACGCCAGAACAGCATTCTCCTTTTGCCCGTCCAGGCGCACCAACTCCGCGTGCATCGCCTGCAGCCAGGGGATGCGGTCATCCTCCGTCAGATGTATCCCGCGGCGCATTTTGGCTTTGTTTTCCGGGGAGTGGAAATCGTCGGCATCCAGAGACGTCCAGCCGAGTTGCACAGCGAGCTGCGAACCCACGGTGGATTTACCCGATCCAGCTACGCCCATGATGAGAAGGATCATGAAGCCCCTTGCAAAGGGAAAAGTGTGTCGCAGGAACCGCACGATGTCCAGCGGCAGGCGGAATTGCTTCCCGCTGGGAAGAGCGAACGGGCTTATACACGGCGGAGAATGATGTGCGAAATTTCCGGCGGGACACCCAGGCGCACCGGAGCGCCCACCGTTCCCAATCCACGGTTGACGTAAAGCGCCGCCAGGCCCTTCGGCGCGTTGGGCATCAGCTTGATCGTCTCGCCCATGCGCTGCGGATCATTCGGCATCAGCAGCGGACGGTGATACAGCCCGGCAATGTAATCGGTGATGAATTGCGCCGGGCTAAGGCTGACATCCAGAATCTCCACCTTCACCTGCCCGCCGTGCGTATGCCCCGAAAGCGTCAGTTCAATGCCCAATTCCGCGGCGCGATTGAACGAATTGGGATTGTGGGAGAGCAGCAGGTTCGGAATGTCGCGGCGCACCAGCGGCTCCAGATTGTCCAGCATCTGCATCTTGCGGCCGCTGGGCATGCGTTCGCGCTGGTAATCCACGCCAATCAGATTCAATTCCGCGCCCTTATACGTAATGACCGCATTTTCGCGCCGCAGCAGTTTCATGCCTGCTTGTTGGTAGAGCTTTTCGGCAAGATCCTCGGCGCGCGCGTATATCTCATGGTTGCCATTGCATCCATAAACGCCCAAAGGCGCTCTCAAGTGGCGCACTTCTTCGACACATTCGGCGATGGAATCGTGCATGCCGGTGATGAGGTCGCCCGTAACCACGGCCAGATCTGCGCCAACATCGTTAGCCATGTCCACGGCGCGGCGCACCGATTCGCGCGTCATGTAGCCGCTGAGGTGAATGTCGCTGAGCTGGACGATTTCCAGCCCGTCGAGTTCCGGTGGCAAGTTCGCCAGCGGGATCTCGATCCGCCGCACTTCGTACCGCAAGCGTTCCGCGGCAAATCCGTACATGACGCTCAGAAACGGCGCCACGCCGGCCACCACGCTGGCCGTCTTGAAAAAAGTGCGGCGCGAGGGATCAGCAACGAAATCTTCCGCCACCGCGGGCCGCGCCAACACCGAAGACAAGGAAGGAGGTGCCGGCCTCTGCACGCGATGCCAAGCCCATTCCACGGTGTGCACCGCCTTCACGGCGAAATACGCCGCTAGGGCGCTGAAAAACCACAATCCCGCAAAAGCCTCAATCGGAGAATGAGTTGGGAGGAAACGTCCGTGATCCTGCCGCAGACTATCGGCAATCGCCACTATGATCAGCAACAGCCCGGCGAAATACATCAACCGCACGCCCACGCGAACCCACACGCGGCCCCAATTCGATGTGACCCGCCAAAGTGTCCGGTACCAGAAGCGTTGCGATAGAAACAGCGAGGCCAACAGGCCCAGCCCCACCGCACTCCGCAGCAAAATCCAACTCCAATTCAACGCTGGTTCTCCCTCAGTGGCAAAGAATTAGAATACCACGCCCGCCGCCCAATTCCGTGAGCTTGTGACTTACTCCGCACGAAGAGTAACCCGTCTGCTTTCAAGCTTTTGTAGCCACGCTCGGCAATTCCGGCGTATCATGACAATCCTCGGACGCCGGTTTCATCACCTTTCCGGCTCGCGAACAACTTCCCATCAACTCGTGCGTCTGATATATCGGCCCTCTGCCGGGAAAATTGAAGGAGAGAAAAATGAGAAAGATCCCTGTGCTTGCTGCAGTTTTGTTTGCCGCGTGTCTTGCCGTCCTTCCGATTCGCGCACAAGACATGAACATGAAAAAGGCTGTGCCGAAGCCCGCGCTCAGTCCCTCGGAAGCCGTGCTGGAGCAATGGAACGACATTGGGCGAAAGCTCATCGCCATGGCCGAGGATTTTCCGGAAGACAAGTACGGATACAAACCCGCCCCGGAATCCCGGACGTTTGGCGCGATGCTCCTGCATGTCTCGGCTTCCATGTATTACTTCACGGATTTCGCTGAAAGCAAGAAGCCCCGCTATCCGGACGACCCCAAGCAGGACAATCTGAAGACCAAGGCCCAGATCGTGGCCTTTGTGAAGCAGTGTGTCGCGGACGGCGCCGACGAAATCAAGAAGAAGGGCGACAATGGTTTGAATGAAGCCGTCAACGACGGCGCGCCGCATCTCGACCGCCTCTATGCCCTCGCCTATGGCCTGATCGAGCATTCCGGCGAACACTACGGCGCGCTCGTCGTCTACTACCGCAAAACAATGACATGGTTCCCCCGGAATCGCGCCCCAAGAAGTAATTCACCCTGCAGGGGTGCGGCCCCTCTGCAACCCTCCTTTCCAAGCAGCCAGCATCTCTACAGGCTGCCGAAGAAATCTTTTTCTTTAGGAGGCCGGGGCTTTAGCCCCTGAAGCGAGCCTTTCCCCGGTTTCTCCACAACCGCTTCAGTCCGTTGAACCCGTCACAGTCCCCGCAATTCCCTTTTGCAGCAGTCTTTGCAACTCCTCTGCGTCACCAATCGGCGGCAGGCACGTATTTCCCGCGCATACAATCGCCAGCGCTTTCTCCCTCGGCAAATGCGGCATAGTCTGGCGTAGCGCCCCCGGCAGGTTTTCAAGCGGCGCTTCCGGTGTCACGCGCAGAACCGCCTTGCCAAGGCGAAACACATTGTTCGCGGCGTCTTCGAGCTTCTGCGCCGCGGCGTCGCCGCTAGCTCCCGTAATCACCACTTGTGTCGGGTGTTCCGCGAACAAAGTCGCCGCCAGCCCGTACGTTGCCGCAAACAAACCGTATTGCGGCGCCACACCCGCGAACGCTTCTAGTGTTTTCCTTGCCCAATCGTGATACCGGACATCGTCCGTGTACGCATGCATCCGCGTCAGCGCCAAAACAGCCACGGAATTCGCTCCCGGCGTCGGCGAATCCTGGAACGGCTTGCGCCGCACCTCCAGCCCGCCCATCGCCGGCGCATCCGAAGCCCGATCGAGAAATCCCCCGCCCTCCGCGTCGCCGTACTTCTCGATGGCTACGTCCATCGTTCGCTGCGCCGCATGAAAATAACGCGGATCAAGCGTAGCTTCGTACCCATCCAGCAGCGCCAGCACACCGAGCACCTGGTCATCCAGCGATCCGCGCAGTGCCGGCCCGCCAATGCGATGCGCAAACCCCTGCTCCTCGCTCCACGCCTCCCGCAGCATTCTGTCCAGCGTCTTCCGCGCGAACGCTCCACAACTTTCGCCCACGGACCCGGAAAGAATGCGCGCAGCCTCAAAATAGGCGGAAACAAACATGGCATTCCAACCGACATACATCGTCTTGTCTACAAATGGAGTTGGCCGGGGCATCCTGGCCTGCAACATTTCGCCTTTTGCCTTCGCGATCACCAGCCGCACTTGCGCCTCGTCGAGCCCCAGCGTCTTGGCAATCTCGCCGGCATCCCGCGCGATCCACAGGATATTCTTGGACGGGTTGTGGTGCATCTCGCCGTGCGGCTCTATATCGTAGTAGAGCTCCATGACCCGCGCCTTTTCGCCGGAAAGTGCGCCCCACAACTCCTCCAAGGTCCACGTGAAATAATCACCATCGTCATCCAGAGAGTAGTCCGCGTCCTGGCTGGCGTAGTAACCGCCCTGCTCACGATCAGACAAAACCTCGTTCACCCAGTCGACGATGCTCTCTGCCGTCTCGCGCAAGATCGGATTCCGCGTTACCTGCCAGCCATGCAAGTAGTTCTTTAGCAATTCCGAATTGTCGTAGCTCATCTTCTCGAAATGCGGCACTAGCCAGCGCTCGTCCACGGAGTAACGGTGGAAACCTCCCGCCAATTGGTCGTACACCCCGCCCTTCGCCATCTTCTCGAGCGTTGTCTCCGCCATCGCCAGCAGGTGTTTCTCTCCCGTCTGGCGATAGCGCTCCAGCACAAGATCAATCGCCGAAGCGTGCGGGAATTTCGGCGCTTGCCCAAATCCCCCGTTGCGAATATCGAATAATTGCGTGATCGCCCTTATCTGCGCGTCCACAATGCTCAAATCAAATTCCGCGCGCGCTCCAGAGAACGCCTCCGCTTTCGCCACGGCCTCCGCCAGCGCTTCCGCCGTGCGCGCCAAATCCTCGCGTTTCTGCTTGTAAGCATCGGCCACCGCCAGCAGCACCCGGCGGAATCCCGGCCGCCCCATCTGGTCCTCCGGCGGAAAATAGGTGCCGCCAAAAAACGGCTTCCCGTCGGGCATCAAAAATCCGGTAAGCGGCCAGCCGCCCTGCCCGCTGATCGCGCTGATCGCGGACTGGTAGCGGGAATCCACGTCGGGCCGCTCGTCGCGATCCACCTTCACCGGCACAAAATGTTGGTTGATAATTTTGGCGATTTCCGCGTTTTCGTAGCTTTCTCGGTCGATGACGTGGCACCAGTGACACCACACCGCGCCAATGTCCAACAGTATCGGCTTATCCTCGGTCTTCGCGCGCGTGAAAGCGCTCTCTCCCCATTCATGCCAGTGGATGGGCTGGTGGGCCGCCGAACGCAAATAAGGGCTCGCCGAATCCTTCAACCGGTTTTCACTCACGTGGTGATTTCTCCCGTGCCGGGTCCTAGATTTATCCCGAAATCCGAAGCTGGCCAATTGCAGGCGAGCGCATCTCGTTCTGTTTCAAATGATTATCTTGTGGAAACCCGACCTCGCCGAAGTTGGCTTCTCCCACAACATCCAACGCCAAAAATCTGTCATTTCGACCTCAGGGACGGCGCTTTTTGCCGTCCCGGAGCGGAGAAAACCCTCTTCGACTTCGGATTTCAGGTTTATCCGCTGCCAGCCGCGGCCCTGATCTTAGAAAAGTGCTCGTTTCCGCAATCGGCCGCTCCAGATAGCCGCCCCTCCCAAACGGTGAATGCGTCTACTGGACCTGGTCGCCGGGGCCCAGATCGCGCGGGTCCAGCGGCTTTCTTCCGGCGTAGCCTTCATCCTGGCGGTGATAATAGCGAATGCGGTCTTCTCCCAGCTTCCAGCACAAATAAACTTCCTCGTTGCCGATGACCGACGGGAAATCGAGCAAACCAACTTCCAGATCCTTGATCAGGCAGCCCGTGGAAAGAATCTTTTCGAGATTCGTTTTCATGATCTCGGCCAGGGCTTGATGCTCCATGCGCTTTGCGGCCAGTTTGGCGTATGGCACGAGTATGCCGCCCATCATCAGGATGCGCGTGGAAACCGCGGTGAGCTCCTCTTCGAGCGCACCGAGTTTCTTGCGCGCCCCGATGGCCTCGATCAAAAAAGGCTCAAGTTCACGGCGCGTGCGTTCCGCCTCCGTCAGCGTGAACAAATGCTGCGGTTCTTCCGGTAGATCGTCCCGGTCTTCGTCGTTATCCGCCATGCCTTCTCCGTCGCTCTTTCCCCGCCCAGCCCGAATTCGCCGCTAGCCCAACTCCAGCATGCGGTCCAAAGCCGCTTTTGCAAAGTGTCTGGTGCGTTCGTCCACCGATATCTGATTCACAATCTTCCCGGCGCCGAGATTTTCCAGCGCCCACAACAGGTGCTGCGGCGTAATGCGGAACATCGTCGTACAAACGCACACGCTCGGGTCGAGCGAAATCACTTTGCGGTCCTTCAGCTCTTTTCCCATGCGGTTGACCAGATGAATCTCCGTGCCCACGGCCCACTCGCTCCCCGCGGGCGCTGCCTGGATCGCCTTCAGGATGCCTTCCGTCGAGCCGATCTCGTCAGCGGCTTGCGCCACTTCAAACCGGCACTCCGGGTGCACGATTACACGAATCCCGGGATACTCCTTGCGAACGCGCGCCACATGCTCCGGTGTAAATCGCTGGTGCACGGAGCAGTAGCCCTTCCACAGAATGATCTTTGCCCTGCGCAACGCTTCCGCCGTGTTGCCGCCCAGTTCCCGGAACGGATCCCAGACCACCATTTCATCCAGTGGAATCCCCATGCGGTAACCGGTGTTGCGGCCCAAATGTTCGTCGGGCAGGAACAATATCTTTTCGCCGCGCGCAAACGCCCACTTCACCACCGCCGCCGCGTTGGAACTTGTGCAAACCGCTCCGCCATTCTCGCCGGTAAATGATTTGATCGCCGCCGTCGAGTTCATGTACGTGACCGGTACCGTCTTCCGGATATCCACTACCGTTCCCAGTTCGCTCCAACAGGCCTCCACCTGGCCAATGTCCGCCATGTCCGCCATCGAACAGCCCGCGTTCAGATCGGGCAGCACCACAATCTGCTGGTCACGCCGAAGAATGTCGGCGCTTTCGGCCATGAAATGCACGCCGCAAAACACGATGTATTCCCCGTCGGCTTGCGCGGCTTGCTGGGAAAGCTTCAGCGAATCCCCGCGAAAATCCGCAAACTTCACAACCTCATCCCGCTGGTAGTGGTGCCCCAGAATCACCACGTCTTTCCCGAGCTTGGTTTTTGCCGCGGCAATTCGCTCGTCCAAGGTCGTGTCCGGCACCAGCAGGTACGAATCGAAATCGCAGCCCACGCCCTTCTCGATTTCGGGCGCCCTCACCGTGCTGGGCTGCTCCGTGCCCGCCAGCGAGTTCTTTGCTATGGTGACAATGCTTCCCATGGGTTTTCTCTGCTTCTTCTAAACCCGCTCTACCCCTATTTGTTAGATGAATTCTGTCGCCTTTTCGTCAGATTTACCAGCGCCTTGCCCATTGCTGGACAGGCTGGAGAAGAATCCCTAGCTAAGGGGTCGGAACTTTCGCTCCGCACGTAAGGGGGTCGGAGCTTCAGCTCCGACATTAAATGCTTGGCTTCCAGTGGGCTTTCGCGCCTTTTGCGTCCGCCGATTTCTGGCGGAAGCCCCTGAGGAACTATTCATGAGCATTTTCCCGCAGCCTGTTGAACAGCACCGCACCGCGTCACCTCGCCTATCCTCCGATAAACACCATGGTTCGCGAAGGCGGCACAAAGCCCGGCTCGTTGATGCGGTGCCCTTCTTCCTTCTCCATCACCATCGCCTTCACCCACTCCACAATTTCCTCATCCGCCGCGTTCGCCCGCAGCAGCCCACGCAGGTTGCGATCCTCCTTGCTGAACAAGCAGGTGCGCATCCTGCCGTCCGCTGTCAGCCGTATGCGCGAACAGTGCCCGCAAAACGCCTGCGTCACCGACGCGATCAACCCGATCTCTCCCGGCGCGCCGTCCGCAAACCGGTATTTTCTCGCCGTCTCGCTCTTCTCGTGCGGGATCTGCTCCAGCGGCCATTGCGCATGGATGCGCTGGTAAACCTCCGCCGCGGGCACCACCAGTTCGCGCGACCAGTGCCGGTCGGCGTCCAGCGGCATAAACTCGATAAACCGCATGATCACGCCACGTTCCCGCGCGAACGCCGCAAACGCCTCCACTTCGTCATCATTCAGGCCGCGAACCAGCACGGCGTTTACTTTCGCCGGCGCGAGCCGAGACTTCTGCACCGCCTCAATGCCTTCCATCACTTTTTCGTAAGACCGCGTGCGCGTGATGCGCTCAAATTTGACGGCATCCAGCGAATCCAGGCTGACGTTGATGCGCTGCAGCCCCGCGGCAATCAAACGGTCGCACCGCTCTGCCAGCAGGTGGCCGTTCGTCGTGATGGATAAATCCACCACACCAAGCGCCTTCAAATGCGCAATGTATTCTTCCACGCCCTCTCTCACCAGCGGCTCGCCGCCCGTGATGCGCACCTTGCGAATCCCCAAACTCACGAAAATCCCCGCCAAGCGCCTCAATTCCGCCCAGGACAGTATTTCGTCGTGATCCCGGTAGTTTTCCGGATCGGCAGACCGGCAATAAACGCACCGGAAATTGCACCGGTCCGTGACTGATATCCGCAGGTCGGTGATCTGCCGCCCGAATTTGTCGTAAAGGCTCATCGCTAAACCAACCTGGAAACAAAAAACCCGATTCGCACAGGGAATCGGGCTCCAGCCGGAAATCTACACATTTCCGGCTTACGGGCTCCTTTCCAAGCGCGGCAACTTTCACGGCACGGGAGGCTTGGGCGTTTCCCCCCAAACCCTTGGCGAACCGCTCCCGGCTCGCCTCGCCCCGCCGCCTTGGGATGTCTCTCCCGTAGGCAAAAGGGGTCGGAGTTAACTTGCACAGTGTACGCCCCTCCTCATCCCGGTTCAATTCCCGTCATCCCGCGAAGCCTTCCGCGCGCCGCTACCTCCAGGGCTGTGATAGAGTTTGCTAAAATCATGCGTATCTTCGTCCTGGGAGCAGGGGCCACCGGCTCGCTCCTCGCACAACTGCTGGAACGCCAAGGCCACGATGTCTGGTGTGGCGACCGCGATCCCGCACGCGCCCGCCGTTTTCTCGGCAAAAAATCCACCATCGCCGTGACCCACGTCAACGCGCGCAACCTCCGCGGCATCGTCCGCGCCGCAAGAGGCTGCCAGTTGATCGTCAATGCCTCCGCTTCCGTTTTCAACGAGATCGTCCTCCGCGCCGCACTCCGCCTTCGCGCCCACTACGTTGATCTCAGCTCCCACCTGACGCGCAATCCCTTTAAGCCGGAGCAATTCCGCTACGCCCGTAAATTCGAGGCCAAGCGTCGCGCCGCGCTGATCAATGCGGGCGCTGCTCCCGGCCTGACCAATCTGCTGGTAAAACGTGCCGCCGAACTCCTCAGCGAGGTCCAATCGGCGCAGATCCGCCTCTACGAAAGCTCTGAGAGCGACGACCCCATCTCCCAGTGGTCTCCCGAGGTCTCCTTTGATGAGGCCATTTCTCAGCCGCGCATCTATCGCCACAAGAAATTTCAGTTGGCCAAGCGCTTCTCCGAACTCGAGAAGTTCCGCTTCCCCGATCCCATCGGCCCCGCCCGCGTCGTCCTCGCCGCTCAGGATGAGGTGGCCACGCTTCCTTACTCCATTCCCATGCAGGACCTCGACGTCAAAATCGGCGGAAACGAATTTGACCGCCTGCGCCGCTGGCACAAACAGGGCAAGCTCTCCAAATCGCGCGGCATTCCCCGCCTGCGCTTTCCGGAAACTTCCTCTCCGCGAAAGATTGCGGCCCTCATCCACCAGGGCATCTTGCAGAATGCGCGGTTCGCCGCGTCCGTCCTCGTGCGCGGCGTCAAGCACTCTCCCAAGGACGATCAGCCTCTGCTCATTCGCAGCGATGCCGCATTCCCCACGCTCTACCAGATCCGCCGCCAGGGGCGTTTCACGACACCCGTCGCTTACGCCACGGCGCACGTCGCCGCTCTCTTTATTAAGTTTTTCCCGCGTGAGTCCGCCGGCGTCTTCGCGCCGGAAATGCTTCCCGTCGAAACTCGCCGCGCCATCCTGGCCGGCATCCGCAAGCACGGCGTCAAGCTATCCCACAAAATCACCCTGCTGAAACCTCAAGAAGACCTGGACGATCTCTAAGAGTTCCGTCGTGCTCATCTCCGTTTTCGTATGAAGGTATCTGTGGCACAGTCACTCCTGACTGTGCTCTTGGGTTCCCCTTTGTGGCCCGCCGATCACGCTTTGCAGCATCTGCCCGCCTGGGTCTTCACTTGCTCGTGCAGGGGCGGCCTTCTGCTTGCCCTCTGGGAGGAAAGCCAGGGCACCAGGTCGGAAATGGGGCGCGAGCGCGGCTGCAGGAGGCCAAGTTGGCTCTGGCGCCTCGCCCGTCAAACAGTAGAATAGTCTGATGAGCGAATTCACTCCCACCGAACGCACCCAAGTCAAACGCTTGCCCAAGCGCGCCACGTACGATCGCGAAACGGTCTACGGCATTCTCGACTCGGGCTTTGTCTGCCACGTCGGCTTCAATGCCGACGGCCAGCCTTACGTCATCCCCACGAACTATGGGCGCGCCGGCGACACGCTGTATCTCCACGGCAGCCCGGCCAGCCGCATGCTCCGCACGCTCAGCGGGGGTGTGCCGGTGTGCGTCACGGTCACGCACGTGGATGGACTCGTGCTCGCCCGCTCGGCCTTCCACCACTCCGTGAACTACCGTTCTGTCGTGATCCTCGGCACCGCAAGGCTCGTGGAAGATCCCGCCGAAAAAATGGAAGCCATGCGCATTTTCACCGAACACGTGCTAAAGGGCCGCTGGAACGATATTCGCCAGCCCTCCGAGCAGGAACTGAAGGGCACCATGGTCCTGGCCCTGCCCCTCGAAGAAGTTTCCGCCAAGCTGCGCACCGGTGGCCCGGTGGATGACGAGGCCGATTACGCTCTGCCAGTCTGGGCGGGCGTCCTCCCACTCGAAACCGTGGCCCAGCCGCCGCAACCCGACCCGCGTCTCAAGAGCGACACGCCCCTTCCCGCCTATCTGAAGAACTATTCCCGCTAGCAACCCTCTCTTCCCGTTCGTAGGGGCACGATACATCGTGCCCGCCCCTCTCTTGCCTCTCTCCCGCTGTGTCATCCCGAGCAACGCGAGGGATCTCTCTGCCTCCTTGTCTCGCGAACCGTTTCCCGTTCCTATTCGGGAAGAACCTATTGGCAGCGAAGTAACCCCCTCCCCCTGCCTGTTTTTGCGAACGATATCAAAACAAAGGGGATACGGGCGCGGGAGTGCGCAACAATGTGAAAACAAGGCAGTTAGAATCTGCTTGTTTTGATTTGGAAAGCCTTTGTTTTGATATGGATGCGAACAGGTGAAACTGCAGGGTGGGCGCTCAGACGTGAATCGACCGAACATCAGCAAGTATATAACAATTAGTATACGGTGTCAATAGATAACTTAGGGGGTCGGAGCTTCAGCTCCGACATTAAGTGCTTGGCTTTCCTTGGGCTTCAGCCCCTGAAGAAAGACTTTCCAGCATTTTCCTCAGCGGTTGAAGCCGGTTGTGTGCCGATTCCTTTTGTCGGACCTGAAGGTCCGACCCCCTAAGCGGGAAAGCTGTCGGCCACGCGAAGCCGTCCTGGCGGTTAGGCCTACGCCACCAGGCCGAAACGCCGACGGGTATCTCGGGGCTTACGGCTTGCTCGCTTCCGGCGCCGGGGTCTCGGCCGGGGCTGCCCCTCTCTTGTACATGATCTTCTTCGTTCCGCCCTCGCAAGTGCCCACTACCTTGCCTTCCGCGTCCTTGTCCTTGTCCACGATGTCCAGCGTGTACGACTTCACGCCTTTCGCGTCCAGCTTCGCTGCGATTTCCGTCTTCAACTCTTCACAGGGCTTTGCCGCTTGCGCGTGAGCGCACGCCGGCACAAACAACAGCACGCCAATTGCCGCCAACAGTCTCATGGTGCGATCTCCTTCGTCGGAATCTCCGCCTCGCCACGCAGCATAGCACAGCTTCACCGCACCCGGCCGTCCGCGAACGGTGCACGTGTTTTTCTCGCGTGCAGGAATGGGAATGTCGGCGCGCCGACAATATTATAAATAATATAGTTACTTATATAGTTAACATGGTGAAAGAAAACAAGGGAGTTATGGGAGAACACATTTTGCGGGAGGGTACCCCCACCCCCTGTCTTGCGTAAGTGCGGGAATAATTGGACTTACGGGCGAATGGTCTGGATGTGCGGGAATGATTGGAGTTAGGAGAGAAAGATGGTTCAAAGTTGAAAGTTGAAGGTTGAAAGTTTTTGTAGAGGTCGCCTTCTGAGGCGGGCGGGTTTTGCGCTTTTCTGATTGCGTCAAGGATCAAAAATGTCGGCGGTTCGACAATTTCAATTGATGTTGTAGTAAACGCAGACCTTAGAAAAGCGCGCTCACAGTTCACGATCGACTGCCCACAGTTGGCAGAAGATTTTAGCCTCCCACGCCCCTGTTTTTGCGGATGTAGGGGAAACAAAGGGGTTACGGGCGAATTTCCTGGATGTAGGGGAAACAAAGGACTTACGAAAGCAGTGGCGAGTGACGAGTGGCGAGTGGCGAGCAGCCGAAGAGTGGATGAGGCTGTGGGGCGATTCGAAATGGCACAAGAGCAGCGTCCCCTCAGCATAACAAGTGGAGCATAGCACATTATTTACCGTTTATCTACTATTATTTAGTGGGTACTAGTTTCGAAACTGGTACCTGGTTCAGGAGAGAGAGGTTATCAGTGACCAGATATCAGCGATCAGGAAACAGAAACATTAAGATATCGCCTCCACCGGTTTGCCTGCACCAACGATGCAATGCGGCTCGGGAAGCCGCATACATACTGGCAAGAGGTGCGATCTCCCGATATGGTATCGGCTGCTCACGAGTTGACTTGGTTCGCACCTTCTCTACACTGCTCTCTCTCGATTAACATATCATGCTAGTTGACGTGTATGACAAAGGAGAAACCCGTGGCTGACGATCCATCAGATGGTCCTGGCAAACGAGATGAAATCGACAAGGCTTCTTCTGAGGCGTGTACTCGCGCCGGGGCCTTTGCGTTGCTAATCTCAGTGCTCCTCTTCCTGCTGGGTGTCTACTGGTACAACCGAAGGGCAGAAGAGGCGCTCGCTGAATACACTACTCGCAGGTCGAATCTTGCCATGTTCCTTGAGGAACTTCAGAATGACCCGATTTGGCAGAGATACCTTGAATCTCATCCCGATGCCGACCGGATGCCACTGAACCAATTGATTCACGCTAGGGCGGAGATTGAGATGGCGACGTCGCAGCCACAACCGCCTAAATCAGAAGACGTGGCTCACGCGAGCGCCAAGCCGAACCCTCCACATCCTGCGATCAAGCCACCGGAGCCTCCGGGCGGCTTGGAGATTGCACCGCCGAAGCCAGAACCGCCTAAGTCGGAAAACGCGGCTCATGCGAGCGCCAAGACGCGGCCCCCAAATTCTGCGCTCAGGACACCAGCGGCCCCTACGGGATTGACCATTAGGGCGGTGACTATCGTTGAGCTCCATGAGATGTCTGCTATTGTGCAGTTCTGGCGAGAATTAAACGACTCAAGTATCCTAACCAAAAGCAGGGAAACTTCTTATTTCTTTGATCTTTCAATAGCTAAGTGGGCCAACAGACGGGGCACAATGATGTACTCTAACGCTCTGACCGGGGTGTGCTCCGCATCAGAAATTGAAATCCCGAGCAAGTTTTCCAACACCAAACGCTACACGGCACAGATGAACGATGAAGCATTGATGAACTGCATTACGCTTCGGAATCTCAAAGAGTTAGCGCAATTTGAACTACCTCAAATGTCCAACCCTATCCAACTGGGGAGCAAGGCTGGGCGAGACGTTGACCTTTCACCGGGGTCGCTCCCAAGGGACCCATATGCTGCAACCCTCGTCGCGGAGGCGCTACTTTTCTTTGCCCTTGTGTATTTCTCGGCTTTCGCCCGTGAGGCAGTTTTGACGAAGTCCTTTCCCGCGAGAGCCACTCTGTTTGGCGCATTTTCGGGAACACGCTGGATGCTGTCGGTTTTTCTCCTGGCGCTTTGGACACCATTCTTAGCCTGCTGCGCCGTTGGACTCACCTCCGGGAAGGTGCTGCCCAGCATTGCAGCGATTCCCGTGTTCTTCGCTACTTTCTCGGCACACCGAACCCTCGTAAGCAAAGCGTTCTTTGAACTAATTAGGCCGTCTGCTTTCCTCGCGGCTTACCATAGACGCCGCACGGGGAACTGAAGTGGCTACAATTTTCTTCTAAGACACGGAAAGCACGTGGAGATGAGGATGACATCAACGATGATCTCGACGTTGGCCAGAATGTGGAGTCCTGCTACCGCGGCCCAGCCAGAATCCGCGAACGCCGAATCGCTCAGGTTGTCTCTGGCCCCAGCGCACGCTGAAGCGCTCAAATCCCCTCTGTGCGCGAAATCCGACTCAGCCCGAATTAGCCCGACCTGCCGATAGTCTCTCGGCGGGTCACTTCAGAACTGCTGAAAACAGGCGGGTGGCCAAGAGGTGGACTTTGGGTGCCGCACCCTTTGCGTTTGTCAGCCGATGCCCGTCTGGCTGCGCGCGCTGCTAAACGAGTTCGGCGGGAGGAGACGTCCAAGCCGGTTGGGAAGAGCAGTGACGAGTGACGAGCAGAGGGAGCCGGGAAGAAAGAGTTTGGGGAGTTTTGCGGCAGGGAGGAAGGCAAAGAGGCCATTCGGGAGAATGGCGGTCCCAGGTGAAGCTTGCCTGCGGCAGGCAGGCTCCGACCCCCTGAAGCAGGCAGGTGCGCATCGGGAGAGGCGGCTACGGCATGTTGGCAGCACCTTTAAAGGCGCTATGATGGCTGTGCGAGGCCTCACCATGGACATCACGAAAGACATTCAGGCGATGACCACCTTCCGGCGCAATCCGGGAAAGTTCATGAAGCACCTGAAAAAGACGAAGAAGCCGCTGGTGCTGACCATCAATGGCAAGGCGGAAGCGGTCGTCCAGGATGCCGAAGCGTATCAGCACCTGCTGGACATCGCCGCGCAGGCCGATGCGCACGAGGGCATCCGCCAGGGCGCTGAGGATGTGAAGAAGGGGCGTGTGCGTCCGGCGCGCGAAGCCCTGGAAGTGTTCCGGCGCAACCATGCCATACCTCGTTAGGCTGACCCCGCGATCCATTGCATGGTTGCTTGGCTTGGCCTTGGTGGCATTGTGTGTGCACGCTGCGGGGCGCGGAGGCGAGCAGGGCGCACCAGCAATCGCGGACAATCCGCCCGCGCCGGTGCAACTGACCGCCGCGCAGGATCACCAGCGAATCATGAACCTTCTGCACATCACGGCGATCCGGCGCGGCGCCGACGGCGATCCCAACTCGCCGAATGCCGCGAACTATGACGAGTCCAAGGCCAACGTTTACGCGAGCCTTCCCGACCCGCTGGTGCTGAAGGACGGCAAGAAGGTCACATCAGCGGACATCTGGTGGAAGCAGCGCCGCCCGGAGATTGTGGAGGATTTTGACAGGGAGATTTACGGCCGCGCGCCCCAAGCGACACCCAAAGTGAATTGGGAAGTGACCAGCACAACCCGGGAAATGCACGAAGAGTTCCCGGTAATCACGAAGAAGCTCGTCGGGCACGTGGACAATTCCTCCTACCCGCAGATTGCCGTGGACATTCAGTTGACGCTGACCATTCCCGCCAACGCGACGCGGCCCGTGCCGGTCATCATGGAGCTCAGCTTCAGCCCGGAGTTTCTCGCCGCTCTTATGAAGCGTATGCCGCCACCGCCGCCTGGTGCGCCAAGTCCGACGGCCTGGCAAGGGCAGGTGCTCGCCAAAGGATGGGGCTACGCGATTCTGATTCCGACGAGCGTGCAGGCCGACAACGGCGCGGGCTTGACGCAAGGCATCATCGGCCTGGTGAACAAGGGGCAGCCGCGTAAGCTGGACGGCTGGGGCGCTCTGCGCGCGTGGGCCTGGGGCGCCAGCCGCGCGCTCGATTATTTCGAGACCGACAAGAGCGTGGACGCCAAACAAGTGGGCCTCGAGGGCCATTCGCGCTACGGCAAAGCGGCATTGGTGGCGATGGCCTACGACTCGCGTTTTGCGATCGTTTACGTGAGTTCATCTGGCGAGGGCGGCGCGAAACTTTTTCGCCACGACTTTGGCGAGCAGATCGGAAACGTTGCGGGAACCGGCGAATACCACTGGATGGCGGGCAATTTCATCAAGTACGACGGGCCGCTGACCGTCAACGACTTGCCCGTGGACGCGCACGAATTGATTTCGTTGTGCGCCCCACGCCCGGTGTTTATCGGCGGTGGCGCGGCGCAGGGAGATGGATGGGCGGACGCCAAGGGGATGTTCCTGGCAGCCGCGGGCGCGGGGCCGGTGTACAAGCTCCTGGGCAAGATGGACCTGGGCACCACGGAGTTTCCTGCGATCGAAACGGCGCTGATCGGCGGCGAGATCGCGTTTCGCCAACACAGCGGCGGGCATACTCCTGCGCCGAACTGGGCCACATTTTTGAGCTTTGCATCGCGCTACATCAAGGGCGCGCCCGTTAATTGAAATTGTCTGTGTGCTCCGGGCTGCTGGCTGAGAGAAGGAATAGAAGAGAGATACCTCGCTCCGCTCGGTATGACGGCGGGCAGGGGCGGGCCCTTCGAGGTTCAGGGCAAATAGAAGGCAGCGCCTGTACGGCGAGATGGAGCTTCGTTGCTAAGCTCGCAAAAGCGGCGCCGAGGCGCCGCACTCCAAATTAGTGGCAGGAGCAGCCGCCACCGCAGCAGCCGCCGCCTCCGCCGGAGAAGCCGCCCGAGGGCGTGGAGGAATTGCCGGAGCCAGCCATGGCGAAAACGGAAAGCTGGATCGCGGCTTTCTTGCTGGAGCACTTGGGGCAGGAGATTTCCTGCTGCTTATTGATGACGATCTTTTCAAAGCGCTCGTTGCAGTCTTCGCAGATGTATTCGTAGATGGGCATTGCCGGGAATCCTCCAGATGGGACTTCGCTAGGCTGTTTCGTTCAAAAGACTATTATAACGCAGGTGCCGCACTACGACGTCATGTACCAGCCGCCATTCACGCTGATGGTCTGGCCGGTGATGAAATCGCTTTCCGCAAGCAAGACAGCCGTGCGCGCGATCTCTTCCGGCGAGCCGAAGAAGCCCACGGGCAGGCGTTCCGCGGAAGCGTTGGGATTGGAGGTAATCATGTCCGTCTCGATCAGCGCCGGGGCAATCGCATTCGCGGTGATGCCCTCTTTGGCGAGCAGCGCCGCATAAGAGTGCGTCAAGCCAATGAGCCCCGCCTTGGACGCGGCATAGTGAGGACCGATGACGCCACCCGTTTGTGCCGCGACGGAGGAAAGATTGATGATGCGGCCCCAATGGCGCTGGCGCATGCCGGGGAGGACGCGTTGGGTGACGAGGAAAGCGGACTTGAGGTTGACGTCAAGAAGGTGGTCCCAATCGGCTTCCGTCAGCTCTCCGAATGGCTTGATCTGGGAAATCCCGGCGTTGTTCACGAGGATGTCCACGGGGCCGAGGTCGCGCTCGACGGCGGAGACCAAGCGATCGACATCCGCGGAGACGGAAACATCGGCCTGGAGCGCAATGGCCCGCGAGCCGAGCTTCCGAATCGCCGCGCAGACCTCCTCTGCCGCAGACTGCTCCTTCCGGTAGTTCACGGCCACATGGGCGCCCGCGCCGGCCAAGGCGATGGCCATGGCGCGGCCCAAGCCGCGGCTGGCGCCGGTGACCAAGGCGATGCGGTTTTCCAATTCTAGCGACATGGAAGTTCTCCTCGCCCAAGGATAGCGCAGAAGAATAAGAACGGCCCCGGCGAACCGGGGCCCTTGAGAGAACGGAACGTTATAGACAGGATGACCGATTGGTGCGCCGGGTTTGCGGCTGTAAAAGCAGCGGCAAGCCGCCGCACTCCAAACAAAGCAACCCAGGAGCGCCCGCCTCCCTCCTGCGGCGGGCAAGCAGAGGGCGGCCGCCACAAAAGGAGGACAAGGGCGTTAGTCGCCGGCAACCGCTTCGGTGGCGGCTTCGGTGGCCTTGGGCGCGTCGTGGCCATTGCCATTGCCGTTGGCCGGGGCGATGGTGACGGGCTTGTTGGCGTTGGTGAAGTTGGCCGGCACCGCCTTGGCGATGTCGCTGACTGCGCCGATCTGCACGACGGTCGGCTGCGGCTTCTTCAAAACGAGCTCTTCGTAGATCGCGCGAACCTTGGCCTGCTCTTCGAGAGCCTTCTTGCGGCGGATGCGGTTTTCTTCGGCAGCGGTCACCGGGATGTCATGCTCGATGTGGCGTACGCGCGCGGCGTCTTCGGCGTCAATCACGAGAGAGTGCTCGTAAGAGCCGAGGTTGACGTTCTTGCCTTTGGCGTAGATCTCATGCTTGCCGTGGTTCTTGTACCACTCGGCCACGGTCGCGTTCTTATGCATGTTTTCGATGATCTGGCGCCAGCCGATGCCGGTGTTGTAAGCGCAGAAGCTGATTTCGCCCTGCTGCGTGCCGTAGGGGATGATGCACATTTCGGTGCGGCGGAAGTCGTAGTTGAAGAGATCCTGGAACCACATCCCTGCGATGAACAGGAAGTTCCAGGGATCCTGAGCGCGGCGCTTCATGGCATCTTCGTAGGTGCGCTCGGGAGAAGTCTTGCCGTACTTGCTGGTGGAGCCCTTGGTGAGCGCCCAGGTCTTATCAAATTTCTTGAAGAGATCGTACAGCTTCAAGCCTATGGGGCCTTCAAAGGGCTTGTAGTTCTTCAAGAGGGCCATGGCCATCATGAAGTTGGAGAAGCTCTTGCCGCGGGCGGCATCGGTGATTGCGGTGACATCCGCGGTGAGTTGCTGCGCGTCGAGGAAGCGCGGAACGGGAGCCCATTCCTTGGTTTCCTTGTTGATCATGATGGCCGTGCCCACGCCGCAATTGGGGTGGCAGCCGCAGGAGAGCGAACCCCACTGGGATTCGTTGCCCTTGACCATGTCCGCGAAACCCGCGAAGGTGCTGATAAAGGAGATGGGGAACCAATCGCGCGTCGGCTCGATGCGGCCAACCTGTTTGCTGACATCGTTGGCGAGGTGCGAAAGGGTGTAGCGCTGGCGTAGACGCCGCTCGGGAGTGATGTCTTCATCGCGACCGGTAAAGGAAACCGGCTGGAAGCTGATGAAGGCGATTTTCTTGGGGTTCTCCATCGCGAACTTGACGATGGCGCCGACCTGATCGTTGTTCATGTTGTTAACGATGGTCACAACAAGCACGATTTCGATGCCGGCTTCGTGCATGTTTTCGATGGCGCGCAGCTTGACGTCGAAGAGGTTGCCGATCTGGCGATGGCTGTTGGCGTCGTTGCCAATGCCGTCGAACTGGAGATAGGCGTAGCGCAGCCCGGCTTCAAAAGCCTTCTTGCAATACTCCTTGCTCTTGGCGAATTCGATGCCGTTGGTGGCGGCTTGCACGGAGTTGTATCCGACCTTGCGCGAGTAGCGGATGGCGTCGAAGAAATACGGGCTCATGGTGGGCTCGCCGCCGGAAAACTGCACGGACATCTGGCGGCGCGGCTTGATCTTTACCGCGTTATCCAGAATTTCGGCGATCTCTTCCCAGGAAAGCTCGTGGACGTAGCCAACCTGGTTGGCGTCCATGAAGCAGGGATCGCACATCATGTTGCAGCGGTTGGTCAGGTCCACGGTGAGAACGGAACCACGGCCATAGCGGACGTTCGACGAGCCGTGCCTGTGCTGGCCCTCGTCGTTGTGCGCCGGAATATCGCGGCCGGGGAACTGCGATTCAATCCACTTGAGGAAGCTGGAGTCCACGGCCATGAGGTCTTCGTAATGGCCGTGCTGCGGGCAGTCCTTGATCATCCAGACCTGGCCATCGCGCTCGACGATCTGCGCTTTGATCTCGCCGACCTTTTCATGAGCGAGGTCGCGCCAATCTTTCGCGCCACTGATGATGGCCTCGCGGGCTGCTTTCACGCAGGCAGGGCAGAGCGAATCCGTCTGCCGCGGAAAACCCAGCGTTGGCTTGGTCTTTTCCCAGGATTTCAGGAGGGGTTTATCGGACCACTGCGGAGTAATGGAAGGGTTGGGATTGCGCTTGTTGAAGTATTGAAAGGTATTGAAGGTGATACCCGCCGTCTTGCAAACGATCCAGTCCATGGACCGTAAAAATTGCGTGCTGAGAGGATTCGGCATGCAGCTATAGCCTCACTTTCAAAATCGACTAAGCAAACTCAAATTAAAACCACAAAATGAACCAGGATGAAACAGCCCCCAAGGCTTTTCCAGAGTACCACGCACCGAAGTGCGTACGTAAGTCTTGCGACTCCTATAGCTTGCATGGGGCAGGGAGCAGAAGCCAGCAGGATACGGTGAATGGTCAAAAACAGGGGTTGAACGGCGCGGGAGACCAGCAAATGGGGTCTTAGAGGTGGCTCTTTGGCGGTTTACTCTCAGGACGCAAGTGCCCGCAATTTGCAAAGAATTGGTGATTCCCGGTTGGCCCTACTCGTTGAGAGTGGGGTGCAGCACGGCGATGAGGAAATGGGCAAAGTGCGCGGCGTCGTCGTCCATCTGCAGCCAGCGCACCACACAGTGGTCGGAAAGGTATTTGGCGACCCGCGATTCGGGGATGCCCAAGTGATCGGCCAATTGGGGCCGGATGGACTCGCCGCGGCGGGCGGCGCTGCTGCGCATCAGGTTGGGAATGGCTACCCGCAGGGTTTGACAGGCTTCGACATAGTAATACGTCGTGAGGTCGGAATCGGTCAGCACCCATACTCCCGGGCCAGCCGGCGCTTTATCTGCCGCTTCCAGCTTGGTTGGCGCACAGGCCAGCAGACGCCGAAAATTCATTTCCAACTGTGTGAGTCGCGAGGCCAGCCCCGGATCGCCGGAGCGTCCGCGCAGGCTCGGCGCGACGGGTGATTCCATGGAGAGCTCGAGAGGCTCCGCAGGACGGGCGGGCCTCTCCTCAGAAACGTCAATGGCACGGGGCGGTGCCGGAGCAGGGCGCACTTCCTTCGGCGTTGAAACTGTTTGCTCGGGGCGTTTCGAGGAGCGGCGATGATCCCGCCCACCACGGCGGCCGCGTCTATGCCTTTTCGCTGGGGCAGGAGCAGGGGCGCTCGCTTCTTGAGGCGCCTCGACTTGTGTCACTTCCGCTGCGGAAGATGCAGTTTCTTGTGCGACTGGCTCTGGCGACAGCGGACTCCCCGCGTCCTCGCTTGCCGCAACTTCCGGCGCATCAGCAGGAGCCGCTGGCGCGGGAATTTCCGCAGCGACGGTGGCACCAAGACGCGTGGCGTTTTCCTGCGCCTTGGTCTTCCAATCGGCGCGACGGAAGCGCTCTGCCGCGGTCATATACCATTTGCCGGCATCCTCGGTCTGGCCATTGGATTCGAAATAGCGCGCCAGTTCAAAGGCGACCATGGCGTCACGCGTTTTTAGAAAGAGTGCCGTGAGCTGTCCGGCGGGATCCTTGGCGGTCCGTGCTCTTCGGATTCTTGCGGTGATCTGCTTCCAATCGGCCATACTGTGATGGCATTCTAACAGCGAATCAGAACTTCTGCCAACGGGCACCTAAAGAAACCGCCCGGCAGCCTAGAGGGGCCCGGACCGTGCTGTTTACTGATTGACGTCAGGCCATCCGCAAAGTATGCTTTTGCAGGTGAGCGAGGAGACGCAAATGCAAGCGCGACGTGCCATTTTCGCGACCGCCCTTTCTTTTAGCCTCATAACCATCCCCGCGTGGGGAGCGCCTACGGCTGCGCTCGGGACCGTGATTGCCGCGGACCGCGCTCATGTGGGTGAGGCAAAGGCGGAGGTCGGAACCACGGTTTACGGTGGCGATAGTATCAGCACGGAACTCCAAGGCAGTGTGCAGCTCCGCGCAGGCAAGGCACGGCTGCTGCTTCTCAGTTCCAGCAGCGCCGTGGTCAGTGACACTCAGGGCGCGCCCGCCGCAAAGCTTCTGAGCGGCGCAGCCACGTTTTCCACGGGGAATGCCCATGCGTTCACGTTGTTTGCCTCCGCGGCGGCCATCCGTCCGCAGACCGATGCGCCAACCATCGGCCGGGTGTCGTATATAGGCCCGAAGGAATTGCTGGTACACGCGACTCGCGGGTCTCTGGTTGTTACCGTGGACACCGATACACAGATCATCCCGGAGGGAAGCTCCTACCGCGTGCTGGTGGATCAACCCGAAGAGATGGCCCAGGGACCTGCCGGTGCAGGTTCGGGTAATGAAGGATGGCCAGGGAGTCACCATGAACCACGGAAGGCAGGGCGCAACCGATTTCTGTACGTGGCCGGCGGTTTGACCGCTGTGGCGACGTATCTGGCGGTTTCGGAAGCGCTCGAAAGCGCTGAGCGGCCCTAATTCCAGGGACACGAACTTCAACAGATGGAAAGGCCACTGCCTGGCAAATGCAGTGGCCTTTTCCTTTCTGTAAGCAAAAACAATCCTTTATCCTACAAGCCCGCGACGACTTCGATTTCGACCAAGGCATCCTTGGGCAGCCGCGCGACCTGCACGGTTGAACGCGCCGGAGGAGCGGTGGTGAAGTAGCGCGCATAGACCTCGTTCATCGCCGCAAAGTCGTTCATGTCTTTCAGAAAAACCGTGGTTTTCACGACATGGCTGAGCGATGCGCCGCCCGCCTCCAGAATCGCCTTCAGATTTTGCAGAACGCGCTCCGTCTGCTGCTGAACAGTTACACCGGCAAATTCTCCCGAAGCCGGGTCCAGTGCAATCTGGCCGGAAATGAACAGGAACCCATTGGACTTAATCGCCTGGGAATAGGGCCCGATGGGTTTGGGGCCATGGTTGGTCAGAACTACATCTTTCATGGTGCACTTTCCTTTCCATGCGGAAAGAAAGAATAACAAAAGAAGTGCGGGGAGGGAAAATCAGTGAGCCCTGCGGCCACGGTTGCGAACGAAGCCGGTGTTGGAGTGATTGCGGTTGGCTTCGCGACTGGCGATGAGTTTCTCAGCCGCATCATTCGAGAGACCCTGATTGACCACTTCCAAAATCTGCTTTTCCGACATGCTCGTGTTCTTCAGGCGGCCGATCTGCTCGCTCGTGAGCGTGGGCAAACCCTCGATGCGGCGATGGATGATAGCCTGGACCGTGGGATTGGAGAGTCCGATCAGTTTGAGAGTAATGGCTTCGCCACTGAGAATGTCGATCTGACCGGACCTGGCCATTTCCAGGATTTGCTCATCGGAATAATCCGCCTGGGACAACTGAATCGCGGCATCGGCATTGGAAAAATCATGATGGTGATCCCGCGCGGCTTTCAATAGCGCCAGGCACAAATCATCGCTCGCGCCAACTCGTTTGAGTTTCGCGAGTTGGGCAATCTCCAGATCCGTCACATTGAGCTTCTTGACCTCGTCCACGCTGGAGGACCACATCCCCGCCTGGTCGAGCGGGGCATAGTTGGTCTTTGGCTGTGTTTGGCACCCGGCTACCGCCAGTAAACACACACCAAGAAGCAGGGAGGATGGCCGCATGATTCTATTCTAAGTGGTACAACCGCGAGCGGGGTGACGTGTGCCTTCGTTGATACCGGACGGGCGGGCAACGAGCGCTACACCTGGTAGGTGCGCTCAACCCCGTAAACGCCGTTGATGCGGCGGATGTTGGAGAGAATTGTTTCGAGTTGGCGTTTATCGGCGATCTCCAGGCTGGCCTCAATGCGCGCGTTCTGCCGGTCGGGACGGCTGTCGAGCGAACGGATATTGGAGCCGGCATCGCTGATCACCGCCGTGATTTCCGCAAGCAGCCCAGGACGATCCTTGGAACGGATGCTCAATTCGACGGGGAAGGTGGCCACGCCGCCGGCGCCCCATTCCACAGCAATGCGCCGCTCCGTCTGGTACAGCAGGTTCTGCACGTTGGGGCAAATTCGTGTGTGAACCGCAACGCCGCGGCCGCGTGTGACGTACCCGATGATGTCATCGCCTGGAATTGGATTGCAGCACTTCGCGCGAAACACCAGCAGGTCGTCGTGCCCGCGCACGATCAGAGGCGCCTGGCCGAAGCCCAGCATCCGCTTAACGGTCTTGACCAACGTCGGCTTGGCGTCTTCCGGGGACTTCCCGGCTTCCTTCGAGGGCTCGCCAAAATAGCGCGCCAGCACCTGCCGCGCGGAGTATTTGCCAAATCCCACCGCGGCAAATAGATCCTCTGGCCGAGAGATGCCGTACTCCGCGGCAAGCTTCTGCAGTTCCTCGTAAGGAATCTTCTTCAAACCCCTGGGGAAATTGCGCGATTCATTTTCCAGCAGGCGCTTGCCCATTTCCGTGGCTTCTTCGCGCTCCTGGGTATTGATGAAATGGCGGATCTTGCTTTTGGCGTGGGAGGACTTCACGAAGCTGAGCCAGTCGCGGCTGGGCTTGTGCCCCTTCTGCGTGAGAATCTCCACGACGTCTCCGCTCACGACCTCGTGCCGCAGCGAGACCATCTGCCCGTTGACCTTCGCGCCGACGCACTGATGACCCACTTCCGTGTGCACCGAGTAGGCAAAGTCCACGGGCGTGGCGCCCTTCGGCAATTCCAGCACGCGCCCCTTTGGTGTGAAGGCGTACACTTCCACCGGCGCAAGGTCCACCTTCAGCGTGGAGAGGAATTCGCCCGGCTCCTGCAATTCCTGAGACCATTCAATCAACTGCCGCATCCAGGCAATGCGCTGGTCATCGTCCGTGGAAACAGGCCTGCCGTCCTTGTATTTCCAGTGCGCCGCCACGCCCTGCTCGGCAATGCGGTGCATATCCTGCGTGCGAATCTGGATTTCAAAGGGCTGCCCGCCGTGAATTACCGTCGTATGCAGCGATTGGTACAGATTTGGCCGGGGCATGGCGATGTAGTCTTTGAACCGGCCGGGCACCGGGCGCCAGATGTGGTGCACGACGCCGAGAGCCGCATAGCAATTGCGCTCGGAATCCGTGATCACACGAACGGCCAGAAGATCGTAAATCTGATCCAGGCCGCGCTCCTGCCGGACGATCTTGCCGTGCAGCGAATTCAAGCCTTTAACGCGGGCCTCCAGCTCGGCAGGAATGCTGTTCTCCACGAGCTTGGTGCGAATGGTGTTCTGAACGTCTTCGAGAAACTTCCTGTGAATGGGGTCTTTCTCGGTGACTTCCTTCTGCAGAGAAAAGAACGCGTCCGGCTCCAAATAGCGGAAAGAAAGATCCTCGAGCTCGCCCTTGATCACGGCCATGCCGAGGCGGTGGGCAATCGGGGCGTAAATATCCATGGTCTCGCGAGCGATGCGGAGCTGTTTGGAGGGCTCGAGAAATTCGAGGGTACGCATGTTGTGCAGGCGGTCCGCGAGTTTGACGACGACGACACGGACGTCGTGCACCATTGCCAGCAGCATCTTGCGCACGTTTTCCGCCTGCCGCGCCTCCGGGGCCATCATGTTCAAGCGGCTGATTTTGGTCACGCCTTCGACGAGCAGGGCTACTTCTTCTCCAAATCGTTCCTGCAGGCGCGAGAGGGGGAACTCGGTATCTTCGATGACATCGTGGAGCAGCGCCGCCGCCAGTGTCGTAGCGTCCAGGCGCATATCCGCCAGGATGTGCGCGACTTCCAGGAGGTGGGAGAGATAGGGTTCGCCGGAATTGCGGAACTGGTCGCGGTGACGCTCGGCGGCAATATCGTAAGCCCGGCGGACCAGCCAGGGATCTTCGGAAGGGCGGTTCAGGCGCAGCTTCTCAAGGAGCTCTTCCAAGCGGCCATTGAGTTGCCGCTCCGTGCGGTCACGGTTGAAATTGAGGGGGAGATTGGCGCGCGAACCCATGCTCTAGTGTACGCCCAGAGAGCGCCGCGAAAAAATATTGTGCGGGCGAAGAAGCGAGAAAGGAAAAGGGCGGCTACACGGCCGCCCTCCCCAACTTAAGAATCGAATGAATGGCTTACTGAGCCGACTTGCGCTCCGCCTCTTCCGCTTTCTTCTGCTTGATTTCCTTTACCTTGTCGAGCAGGTCGTCGGCCTGCTTGGTGAGGGCATCGCGCTCCCCCGCCGACTCCACGATATCCGCCTTGCGGCGATAGAGGAGGTTCAGGTAGGTCATGGCATCGTCGTAATCCGGTTTGATCTGGATGGCCGTCTCGAGGCTCTTGATCCCTTCTTCGACAAGGCTGTCGTATTGCTCGGCATAGGCCTTGCGGACGTCAGGAGGCAGCGGGGCGGTGTCCTGCACCTGCTTCTTCACGTTGTTGCGGTTATATTCCGCGCGCATCTCCGTGTTGCCGCGATAGGCGAGGGCCCAATCGATAACGCCAATGGAGTAGTAAGGTTGGGGGTCCTGTGGCTTGATCGCGATGTGTTTCTGGTGGTAGCTCTTGGACTCCTCAAATTTCTTTGGCTCGAAGGGCTGACCGGCCATCTGGTACTCAATCGAAGCGAGACCGTCGATGGCGCTTATGTTGTTGGCGTCCATATCCAGCACGCTGGTATATTCCTGAATCGCCTCATTGCCGTGGCGCAGGTTCTCTTCCGAGGGAGCGCCCGGAATGTACTGGCTGGCATAGGCGGTGGCGAGATAAAGGCGCGCATTCAAAAGGTTCGGATCGAGATCCTTCGCCTGTTTGAAGAACTCGACGGCCTTGTCGTACTGGCCGTTCTTGAATTCTGCGACACCTTTGTTGAGGTCATCGCGGGCCTGCAATTTGCCGCAACCCGAGAGACCGTAGGAGAGAGTTAAGAGCGCCGCCAGAAAAAACATCTGGCTGGCAATGCGGGTAAACCACGAGCGGGTTTCCCTTAAAACCGAATCTTGAGTCATCGAGGCATCCATCCCTGGTAGGCGCAACCCCGACGAAATCGGGATTACGGCTAGGATTCTATAAAGCCCTATAGGGGTCATTCCATCACGTTCAGGGGTTTTTTTCCAGTTCAGATGTTAGCAAACCCACGGGTGAAACTCTCGCGGCTTGCATGTCATCCAAAACCCGGGCCACCACCTGAAACTCGAGGGAACGATCTCCCTGCAAGAAAGCAACGCGTTGAGCGCGCAGTGCGAAAATCCGTTCGAGCCGTTCACGCAATTCTTCGCGTTGCACTACCGACTGGTTGATCCGGAGCGAGCCGTCCGAAGCAATCTGTACAATGATTGTTTCCGGCGGAACAACCTTGACCGGCGAGCCCGCTTCCTGGGGCAGATTCGCCTGGAGTCCCATCTGCCGGTGCGGAATGACCATGAAGATCACCAGAAGCACCAACAGAATATCGATGAGCGGGACCACATTCGCTTCACACAGCATCTCGCCCTTACCGCCAATCAAGCCAATACCCATAAGCCACCTCGCGGCCAGATAGGGCCACTGCGAGGAGGACTCTCACAACCCTGCGGCGAAAACTCCGAAACGCTACTGCCCGGCCTCGAGCTTGGCGGTGATGAGGCCGACCTTGTCGATTCCCGCTTCTTTCATGATGTCAATCGCCCGGGCCACGTCCATGAAGAGGACGTCGTTGTCGCCCTTGACGAAGGCGACCTTTTCGGCGCGGTCCTTGAAGATCGTTTCCATGCGGGGACCCAGTGCCTGCCAGTTGGTGTCCTCGTTATTGATCTTCAGCTTGCCGCCCATGGCTACCTGTACCACCACCGTCTTGTTCATTTGCTCTTGATTCACCTGCTGGTCTTTTGGAGACGGCTGCGGTACCAGCGTATCGAGCCCCTTGGGCGTCAGAGGCGTAATAACCATGAAAATGATGATGAGCACCAGCAGAATATCGATCAACGGCACGATATTCGGCGTGGCCATCGAACTTCCAGCACTTCCTAAGTCCATCCCCATTGCAAGTTCTCCTGTCGAGCCGGACGACCTAAGTTTGCCGAGAAGTGGCGCGCGCCGGGTGGGAGCCGGCGCGCGCCCGAATCAGCTCAACAAACGAATGGTGCGAACGGCCGATGCACTATAACTGGCCTCCGGCGGCAGGATTTGCCTGCGCCTGAGGGCTGTTGGTCTGCCTGCCGACCTTTTCAGTCAGCAGACCAAGTTGGTCCACGCCTGCGGAACGAATTTCGTCCACGACGGCGACAACGTCACCGTACTTGGCACGGGCATCGGCTTTTACATAGACGGTTTTGTCCAGTCTATTGGCGATCTGGTCCTTGACCTCATTGGTGATGGCTTCCTTGGTGATCTTGGCATTTTGGAGGTAGAGCGTGCCATCCCGCGTGACCGCCACGACGACGGCATCGTCCTTATCCGCATCCTTCATATCGTGCGCATTGTTCGTGGGCGCCAAATCCACCTGGTGGGTTTTCTGCAACATCGGTGTGACCACCATGAAGATGATCAGCAGCACCAGCATGATGTCCGCCATCGGAATCACGTTGGGCGCCGCCATCTGGGCTCCAGCAACTGGCTTGTAGGCCATGGTTATCCTTCTTCCGGCTTACTTCTTCGCTGCGCCGCGGCGCAGAATGAAGTAGTTGATCAGCTCCATCGAGGAGTTGTCCATCTCGACGTCAAAAGCTTCCACCTTATTGGTGAAGTAATTGTACGCCCACACGGCCGGTACGGCGACGAGCAAACCGAACGCGGTGGTAACGAGGGCTTCGGCGATACCGCCGGCGACGGCCGACAAACCGGTGGCCTTCTGCTGCTCGATGCCCTTAAACGCGTTCAAGATGCCGACGACCGTGCCGAACAGTCCGACGAACGGCGCCGTGGAACCAATGGTGGCCAGCGCCGAAAGCCCACGCTTCATTTCCGCGTGCACGATGGCGACCGACCGCTCCAGGCCGCGCTTGGCGGCTTCGATGACTTCCGTGTCGGACACCTGCTGGGAGGCCGACTGGAACTCCGAAAGACCGGTGGCGACAACCTTGGCGATGTGGCTCTTCTTGTTGCGCTCGGCGATGGCGATAGCTTCGTCGAGTTTGCCATCCTTGAGGGCGCCCGCCACTTGCTGCACGAACACACGCGACTGCTTGCGCGCGTTGTTGTACATGAGGAAGCGGTCAATCATGACACCGAAGGAATACACCGAAAGCCCGAAAAGAATGACGACCACGATCTTGGCGAGCAGGCCCATCGAACTCCACATGGAACGCAAGTCCCAAGAGGTAGTCGGGGCTTCCTGCAGCCAAACTGCATAGACGTAGAGAGTTGCTAACATTCGTTTGCTCCTTAATTTCCTACTGGCTCCTGAGCTGCGGGAACCAACAAGATTGTTTATTGAACTGCGTACTCAGAACGGCGCGCAGGGTCCCACGACGCCCGCGCCGCCCCGTTGCACTACTGAGCCAGAGAGAAAATCACGTCGATTTCAGTGTCCACTTCCACGGGCTCGCCGTTGAGCAGTGTTGGCTGATAGCGCCACTGCCGCACAGCGTCCAACGCCGACTGCACGAGCAGGGGATGGCCCGAAACCATGACAAGCTGTTGCACCGAGCCATCCTTGCCAATGATGGCGTGGAGCTTCACCGTGCCACTGATGCGCGTCTGGCGCGCCAGGGGCGGGTAAAGCGGTTGTACCTTGTTGACGAGCCGCGCTGCCTGCACGTTGCCGCCAACCAGCACGCGCTTCGGAGTCACCTTGGGTGGTGGCGGAGCTTTCGTTCCGCCAATCACGCCGCCAAGCACGCCGCCCATCGAACCACCCGCGATGCCGCCCGGCACGCCGCCGGCGATACCCTGCATGCCGGCGTCCGGTGGCAACTCCTCTTCCTTGATGATGTTTACTTGCGTCGGGATGGCTTTCGGGGCCACGAGCTTGCCGGCATCCATCAGGCGGACGGTCGGCCTGATCTTCACCTGCACGACTGCGGGCGGTGGAGGAGGTGGCGGGGGCGGAGGTGGCGCCAAAAGGATGGAAGACATCATAGCCCTCGGCAACGCCTCGGTGTAAATCAACGGAATGAGAATCAAAATCACAAGGAAGAAGACTTGCAGAATCATGGACACAACCACGGTCCACGGCTTGTTCGTCTTCTCTTTTGCACCTGATATAACCATTTCTTCAAACATGGTAACTACTACCTCCTCCCGGCGGGCGCCAGGCGCGGTTGCCCGCTCCCGTTTCCCTTGGGTCTGTTGCCGGCTGCGGTTCCGGTGCCCGCTGCCACTCCCTGTCCGCGCCACCTATTCCAGGCGACGACAAGGGGAGCAGCGATACCAAAACTGGAGTACGTTCCTACTACAATTCCCACCACCAGGGCAAAGGAAAACGCCCGAAGCACCTGGCCGCCCATCAGGAACAGGACGAGCACGGTGAGAAAGGTCAATCCGCTGGTCAGGATCGTTCGCGACAACGTCTGGTTAATCGATTTATTGACGACGTCGGCGAACGGCTCCTTGCGCAACAGGCGGCTGTTTTCCCGGATACGATCGAAGATCACGATCGTGTCATTCATCGAGTAGCCTACCAGGGTTAACAGCGCCGCGATTACCGTCAGCGAAATTTCAAATCCGAAAACTTTGAACAGGCCCAGGGTGATGAGCACGTCGTGAAAAACCGCAATCACCGCCGCCGCTCCGTACACCCACTCGAACCGGAATGCAATATATAACAGCATGCCTGCCAAAGCATAGAGGGTTACTCGAATGGCCTGATTGCGTAACTCGCCACCTACCTTGGGTCCGACGATTTCGACGTTGCGGATGGTGAAGGGCGCGAGCGAATAAGTGTCTTTAATCGCGGAGAGGACCGCGGGGGTGGCGCCTTCCACCTTGGAAAGCTCGTCAAGACTGCTGAGCACGCCATTCTTGTCCGTGTCGCGGAAGGTCAGGAGGTTTTTTGCAATTTGCTGGTACTTGTCCCCGGCATTGACGGACAGCCCGAGCGGATCCTTCTGGGAGAGTGCATTGGCGAGCGCCGAGGGAGTCACGGCATTGAAGTCCGCCTTCCCGGTACCCTCCACGCCATACGTGGCGTCCAGGGCCGTTAGGACCTTGGCCTTGCTCTCATCGAGCGCCTGATCCCCCTGGCCGACCTGTTCGACGAAGATCAACACTTCGTTGGAGTTAGGGTTGGCGATGTCGCTGACGCCCTGAATTTCGCTGTTGCCCAAGCCCTGGCGCTGCAGGCTGGCGCGCAACTGGTCCACGTTTGGAGGATGGGCGAAGCGGACATCCACGTTCGTGCCTCCCCGGAAGTCGATGCCATACTTAATGCCGCCCTTCAAGAAGATGGCGGACCATCCGATGAGCAAGAGAAGACCGCTTAATGTGAAGAAAAACTTGGCCTTGCCCATCCAGTCAAGGTTTGGCTGTTTGAAGATCTCGATCATTCCGCTTTGCGCTTCCCTTCTTTAGACTCCATCGGGTTGCTGTTTGTTCCCGCGCCGCGGCGAGGGAGTACTACTAGAACTGCAAACGCCCCTTAAATACTGATTTCCGCCTGGCGGTCCATTTTCGTCAGGTGATACTGGAAAATCGTCTTCGATACGAAGATGGCCGTGAACACGTTGGCGATCAAACCGATGGTCAACGTCACGGCAAAACCCCGAATCGGGCCGGTGCCAAAGATGAACAGGAAAAAGGCCGAAACCACGGTCGTGACGTGGGTGTCGATAATCGTTAGAAAGGCCTTGCTGAACCCCGCCTCCACCGCCGCCGAGGACGACTTGCCGTTGCGCGATTCCTCGCGGATGCGCTCAAACACGAGCACGTTGGAGTCTACGCCCATACCAATGGTCAGGATGACACCAGCGATACCGGGCAGCGTCAGCACCGCACCAAACATGGCCAGCGCCGCCAGAAGAATAACCAGGTTCAGGATCAAAGCCAGCACGGCGTTGACGCCGGAGAGCCGATAGTAAAAGACCATGAAGACCATGACCACAAGCAAGCTCAGGATGGAAGCGCGCACACCGTGGCGAATGGAGTCCGCCCCAAGCGAAGGGCCAACCGTCCGCTCTTCCAGATACTTGATCGAAGCTGGAAGCGCGCCGGCGCGAAGCACCAGGGCGAGGTCGTGCGCGGATTCCTGGCTGAAGTTTCCGTCAATGCGCCCCGAATCCTCGATGCGGCTTTGGATCACCGGCGCTGAATACACCTTCTTCTCAAGCACGATGGCCATCTGACGGCCGCGATTCTGTTCGGTGAATGGGCCAAAGCGCCGCGCCGCTTCACCGGAGAGAACGAAATTGATCTGCCACTGTCCGGGCATTTCGGTATTGCGGCTCTCCGTGGCGCTGCGCAGGTCGCGGCCGGTCACAACCGGGGTGCGGCTGAGCACGTACCAATTCTCTGCGCTGTTCTGTGAATCTTGCGTCCGCGTGTCATTGCGGCCACGCACGATTTCCGTGCCCGGGGGAAGAATCCCACCGTGGGCGGCAAGAGCCGCGGCCTCCGAGGGATAGGGATTGGGATCTTCCACCAGCTTCAATTCCAATTGCCCGCCGGCCTGAATCACTTGTTTGGCACGCGCCGGATCGCCTTCACCCGGAAGCTGCACGAGAATTTCGTTTTCCTTGCGTCCATGGGGCTGAATGGTGGGTTCGGTAAGGCCCAGGGCGTTGATGCGGCGCTCGATCGTCTCGAGCGACTGGGACATGGTGGTTTCCTGGATTCGCGAAATGGCGCTCGGCCGCAGTGTCAGGAGGCTGGCGTTGACCTCGCCGGGAGCGGAACTCAACTCCCAATTCAACTCAAACTGATCGTGCACCAGATCGCGGAATTGCGAGACCTGGTCCGAAGGCACATTGCGCACCACGATGTGCGTATCGTCAACGCGGCGCACCTCATCGTAGCGGATGCCCTTGGTGCGCATCTGCGTCGTAAGGCGGTCGACGGTCTGGTCGGTTTCCTGGGCGATGGCTTCCTGCACCTGCACCTGGAGAATCAAGTGCGTGCCGCCTTGCAGGTCCAGCCCCAACTTAATCTGGCGTGTGAAATTATCCTTGATCTGTGCGAGTGAGGTCGGGAACGTCGGTAACCCAAAAATGAAAAAGATGCAGATCAGAATGACACCGAGGATGAAAGAAGCTTTCCACTTCAGATTAGGATTCATGGTTAACAGATCAAGCGCGAATCGCGACCCGCGGTGGAGTTACTTGGCCGCATCTTCCGATGCCTCCACCTGCGCAATCGCCGCACGCGCGACGCGAATTTTTACATTGTCGGCGATCTTCAGAATAATCGTATCGCCGTCCATGCCATTGATGGTGCCGTAGATGCCGGAGGTGGTGACCACCTTGTCTCCGTTCTTGATCGCGGAGAGCATCTCCTGCACCTTCTTGCGCTGCCGCGACTGCGGCAGAATCACCAGGAAATACATGATGCCAAACATGAGCGCCAGGGGAACCAGAAAAGTACCCAGGCCTCCCAAGCCGCCAGCTTGCCAAATCCAGAATGCCGCCAGATTCATTTTCTTCTCTGCCGCCCGTACCCTTTCCAAACCTACCGCAATCTAACTGTCCCGGAGCGATGCACTCGTGGCGCCTCCGAAGAGAAAAACCGCCACTGGAGCGGTGAGTTTCTCCGCTTACCCTGCCCGCCCGATTCTCGTCCTGAGACTCGACCCATTGCGGGTTGCCACAGCCACGTAGCGGCCTAAAGCCGCCCGAGGCAGGCCGCTTCAGGCTGGACCCGCACTGTAGCGGGCACACAGCTCTGACGCGAATTTTTCAAGGTGTCCAAAAGTGATAGCTTCTCGGATTTGACGCATGGTGTCAAGGTAAAAGTGGACGTTGTGGTGGGTCGCCAGGATCGCCGCGGTGATCTCTCCGGCGGCAAACAAATGCCGAAGATAGGCGCGCGAGTAGCGCCGGCACACACTGCAAGAACAATTTGCATCCACCGGCCGCTGGTCCTCAGCATAGCGCGCGTTCTTGATCAGCACGCGCCCTTCGCTGGTATACAGGCAGGCGTGGCGCGCCGCTCGCGTCGGCAACACACAATCCATCATGTCAATGCCTCGGGCGACGTAATCGGCCAACTGCTCCGGGCGTCCCGCGCCCATCAGATAGCGCGGGCGTTTTTTGGGGAGGAGTGCCGTGACCTGTTCGCTCATTTCACAGGTGAGTTCGTGCGGCTCGCCGACGGCCAGGCCGCCGACGGCGTAGCCCGGAAAATCTAACTCGAGCAATTGCCGCGCGCTCTCGCGACGTAGATCGGGGAATGTCGCGCCCTGTACAATGCCGAACTGCCACTGGGGCTGTTCCCCGTTGCGCTGCGCGGCGTCCAGAAAATACTTTCTTGCACGGCGCGCCCATGCGGTGGTGCGTTTCAGCGCCGCTTCGGCCACTTCGCGGGGCGCGGGCGTCTCGATGCATTCGTCCAGCACCATGGCGATGTCCGGACCAAGAGCGAGTTGGATCTCCGCCGCTTTTTCCGGCGTGAGCAAGTGCTCCGAACCATCCAGATGCGAGCGGAAGCGCACGCCGTCGTCGCTGATTTTCCGCAAGTCGGCCAGACTGAATACCTGGTAGCCGCCGGAATCCGTGAGGATCGCCCCGCGCCAGGACATGAAGGCGTGCAGCCCGCCGAGTTTGCGAATCAGTTCGTGCCCGGGCCTTAGATAGAGATGATAGGTATTGGCGAGGATGATGCCCGCGCCGAGTTGCTCGAGCGCTTCCTGAGTGAGGCCCTTGACGGTTGCGGCAGTCCCCACGGGCATGAATACCGGCGTCTCGATGACGCCGTGCGGCGTGCTCAAACGGCCGCGCCGCGCTCCGGTGGGATCGGTTTGCACAACTTCAAACGAAAAGTTCACGCCCCCAGTGTATCAGGAGAAAATGAACGCGATCCCCATCCGCAAGACGACGTAAACCGCCATCACGGTGACGGCAATCGTGAGCGACTTGCCACCTTTTAGCTTTTTGGGATTGGTCGCGGCGAATCCGATGGCGATCAAAACCAAAACCCATATCACAAAAATGTCCACGTTTTTGCAGAGCGCATCGAGCCACTTCGGCACGTCATCCGGCAGAAACGCCGCCACATTGGTGGCCACGGGATTTTGCAGGTCCACCGTGCCCACAGGTTTAAGGAAAAGCACCAGCAGAAGCAGCAGGCTACCGATATAACTGGGCACAAAGGCGTGCGACACAATCCCCAGTGACGTCTTGAAGTCCGTGTTTGCCCCGCCAAGCAGGTTGTACGAACCCCACATCACCAACGCCACGACTAAAAGAATCACGATGGGCGCCGGTGCGCCGAAAATGTAGCTGCTGATCGGGGCAAACTTCGCTCCGGCCTCGATCTGCTGCTGCTTCTGCTCGGGGGTGAGTTGTGACGCGCGCGAACTCTTCTCGATTTGCTGGCTCACGTAGTCCCGCCAGTTCATCCTCTGATTCAGACTAACCGCCGCGAGCAGCCCCAGCACGGCCATAATGACCAAGGGCAATAACCAACTGGGTTTACGGACGATGTCTTCAAATGTGGCTTTCGGCGAGAATAAAACGCCCACGATGCGGCCAAGGGGCGAAATGGCCGCGCGTGGCTGTGCGCCGGCTACAGGTATAGTTGCCATCGAGGACTCCTCCCCACAGGTTTGCACGTACTTCTGCTGTGGGTTCTACTATTGAGCAGGGGGAAAATATCACACTACGGGATTGCGGGGTAGCTCCGGGACGGCGGCGAGCAACTCCATGGTGTAGTCCGCCTCCGGCGCCGTCAGAATCATCTCCGCCGGCCCGAATTCCACGAATTGCCCGGCGCGCATCACCGCGATGTGCGTGGCCAGTTGCGCCACCACGGGTAGGCTGTGCGAGATGAACACATAGGTCAGTCCCAGTTCGGCCTGCAATTCCCGCAGGAGCAACAGCACCTGCGCCCCGACGGAAACATCCAGCGCGGAGACTGGTTCGTCCGCCACCACCAGTTTGGGTTTCAGGATCAGCGCCCGGGCAATCCCGATGCGCTGCCGCTGGCCGCCGGAAAATTCGTGCGGGTAGCGCGGGAGCGCGTCCTCGCCAAGGCCCACGCGCTGCAGAATCTCCCCCGCCTTCGCCAGGCTCTCCGTGCGCGGCAATTGCGGCTCATGGATCGCCAGGGGTTCCGCGACGATTTCGCCCACCTTCATCCGCGGATTCAGCGACGCGAACGGGTCCTGAAAAATCATCTGCATCTGGCGCCGGTAGGTGCGCATGTCTTTTGGCGAAAGTCCCAACAAGTCCGTACCTTCGAAAAGGACCTTGCCTTCGTCGGGCTCGATCAGGCGCAAAAGTATGCGGGCCAGCGTCGTCTTGCCGCAGCCGCTTTCGCCCACAATCGCAAACGTCTCGCCGGCCGCGACAAAAAAGCTGATGTCATCCACGGCCGCGAAACGCTCGCCTTTCCCGCTGGCAGTGAGAATGCCTCCGCCTCTCTGGTAATGCTTGCGGAGGTTGCACACTTCGAGCAGGTGGCTCATAGCAGCACGCACCTGGCGGCGTGGCCGCTCTGCGCGGGACGAAAATCCGGCACACCGCACTCGCATTCCGCGCGGCGATACGCACAGCGCGGCGCGAACGCACAGCCCGGCGAAAGTTCCGTCAATTGCGGCACTGTTCCGGGAATTGGTGTGAGCTTCCCGCGCTCGAGCGTGGGGGAAGCCGCCAGCAGCCCTTGCGTATAGGGATGCAGCGGCTGCATCAGCACACTAGCCGCAGGTCCTTCTTCGACCACGCGCCCCGCGTACATCACCGCCACGCGTTCCGCCACTTTGGCCACCACGGCCAAATCGTGGGTGATGAAGAGCAGCCCCAGCTCCATTTCACGGCGCAAACGGTCCAGCAACTCCAGGATCTGCTTTTGCACGGTGACGTCGAGCGCCGTCGTGGGTTCATCGGCAATCAGCAACTTGGGCCGCGCGGCCAGCGCCATGGCGATCATGGCGCGCTGCCGCAGGCCCCCGGAAAGTTGATGCGGGAATTGCTTTGCGCGCACTTCGGGTTCCGGCACGGCGGCTTGCTCGAGCGCGGCAATCACGCGGCGATCCACGACGCTGCGCGGCAGACCCGGCTCGTGCGCCCAGATGGCTTCTTCAATTTGCGTGCCGATGCGCAGCACGGGATTCAGCGAAGTCATGGGTTCCTGAAAAATCATGGCGATTTCACGCCCACGCACTTCGCGCCACTCCGGCTCGCTTAAGTTCGCCAGGACTTTGCGTTGCCCGTCTGCGGCGCTCAGGAAGGCTTCACCGCTCACGCGCGCTCCCGGCGGAAGTAATCCCATCAGCGCGAGTGACAACATCGTTTTGCCGCTGCCGGATTCGCCGACAAGCCCCAAGGCTTCGCCGCGGGCGATGCGCAGCGTAACCTCATTCACCGGCCGCACCCAGCCCGCGGCTGTGGGGAGTTCCACGGTCAGTAAATGAATGCGCAGCAACTCGTCCATCGCCCTATCATACGGTTTCGCCGGTGTCCCGGGGCAAGAAAGCCGGGGTTGTTGCGCGGCCGCAAAGCAGTTCCGGATAGCACAAACTCGCCGACTCTCTCACCCAATAAGCAAGAGCGGCGGCTAGAATGGAGTTCATGAGCAACATCACCTGTCCTCTTTGCGGCTCGCCCATCAAACAGCGGGGGTTTTTCGGTCAGGGAAAACCGTTTTGCATCCAGTGTGGCTGGAATCTGGAGCGGGCGGAGAATTCACTGAAGGAAAAATCGCGCGTTTCGCAGTTCATACTTGTGGCCTTTGCTGTTTTGGCGATTGGCTTATTCTGGGTTACCTCGAGCATAGACCGAGGTAAACACCCGGTTACTGCCCTTCCGATTCTCGCCATCTTTGTACTCGCGGGCGGATTACCTCTTTGGAGCTACCTTTCTACGAAGCGCGCCATCGCTCTCGCCAGAGCTACTCCATCCGTGCAGGGGGTGCAGGTACAGCCTGTCCCGGATGCATTTCTGCAGAGGATTCAATCTCTGCCCCGGCCACGCCGCGTCCGTTTTCGTTTTCCGGGAGCCCGTGCCGGGATTGTCGTGTTCGCCTTTGCCATCCTCTTCGGAATAATGTTCTTTGCCACAGCCCGTAGTGGAGCACCGGTGGGCCCGAGGAATGCCACGCCGTTGCCGTACGTCTTCTTTGTGGGCCCGATTGTCTTTGTGGGCCTGGTTGTAGGGATCGTGATCATTCCCGCGCTGCTGAAGGAGAAGCGCAACCGTCCTCTCTTCCAGGATGGAGAAGTGGCAGCGGCCCGCGTTCTTGCGCAACGCACCGTAGCTCAGGGGAAGAGCAGCTACAGCCAAATTGATTATGAGTTCCGCGCTTCCGACGGCCAGACGATCCGCAACTCCGAGCGGGATCTGAGCCAAAAGGTGTTCGAGGACATGTTGATTCCGGTTTTCTATGATCCCCGCGAACCTTCCCGGTGCGCGGCGCTTTGCGCCAGTTACTCCAAGTTGCCTGACGCCGAGGGCTGATTCATCGCTTGGCGAGCGGAAGCACAAATTTCCACGCGGTGTGCGTCTCGGAGAACCCGACGACCTTTACGTACTTCCATTTCGCCTTCCTTCCCGCAGCCAGCACATCCCCGTCGGACATACGATCCACGGCGCATCATCTGCCCGTTAATTAACGACGCTCCGATAATAAACTATCAGGCTCTATGGCTAGACCGGATTCCTCACCAGGGCGTGGCAGGAGACAAACCGCAGGGCTCCCACCAGAAAGCGGCGGGCGGGTAAACCGCGCGGATTCGCCCTGCGTTACACAATAGAGCGCGCCTATCTAGGGATCGGCCACTACAAAACGAAGGCGCTTCGGAAAAGCAGATTCCTCGCTGCGCTCGGAATAACCAATGTGTTTACGAGTTGCCGAGATGGTGCCGAGCAAGGCGCGACCCCTGTCTGAACGGCCCGGCAAAGGCTGTTCGGTTCGCCATTACGAACAAAACGCCGGCCCGAGAATTACAACAATGACAATCGCGGCAATCTGCTGTGTTCTTTATCATCAGAAAACGCTGCTCCGCGAGCCGGATTTCTTGTGTACGGGGATGTTCTCCACTTTCCAAGATTGCTCCGTGGGAAGCAAGAACTTGCTGGACACACCCGCCAGCAAATTCTTTGCGGGTCGCGTTGCCCGGCCCTAATCTGGAGCCGGAGCTATTCCATGGACGATGCGCGCTTCCCCAAGATCATTTATTTCCTGATGCTCGTGGCGGGCCTTTTGCAGTGGGTGCGATTCTATCCGCTGCTGCCAGAAAGAATGGCATCGCATTTCGGCTACGACGGCACGCCGAACGGCTGGCAACCCAAGGACGGATTTTTTCTCCTTATGCTGCTGGCGGTGGGCTTAACGTTTGGCGTCTCTTTCCTTGTGCCGCGCCTCATTGCCGCTCGCCCTGACAACCGCGTCAATCTTCCGCACAAGGACTACTGGCTGGCACCCGCGCGCCGCGAGGAAACTTTTCGTTTCATCGCCGCGCAGATGGCCTGGTTCGGCTGCGCCATCCTGTTCATTATCCTTTTTGCCACTTTTCTGGCCATTCGGGCCAATTTTTCGCCGGACAGCCATTTCGACAATGACACCATGATCAAAGTGCTGGCCGCATTCCTCTTCGTGACGGTTCTCTGGATCGTTCATTTCCTCCGCCACTTCTATCGCCTGCCGGCGGATGCTTCTTCCCGCCCCTGAGGAAAAAGCGAAAAATCTCAATTGTTAATTTTTCTTCGGGCGTTTTGTTTCTCAGGGTGTTTCCTCACTCGCACATCGCGCGAATCTTCATTGACTCCCACACTACAAGGGACTAGCGTAACGAAGTAGAAGTCGTCGGTGTCATTCGCCCGTTGCGAAGCGACTACAGGTTCCCGCACAACGCGGGAGTCGCCCTCGCAAGGTTCAACGCCCGTTAACGTCCGGTCCTTCACTTTGCCCCGGCAAAGCGGCAGACGAGTTGGCACATAGAACGCTTCTTTGCTTTCTCCAGTTCTCAGGACGGAGGCCATGAAAAAATATCTCATCGTGATCGAAGAAACGGGAGCGGGTTATGCCGCCTATTCCCCGGATTTGCCCGGCTGTGTTTCATCGGGCCACACCCGCAACGAAGTGGAGCGCAACCTGCGCGCCGCGCTCGCGCTGCACCTGAATGACTTGCGCGAGGAAGGCCAATCGGTGCCCGAACCGCATACTTATTCCGCTTATATGGAGCTTCTTCCCTGACCGAAAGCAGGAACGCCCGGCTTTCACCGGGCGTCTGCTCTACGAGTTTCGAGTTTCGTGCTCTCTAGAGTTGGTGAAAGGCACGATCAGTGATTGACGCACAGTTGTTCCAAGACCTAGGTTAAAATCATGAAGGTACGAGATGTGATCCGGCTTTTGGAAGCCGACGGCTGGTACCTTGCGCGAATCCGAGGTAGCCATCGTCAATACAAACATCCGGCAAAACGAGGCTTGGTGACATTGGCTGGCAAGCCCGGTGAAGATCTGGCGCCGGGGACTCTGAATAGCGTCATGAAACAGGCGGGACTCAAATCATGAAGAAGTATCTAATTGTCATCGAAGAAACTAGTACAGGCTTTTCCGCTTACTCGCCCGACCTGCCGGGCTGCGTCGCGACGGGTGCAACGCGAGCGGAAGTTGAAAAGAACATGCGCGAGGCGATCTCTTTCCACCTGGATGGGCTGCGCAAGGATGGCGAACCTGCTCCTGAACCACGCACATACTCCACCTATGTCGAACTGCCCGCATAATCGGGGATGAACGCGGGGAACAACACCTCTCTTTTGTTTTGAATTGCGCTTTTCTATAGATAATCGCGCGACGGCCCTTCCAGAAACGCCCGCAACTTTCGCGAGCGCGACGGATGCCGCAACTTCCGCAGCGCCTTGGCTTCAATCTGCCGGATGCGCTCGCGCGTGACCGCGAAGGACTGGCCCACTTCCTCCAGCGTATGCTCGCTGCCATCGTCCAGGCCAAAGCGCATCTTGATGACTTTCTCTTCTCGAGGCGTCAGCGTCTTCAACACCGAAGACGTCTGCTCCTTCAAATTCAGGTTGATGACCGCATCCGAGGGCGAGACCACGGCCTTGTCCTCGATGAAGTCCCCAAGATGCGAATCTTCTTCCTCGCCGATCGGAGTTTCCAGCGAGATCGGTTCCTGCGCGATTTTCAGGATCTTGCGCACCTTGGAGACCGGGATGTCCATGCGCTTGGCGATTTCTTCGCTGGTAGGCTCGCGGCCAAGTTCCTGCACCAACTGCCGGCTGGTGCGCACCAGTTTGTTGATGGTCTCGATCATGTGCACGGGAATGCGGATGGTGCGCGCCTGATCGGCAATGGCGCGCGTGATGGCCTGGCGGATCCACCAGGTCGCGTAGGTCGAAAACTTGTAGCCGCGGCGCCACTCGAACTTGTCCACGGCCTTCATCAGGCCGATGTTACCTTCCTGGATGAGGTCCAGAAACTGCAGCCCGCGGTTGGTGTATTTCTTGGCGATGGACACAACGAGTCGCAGGTTCGCTTCGATCAATTCCTTCTTGGCCTGTTCGGCTTCCGCTTCGCCGCGCTGAATAATCGTCAGCGTACGCTTCAGTTCGGTCAGCCCGACCTCGCTGGCCTCCTCGATATCCTTCAACTCGGAACGCCGCGTGCGCAACTCGCGGCGCGCTTCGGCCGCGTTTTCCCCTTTCGAAACATCCGCGCGGCGCTCCAGGCGTCCCGCTTCGCGCTCGAGGGACTGCAGCCGCTCGACCGTGCCGCGCATCTTGTCCACCAGGCGCTTTTTCTCGAACGGGTTGAAGTCGATGCCGCGAATTTCCAGGGAAATTTCCACGCGCGTGCGGGCGACGGTCCACTTCGCGCGCACGTACGGCCGCTTCTTTGATTTCGCCGTGTTGTCGAGCTTGACCGCCTGCTTCAGCGCCAGCTCGTAGAGCTTGGCGATCTTGTCGATGTGCTTCAGCGTCTGCTTGGTCTTGTTGGCGATCTTTTCTTCGGTCAGCTCTTCGTCGTCAAACTGGACGATTTCCTTGATGGACCGCGCGCCCTTCCGCAGGTCGTCCCCCACCGCGATCAGTTCCTTGATCACAATGGGCGAGCGCGTGATGGCCTTCATCACCACCAACTGCCCGCGCTCGATGCGCTTGGCGATGATCACTTCGCCTTCGCGTGTGAGCAGCGGCACCGTGCCCATTTCCCGCAGGTACATGCGCACCGGGTCGTTCGTTTTTTCCAGCGAGCCGGGGGTCAGGTCCAGGTCGCCGCCTTCTTCCGCGTGGGCATCGTCCTTGGCCACGGTGTCGTGGTCGCCCTGCTCGGTGGACACTTCCACGGCGCGCGCCGCTTTGGCCGATGCGGCGTCTTCATAAATCTCGATTCCATTGCGCTCGAAAGTCGTCAGCAGGTCGTCGATTTCTTCCGAAGAATGCACTTCCGCGGGGAGCGAGTCGTTGACCTCGTCGTACAACAGATAGCCGCGCTCCTTGCCGACGGCAATGAGCTGCTTTACCGCATCATATTTTTCTTCCAAGCCCGTGGCCGCCACAACACTCCTCCCGCACTTCTATCCGGATACTTCGTTTCTGGCATCAGGCGGGCAAGCCTGCACACTCCTCGCACCGAGCACAAACGGACGGCTCAAGATATCGAAGGGGAGGGATGCTATCCTCCGCGAAGCTCCTAATTTTTTCAGTGAAGCCCTGTACGCTGCGCCCTTTGCCTGCTGCTGCCGCACGCTTGGCCCGCTTGCCGAACCGATCCCTAAACGGTTCCTCGTCAACCCACACTAATAATGGATGCCCGGGGGAGCGAAACCGTTATTCGCACAACCCTTTTACGCTACACGTTTAAGTCCTGCCAAGTCAACCATTCCTTGCAAGGAAACGGGGCCGCCCGGCCATCTTCCCTGCCGCAAACGGCTTAGCGTTCCGCCGTCAGCCGCTTCATCAATTCCTGCTTACGAGTGAGCAGTTCGCGCAAGGATGGCCCGGCGGCGTTGGCCTCGATGCTGCGTTGCACTTCGGCAAGTTCCTGCTCGATCAGCCTGCGCCGCAGCGCCTCCAGGCAGCTCTCTGCTTCCTCCCAGGTGCCTTCCTGGGCGGGCTCGAACAAGATCTCGAAGAGCATCCGGCGGTCGCGATCCTCCAGCAGCGCCCCGATTTCCGTGGCCTGCATCGGCTGATCGGAAAGTGCCGCCACGATGAGCGCGGCAAAGACTTTTTCCGTTTCCAGGCCCCGGTATAGTCCTCCCTGCTGCAGCTGCTGCGCCAGCTCGCGCCGGAATCCCTCCGCTTCCATGAGCATGCGAATCAGCCGCCGTTCGATCGGCTTGGCACTCTTCCCCACCAATTCGGGCTGCGTCTTCACCTCGCTGCGCCGTTCGGCTGCCGCTTTACTCAGCGCCGCGCGTAGCACCGGCTCATCGATCCGCAGTTGCTGCGAAATCCGCGTGGCCCATTCCGAGCGCAGCAGCCGGTTGGGAATCTTCTGCAGGTACGGCATCAGAAAATTCAACGCTCGCAGCTTCCCTTCGCCCGTCGTCAAATCCATTTGCCGGGCCCGCGCAATCAGGTAATCCACGTAGGGCGGCGAATCCTTCAACGCCTTGATGTACGCATCCGCGCCTTTCTCTCGAATGAACAAATCCGGATCGGCTTTCTTGTCGCCAATCGCCGGGAGCGCCAGCACGCGCACCTCGAAATCCTGCTCCAGCAGCAGTGAGATGGAGCGCTCCGTTGCCGCTTGTCCCGCCGCGTCCGGGTCGTAGTTGACGATCACGCGCTTCGTGAACCGCCCCAGCAATTTGATTTGCGGCTCGGCCAGACTGGTGCCGCAACTCGCCACCACGTTGTTGATTCCCGCGCGCGCCACCGCGATCGCATCCATGTAGCCTTCCACGAGGACCGCGAAGTCCTGCCGCCGGATGGCGTCCTTGGCGCGGTCCATGTAATAGAGCACGTTGCTCTTCGAGTAGATGGGCGTTTCCGGCGAGTTCAAATATTTTGGGAGGTCGTCGCCCAGCGCGCGGCAGCCGAACGCCACTACTTTTCCCGACTCGTTCGCAATCGCGAACGTGATGCGGCGGCGAAACCTGTCGAACAGACGCCCGCTCTGGTCCCGCGAAACCAGCCCCGATTCCACTAACAACTTCTCCGCATATTTTTGTTTAAGGTAGCGCAGCAGCGCATCCCCGCCGCTTGGCGCATAGCCGATGCCGAATCGCGCAATGGCCTCGGCATTTAGCCCGCGATCCTCCAGATACGCGCGCGCCGCTTTTCCCTCCGCCGTGGTTTCGAGTTGCTTCACGAAAAACGATTGTGCTTCGCGGTGCATCTCCACCAGAGCGGCCCGCTGCTGGTTCTCTTTCCGTTCTTCAGGCGAACGCTCCTTCGGCCGCGGAATTGCGATGCCGCATTTTTCGGCGACTATTCGCACCGCCTCTGGAAACTGGCACTTCTCCATCTCCATCACAAAACTGAAGACGTCTCCGCCCTTTCCGCACCCGAAGCAATGAAAAATCTGTTTCACCGGATGCACGGCAAACGACGGCGTCTTCTCTCCGTGGAATGGGCACAGTCCCGTGAAATTCTGCCCGCTCTTCTTCAGGCGCACGTACTCGCCCACCACGCGGACGATGTCCGCCTGCTGCTTCACCTTATCCGCAAATGATCCCGCTTCCGCCATGTGATTTGAAAAACGAAAATCGAAATACGAAATTCGAGAAACAAAAATCGACCGCCTACTAAGATTTCCTGGACTCAGCCTGTCTCTTGGCCGTTGCGCGTATATAGCCGTTCAATACTTGTATCACTCGCTGGGTTAGCGTATCGGCCTCGGTGTATTCGGCGCCGGAAATGAACTTGGCATCGACAGCCGTAACCAAATGATCTCTCACTTCGTAGGCAGAGCCCCGGGCCTGCCGGCAGAATTGAATGTTCTCTTGATATGAGTATCGTCCAAAACCTTCGGCAATGTTTGCTCCGTCGACTGAGCGGCGCGCCTGAGCTGACTATTCAGCGCGAATCGTTCCTCGACGGGCAGCTTTTTCAGCAGAGCGTAAATCAATATACGAAGGGTGCGTGCCAACTTCCACGCGTCGAGGTCCTTAAAGTCACGGACCGGTGTCAGAACGCTGCTCGGCGTATCTTCGAGTTTCGAATTTCGCATTTCGATTTTCGTCATACCTATTCCGGAAGAATGTGGAATCCCATGCCCACCTGCGCAAAATGGCTATCCGCCGTCAGCACTTCCGAAATTCCCAACTCCTTCATGATCACCATGCTGGTCAGGTCCGTAAACGAAATCTTGGGTTTGTCGGCAAATTTAAGGCGGAACTCCATCGCCGTCCTGAAACGCTCTCGCGTCACCATTTCGGTGGTCACGGCCCGAGACGCAAGGATCGCGTTGGCGAATTTCGCCGCTTCGGGAAAGGGAAGCCGCAAAAAGACCAGAGTGAACAGTTCATCCAGAACAAAATTCGAGGTCACCACATGCCTGCTGAGCCTGCTCCGCTCACGATAACAATCAGCCGCGGGCCCGTGCTTTGCGTCGTTGCGGTCCGCAAGCGCCAGCCATCCCCACGTGTCCACAAATAGCTTCAACGGGATTCTTCACCATACAGCTCACTGTCGATGTCCTTCGTGAGCTGCCCGTCCTGCGCGACTCCTATGACCTCCAGCAGGGGATCCTGTCCGCCAGTAAGAATCGCGCGCAACTGTTCGAGCGTCTCCGCGTGGAAAACGCCCTTGGCCACAGCGTCGCGAAAGAGGTCCACGAATTCCGCTTCCCCGATGACCAAGTGTACCCGGTTGTGACGGCCATTCCGGTTCTTACAAAACCGCAATCCTTCCCAGGTGTCCCCGTTAAGCGCAAACAGGTTGCGCTCAATGCGCGCTTCATCTCGCTCGTCCCAGTGGAAGGAGCCCACCGCGCGATGCTCCAGAGTGATCATTTTCGCCATGTCGCCCACCTCTATTGCTAGTAAAGTCTAGTAGATTCTACTAGCTGGCACTCGTTTCGTCAACCTCCTTTATCTGTTTAGTTCTACAATAGTTATGGCCTTTCCTCCATGCTCTTCGCTCTCGAACTCCGCATGCGCAACGAGAGGATGCGATTTCAGGAACTCCCCCAGCCCGCGCCGCAAGGCGCCCGTTCCGTGACCATGGATGATACGCACCCGTGGCCGATTCGCCAGTGCCGCTTCATCCAGGAATTTGTCTACCCGTTCGGTGGCCTGCTCGACCGTCAAGCCAATCACGTTAATCTCACCCGTTGCGCCGCCTTCCCTCGCTTGCGCGCTCACCGTGATGTTTTCCCGTTTCGCAGGCTGCACCACCGGCTTCCCTACCGGCGCGCTTTCGATCCCGGTGATCTCTTCCACGGCTACCTTCATCCGCAACGGTCCGGCTTCAATTTCCGCCGAGGAACCTTCCACACGGCGCAGAATCACCGGCTTGCTGAAGCCTCGCACGCGCACCTTCACTCCTGGTTGCAGCTTTTCGAAGCTCACCGCTTCCAGTGATTCGGGTTTCACGCCCAAATCCTGTTGCGACTCCGAAATCGTCTGCACAACGGCGGCGTTCAGTTCTTCCTTGGCCTCACCGCGCACATCCTGCATTTTCCGCCGCGCGGTTTTTTCGAGTTGCGAGCGCAGCTCCCGTTCTTTCACGGCATCCACGACCCGCGCCACATTTTCTTCAAAGCGCTTCTGCATTTCCGCGAACTTTTGTTCCAGCTCCGCGATTCGCTGCTTCTGCCGCTCCACCCATTCCGCGCGCAGCTTGCGCCGCTCCTGTTCCAGGGCGTGGCGTTCGTCCACCATCTGCCTTTGCATGAGGTCCAGATCGTCCCGGCTGCGATGCAGGTAGGCGATCAAGTTGGCAGCTTCGCGCGATTCCGGCGACAAAAGAGAGCGGGCCTGTTCAATGATGGAATCCGCCAGCCCCAGCCGCTGCGCGATCGCAATACCGCTGGAACCGCCGGGCACACCGACCATCAATCGGAAGGTCGGCCGCAGGTTCACGTCGTCGAATTCCACCGCGGCATTCACTACTCCTGGCGTTGTCGAAGCATACGTTTTCAGGCGGTCGTGGTGCGTGGTCGCCAGCACAAAGCAGTTCTTCCTGTGAAATTCGTCCAGCAACGCCACCGCCAGCGCTGCTCCCTCTTCCGGCGCCGTCCACGTTCCCATTTCGTCCGCCAGCACCAGCGAGTGCGGCGTGGCTTCCTCCAGCATGGCCTTCAGGTTCAGCATGTGCGCCGAAAATGTGGAAAGGTCCGCAGCGATGGATTGTTCGTCGCCAATATCCACCAGCACGCGATCGAAGAGCGGCAGTACGATCCGCTGCGCCGCCACGGGAATCCCCGCCTGCGCCGCCAGTGCAGCCATCCCCGTGGTCTTCAGGGCCACAGTTTTCCCGCCGGTGTTCGGCCCGCTGATCACCAGCAGGCGCTCTTCCCCGCTGAGCACGAGTGATATCGGCACAATGGCGCGATGTTCTTTGCGCAGCTTGTCTTCCAGCACCGGGTGCCGCGCCGCGTCCAAGCGCAATTCCGCGGCGTCGGAAAACTCCGGCACGCAGGCATCGAAATCCCGCGCAAACCGCGCCCGCGCGAAAACGCTGTCGAGCTCTGCGATCGTTTCCGCCGCGGCTTGCATCGGCCCGTGCATGCCGCGCAGCCGCTCCGTCAACTCGCTTAGGATCCGGAAAATCTCCGCCGCTTCGTCCTCGGCGAGCTGCACCAGTTGATTGTTTGTCTCCACCGTTTCGAAGGGCTCGACAAACACGGTTTGCCCCGTGCCGCTGGCACCGTGCACCACGCCCTGCACGTTGCGCCGGTGCTCCGCGCGCACGGGAATCACGAAGCGGTCGTTGCGCAGTGTGACGTAATCTTCCCCTGCCTCCGCCTGCCTGGCCCGCAGAATCTGTTTCAGTGTGCGCTGGATGGACTCGCGCGTCTGCACAATGCTGGCGCGAATCCGCCGCAAGGCGCTCGACGCGTCGTCGCTGATTTCTCCATTCGGCAGCACGCATCGCTTGATCGCGGCCTGCAAATCCCGAAAATCCGCCAGCGTCGCGCAACGTGCCGCCAGCAGCGGGAATTTTGCTGCGTCTTCCCGGAACTGCTGCCGCAGCCACGCCGAAGTTTCCAGCAACGATCCGGCTTCCAGGAATTCCGCCGGCTCCAGCACCACTCCCGGCGCACCCAGCTTCTCTAACCACGGCCCCGGATCGGCCAGCGCTCCGAATCCCAGTTCGCGCTCCGCGCGCAGCCACTCCCGCCCCTCGCGGATCAACGCGAAGGCGCTTTCCAGCGCGGCGCGATTCGTTCCCGGCTCGAGTTCGTCGATGTTCCGCCTACCCGGCGCGCACGTCGTCCTCAACCGCAGCAATTCCCGCAGCTTGTCGAATTCGAGTACAGCTTGCGCCGATCGCGACATTCTCTCTACTTGCCTCTCTTCCATTCCTCGGCCAGGTACATGGCCGCCTCTTCCGGTGTCGCCACAGTGTGCACCAGATTCCCGTTGGCCTCGCCCCAAACCCGCGATGCACTCGATGACCGCGGCCCCTGCTCCACTTCTCTCACCCGCTCCAGAATCGGCTGCCAGAAATCCCCCAGCACGGCAAAGCGTTTCCTTGCCATCACCGATTTGTTCAGCATCTCCCAAACAACCGCAAGTTCCACCAGGGTGCCCGTGCCGCCCTTGCAAGCCACAAATCCATCCGCCAGCCGTATCAATTCAAACAGCCGCTCTTCCCAGGTTTTCTTCCTTACTTCCACGTCCACCCACTCGTTCACCTTGCGACCGAAAAATTCCGCGGTCACGCCGTATGTTTTTCCGCCGGCTTCTTTCGCACCGCGCGACGCCGCCTCCATCACGCCGCCATAGCCGCCGCTGCACACCGCGAAACCCCGTTCCGCCAGCCGGCGCCCCAACTCGCGTGCCTCCGCGTAATCCGCGTGGCCTTCGCCCGGGCGCGAACTGCCAAATACCGTCACGATCCGCTCGTCGTTCATGCCTTGCTTGTCTGCTTCCGTGTCTGCCTCTTTACTTCTTCACGTCAAATTCTTCCACCATGGCCATGCACAACCCATCCAGCGCGTCGTGCACCTGATGATCCTGGACGCTCTCGTTGTTGCTCAAGAACGAGAAAATCAGACGCCTCCCTCCCGGCGTATCGGCATAGCCGGAGAGCGTTTGCACATGCGCAATCGACCCGGTCTTCGCGTGAATCCTTCCCATCATCCCGGCCTTTTTCATCCGGTCGTTGAGCGTCCCATCGATTCCCGCCACCGGTAAAGAGTTAAAGTAAACTGGAAACCAGGCCTGCTTCTGCGCATACAGCAACAACGCCACAAACGCCCGCGGCGTCACCAGGTCCTGGCGCGACAGTCCTGACCCATCCTCCTGTACCACATCCCCCGGCGCAATTCCGACCTTGGCATAGAATTCCTCCGGGAATTTCAGCAGATCGTCCGACTTGGCCCAGCGCCCCTGCTGCCGCGCTGCTGTGCGCAACAATACCTCCGTATGGAGGTTCTGGCTGATTTTGTTCACCAGCTTCAGCGTGTCCCCAAGTGGCAGCGACACATGCTCCGCCAGCACCGTGCGCGTTGCCTCCGCCGGGTCGGGCTCGTGGTTCGCCCTGATCGTTCCCCAGAATTTCACCCCGCGGTCCGCCAGCAGCCGTGCCAGCGTGCTCGCCGCATGTTGCGCGGGCTCCTGAATCGCCAGCACCAACTTGTGCGGGTCGCTCTTTGCCGGCAGCGTGCCGCTCACCACCACCATAGTTGAGCCTGGCTCGCGCACCAGCGTCAGGTCCGCCTTCTCCGCCTTGTCCGAGGTCGTCACCCCATTCTGGACCGCGAAATCGGGCGTCGCGGGTTCCACCACTCCCTCGACGCGATCCCCGGCCTTGTCTCCCGGGGTCAGCGTCAACGTGACCGTATTGTCGTCCAGCACAATCGCGGAAATGGCCGCGCCGTACTCCCACACCATGTCGTCAATTTCCCAGCCATCCGGATAACCATCGCGGGGAAAGTAGCTGTCGTCCCCGACCATGTCTCCGGATAGCTCCTTCACCCCGTGCGCCACCACTTGGTCTGCCAGTTCGATCAGGACTTTTTCCGGCGGCCCGTCAAACTCCTCTTTCACGTCAAAGGGAAATTTGCGATTGGAAAGATTGGGGTCGCCCCGGCCGACAAGAATCAAGTCGCCCGAAAGGACTCCCTGCGTTATCGCCCCGTGCGTCTCCACCGTGGTGCGGAATCGGAAGCCGGGCCCCAGCTTGTCGAGGGCCAGCGCGGTCGTGAGCAGCTTCATGTTGGAGGCCGGCGTAAAATACCGGTCCGCATTTTTCTCGTAGAGGGTTTCTCCCGTCGCCGCGTCAACCACCAGCAAACCCCACTCCCCCTTGTTCACCGGTGCCGCGCTCACCAGGCTCTCGGCTCTCTCCGCGAACCGCTCCCCGGCCTTCTTCTTCGGCGTTTCACCGCGTTCCCCTCCGGCTTGCTGCGTCGCGTGCAAACTTTGCGGACGCGCTTCCCCCACAACGCTCCACGCTGCGAACAGCACCAGAAAGCAAAATGTCAATTGACTCGCCACTCCGGGTTTTCGCTTCATAATTCCTCTATTGGCAAAAGCCACCGCATGAAAGTATATTCGAAAGCCTGCGGGAGCTCCCTACGGCGAAGTTCCACGGAGTCGGAGCACGGCACGGTTCCTGCGATCCGGCTTTGACTCGCCGATGCCGCCACCCAGGCCATTTCGTCATAAACTAGGGGAACCTATTAGCAAAGAAGGTGGCACACATGAAAAAGATATTTCCCATTCTCTTGGCTTATTCGCTCATCGCCCTCCCGCTGCAGGCCGATGACAAGAAGGAAAAAGAGCGGCTGGAAAATTGCGGCATGGTGGTCCAGGAGATCATGGATATCCCGGACAACATCCCCCAGGACTTGATCGACAAAGCCGACTGCATCATCGTTTACCCTTCTGTCATGAAAGCCGCTTTCGGCATTGGCGGCAGCTATGGCCGCGGCGCTATGACTTGTCGCACCGGCGAGAATTTCACCGGGCCCTGGAGCGCACCGACGATGATGGCACTAGAAGGCGGGAGTTTCGGCCTGCAGATCGGAGCGCAAGCCACGGATTTCGTGCTCCTCGTCATGAACGAGCGAGGCGCTAAGTCCATCCTCAGCAGCAAGGTGAAACTCGGTGCCGACGCTTCCGCTGCGGCAGGTCCCAAGGGACGCAACGCCGAGGCCTCCACCGACGTCACCTTGCGCGCGGAGATTCTTTCCTACTCCCGTGCCCGCGGCCTCTTTGCCGGGATCTCTCTTGCCGGCTCCACAGTGCGCCCAGACAATAGCGCCAACGATAGCCTCTACGGGAAGAGAATTGACCCCGGTGACATCATCTTCAAGGGCGTCGTTCCAGTACCCCCTTCTGCCCAGAAGATGGTGTCCTACCTGAACCAAAAGTCTCCCAAAAACCGATCTTCCGGCAAGGAGATCTAACCCCTTCATATCATTAAAGATCCGCCGGGGCTCGCGTAGTTGACAACGCCGGCAAAATGACCTATAGTCATTTATGAATGGGGGTCATTGTGCCCAATCTTCCTCTTTCCCATCCCTCCAACCGCCGCAAACGCCGCAGCCTTGAGCTTCGCGAACGTCTTTTCCGCGCTGCCCTCGACCTTTTCGCCAAGCAGGGTTTTGCCGAAACCACCGTTGAAGACATCACCAACGCTGCGGACGTGGGCAAAGGCACCTTCTTCAACTATTTCCCCAGCAAGGACCACATCCTCCTGGCTTTTGCCGAAATGCAACTCGCAAAGCTCCGCCTCGCCGTCGAGGAAGCTCGCCGCACATCCGAGCCCATGCCCCAGTTCATGCGCTCGCTTGCTGCGCTCATGACAAAGGAACCAGCGCGCAATCCTGACATTGTTCGCGTTCTTCTTCTGGCCTTTCTTTCGAATTCCCAGGTTCGCGAGGCCATGCTCGATCTCCAGGCTCGCGTCCTGGCCTTCCACACAGAGATGATTCAGCTCGGCCAGGAACGCGGCGAGATTCGCGGCGATCTTCCCGCGGCGGAAATTGCCTTGGTCTTTCGCCAAACGATCTTCGGCACCTTGCTCATCTGGTCGCTTTACGGTGATTCGTCCCTGCAATCGCGCATGGATTCCGCTCTTGAAATCATTTGGTCGGGACTATCACCGAGAACGCCAGGTAACTTTTCGAATTCGGGCGTCGTACCTTCTGTATTCCGGTAAAGGGACAGGGCTTATGAATCGCAAGCGCATTTTAATCGTCGTGGTGTTGGCCGCGCTCGCGGCCGTGGGCGCCTATTCCACGGGGTGGTTCCATCACCAGACGCAGTTGCAGGGCTCCGGCACGGTCGAAGCGCGCAACATTCGCGTCGGCTCAAAGGTCGGCGGACGCATCGACAAGGTCCTTGTCCTGGAAGGTGATTCCGTGGAACCCGGCCAAGTGCTGATTACGTTTGACGATCGCGAGTTGCAGGCTTCCCTTGCGCAATCGAGTGCCAACGCGGAAAAGGCGGAGCGCGGTTTCCGTCCTGAGGAAATTGCCGAAGCCCGCGCCGCGGCGGCTCAGGCGAAAGCCGAGTACGACCAGCGCAGGAATGGCTACCGCCAGGAGGACATTGAGGCCGCGCAAGCCGATCTCGACCGCGCCACGGCGGACGAGGTACGCACGCACCTCGATTTTCAGCGCTACGACGCACTCGCCGCGAAAGACCTCGTCTCCAAGCAGCAGCGCGATACTTCCGAAGCCAACTGGAAGATGGCTCTGGCCCAGAAGGAAAACGCCCAGCAGAAGCTCGATGAACTCCAGCGCGGCTACCGCCCCGAGGAAATTGCTTCCGCGGAGGCCCGTTATCATCAGACCCAGGCCACACTCGAAAAATTCGAGCGCGGCAACCGGCGCGAGGACATTGCCGCCGCGCGCGCAGCCCTCGCTTATGATGAAGCGCGCTTCCGCGAGCGCCAGGTTCTTGCTCCGTCTGCCGCCTCGGTCGAAGTGCTGGACGTTCGCCCGGGCGACCTGATCGCCCCCAACACTCCCATCGCCACGCTCCTCGAGCGCGATCAGATTTACGTCCGCATCTACATCCCGGAAACCCAGATTGGCCGCGTGCAGATCGGCCAGAAAGCCGAGATCCACGTGGATTCCTTTCCCAACCAGTCATTTGGCGGCGTGGTCGAGCAGATCAACCAGCAGGCCGAGTTCCTGCCGCGCAATGTGCAGACCGTTGAGGAGCGCGTTCACCAGGTCTTCGGCGTGAAGGTACGCATTGACGATTCCTCTCACCGCGTTCGCGCCGGCATGGCCGCTGACGTGAAGCTCTCGCCTGCGAGTTGAATCGTGACCTCCTCAACGAAGCCCTCCATTTCCGCGCAGCACCTGGTCCGGCGTTTCGGCCACTTCACCGCCGTGAACGACGTCAGCTTTCGCGTGGAAAAAGGAGAAATCTTCGGGTTTCTCGGCCCCAATGGCAGCGGCAAAACCACGGTCATCAAGATGCTCACCGGCCTGTTACCCCTGAGCGGAGGCCACGCCGAAGTCGAGGGATTCGATGTCAGCAAGGACGCGGAGGCCGTCCGCGAGAATATCGGCTACATGTCGCAAAATTTCAGCCTCTACACCGACCTCACCGTTTCCGAAAACCTTACCTTTTATGGCCGCATCTACGGCCTCTCCAATGACCACCTGCGCAAGCGCATGGACGAAATCATTGAGCTCAACGGCCTCGGCCCGTATATTCATCGGCTGGCATCGCAGCTTTCCGGCGGGTGGAAACAGCGTCTCGCCCTTGGCTGCGCCATGCTGCACGAGCCCAAGCTGGTTTTTCTGGATGAGCCCACGGCGGGCATTGACCCGGTAGCGCGCCGCCAGCTCTGGGACCTGCTCTTCGATCTTTCCGGCCATGGCATCACTTTTTTTGTAACCACCCATTACATGGACGAAGCGGAGCGCTGCAGCCATGTCGCCTACATCTATTTCGGCCAGCTTATCGCCGACGGCACGCCCGACTCGCTTCGTGAGCTTCCCGATGTGCAGCCCGCCGGGACCCTGCGCATCGAGATCACCACGCCACAGGTGACGCGCGCGCTGCGTCTTGCGCGAGAGATTCCGGGCGTGCGCAACGCCACCATTTACGGGCAGTCCATTCACGCGCTGGTCGACGATCACTACGATCTGAACGGGCTCCGCGAAGAACTCCTGAAGAGAAACATCGTTGTCGCGGAGATTCGCCCGCTCGCTCCAAGCCTGGAAGATGTATTCGTCGAGCTCACTTCCAAGCGCCAGGCGGAGCAGGAGGCTGCCCGTGAGTAACGTGTTCCGCGGTTTCAGCGCCGTCTTTTACAAAGAATCCCTGCATATCCGCCGCGATTTCTCCACGCTGTTCTTTTCCCTGATCATTCCGATTCTGCAGATGTTTCTGCTTGGTTATGCCATCGACACGAACATCCGCCAGATCAACACGGTCGTTTACAACGCCGATGGGCGCCAGCAGAGCCGCGAACTCCTGGACCGCCTGAAGAATTCCGACACGTTTCACCTCATCCGGTATGTCAACAACGACCGGGACCTCAATGACGCGATTATTTCCGGCAGGTGCCGCGTGGGCATCAAGATTCCGGTGGATTACTCCGACCGGCTGCTGCACCAGACCGGCGCGCAGGTCCTGGTGTTGATTGACGGCTCCGATTCATCCGTCGCGGGCCAGGCCATCAACGTCACCACCGCCATTGGCCTCGATGAATCGTTGCGTCGCGTCCTGGCCAGCAGCGATGCCCCTTTCCCGGTGGAGATGCGCCCGAAAATTCTTTTCAATCCGGATTCGCGTTCGCCTAATTTCTTTTTGCCCGGCTTGGTGGCGGTTCTGCTGTTGAACGTGACGACCTTTCTCACCGCGTTTTCCATCGTGCGGGAAAAGGAACGCGGCACCCTCGAGCAGCTCTTCGTCACTCCTGTCCGCCCCATGGGCCTGTTGCTTGGCAAGCTGCTCCCGTATCTGGTGATAGGTTTCTTCGAGCTCAGCATGCTGCTGGTGGCGATGCGATTCCTTTTTGGCGTGCCCATTCACGGCAGCGTCATTCTTCTCGCGTTTCTCTCGCTGCCGTACCTCTTTGTGTCGTTGTCCCTGGGCATCCTGATTTCCAGCAAAGCGACGTCCCAGGCTCACGCCATGCAGCTGGCGTTTCTTACCATCCTCCCGAGCATCTTTTTCTCCGGTTACATCTTCCCGCGCGAAACGATGCCCAAGTTTTTCTACTACCTCAGTTATCTTGTGCCCGCCGCTTATTACATCAACATCACCCGCGGCATCATCCTGCGCGGCGCCGGCTGGGTGCATCTCTGGTCGGATGCCCTGATTCTCTTCCTGATGGGTGCGGCCCTGCTGATCATCGCGGCCCGCCGCTTCCATAACAAAGTCATCATGGCGTGATATCCTGATTTTCTCACTCCAGGGGATCATTGGTGTCTTGTCCAATATGTCAGAAACGCAAGGCGGGCCGTTTTTGTCCGGCCAAAGCGGAGAAAATCTGTCCGGTGTGTTGCGGCACGGAGCGTGAAGCCACCATCGACTGTCCCGCGGACTGCGCCTACCTGCTTTCCGCGCACCGCTACGAAGAACAGCATCCGCGCTCGCTTCCCGCGAACACCCCGCTCCTCGACGTCCGGCTTTCCTCGGACATGGTGCACCGGCATCCGCAGCTTCTTTCCGCGGTGGCCTTCACCATCGCCAAATTTTGTGCGGCGCAGCCCGCCACCACCGATCCGGACGTCCTCGCCGCGCTCCAGGCCCTCGCCGAATCGTACAAAACGCTTACCGCCGGCATCGTTTACGAGCAACCCCCCGTGCCGGCTCTGCAGCACGAACTTTATGATTCGCTTGCCGCGTTTCTCACCGAAGCGAAGCAGCAACCCGTGCAAGCCTCTTTTGGTTCCATCAAGGATGCCGACATCTTCCAGTCGCTCGTGTTTCTGTTCCGCATGGGACTTCTGCGCACCAACGGGCGATCCCGTTCGCGCCGCTTCATTGAATTTCTCCGCGGCCAATTCCCCGGCGCGCAGGAATTGAAGCGCGAGGGATCCCGCATCATCGTTCCTTGAGCGTTTTCTCTCTTTGCAGATACGCTGCGGCGGGTGCGCCTTCCTACACACCTGCAGCGGCAAAGCCTTACAATGAAAGGCCGGGCGCTCTGCTGAAAATTGCTCAATCCATCGGCGGCCGGACGGAGTGCCATGAAATCGCGTTTACAGGTCATGAAATTCGGCGGTACCTCGGTCGGCGACGCTTCGTGCATTACCAGAGCGGCGCAAATCGTCGCGGCAGCCGCGCGGAATACGCCGTGCGTCGCCGTCGTTTCGGCCATGAGCGGCGTGACCAACCGCCTCATCGAAGCCGCCAAAGCCGCGCAGACTGGCGACCATGGCGCCGCCTTCGCCGTTTTCGACCAGCTTCGGGCACAGCACGACGCTGCCCTCACCTCGCTCATTCCTGACGAGGAGCGGCGGCTTCCCATTCGCCAGCGCATGGAAGAGGTTTTTGCCGAGGGACGCCGCCTCTGCGAGGGCACGGCTCTTCTCCGCGAACTCACGCCGCGCGCGCTCGACGCCATCTCCAGTCTTGGCGAGCGCCTTTCCGCTCCCATGGTGGCGGGAGCCGTTCGCGAACTGGACTTGCAGAGCGAGGCCGTGGAAGCCACGCAATTGATCATCACCGACGGGTTTCACGGCGGCGCCGAGCCGGACATGGGGCTGACGCGCGACGCTTCGCAAGCCCGCTTGCGTCCTCTGCTTGACGCCGGCGTGGTTCCCATCGTCACCGGTTTCATAGGCGCCACTCCCGCCGGACAGCTCACCACGCTCGGACGCGGCGGCTCCGATTATTCCGCGACGATTCTCGGCGCGGCCCTGGACGCGGAAGAAGTGATTATCTGGACGGATGTGGACGGCGTGCTGACGGCCGACCCGCGCCTGGTGCCGCAGGCCCGCACCATCCCGGTCATCTCCTATCGCGAAGCCGCGGAACTTGCTTATTTCGGCGCGAGAGTCTTGCATCCGAAAACATTGAGGCCCGTGATACAAGCGGCGATCCCCGTGTGGATCCGCAACAGCTTCGCCCCCGAGCGGCTGGGGACGAAAATCACTCCGGAAGGGCAAAGCACGGGAGGCGGCGTGAAGGCGCTGACCGCGATCCGCGATGTAACGCTGATCAGTCTTGGGGGCCCGGGAATTGTTGGCCTGCCGGACGTGGTGGGGCGCACGTTTTCGACGACGGCGGATGTGCGCGCCAACGTGCTGCTGATTTCGCAATCGTCTTCACAAAACGATATTTGCTTCATCGTCTCCTCCGCGGACGCGCAACGCACCGTGGAAGCGCTGCGCAAGGAGTTCTCCCAGGACCTGGCTCACCAAAAGGTGGAACACATCAACGTGGATCCCACCATCGCCATCGTGGCCGTTGTCGGCGAGAACATGCGCGGCATACCCGGCATCGCGGGAAAAACCTTCAGCGTACTCGGCGATCAGCATGTGAACATCATCGCCATCGCGCAGGGTTCGTCGGAATCCAACATTTCCTTCGTGATTGAAGAAAAAGATGTGAAAACGGCTCTGCTGACAGCCCACCGCGAATTTGGCTTGGACGTTTCACCGAGTTGAGCGTGCCGAGTGCCCCGCAGCCTAGCCGGCGGCGCAGGATCGCACGCGCTCCAATTCCCCGCTGATCGCCGCGGCATCCCAACCGAGCGATAACTGCGCGCGCGTTCCCGTGGGACGAATGCCATCCCAGGGCCGCGCCGCGAATCCGAATTTCTGCCGGATGCGCAGGACGCGCTCGGAAACCTTGCGCCGGTACTTTTCAGGCGCATAGCCGTTGCGGCGGTACCAATCGCCGTATTGCTTGGCCAGCCGCGGGAATTTTTCGCGCACGAACGGCAGGAGCTGCTTCGCCGACGCGGGCATCAGGAACAGCACGCCGGAAAAGAACCACTCCGCTCCCGCCGCTTTTGCCGCTTCCGCGACCCGCTCCAATTCACCGTCACCATCCGTGATCCCCGGAAGCACAGGTGAGGCCGTTACCCCCACATGCAATCCCGCCTCGCGCAATTCCTTCACCGCGTTCAGCCGCAAATCGGGCCGCGGGGCGCGCGGCTCCAGCAGGCGTGCCAGGCGAGGCTTCAGGGTCGTAACGGTGATGTCGATTGTCAACGCGGATTTGGAGGCGATGACTTTCAGGATGTCGATGTCGCGCACAATCTGGTTAGATTTGGTGATGATGGAGAGGCTCAAACCCTCTCGCTTCGCCAGTTCCTGCAGGCAGGCGCGCGTGACGCCGTATTCGCGTTCCGCGGGCTGGTAGGGGTCCGTGGCCGTGCCGATGGCGATGTGTTCGGCTTGCGTGTAGCCCGAAGCCTTCGATTCGTAGGAATATTTTTGCGAGACGTCGCGCGCCAGCAGCGCCGCGGCATCCTGTTTCACGAAAATCTTTTTCTCGAAGTCCCCACCATCAATTTCCATGTATTCGTGGGTGTACCGCGCGTAGCAGTATTTGCAGGCAAACTCGCATCCCCGGTAGGGATTGATGGTCCATTCAAAGGGCACGCGGTCGGAATCGCAACGATTGAGGATGGATTTCACCGGCAGCAGAAAATACTCCGGCTTCTCCACCGACTGGCGTTTCGTTTCCGCCTGTGGGGATTGGGCAGCGAGGCGAGCAATGCCCACCAGTGGCGCACGGGGAATCTGGAGTTGAGGCGGGGGGCAATCCGCCGTAGGGCTGTCCAGATTTCCCTTGCACCAGCCGGGTTCACCCTGGGCAAGGGCGCCGGCCTCTGGTCTTGGGTTTGGCTCAACAGGGCTAAAAGGAAGGAAGGAAATAGCGGGGCGACGAGCGGGGCGGCGCCGAATGGTGAAGATTGGCGCCGAATGGGGAAGAACTGGGGACATGGCTCACCTCGAAGCGGTGCCCAGTATTTCGCTTTTTCTTCGCCTTGTCAAGACCCTTTGTGCAGGGGCGATGGGTCAGCTTCCGATGAGTTCGGAGCTTGGCCGAGGAGGCCTTGCGAGGCTTTTTCAGAATTATGATCGCGGCCGTTTATGGCGCAGCCTGTCGAGTTGATGGCTTTAGTCCCCCGGGTGTTTCGCGGTTATCAGCGTGCTCGTCGTCGCCACGCACTGCCACCTGCCATTGCTCTTGATCCACGTATCCACGAAGCGTTCGCGATGCACGTACGGTTTCCCTTTCTCCATCCCCTTCACTCGGAATATCCCGACCACTACGGCCGCATCCCCGTAGACTTTCACATTGCTTGCTTCGGTGACTGCCTGGGACGGCTGGTAGTCAGGTGACTCGATGCTTGCCAGAAATTCGCTCTTGGAGGAGACGCTCCCGTCGATATCGACGGACACAAATGTGTCTGCGAGGATCATGTCCAGAGCCTTCGAGTTTTTTTCCTCCAGGGCCCGATTCCAGGCCTTTTCAAGCCCAAGAATCCACCCGCCATCGTCGCTAACGCTTTGCTGCCAGGCCACTGCCAGGGCGGCTCCCAACAGCAATACACTCACAGCCACCATGATCTTTCTCATGGTCCTTACCTCCGGTCGAATACTTGAAATCCCTGGGCGCTTATGCTGCTAGCGTAGGACAAAAAAGCCGCTTCGCACCAACTTCTGCGCATGAAATTTCTGGTGGTGTACTTGCCGGAAACCATTTGCCGCAAGCGGTCCAATTCTCAGAACGAGCAGTTGCGAGGGTTTGACTCAACAGCACTAAGATAATGAGGAAACAGCTGGGCGCGGGATTTCTTTCGCTTGCGCCGTGCATCGTGGCTCTGTTCTAATTTCGTCGGTGACTTCTGCGCCGGCGGTTTTTTGCGTGTGCCGATGGTTCCGAGGGCGATTCACGTGCGCATCTTTTTTCTTGCTTCGGCGTTCGCGCTTTTCCAATTGACCGCCCCAGATGGAGCGATACTAGCCCAGGCGCCTGCGCAACAGCCTGCGGCAAAAACTCCCCCGAAAACTCCGGACACGGTGCCGGCGCCGGCCGCGCCGGTTTCCAAGCACTATCCGATCCTGGTAATCGCTCACGGCAATGAGCCTGTCTGGAGTCTTCGCCTGGGCATGAAGGGGCCGGAACGCCTGGATCGCGCGAACTACCCACCCATCGTGCTGGAGCCGGGCGTAACTTCGGCCGATGATCCCGGCAAAGCCTGGACGTACCATGCGAAGGACACGGCCACGGGCGCGGATGTAAGTGTGAAACTCTTTCGGGAAGCGTGTTCGGACGCGGCGGCGGAAATCAAGTACACCTTTCGCGTCGTCGTGGACCACGCGCAGATCGGCACGCTCGATGGCTGCGGCCAGAGCATGCCCGAGCAATTTCCGGAATTTCGCAAGAAGAATCAGCTGAGTCCAGATGACAATCCGGACGCGAACGAGAAAGATAAGGATAAGGACAAGGACAAGAAGACGGTCCTGGAGCCCATCACCAATTTCAAGCCGCCGGTGGCGATTGCGTATCTCGATGCCGCGGGACGGGTGATCCTGAGCCGCGGCGCAATCAAGAGGACGGTGGCGGCGTCCGGCACGGAGATGTCTCTTTCGCATGACGGGAAGAAGCTGCTGTACACGCGATCGGATTCCAAGAGCGGGCCGGAGCGCACGATTGTGCTTTACGATTGGGATTCTGGCCGCGCGAAGGACCTGCTGCATGGCAATGTGCGGCAGGCGTTCTGGTCGCCGAATGATGCGCGTGTCGCGTTCCTGAACTTTCAGGACCAGAAGTGGCAGGTGTGGACTTTTCCCGCGGGCGCGCCGGAGAAAGCGGCGGTGTTTTATCCGGAGAATGTCCTGGCGCTGCACGGCTGGGCAAGCGCAGCAACGATACTCGCGACGGATCTGCAGAAGGCCTATTGGATCAGCGAGGATAAACCCGCGCAGACGGTAGCGCTGAAGGAGATCTACGGCGAAACCTTTCAGGCCACGAGCATCGATACGCTGCGGGTGCATCCGCTCAATCCCGATCTGCTGCTGATTTCGGCGTATTACACCAACGCGCCCGCCGGGGCTCCGGTGGATTCCATGGGGCTGAACGCTTCTTTTTTTCTGTATGAGATACGCGCGAAGCGGCGCGTGGTGCTCTGCCCAACGGACACTTGGGGGCGTTCGGCGGAATGGTCGCGGGACGGCTTGCAGGTGTTTTTCTCGCGGCTGGTGCCGGCCAAGGCATTTCAGAACACCCGTATCTTCTGGGATGGCACGGGATTGCGGCGGTATGAAGGCGCGAGCGATCTGACGGTCGGCCAATGAATTATCCCTTGCGCCTGGAATCGTGAGAGTGGAACTGAGCTTGCACCGGGCACGCAATTCGACGCCGAACCAGCCCTGAGTTTCCGCCCGTCCGTCGGGACAGGTGCCCCTTACGAATCCGTGTCCAGGCGGCCGATGTGCCTTCCGTCGCGGAGCCCTATACTTTTCCAATGGCAACCCTCTCCAACGCTGCCGTACGGCAGGTCGGAATCCTTGTCCTGGAAGACGATCCCCAAAACTCCGGAGCGCTGAAGCAGATATTGGATTCCGAGGGCTGGCGGGTGCGCATTGTGCCGGATGTGCCGATGCTGCACGCCGAGCTGAAGACGGCGGAGTACTCGCTGCTGATCGCCAATATCGCGCTGATTGGAGTGGAATCCCCGACATTTCAGGTGTTGCGGGAACTTGCGGGCGTGGCCCCGGAAGAGGGCGGACGGCTCCGCATCCTGTTTGTCGTGCCGGAAATATCGGGCAGCCCGTTCGTGGGCCATTTGGAGATCTCGCACCTTCCTTATGTTGTGCGGCCGTTCCACCTGCACGATTTTCTGGAAAAGGTGAGCGACCTGCTCGTGGAAATAAAGGCCATCGAAGGGCCGCTGCGCATGACGCGCTACGAATTCGGGGAAGCGCGCAAAAAGAAGAAGGCGGCCAGCCGCACGACGTCCATGTTTGCTTCGCGCGACTCCTATTCCTACACCGAAGAAGAGATCGCCGAGTATGAACGGGCGGAATCGGAAGCTTCGCGCAGCCGGCGGAGCAAACCGCGCACCAACCTGGGCGACCCGCGTTCCTGAATTCTCACCCGCAAGAAACCAAGTAAAAGGCAGCTTTATCGCGCAAAAAATGCTTGATGGAGAAGAGAGATTCCTCACTCCGCGGACTTCGTTCGGAATGGCGGCGCTATTCGGGCTGCCGAAATGGGGGTCGGGCCGTGCGCGCCCCCGCGCTGCGGCCCGCCTCAGAAGGCGGGCCCTACATAAGAAAGAGGGGATACCGCAAGGCGGGATCGGCCAGTCCCAAGGACAAGTTGGCCTGCAAGAAATTCCCATTGGTCCGTTCTAACTCCAGAACGTGCTCATGCCGCACGCACAGGAGGAAAGTATGGACCGTTCGCTCTTCACGTTATTGGGAAGTGGTCTCCTTGGCATCTCTGCACTGGGTTTTGCCTGCTCATCGCCCGGTTCTCAGCCCCAGCCGGGAAAACCGGAAAGCGATTGGCGGCTGCTGGAACCGATCACCTACGAAAATCTCACCGTTTTTCCGGTGGTCAGCTCGTCGGGTTATGACACCAGCGCCTTCCTGACGTTAGAGGAAGGATTATCCCGGGGCGAAGTCACCGTCCGGGAACAGGGCGCCGAGACATTGATCCGCAATCGCGGCAATGGCCGGGCGATCCCGCCGGGTTACAGCGGCCCGTCCGTGAATCAACTGGTGCTGATCAATCACAGCAAGCGGCCGCTGCTGTTGCTTGCGGGCGAACTGGTGAGCGGTGGGAAGCAGGATCGCATCATCGCAAAGGACAGGATTGTGGCGCCGTTTGGAGACCCGCTGCCGCTGGATGTATTCTGCGTGGAACACGGGCGGTGGTCTGCGGGGTCCGAGTTCAACGAGGCGAAGACGATTGTGCATCCGAGCGTGCGTGAAAATGCCGCCATCAATCAGAAACAGACGGACGTGTGGGCTGCGGTCGCTGCCGGGTCGAATGTCTCCAGCAGAATGGCCAGCCCTTCGGCAGCTCCGCGCGTGAGTTCGGCGGACATCAATGCGACAGTGACTACCGAAGCGCAGACGCAATCGTATACGAAGATCTACGAATCGCGGCTCGTAGGGGGTTCGGTGGATACGGTGGTTGCGGAAATGCAGCGGCGTTTCCGGAGGGAAACGTCCGGATTGAAGGGCGAGCGGGTGGTGGGCGTGGTGGTCGCGTACGGCGGAGAAGTAGCCTGGAGCGACATCTTCGCGTCGAGCGAACTTTTCGATGCCTACTGGAACAAACTGCTGCGCAGCTACGCGGTGGAGGCGGTGGCACGGCCAAGTTTGCGCGAGAAGGCGTCGGTTGACGATGCGCGCGAATTCTTGCGGCGACTGGACGGGCACGAGAAAACGGAATCCGAGCCCGGCGTGTACCGCTGGCGGGAGACCAGCGAGGGCGGCCTCTCGCAGATCGAGCTGGATGCGCTGCAGCCGAAGCTGATGACGTTGCACAGGCTGGTGGTGCGGCGAACGAGTTAAGCGGTCTATGCCGTGACGGCAGGAGTGAGAGGAATTCCGGATGGTCGCGGGACTTGCAGTCGTAAAAGCGGCGGCAAGCCGCCGCACTCCATATTGGCCGAGGCAAGACGCAGAGCAGTGCTGCGCCCCGACAAGGGCCTGGCTAGAACGCTGAAGAGAGGTGAACTACGCTTGTATCTTTCAGGGCGGCTAAGAGTTGGCTTGCCGTGGCGGGCCAGGAGGGGTGGCGGAGATTAGGAGCGATTTCGGCTAAAGGAACGAGGACGAAGCGGCGCTCCAGCATGCGGGGATGCGGCACCTGAAGTTCGGGAGTGGCGATGGCGTCGTAACCGTAAAGGAGAAGGTCCAGATCGATCAGGCGGGGGCCTTTGGCGAATGTTTTTTTGCTGCCCATGGCCGATTCGATGGCGCGGAGCTTGCGCAATAAATCGAGGGCGGGCAGATCGGTTTGCGCTTCGAGAACGGCGTTGAGAAACCAGGCTTGCTCGAGATAGTCCACGGGCTCGGTTTCGTAGATGCTGGAGAATTTCAGGATGCGGATGCCGGCTTCAGTGAGAAGGCGGATCGCTTCGCGCAGATTGTTTTCGCGGTCGCCGACGTTGGTTCCGAGCGCAATGTAAACCGTGGTCATGCCGAACCTTCTTGGGCTTCCCTTCGGTGAACCCAGAGCCTACTTCACTCCAAAACGCCGGCCAATCATCCCCATCATCGATTGCGCTTCGGGCAATTTCAACGCGAGGCTCACAGCAAAGAAAACTATGCCGTAGACGCCAAGGACGAGAATGGCAAGAAGAATCGGACCGCGCGGGCCGAGGGCGTGGAGCAAGCCGCGAGAGGCCGCAGCGGCGAGCAGCGCGGCGAACCAGACTTGCGCAAGAAAGACCAGGGGCACGCCGGCTTGCCCAATACGGCGGCGGATGCCGCGTTGCAGCAAGGTGAACTCGACCCAGGAGGCGATGCCGGCAGAGATGGTCAAGCCTGCAACGCCCCAGCGCGGCTCAATGCCCAAGAGGCGCGGCAGCGGAAGGGCGCTCAGGTATCCAAGAATCGTGGTGAGCAAGACGCGGACGATGGCGAATCGCAGCGGGGTGCGCGTGTCGCGCAAGGCGTAAAAGCCCGAAGAGTAGAGACGGCCAAGAGTGGAAGCGAGGAGGCCGACAGTCGAGCCCGCGAGAATGCCCCAGACGTAGAGCACGTCGGCTTGGGTGAAGCGACCCGACTGGTAGATGGCCGCGACGATGACGTCACCAAGCACGAGGAAGCCGACAACCGAGGGAACCACAAGAAAGGTGATCTGGCGGAGGCCGGCGTTCAAACGGCCGCGGAGTAGACGCGCGACTTCATCGGCTTCGCCGACCGCGCCGCTCATCACCGGTAATTCCGCCGCAGAGACGGACATGCCGAAGAGGCTGACAGGAAGTGTGTAAAGCGTTTGCGCGTAGGCGAGAGCGGAGACGGCGCCGGTGGGAAGGAAGCTGGCGAGGAAAGCGTCAATGTAAGCGCTGATCTGCACGACGCCGCGGCTGATGAAGACGGGAAAGAAATTGCGGATGACGGTGCGCACATTTTCGGCTTGGTGAGCGAGGGAAAGTTTTAAACCCCCAAGAAGCTTGAGCACCATGGGGAGCTGCACGGCGACTTGCAGCGCGCTGCCGACGACGGAAGCCCAAGCGGTGATGACGACGAGAGAGTTTTGCGCGCGGCCGGCACCGAAAGCGAGCATGCCGGCGATCATGGCGATGTTCCAGAGAACCGGGGCCGTGTAGGAGATGAAAAATTTGCGGTGGCTGTTCAGGACACCGAGGCACCAAGCGGAGCCGACGAGGAGACCCGCACCGGGAAAAAGGATGCGCACAAGGAGGATGGTGAGCTGGCGCTTTTCGCCATGGAAACCGGGAGCGATGGCGTCAATGAGCCAGGGGGCGGCGAGAACGCCGAGAAGCACAAGCAGCGAAGTGCTGAGGGCGAGGAGAGCGGCGACGGCGCCGGCGGTTTTGCGCGCTTCTTCCTTGTCGTTGCGCGCAAGCAGGCTGGCATAGACGGGAATGAAAGAAGCGGAGAGCACGCCTTCACCAAAAAGGTTTTGCAGGAAATTGGGGATGCGGAAGGCGGCCTTGAACACGTCGGCAGCGTCGGAATTGCCGAAGTAGTGGGCGAATACGCGGTCGCGGATGAGTCCGGCGACGCGGCTGAGGAAAATGCCCGACGCCACGAGGAAGGCGAAGCGGCGGGAGCTGGTGGGTTGGGGTTTGGTGGCGGAAGAGTCGGTCACAGAATTTCCCAGGCGAGCGCGAACAGAAAGCTTGGCGCGGCTCTGTAGATTGAAGATATCGTACTCGCGCTGGATGTTTGGAAGCGAATTGGCAAGGTGTGCCGTGAAGTTACTTTGGCGGGGAAGGTGGTAGAATGCGGCGCGAATTGCGAGGAGGAACTATGAGGAAGACGGGCTGGATGCGACGGCTGGGAATTTGCGCGGTGCTGCTGGCGGGAATGATGGCGGTTGGGCAAGCAGCGCAGGCGCAGCAGGACACGGATTTTTCTAAAGTGCAAATCAAGGTGACGAAGGTTTCCGGGAACATTTACATGCTGGAGGGCGAAGGCGGAAACATTGCGGCGTCGGTGGGGGAAGACGGGATCGTGCTTGTGGACGACCAGTTTGCGCCTCTGGCGGAGAAGATCCAGGCGGCGCTGAAGGATTTGAAGATCACGGATAAACCGGTGCGATTTGTGATTAATACGCACTACCACGGGGATCACACGGGCGGAAACGCGCCGTTTGCAAATGCGGGATCGACGGTGATAGCGCAGGACAATGTGCGCAAGCGGTTGGAATCGGGTGGAACAGGAGGCAACGGAGGATCTATAAAGATGGAAATCCCGCCGGCGCCGAAGTCGGCGCTGCCGGTGATTACGTTTGAGCATGATGTGACGGTGCATTTGAACGGCGAGGATATCCGGGCGTTGCACTTCCCGGCCGGGCACACGGACGGCGATGCCGTGATTTTCTTTCCCAAGAACAACGTGGTGCACATGGGCGACGATTTCGTGCGCTATGGGTTTCCGTTCATTGACGTGGCCAGCGGCGGCAGCGTGCAGGGGATGATTGCGGCCATGGAGAAGGCCAGCGCCATGCTGCCGCCGGACGTGAAGGTCATTCCTGGGCACGGCGCGCTCTCCAACCTGGACGATGTGCGGGAATTCGTGAAGATGCTGAAAGAAACGTCGGCGGCGGTGCAGAAGGCATTGGACGAACACAAGACGCTGGAACAGATGAAGCAGGAGAAAATCCTGGAGCCGTGGAAGAAATGGTCAGGCGGGTTTATTGATAGCGATAAGTTCATCGAGACGCTTTACAACTCGCTGACGGGAAGCAAGGGAGAATTCCTGAAGCACAATTGAAGCAGTGGTCAGTTGTAAGTTCTCAGTTTCAAGTGAGGAGAAGAGCCGGCAAGGACATGGGGGCTGGGGGTGGAAAAGGGTTGCATGACTGAGAGGTGTAGGGATGGACGGATGGACTGCAGTGCTTCCGTTGGTCGGCGTCGTGATTGGGGCGACTCTCCAGTATTGGATCTCGCGCGCCGCAGAGTCTCGAAAGCAGTTACAACTGCTTCGTTCCCAGTCCTACGTCGATTACCTCCGCGCAGTCACGAAGGCGGCGCACGCGACCGTGCCAGACGCTGGCCGATTGGCACGAGCTGAAGCAGCAGATGCCAAGGCCCGCATGGCGGTGTACGGAACGTCTCGCGTAATCGCTGCGCTTGCAAGGTTCGAGGAAGTTGGACCGGTCCTGAATACTCCGTCGGCTAAAGGGGTGTTTGCCGAACTTGTGACGGCAATGAGAGAGGGGGACAGTCCCTCCCAGGCTGACCTGGAGCTAGTCCTGTTCGGAAGATGAGATCGCCAGTCGGCCTGCCAATGAGGTGTCGGCGCTCGTCGGGCAAGCCACGATCCCTCCACTGCGCACGAAGCGTGCTCCGGTCGGGATGACAACAAAACTACTGGACTCAGAAAGAACCTAGAACAGGCGGGGCTGGCGCTTGGGAAGCTCGCGGCCGAAGTATTCGTAGGCGCGGGGGGTGGCGACACGGCCGCGCGGGGTGCGATCGAGCATGCCGATTTGCATGAGATAAGGCTCGTACATTTCCTCGATGGCGTCTTCCTCTTCGCTGAGGGCGGCGGCGAGGGTACCGAGACCAACGGGGCCGCCGGCATATTTATCGAGCAGAGCGATCATGAGGTTGCGGTCCACCTCGTCGAGGCCGTGTTCATCCACGCCGAGCATGCGCAGCGAGTCCTGAGCGACCTCGCGGGTGATGCGACCGGCGGCGCGAACTTCGGCGAAATCGCGGGCGCGGCGGAGCAGGCGGTTGGCGACGCGCGGCGTGCCCCGGCAACGGCCGGCAATTTCCTGGGCGCCGGCCTCATCCATCTGGATGTTCAGAATTTTGGCGGAGCGATGAAGAATGATGAGCAGGTCTTCGGGCTCGTAGAACTCCAGGCGATGCACGATGCCGAAGCGGGAGCGCAGCGGCGCGGTGATGAGCCCGGCGCGGGTGGTGGCGCCAATGAGAGTGAAATGGTTGAGGTGGAAGGGATGAATGCGCGCGCCGGGGCCTTGGCCGATGACCAGGTCCACGCGAAAATCTTCCATGGCGGGGTAGAGGACTTCCTCGACGGCGGCCTGCAGGCGGTGAATTTCGTCGAGGAAGAAAACTTCCTTTTTTTCGAGGGCGGTGAGGATGGCGGTAAGGTCGCCTTTGCGTTCCAGCAACGGGCCGGCGCTGGTCTTGATGGGAACATCGAGTTCATTGGCGATGATCACGGCCAGCGTGGTCTTGCCGAGGCCCGGCGGACCGTAGAGGAGAACATGATCGAGGGCTTCGCCGCGGGAGCGCGCGGCCTCGATGGCGATGGAGATGTTTTCCTTGACGCGTTTCTGGCCGATGTATTCGTCGAGGCGCTTGGGGCGGACGCTGGCATCGAGGCGTGCGTCATCGTCAATGGCGGCGCCGGAGACGATGCGGGAGGGGGCTGCGGGATCGTCGGCGCCAGGGGCGAGAGATTTCTTGGGTGCGAAGTCGGGCATAGTCGGGGACGCAATCAGATATCAGCGATCAGAGATCAGGAATCAAGAGGGTCGCTCGCGTCAATGGCTCCTGATTTCTGAAAACTGATATCCGATATCTGAGATCTTGTGGCTGGTCTCCATTCTCCGTTGTATCTCTCTACCTGCTCGTGTCGCGTTCATCTAGTCTGCTGGCTGCTTAGCGCTGACAGAGTAACACGGAGAAGTTGTTCGAAGCCGGAAGGTCCGGCGCGGCGGCGGGCCTCGGCGACGGCGGCTTCGGCGGTGCGTTCGTCATAGCCCAGATTGATGAGGGCGGACTTGACATCGGCTTCGACGCCCGCGGGGGAAGCGGCGGCGGGCTTTTCGGCTTCGGCGGCGATGGCTGCAAGCTTGTCCTTCAGCTCGACGACCATGCGTTCGGCAGTTTTGCGGCCGACGCCGGGAATTCTCGTGAGGCGTGCGAGATCGCCTCCACGAATGGCGGGCACGAGTTCTTCAACGTTCATGCCGGAAAGAATTTTGAGGGCGAGGGTGGGGCCGACACCGGAAGCGCCAAGGAGCAGCTCGAAGAGATGCTTTTCGCGGGCGGAGAGAAAGCCGTAGAGGGAGAGAGCATCTTCGCGGACATGGGTGTGGATGAGCAGCGTGACTTCAGCGTGGAGTTCGCCGAGAGCGGCGAAGGTGGAAAGGGGCACGGCGACGAGATAGCCGACGCCGCCGACATCAAGGATGACCTGATTGGGCCGCTTTTCCAGGAGGCGGCCGCGCAAGAGTCCAATCATCGCTCACGAGTATTGCCGCGAAGGAGGCGGCTGTCAACGCGGGGGCGGGGACAGAGTAAACGGCGAAGAGGAGTTGCTTAGGTATGGCGGATCGCGCGCAGGATTGCCGAACCGCGATGGCGATCAGGGGGAAGCGGGTTTCCACTTGTTGAGGAAGGTGAGGATGTCTTCGGTGGCCATGGAGCGGGCGGCCTCGAACTCGCCGTGTTTCTGGCTGAAGATGAGTTTGCCGGCGGAATCGAGCACGGCGATGGCGGGAATACCGCGATTGAGGGGCACATCGTACTTTTGGGCGAGGTCGAGATTTTTGTCGGCATGGCCGATGTCCACGTGGACGACTACAAAATATTTTTCGAGAGTGGGCGCGATTTCGGGGCTGTGAAAGGCTTCATCGAGGACGTGGCAGTCGTAGCACCAGTTGGCGCCGAAAACGACAAGAACACGTTTGTGCGCGGGCGAGGCGGAGTGGAGCGCTTCGTCAATTTCTTTTTTGGCGTCGGCGGAGGCGGGATAGAGATCTTTTTTCTGGAGAGCCTGACGCAGGGCGGCGGAGCCAGAGGATGGGGTGAGGGGCAGGGCGAATGGATGGAAGAGGATCAGGAGCACTGCCAATGGAAGAGAGTTCATAGGAAGCCAGTATCGAGGGCGGCGGTTGGCGGTGTCAATGAGAGGAATTGCACGGGTTGCCGAGGGGGCGCAAGCCGGGTGCTTGATGCGTGGGCCAGGAGTGGCGGAAAGTGTTGTGCAGAGGGGAGGGAGTGCTTATGATGCGCGCTGGAAGAGCGGCTATTTGGCGGGTTGCAGGGGCGGAAGAAAGCGTTGGTCCACGGCAACCTGGTAGCCGGTGACGAGCTTGTTGGTTTCATTGGCCATGCCGATGACCGCCTGGAGTTCCTTGAACATTTCGGAGGTCATGCCTTTGGCAAAGGCGGAGGCGGTGTGGGAGGCGATGCAGTAGTGGCAGTTGTTGGTAACGCTGACGGCGATGTACAGGAGTTCCTTGGTGAGCGGATCGAGCGCGCCGGCGTCCATGATCTCCTTGAGGCTTTCCCAGGTGCGCTTGAGGAGAGCGGGATCGTGGGCGATGGCCTTCCAGAAATTATTGATGTAGTCGGTTTTGCGCGTGGCCATGATGTCGTCGTAGACGGCTTTGACGGCGGGGCTGGCATCCTTGTATTCGATGAGGCCAAGAGTGGACATGAACTCGCTCCGTGAAAATTCGATTTATGCACGAAGAATGTTAGCCGGAATCTCGGCTATGGGGTAGGGAGCAAAAATGGAGCAGCATTGTGAAGGGGCTTTGGGTGTTTAGTGACCCGGAAAAAAGGCGGCGAATGAAGCGAGGAAAAAGTTCGCTACTCTGGATGGACGCCGTTTCCGGGCGGCCGAGATGAAGCTAGCATCAGGGGATGGGCAGGTTACGTGCGCTATCAAACACAAAATCTCCGGCTAGAGAAAAATACCCTGCGACAGATTGCTTTTCACGCCGGACGTTTGGCCACATTTCTAGTGGGCTTCGCGACGCTGGCCTTCCTGACGTTGGCGCAGGAAAGCGCCGGCCTGCGCGGGACGGTGGCCGACTCGACAGGATCCGCGATCGAGGGAGCGCAGATCGAGTATCGCTCGCCGGATGGAGTGATCCTGGCGAAAACGGATGCGAGTGGAAATTTCAGCATCGCGGAAACACGCAAGGGCGGAAGTCTGCGAATCAGTTTCCCCGGGTTCGCAACGGCGACGCTGGAAGTGAAGCCACACACTTCGGTGGAGCGCGTGCGGATCGTGCTGACGCCGTCGCCCAACATCGAGCGGCTGCAGGTGAAAGCGAGCGTCGAAGACCCCATTCCAGCGGTGCCCATGAGCCAGTACGCGATTCCGGCGGAACAAGTGGAGGTGGCGGGGAGCCTGGTGCTGGACGATGTGCTGCGGGAGGTGCCGGGGTTCAGCACGTTCCGCAGGTCGAGCAGTCTGTTCGCGAATCCGTCGTCGCAGGGCGTGTCGCTGCGGGGAGTAGGAGCGAGCGCCACGAGCAGGTCGAGCGTGTTGCTGGATGGCATTCCGCTGAACGATCCGTTTGGCGGGTGGGTTTATTTTGCGCGTGTGCCGCGGGCGGAGCTTGAAACCCTGGAGGTGACGAACGGTGGCGCCTCCGATGTGTTTGGGAACGGAGCGCTGGGAGGCGTGGTGAACCTGCGCACACGTTCGGCGGAGGAAGCGTATGCGTCGGGGGAAGTATCGTACGGGAGCATGAGCACGCCGGATTTGTCCTTTGCCGTAGGAGCACCGGTGGGCAACTGGTCGCTGGCGGCAGCCGGGCAGGCGCTGCGCACAGGAGGGTATGTGCTGGTGCCGGCGGACCAACGAGGAAGCGTGGATACGGATGCGGGCACGGCGGACTTGGCGGGGACGCTGGAGGTTTCGCGGAATCTGGGGGAGCAGGGGCGATTCTTCGTGCGCGGAAGCGGCTTTGGAGAAAGCCGGCGGAATGGAACGCCGCTGCAACTGAATGACACGACGATCCCGGAAGTGGACTTGGGATTGGACTGGACGACGTCGCACGCGGGAAGTTTTTCGGCGCGGCTCTATGGTTCGACGGAGATTTATCACCAGTCGTTTTCGGCGGTGGCGGCGGACCGCAACTCGGAGGCGCTGACCGATCTGCAGCGCAATCCTTCGCAGCAGATTGGATTTGTGGGCACGTGGACGCGGCTCTTTGCGGAAAAACACAAAGTGGCCGGGGGAATCGAGGCCAGCGATGTGCGCGGCCAAAGCGAGGACACAAACTACCGGGCGGGAGCGCCGTTCACGCTGGTGGAGGCGGGTGGGCGGCAGCACACCTGGGGATTCTTCGCGCAGGACGCTTTCTTTTTTGCGCCCAAGTGGCTGCTGACGTTTGGCGGCCGCGTGGACACGTGGAACAACAACACCGGCTTCCAGAACACCGAGCCGCTGACAACCGGGACGCCGGTGACAAACACATTTCCGAACAGGTTGGAAACGGCGTTCAGTCCGCGGGTGTCGCTGTTGCGGAGTTTTTCGCACGGGCTGGCGTTGAGCGCTTCGGTCTACCGGGCGTTCCGCGCGCCGACCTTGAACGAGCTGTACCGGAATTTCCGCGTGGGAAACGTGCTGACCCTGGCGAATCCGGATTTGACGGGTGAGCACCTGACGGGCGGCGAGGCGGGGCTCAGCTACCAGACGTGGGAAAACCGGCTGACGCTGCGCGGTAATTTCTTCTGGAGCGACATCGCTGATCCGGTGGCGAACGTGACGATCACAAGCACTCCCGCGCTGATCACGCGGCAGAAGGAAAACCTGGGGGTGACTCAGGCGCGGGGATTTGAGTTGTCGGGGCAGTGGCAGGTGCGGCCTCGTCTGCAGATTTCAGCGAGCTACTTGTTTGTGGACGCTACGGTGGTGAGTTACCCGAGTCCACCAGCCGTGATGCCGCTGGATGGATTGCGCGTGCCACAGGTGCCGCAAAACCAGTTCAGTTTTCAAGCCAGCTATCTGGGACGGAGATGGAACGCCAGCATTCAGGGACGGTTTTCCGGGAACCAGTTTGATGACGACCTGAATCAATTCCCGCTGGGGCGGGCCTTTTCGCTGGATGCGCAAGTGTCGCGAGAGGTATTACGGCGCACGTCGGTGTTCTTGGCGGTGCAGAATCTGACGAATGACCGGTTCAGCGTGGCGGCAACGCCGGTAATCACCGTCGGGCCGCCGATTTTTGTGCGCGGGGGAGTGAGGTTTCGCTGGCGGTGAGGCAGAAGAACGCGCGACCGGGCAAGGAAATCCCAGGAAGAATTTGGCTCGCGCAGATTGTTATGAAGTGCGGGGGAAAAAGGCGGCGGAGAGATCTTTCGACTACGCGACCCGACGCGCCAAAATGCGGCGCGTAAGAAAAAATCGGGTCGCTCCGCTCGGGATGACATTGTGGGAGGAAAGCGGTCTCTACGAAGGGGAACCCAAGAGCACAGTCAGGAGTGACTGTGCCACAAAAGACAAAGAGAGATTCCTCGCTTCGCGGACTGCGTTCGGAAGGACGGGGCTGTGGTTTTGCGCGGAAGGCCGACCCTACATCGGAGAGAAGAAGAGGCGGACTGGGATTAGCGGCGGGAGGGGCGCAGGAGAAATTCGTCGACGAGAAGGCGGGCGAGGCGGGGAGAATTGTGGCGGATGAGGCCGTGTTCTTCGAGGAGATTGTCGAGAACGAGTTTGACCTTGAGCTTGAGGACCTTTTCGGCATCGACGAGGACGGCCTCGGCGCCTTCGGCGCGATAACGGCGGGCAACATCGGGGGAGATGGGCTGGCGATTGGCGACAACCCAGTCAATGACACGCTTGTCGACATGGCGCTGAATGGCGCGCAAATGCTCACTGAGAGCGTAGTGTGTGGTTTCGCCAGGCTGCGTCATGAGATTGGCGACATAGACGCGCGGGGCTTTGGAGCGGGCAATGGCCTGGGCAATTTCCGGGATGAGGAGATTGGGGATCACGCTGGTGTAAAGAGAGCCAGGGCCCATAAGGATGAGGTCGGCCTTTTGAATGGCGTCAATGGCTTTGGGAAGGGCGCGAACGCGGCGAGGCACGAGCTGGATTTGCCGGATGGGCACGCGGCTGCGGGAGATCTTGGTTTCGCCGCTGACGCGCTGGCCGTTGGCGAGCGTGGCGGTCAGATGGACATTGGAGATGGTGGAGGGAAAGATGCGGCCGCGGATGGCCAGAACTTTACTGGAGACGCGAACAGCTTCGGCAAAATCGCCGGTGACGTGGGTGAGAGCGGCCAGGAACAGGTTGCCGAAATTATGCCCAACGAGGCCGCGCCCCGCATGAAAGCAGTACTGGAAGAGGCGGCCGAGCAGCGCTTCATCTTTCGATAGGGCGACCATGCAGTTGCGGATGTCTCCGGGAGGGAGCATGCGATTTTCGCGGCGAAGACGGCCGGAGCTGCCACCATCATCGGTGACGGTGACAATCGCGGCGAGGTCGGCGATGGGACGCTCGCGCGAAGCGTGACGGTCCGTGCGGCGAACGACGTGCTCTTTCAAGCCACGAAGCAGTGCGGAAAGGCCGGTACCGCCGCCGAGCGCGACGACACGCAGACCGCGGGATTGCAGGGATTTCTTGCGTTGAGACCTGTTCACGTGAGGCTCAGCTTCCGAATGACACGAGCGAGGCGGCGATCCACTTCCGGAGAGACTATCCCGTGTAGCCGTCCTTTTCAGGATACAGCAATTCGGTGAAGCGAGGGTCTTCCTGGAGGAACGCAAAGTCCTCGTCGTTACGAGCGTGGTAGCGGTTGGAGGGGCGCAGCTCGATGGCGACCTTGAGGTTGGCCATGGCGGAATCGGCTTCGCCGGTGAGGCAGTCGAGGGCGGCCAGAGCGTAGTGGACGTGATCGGCTTTGGGGGCGAGTTTGCGCGCCTTGTCGAGGCTTTCGCGGGCTTCGTCCCAGCGGCCAAGATTCATCATGGCGACGCCGCGCTGGTAGTGCTCTTCGGGCGATTTCGGATTCTGCTCGGAGAGGGGTTTCATGCGCTGTTCGGTGATGCGGAGATGGGTGCGCGCGCGATCGGCAAGCTCCTTGCTGGGCCCCTCGAGCACCTTTTCCAGTTCCTGTTTGGCACGCTGGAATTTCTGCTGGTGGAAAAGAGCCATGGCCTCTTCATAGACTTTCATCTGGGCCTGCACGCGCGGGTCAACCATTTCGACGCCGCCACGTTGCGGGGGAGGGGCGGGTAAGTTATTCTTTTTCTTAAGCTTAGACTGGGCACTGGACGAGGACTTGGCCCGCCCGGAGGAGCCCGAGGAAGATTTCTGGGGTTTCGCCATGGCGCGAATGCTAGCAGAGGGCTGCGCCGTCGTCAACGGAAGTCAGAAGGGGGATGGAAGTGCTGGGTTAGATAGCCTTTACCGACCGGCAGCATGCGCGAAAATAACTTTTCCCAAGAAGGCGCTTCTCCGTGAAACTAGGAACAGCCTTTATAGAGACGGCTACGCAAGAGCGACGTTGGCCTGCCCTGCGTGCGTGTGCTATAAGTTTCAGATGGTATTCAGGTTGACGACTCGTGCCTTTCATTAATTTTCCTGCGCGCGAAATTAACTGCAAGCTGGTGTACTACGGTCCGGGCCTCGGCGGGAAGACCGCCAACCTGCAGTGGATCTACGACCATACGGGGCAAAACCTGAAGGGGAAGATGGTGTCGCTGGCCACGGAGACGGACCGGACGCTGTTCTTCGATTTTCTGCCGCTGGATTTGGGAACGGTGCGCGGGTTTAAAACGCGCTTTCATTTATATACGGTGCCTGGGCAGGTGTTTTACGAAGCGAGCCGGAAGCTGATCTTGAAAGGTGCGGATGGCGTGGTGTTTGTCGCGGATTCCCAGGAAGAGCGGCTGGACGCGAATTTCGAGACTCTGGACAACCTGCAAGAACACCTGAGAGAGCACAACCTGAATTTCGCGACGATTCCGTATGTGCTGCAATTGAACAAGCGCGACCTGCCAAATGTGCTGAGCTTGGAAGATCTGACGAAACATCTGCAGAAGAAGGGCGAGCCGGTGATTGAATCCGTAGCGATTAACGGGCAGGGCGTGTTTGAGACGCTGAAGGACCTGGCGAAAATGGTGCTGGGAGAATTGAAGAAGGGCAGCTAAGCACACGCACAGTTTGACCGCTAACGAGGTCAATGGCCCGGGGCACCATCCGCTTGTTGAGGACGATGGTTTGCGGCATGGTGTGGGTAGACAGTGAATACGGAACTACTCCAAAGGATTACCATCGAGCCGGGCAAGTGCGGCGGACGGCCGTGCATCCCTGGCAAACGCATCCGGGTTGTGGATGTATTGCAACTGCTGAGCGCTGGTGCAGCTTTCGAGGAAATCCTTTCCGATTACCCGTTTTTGGAACGAGAAGATATTCTGGCGGCGATTGAGTATGCCGCCGTACAAACTGATCACATCGTTTTGCAATCCGCGTGAAATTTCTAGATAACATCCTTCAAGCCACAACGCTTCAGAAAAAGTCGTGCCCCTGCGCCTACTTCCGGCCCCTGCTCTTCTCATAGCTATCGAAGGCTTCGCGCAATCCATCCAGCAAGTGACCGTTCTTCACCTTGCCGCCTTCCGTCTTGCGCAAGTCGGACCACAGCGTCGCTCCCGTCTTCGGATCAAGCAGTGCCACGCGTGTGTGACCCTGCGGCACGGCATCTTCTGTGAACGCGTTTAGTCCCGTGGGTCGCGGGTATTGTCCGTCGGGCAACGCTCGAACGTGTGTACCGCTGCTCAGCGAAAGCACAAGGTCGGCCTTTTCGCGGCTCTCGGCAATTTCAAAATGCCCCCATTTGTTCAGCTCCAGCACCGCCGTGTACTGCAACTCAGGGAATCCCGTCTCATTCACAAGGAAGACGCTATGCGCGTTGGTTACGGCCTCCGGCAGATTTGTTGGCTGAGCCGCCAGTCGCAGCGCGTACGCGCACAAGAGAATCATCAAAAGAAGATTCATTTTCCTGCAGCGATTGTTCCCCTGCATTCTGCCCTCCCGGCACCGGCTGTTTTTTCCGGAACGTTTGCTTCGCGAAGCGCGTTTCTTCCCCACGCTTTTCCGCAAGCCCTTTCCCGGATTTTGCTACGGTAGAGGCTCGAGGCAAGCCGCGGAACTGTCCCAAAGAACGGTAAAGGTCCAACTGTCCCCTTTTTCACAAAGCCGTTCCTGCTTTCTGACTCTCGAAGGCCGTTCGTGCTTATCCTCGTGATCACTCCTCACGGCCCCGCAAGTCACCTCGGGGCCGTTGCACCTTCAACCGCCCGGCTTCTGCTTGTACAATCTCTCCGTGCGCGTTCTGCTCTTGAACCTCTACTATCCGCCGGACACCTCTGCGACCGCGAAAATGGCGCAGACCGTTGTCAATGCTCTTGCCGAAAAGCATGACGTCACGGTTCTCTGCGGACGCCCTTCCTACGATCCCGCCGAACACCGTCCCTGGCGCCTGTATCAGTCCGAGAATTCCGGTCGCGCGCGGATCATCCGCGCCGGCTCCACGGATTTCCCCCGCCTGCAAATGAAAAAACGCCTGCTCAATTATCTGAGCTACGTTTTCCTGGCTGTTCCCCGTGCTCTTTTTCTCCCGTGCGACGTCATTCTGGCCATGACCGACCCGCCCTTCGAGGGCATCGTCGGTGCCTTCATTGCCCTCCTGAAACGCAAGCCCTACGTCTACAACATCCGAGACTTGTATCCCGATATGGCCCTGGGAGGTTCCATCGTTTCCCCTGGCTTGCTGGCCCGCCTCTGGGAAAAACTGCATCGCTGGGCACTGCGCCGCGCCACGCGGGTTGTCGTGCTCGGCGACGACATGCGCAACCGCATCCTCGCCAAAGGCGTCGATCCCGCACGTGTTGTTGTTGTTCGCGATGGCGCGGAGCTTCCCCCTCAAGGATCCAGTCCGTCCTTCGATCCGCAAGTCATCCAGGCGATTCGCGGCAATTCCCAATTTGTTCTCCTGCATGCCGGCAATCTCGGTTTCTATGGCGCTTGGGACACGCTGCTCGCCGCCGCACGGGAACTCGCGCAAGACGGCATCACCATTGTTTTCGTCGGTGATGGCGTGCAGCGCGAGCGCCTGCAGTCCGCCGCCGCCGGACTTTCCAATGTCCGCTTCCTCCCGTTCTTCCCCAGCAGCAAAATTCCTTCCGTCCTTGCCGCCGCCGACGCCCACGTCATTACCGTAAAGCGCGGCCTCGAAGGTGTGGTCGTCCCCAGCAAGATGTACAGCATCCTCGCCGCCGGAAAGCCGGTCGTGGCGGTTGCGCCAGACGAATGTGATGTTGTCTCCATCGGCGCCCGGAAAGGTTTCTCCGTCGCGGCAAACCCCGATGATCCCGCGCAACTCGTTCAAGCGGTCAGGCGCATCTCCCGCAACCCGGATCTTCTCCGAAGCATGGGTGCATCGGCAGCCGCGGCTGCGCCCGAGTACGAGAGAAACAAGGAACTCGCCAAATTGGTGGAAATCGTCTCCACAGCCGCTCAAGGCTGACGCCGGAAAGTTTCCCTGCACCAGAAGACTTCCGCGCCTCGCTGGCCGGCGGGCTCGCCTATAAGTCATGGGAGTTCTATTACTCTATGGTAATTTATAAATTGGTGGAAGGTAAATTAACCCACGCACGCGTGCAATTGTTCTGGCATTTGCTCCCATTTCGCGTTATGGTGTTTTGGCTGCGTGGGGCAGCAACGGGGGCTTTCTCTGGGCCGCCGCCTTTGTAGTGACTTGGGAGCCGGATCCCAAACCGGCATCGTCTCTGTGAACGTCTGGCCATCTCGCCCGGGCTAGTTTCGCCAGAACGAGTGACGAGGGTGTATGAGTGCGGGCCTGCTGGCGTTTTTAATCGCCTTGTCAGCATCGCTGGTACTAACAGTGCCGGTGCGCGCGTTGGCTATTCGTGTGGGCATGGTGGATCTGCCGGGCCCGCGCAAGGTTCATCTCAAACCCATTCCCCTGCTGGGTGGTTTGGCGATGTATGGAGGCGTGATGCTCGCCATACTGATCGCCTTCGACGGCGCCGCGCGGGCGCAGAGTTTCGGCATCGTCACCGGTGCCACTCTTGTCGCCATCGTCGGTTTCCTGGACGACCGCGGCTGGCTGCATCACCAGGTCAAACTCTTCGTCGGAATGCCCTTGGCCGCTGTGTTTCTCCTTGCAACCGGCATCCACGCGCAGGTCTTCAGCGTTTTACTCCGTGGACGTCCCGGCCAGTGGCTGGATGCTGCACTCACCATTCTCTGGGTCGTGGGCATCACCGCGTCATTCAGCATCCTGGACCACATGGATGGCTTGTGCGCCGGCGTCGCGGCCATGGCCTCCATCTTCTTCGCCCTCATCGCTTATCTGAACGGCCAAACGCTCGTCACCACACTTGCGGCGGCGGTCCTGGGGGCAGCCGCGGGATTCCTGCGCTGGAATTTTAAGCCCGCCAAGATCTTCATGGGCGATGGCGGCGCGATGTTCCTCGGATTTCTGATGGCTACGCTTGCGCTGAAACTCCGGCTCGAACATGCCACCACCGCCGCCAGTTGGTTCGCTCCGGTGCTTATCCTCTGCGCCACGATTTTTGACACCACGCTCGTCACCATCTCCCGCTCGCGTCGCGGCTTGCTGCCTTTTGCCACTCCAGGCAAAGATCACTCGGCCCACCGTCTTGCCAATCTTGGCTTGGGACAGCGCGGCGCCGTTCTGGCCATGTATTTGGCGGGTGCCGTCTGCGGAAGCGCGGCCGTCCTGGTAACCTACTTGTCGAGTTCGGGAGCAATTCTCATCGGTGCCCTGGTCATGATTTCCATGCTGCCCGCCGTCGCTTGGCTGGAGCGGGCTCCCTACGAGCGCCAGTTGGACAAAACCGCCGCCTAAGGCCTCTGGAGTTGTCCCCGAAGGAGAGATTCCCGCTCGCCCTTCGGTTTGGACCGCGGGACAGGATTCGTTATACTTTCTGGCGCAGTCTGTTCGCCAGACTGTGGGGCTGGCCCGGGTGGTGAGGCGGATCCGCGGCAGTGGCAGGGCGCGCAACGGAGCATTCCTCCAACAGGGTGAAGCAGAGACGGTGGAAAAACTAGAAAACGAGTTCCGGCAAGACCGGAACGCCGGTGAGGTTGTCGTCGTTGGAGGCTCCGCGGCGGGCTTCTATACCGCAACCCACGTCGCACGTGGTGGTCGCTCTGTGCGCGTGCTGGAATCCATGCCGACTTTAGACCCCACATCCCGCACCCTGATTGTCACCGCCCATTTCAAAAACCAGATGGGCCAGTCCGCGCGTGCCAGCATCCTGAACGAAATTCGCCGCTTCGAGCTCTTCACCGACGGGCGCTCTGCCGTCGTCGCCCTGCATCGGCCGGACCTCATCATTGAGCGTTCCCGCCTGATCTCCGCGCTCGCCGAGGAGGCCCGGGCGGCCGGGGCCTTAATCGATTATGACACTCGCTTTCTGGGGCTCTCCCCTAACGGGCACGGCTTGCGCATCGAAATTGATCGCGGGGGCCAGCGCAAGGAATTGCACGCCGCGAGTCTTGTCGGCGCCGACGGAGCTGTCAGCCGTGTGGCCAAGGCCGCCGGGTGGCCTCCCGTTGATACCGTCCCGCTGATGCAAGCGGTCGTGAAACTCCCCAAAGACTGTCCTCCTGATACCACGCGCGTCTGGTTCATTCCGGACGAGACGCCCTATTTCTATTGGCTCATCCCGGAATCGCCGGAACGCGCCGCCGTGGGTGTTATCGGTGAGCACGGCCAAGCCACCAAACGCTGCTTTGACCGTTTCCTGCAAAAGAAGGGCTTCGAGCCGCTCGAGTGGCAAGGAGCGCGCATTCCTGTTTACAAGCGCTGGATTCCCGTGCAGCGGCGTGTTGGCAGTGGCGACGTGTACCTTGTCGGTGACGCCGCCGCGCAAGTCAAAGTTTCGACGGTTGGAGGCATTGTCACGGGATTTCGCGGCGCGCGCGGCGTGGCCGATGCCATCCTGCAAAAGGGCAGCCACGAATTGCGGGCCTTGCGCTGCGAATTGGGCACTCATTGGCTCATTCGGCGGACCCTGCATTATTTCCAGCAGGAGGATTATTCGCGCCTGGTGGACTTGCTCAACGTCGCCGCCCGGGAATCGCTCGGTGAGATCAATCGGGACGAGTCCACTCGCCTGCTCTGGAATCTGGTTCGCCGCCAGCCCCGCCTCGCTCTATTAGGACTTCGCGGCCTCCTGCTCGGAAAGAGGTAGGTCCCAGCCCAGGTATTGGATAATCTGTTGGATAATCCTTGTAGCGCGGTAACAATCGGGCGGGAACGTTCCTTACCTCCTCAATTCAAGGTGCTGTTCCTGGAAACGGAGCAACGACAGTGCGTCTTACGGTAATCGGTTGTGGCTACGTTGGCCTCGTCACCGGAGCCTGCCTTGCGGCGGCGGGTCATGAAGTTATCTGCACGGACATCGACGAAAAGCGCATCGGCCAGCTCAAAGCGGGCAAGGTCCCCATTTACGAAGAGCATCTCGACGAAGTGCTCCAGCGCGCCGTGGCTGACAAAAAAATCTCTTATACCTCTAACGCCGGTGAGGCTATCCGTGCCGGTGACGTAATTTTCATTTGTGTTGGCACACCTCCGAAAGAATCCGGCGAGGCCGACCTTTCCGCCATCGACCACGTCGCTCGTCAAGTTGCCACCGAGGCGCGCTCACCGAAACTTGTGGTCGAGAAGAGCACCGTCCCCGCGCTCACCGGTGTGCAACTCCAGAAAGCTCTCGCCGCTTATTCCCCCGCAAGCGGGCCGAAATTCCAGGTCGCTTCCAATCCCGAGTTTCTCCGGGAAGGCACGGCTGTTGGCGATTTCTTTCATCCGGACCGCATCATCGTCGGCGTGGAAGACGCCGCCTCCGCGGCCAGGCTCCGCGAAATCTACCAGCCTATTCTGGACAGGAAATTCCACTGCCCCATTCACGCGGGCGGGTGCCCCAAGGAAACGTCCGGCGAGTTGCTCGTCACCACCATCAACAGCGCCGAATTGATCAAGCATGCTTCGAATTCCTTCCTGGCCCTGAAAATCAGCTATGCCAACGTCATCTCGGATCTCTGCGAGCGCATTGGCGCCGATGTCGAGGAAGTGACTCACGCCATGGGGCTCGATCCCCGCATCGGAGCTCAATTCTTGCAGGCAGGTCTCGGCTTCGGCGGCTTCTGCTTCCCGAAAGACATTCAGGCCTTCATTCACCTCGCCGCTTCTGTCGGCGTTGACTTTGAAATGCTCAAGGCCGCCGAGCGCGTCAACAAGCAGCGCCTCGAACGCTTCTTCGAGAAAATCCACCGCGCCTTGTGGGTCATCAAAGGCAAACGCGTTGCCGTGCTCGGCCTGGCCTTTAAGGCCAACACCGACGACATTCGTTTCGCCCCCGCGCTGGAAGTGATTCGCAAGCTCCTGGAAGATGGCGCCATCGTTCACGCCAGCGATCCGGAGGCCATTGCCCGCACCAAGCCCATTTTCCCGCAGGTGGTCTATCACGAAGATCCCTACGACGCTCTCAAGCAGGCCGATGCCGCGCTGGTTTGCACGGAATGGCAAATTTTCCGGAAGCTCGATTGGGAGCTTGCCGGTCAGCTCATGGCCCGCCGCCTGGTGATTGACGGCAGGAATCTCTACTCCCCAAAGAAAATGCAGGAACTGGGTTTCGAGTATCACTCGTTTGGACGCGTGTGACGCCACAAGGAGGCGTCTTCGCCCCAACTTCAGCGGCTCGCTGTCATCTTGCTGAACTGCGCTTTAAAGAACTCCAGCGTCAGCCGCAGTCCATCCTCAAGACTCACCTTGGGCTCCCAGCCCAGAAGCTTCTTTGCCTTGGTGATGTCCGGGCAACGCTGCTTGGGATCGTCTTCCGGCAGGGGTTTGTGAACGATCGCCGGCGCGTTCGGGAAGTGCGCACGAATGCGTTCCGCGAATTCGTAAATCGTCATTTCATTCGGATCCCCGATGTTCGTCGGGTAGTGCTCATCGGACTGGCTCAGCCGGTAGATTCCCTCGATCAAATCGGAAACATAGCAGAAACTCCGCGTCTGCTTTCCATCTCCATACACGGTCAGCGTCTGCCCGCTGAGCGCCTGAAACACAAAATTCGGCAGCGCCCGGCCATCGTTCAAACGCATCCTCGGCCCATACGTGTTGAAGATGCGCGCGATGTGCGTATCCACGCCATGATACCGGTGGTACGCCATGGTCGTCGCTTCCGCAAAACGCTTCGCTTCGTCATAAACGCTGCGTGGCCCCACCGGATTCACGTGGCCCCAGTAACTCTCGCTTTGTGGCGAAACCTCCGGATCGCCGTAGCACTCGCTCGTTGACGCCAGCAGATACTTCGCCTTCTTCGTCATCGCCAAATCCAGCGTGCGCATGGTCGCGATCGACCCCACCTTCAGCGTATCAATCGGGTGTTTCAGATAATCAGGTGGACTCGCAGGCGACGCAAAGTGAAATACGTATCCGACCTCCCCGTCCACCAGGAATGGCTCATTCACGTTGCGCCGATCGCACTGAAACTTGCGGTTCCCTTTCAAATGCGCGAGATTCTCTGCGTCGCCCGTCACCAGGTTGTCGAGCGCGAGCACTTCCCATCCTTCGGCCAGCAAGCGGTCGCAAAGATGCGATCCCAGGAACCCCGCACCGCCTGTCACCACTGCTCGCATGCATCCTCCGGGCGAATCCGAGTTCTTAAGTCTAGCGCGTGGCTGTGAGAATTGCGCAACGATTCCCCTAACTTGTCCGTTCAGATACTCGTTTGACCCCCAGCATTCCGCACGTTACGATGCGCTGCCATGGGGAATGTTTTGATCGCAACCTTGCTCCCAACGGAGCCCGCTCGCAAGCCGCGTCTTTGGCCTCTTCTGGCCCTCGGCCTGATCAGTGCTTGTCTTTTCGTCTTCTTCCATCTCGGTCGCTGGCTTATCGTCGAAGAGCCGCTGCAAAACGCCGCGGCCATCGCGGTCTTGAGCGGCCGCATGCCCGGCCGGGCACTGGAAGCCGCCAAAGTCTACAAGCAGGGATACGCGCCGCAGGTCTGGTTGACCCATTCCACGGAGCCGGGGGCAACGCTCGCGAAACTCTCCGTGCCCTACCAGGGGGAAGACGCCTACGACAAGCTTATCCTCATCCACGAGGGCGTCCCCGAATCCGCAATTCATGTCCTGGAGCCACCCATCGTCAATACCGCCGATGAGATGGCCTCCATCGGCCAGGCTCTTTCCAGCGCAAACCCGCGACGAGTGATCCTCGTGACCTCTAAAGTCCACACGCGCCGCACCCGCACTCTCTGGAAACACTTCTCCGCCGCCAACGGCGACGCCATCGTCCACGGCGTTTCGGACGATCCCTTCGACGCCGATCACTGGTGGCGAAATACCAGCGATGCCCTGGATGTCGTAAGAGAGGTGCTCGGCCTGTTCAACGCCTGGGCTGGATTGCCCTTGCGGCCCGCCGCATAAATCCGCAGCCAACCATCAGAAAAACCCTTCAGAAAAAAATGAACCGCTTGCGTTTTGCGCGCAGTGGATCAGTGGAAACCTCCGGCACATAGGGAAGGGGCCGCCCCTCGAACGCAGCCAACGGATTCTCCATCAGTAGCGCCCGTGCTTTTTCCTCTCCGAAGCGTTCCGCAACCGCGTCGTAGGCAAATCTCAGTTTCAGCGGACGTCGCGCCGTATTGTGCGCGTCGCTGGCAACGAAGTGCACCAGTCCTCGCCCGATCCACGTCCACGCGTCTTCCCGCGCGCCCCGGCCAAATACGCCCGTCAGCGATCCCGCCGTGATTTGCGTGTAGCAGCCCAAGCTGACCCACCGCAACAATCTTTCCGGTTGCGCCCGCAGAATCCCGTTGCGTTCCGGGTGCGTGATCACCGGGCGCAAACCGGCGAGTTGCAGTTCGTGCAGCGTTTGGTCCATCGACGGGGGAATGGAGAACTCGTTGAATTCCACCAGAAGATAATCTTTTTGATTGATGCAAAAGGGCGCCGCATCGGCCCGAAGGGCCGCCAGATTTTCCGGATTGAGATGGAAATCGCAGCCCGTCGCCAGCGTGATGCGGCCCGCGAGCTTCTTGCTCAGCGCATCCCGGGCCTCCCGCACTTTCGCAAAATTAAAGGCGTAGTTGGAACTGGCGTGCGGCGTTCCTACCACATGCGTGATTCCGTCGGCGATGGCGTCTTCCGCCATGGCCAGCGCATCTTCGATGGAATCTGCTCCGTCATCGAGCCCGGGAAGAATATGCGAATGAAGGTCGACCATTTCTCTCCAGTATGCGTCACCTTCGCCACGCAGAGAAGACCTGCCACACGCCCAGCAGAAACATCAGCGCCGCAAACACCTGGCGCATCCGCACGCCTTTCAACTGGCGCGCCAGTTTTCCGCCGAGGATCCCGCCTACAAAAACGCCCGGGATCAGCAGCAGCCCCGTCTTCCAGGAAACGTCACCCGCCTGCGCATACGTCAGAAAGGCCAGCAGCCCGGTCGGCGGAATCAGCGCCACCAGGCTCGTCCCCTGCGCCCGGTGCTGGCTGAAGCCAAACAGCAATCCCAGCAACGGCACCAGCAACACCCCGCCGCCAATTCCCACCATCCCCGCAGCCACCCCGCAAAACGCCGCGACCAGAAAAATTCCAAAACTCCTCAGGTGACTCTGCGCGGTTACATTGCTCGCTTCGCTCGCCAGCGTTGGCGTTGCGCGCGTCTTTCTCCATAGCAGCACCGCGGACAGCATCAGAAAAAATCCGAATATCCCCTGCAGGTCCCGCGAAGACATGGGCACGGCAACACGTCCTCCCCCATAACCTCCCAAGAGAAAGCCCAGCGCGCAGTAAATTCCAGCGCGCAAGTCCACCTGTTTGTTTTTCCAATACTGCAGCAGCGCGCCCAGTCCAATCGGCGGCAGCAGAATAAAGAGAGACGTTCCCTGCGCAACGTGCTGGTCGTAGTGCAGCAGGTAAACCAGCGCGGGCACCAGCACCACGCCTCCGCCAATGCCCAGCAGTCCCACCAGCACTCCAACCACGAGCCCCAGCGCTAGAATCACGAGCGTCATGTCGCGCCGGCGGGAGATCCGCCAAATCGAAGTATCACAGCCGTTTGCATTGCGCCTATCTTCACCCCGCACCTGCGGAAACGCAACGCGGTTCCGGTCTGCTCCGCAATCACCGAATGTAAATTATTGGAAACATTTCCAGACTTCTCTTCAAGCTCCCCTTTCAAAACTGCTATAGTTCCTATGCTGTTTATTTCCTTGGCCTTAGGGCCTGTGCCGCTCTGGATATCCGATCAGGAGTATGTTCCATTTCATGGCCACAGACAGAAAACCTGAATTCTTCAAAGGGGCCACCCTCAAGGTAGCCATTATTGGCTGCGGTTACGTCGGTCTTCCCCTCGCCTTGCGCTTCGCGGAGGCCGGTCACAAAGTCGTCGGCTTTGATACCGACCCTGAAAAAGTAAGGCTCCTCAATGCCGGCAAGTCCTACATCGAACACATCCAGCAAACCAAGATTCAGCAGTATGTGAACAGCCGCCACTTCCATGCCACCACGGATTTCACCAAGCTCAAGGAAGCCGACGCCATCATTATCTGCGTGCCCACCCCGCTGAACGAGTACCGCGAACCCGATCTGAGCTACGTCGAAACCACCGTCAAATCCATTCAACCCCACTTGCAAAAGGGCCAGTTGGTCGTTCTCGAATCCACCACCTATCCCGGCACCACGGAAGAACTGGTCCTGCCGATCCTCGAAAAAAGCGGCTTGCGCTGTCCCATTGCTGCCGGCCCCGAGAATGAAAATGTGCCGGGAGATTTCTTCCTGGCGTTTTCCCCGGAACGCGAAGATCCCGGGAACAAACAGTTTGGTCTCGCACAGATACCCAAAGTCGTTGGCGGCGTAAACCCGCCCAGCGGCCGCGCGGCCCAGGCCCTCTACGCTCAGGTTGTGGCGAAGGTCATCCCCGTGAGCTCGACGCGCGCCGCGGAAATGACCAAACTCCTCGAAAATATCTTCCGCTGCGTCAACATCGCCCTCGTCAACGAGCTCAAAATGCTCTGCTTGCGCATGGGCGTGGACGTCTGGGAAGTGATCGAGGCCGCTTCCTCCAAGCCCTTCGGCTTCATGCCTTTCTACCCCGGGCCCGGCTTGGGCGGCCACTGCATTCCTGTCGACCCCTTCTATCTCTCCTGGAAAGCCCGCGAATACGATTTCTCCACGCGCTTCATCGAGCTGGCCGGCGAAGTCAACATCGCCATGCCTTACCACGTCGTGGATTCCGTTGTTGCCGCCTTGAACGATCACAACAAGAGTCTCAAAGGCTCAAAGATCTTGATTCTTGGCGTCGCTTACAAAAAAGACGTCGACGACCTCCGCGAGTCCCCCACCCTCAAGATCATGGAGATTCTCCAGAAGCGCGGCGCCGATTTCGATTACAACGACCCCTACTTCCCGCACCTTCACAAGATGCGTCACTACGACTACTCGCACATGAAGTCCGTGCCATTGAACCCGCAGACTCTGGGGAACTACGATGCCGTGATCATTGCCACCGATCATTCCAGCTACGACTACGCCGCCATTGTTGAAGGCGCGAAACTCGTCGTTGATACGCGCAACGCCACGCGCCGCGTCGTTCGCCACCGCGAACGCATTGTTCATTGCTAGGCCGCTTGCTTGTTTCCGCTAGCTTGCTTTGGTGAGTTCCACGCGCGCCGTGGCTACTGGCAGCACGGCTTCCAACAGCACGGGAATGCGCTCGGCATCGTTGGAAAGATACAGCAGGAAGTGCGCGTCCTTCATCTCTGCTCCGCCCTCATACACGTGGATTTCGATCTTGGTCGCCGTGTAGTTTCCCGCCGGCACCTTCACCGCTTCGGCCTTGCCCAGGAGCACGGCGCGCACTTCATAGAACTTTCGTCCATCGTAGACCGGGCTCTTGATCTCCGGGGTTTTGCCCCAATCGATCCCGCGCAGGTACTGCAATAGTCCCAGCGGATCCCGGGTGCCCGCGGGAACGCGCGCCGCCGTCGCATCCGCGGGCGCCGCATCCTGCGGCGAAGACACCATCCGCTGCACCGAATCCACTTTTTGTCCCCGCTCGCTCAGGTGCATCTCATATTGCTGGCTGGCAAAGTTGCCGGCTTCGCTGTACGAATCGAACTGGTCGTCCAGCTCAAACACCATCCGGTACGGGTTCTCCGTGTGCGCGAATGCCTGCAGGTGCCAGCTGTTCTTGCCGTAGAAATTCCTTCTTTCGGCGGTGACGATCTTCAAATTCGCGACCGTGCTGTTCAGCTTGGTCACATTCGCCGCAAACTCCAGCGATTCGCCCGCGCGCAACGTGAACCCGGGTTCCGCGGGCGCGCTTCCCTTCTTTTCATTGGTTTCAGCCAAGGGGCCTGCCCCTGGTCTTCCTGGCTCCGCATTTCCGACTCCGCGCTCGGTGCCCGCAAGGGCCGGTGCCACCGGCTTCCCGGTTCTTGCGGTGATTCTTGGCCCCGGATGCCCCGCCTTCCAATAGAGTAATCCCGCTGCCGCCAGCAGCAGGGCCATGATCGCCACAACTAGTGCTACTTTTTTGCCCATGCGCTTTTTGTGACGCCCTCGTCAATCCTCTCCCTTGATTTCCTTCCAATCATCGTACAATAAGTTAGCTTTGCCAGCGGGAGGCAACGGAACATGCGCTACCTGGTCACGGGGGGCGCCGGATTTATCGGCTCAAACACGGTGGACGAACTCGTCCGCCGAGGTCACGGCGTCGTCGTACTTGACGATCTCTCTTCCGGCAAAGAGGAAAATCTCGCCGAAATTCGCAACAAAATCACCTTCATGAAGGGCTCCATCACCGATCTGGAGACCGTCCAGAAGGCCATGCTGCAAGCCGAATTCGTGATTCACCTGGCCGCTCGCACCTCTGTTCCGCGCTCGGTCAAGGATCCTCTCGAAACCAACCGCATCAACGTCGACGGCACCTTGAACGTCCTCCTGGCCGCCCGCGACAATAAGGTCAAGCGCGTGGTCTTCGCCGCCTCCTCTTCGGCCTACGGCGAAACCCCCACGCTTCCCAAGACGGAAGACATGCAGCCCTCCCCTATCTCTCCCTATGGCGTCTCGAAATACGTGGGCGAGCTTTACGCGCAGGCTTTCCACCGCTGTTACGGCCTCGAGTGCGTCTCTCTCCGCTACTTCAACATCTTCGGTCCGCGGCAAGACCCGGATTCTCCCTATTCCGGGGTACTTTCCCGCTTCGCTACCGCGTTCCTCCAGGACGGTCAGCCGCTCGTCTATGGCGACGGTGAACAGACCCGCGACTTCACCTTCGTCGAAAATGCCGTCCAGGCCAATCTCCTCGCCTGCGAAACCCCCGGCGCGTTCGGAAAAGTCTTTAACGTCGGCACCGGTTCTCGCGTTTCGCTGAACCATATCCTTGATCTGCTGCGAACAATCTCCGGGAAAAATCTTCAGGCCAAATACGAACCCCCGCGCGATGGCGACATCCGCGACTCTCAAGCGGAAATCCGCCGCGCGCGGGAAATCCTCGGCTACGAGCCAACCGTTTTCTTCGAGGAAGGCCTGCGGCGCACCTACGCGTGGTATCGAGCCCACCACACCAAGGAAGCCTCGCACTAACCTGAATCCGGACAACCCGCCGAACGCCTATCTCATCATTCCTTGCACATGCTGCTCCATGCCCGTTTCACGCTCCGCTACAATTCCGCCCACTCGCGTGCTAGGCTAACTCTGCGATTCTCTGAGCTCATTGGCCGCGTGATCATCCATCCCTCCATCTCCGCCCCGCCTGCAAGGCGCTGCCTTTCTCTCCTCCTCCTTGCATTTTTCGCGGCTCGAATTCCCGCTTCCGCCCAACAGGTCCGTCTCCCCGCTCCTTCCGGCGGCATCGCGGAAATTTCCTCCAGCGGCCCGCAACAGCGGCAAGGCGACCTCTTTATCGCCGATGGCGATGTGGACATCACCTATTCCGGCATGCGCCTGCGAGCCGACCACGCCCAATACAACAACGCCACTTCCGAGGCAACTGTCCACGGGCACGTTCTCTTCGACTTTGAAAACCAGCATCTTGAGGGCGACGATGCCGTTCTCAATGTCGCCTCGGGGCGCGGCACCTTTCGCAACGTTCACGGTACGATAAAGCTAGAACGCAGCCCCAATCCCACTCTCCTGATCACTCAAAACCCTCTCTACTTCGAAGCTCGTGAAGTCGAGCGCGTTTCCGCCGACTTCTACATCATTCGCCACGCCTGGTTCACCATCTGCGATCCCGCGCATCCCACCTGGCAGTTTTATGCTCCGGAAGCGAAGTTGACCCTCGAAAAAAGCGTCGCTCTGGTCAACTCCAACTTCCGCCTCTATCGTGTCCCGCTTCTCTGGTTGCCTTATTCCACCGCACCGGCTGGTACCAATGTTCGGCAAACCGGCTTTCTCTTGCCCATCGTTGGCAACAGCAACAGCAAAGGCTTCATCGGCGGCGATGCCTTCTACTGGGCCCCAAAATCCTGGATGGATGCCATGCTCGGGCTTGAATACTTCAGCCGTCGCGGCTGGGCCCAGCGGGGTGACTTTCGCGCCCGTCCTTTTGAGGACACTTCCATCAAGTACACCTACTATGGCGTCATCGATCGCGGCATTCCTGGTGCTGACGGTACGGTGGTAAACCAAGGCGGCCATCAGCAACAACTCGAAGTGCAATCTCTCTGGAACCATGGCTGGCGCTTCGTCGCCGATGTGAACGAACTCACTTCGCTGACTTTCCGGCTGGCCTTCGCGGATAACTACGGCGATGCCATCAACTCCGAAATCCGCAGCTCGGTCTTCCTCTCCAACAATTTCCGCGGCTTCAGTTTCAATGTCGCCAGTCTGGATGATCGCAGTTTCCTCCAGCTCACCCCGCCCCAGAGCGTCTTTCTGCGCAGCGCTCCCGAAGTTTATTTCAGTTCCGTTGAACAAGCCCCCTGGCAGAATCTCCCCATCTATTTTTCGTTCGACTCCTTCGCCGGAGCCGTCCATCGCGAAGATGAGTTCCTGGTCACCCCGAACTTCGTCGCCCGCACCGAATTTGCTCCGAAGGTCACTCTGCCTCTCCATTTCGGGGATTGGCTTGGCGTCACCACCTCCGCTACTTTCCGCACAAGCTTCTACGGCGATTCCCTAAGCTCGGTCACTACCCTCAGCGGTGAATCCATTACCCGCAACACCGGCGAATTTGCCGTCGAACTGCGCCCGCCCACGCTGGAGCGTTTTTTCGACCGCCCGCGCACGCGCCACCGCTATAAGCACACCATCGCGCCGTTCGTCACCTATCGCTACGTCACCGGCGTGAACAACTTCGCCGATTTCATCCGCTTCGACAGCAACTCCACTCTCACCGACACCAACGAACTCGAATATGGTTTCACTCAGCACCTCTATGTCAAAAACGGGGACGACCAGCCCGTCGATTTCCTCTCCTGGAACGTCGTCCAGAAGCACTACTTCGATCCCACCTTTGGCGGCGCTCTCGTCACTGGCCAGCGCAACGTCTTTCAAGCACTCGATTCCATCACCCCCTTTGCTTTCGCCTCCACGCCTCGCAATTGGTCACCTATCGTCAGCGATCTGCGGCTTACGCCTGGCGGCCGTTATGATGCCGAGCAGATCCTGGAGTACGACCCGCAACTGAGCAAGGTCACAACCATCGGCACCCTCCTCAAGATGAAGCCCTACAGCGAATTCTACTTCACCATCGCTGAGTTCCGTTTGCAGGGCGATCCCGTGGTCCAGCCGCCTTCTAATCAGATTCGCACTATCGTCGGTTATGGCAATCTCGCCCGGAAAGGCTTCAATGTTTCCACCGGCCTAAGCTATGATTTCGTCGCCGGCACGTTGCAGAACCAGTTCGTGCAAGTGAACTATAACGGTGGCTGCTGCGGTTTGGCCGTCGAATATCTCCACCTCAACCTTGGCACCGTCCGCACGGAAAACCAGTTCCGTGTCGCTTTTGTGATTGCCAACATCGGCACCTTTGGCAACCTGCGCCGCCAGGAAAAAATCTACTGATGCCGTCGGATGTCCAGCTCGCCTTCGCTTCGATCGCCGAAATCGGCCGACTCTACCGCGGCGGCAAGCTCTCTCCCGTCGAACTTACGCGCTTCCTTCTCGATCGCATCGCCAGTCTGAATCCCCGCCTCAATGCCTACCTGACCGTTTGCGAGGAGCAGGCCCTGGAGCAGGTCGTTCGCGCGGAATCGGCGCTTCCTGGCAAGCGCCGCGGCAAGAGCGCCCGGGACCTCGGCCCTCTTCACGGCATCCCCATCTCCCTAAAGGACAACATCTACACGGCCGGTATCCGCACCACTGCGGGCTCCAAAATTCTGCATGACTTCGTTCCCCTGCATGACGCTCCAGTTGCCACCGCCCTCAAAAAGGCAGGCGCCATCATCCTCGGCAAAACCAACATGCATGAATTTGCCTACGGCACCACCAGCAACAATCCGCACTACGGCCCGGTGCGAAATCCATGGGATGAAACTCGCATTGCAGGCGGTTCAAGCGGAGGTTCCGCGGCTGCGCTCGCCGCCGGCCTCTGCTATGGCAGCATCGGCACCGATACCGGCGGCTCCATCCGCATCCCTGCTTCCCTCTGCGGCGTTGTGGGCTTGAAGCCGGGCTTGGGCCGCGTCAGCGCGGAAGACGTCATTCCTCTTTCTCCCACCCTCGATTTTGTCGGCCCGCTGGCCCGCTCGGTCGAAGATGTCGCGCTGCTTCTCCATCCGATTTTCACGCGTGGCGTGACCGAGCGAAGTCTTCTTCCCCGGAAATTTCCTTCTCCCCGTGCGCGTCGCGCAAAACTCGGCATGCCCAAAGAATTCTTTTTCGATGTCGTGAGTCCGGATGTCCAGCGCGCGTTCGATCACGCCATCCGCATTCTCAAAAAGGGCGGTGCTTCGATAAAGGAAATCTCCCTGCCGCTCCTGCCGGAAACCGAGGACGCCGGAAATCAAATCGCCTGGGCCGAAGCCACTCTCTATCATCAACAGGCCGGCTGGTTTCCGGATTGCTCCGCGGACTACGGCGAAGACGTGCGCTCGCGCCTCGAGATGGGCACGCAGGTTTCTGCGGTTTCTTACCTGAAGGCCTTACAGACGCGCGAAAAATTCATCTCTGCGTTTCATCTTGCTCTGGAAGATGCGGAGGTTGACGCACTCGTCGTACCCACCACTCCGATCGCCGCCCCGCCCATCGGCGAAGAATCCACCTCCATCGGCGGAGCGCTTCACCCCACGCGTGCTCTTCTCTTGCGCCTGAACCGCCCGGCAAACCTCGCCGGCGTTCCCGCCATCTCCGTTCCCTGCGGCCTCACCGAAGACGGCCTGCCCGTCGGCCTGCAATTCATCGCCGCGGTCACCGATGAACCGCTACTCCTCGAACTTGCCCGCGACTTCGAGCATGCCTCTCCCTTGGAAGCCCGTCCCGTTCTCGATTAACTGCGCCAGATCTGTCCTTTCGCATTCCCCGCAACCGTTGCGACCGCGCCCTTCCATCGCATGATCCGATCGCCAATCACGTATCCCAGCGTCCCCGTTGTCATTCCGCCAAAAATGTCCGCAACGTAGTGGTACCGCCCCCAGATCGTCGAAACGCACATGAGGAAGAAAAACGGCAGCATCACCCAGAAGAGCCATCGCTGGAACTTCCACGCGCCCCACACCGCCGCCGTCGCCCCCGCGACGTGCTCCGAAGGAAACGCCGCGCCCCTGACCCTTCCAAAATGCTCGATGAAATTGATCGTCGCCGTGAACGGTCCGCCCGCCAGCGGCGTCTTCCACGCTCCCGCCAGCGCAAACCACGGGCTCTCGATCGGGAAAAACATCGCGATCAAATATCCGCACATATACCCCACCATCGAGTAGGTCATCACCGACCAGTACGCTTGCCACTCCCGCCGGCAATACAAAACGCCGCCAAGAATCAGCAGGTAGGTGAAGTACGTCAGGTAAAAAAACTGCATGCCATCGTTCCGCAGCGGCGTGGCGAACTGTTCCAGCCAAATCGTTGGCTGCACGCCCGTCAGCCAGTGATCGAAGGCCAATAATTTGGCGTCTTGCCATTCGGGTGTGAACAGCGTCATCAGGTGACCGAGTTCCTCGAAGCAAAACAGGAAAAACAAGTGCGGATACCAGTGCCGCCAGAAATGCCACCATTGCGTGCCAAACGACACGCCGAACCGCGTCTCCTCCGCCGCCGCTATTGCTCCCACCCAGCTCAGCAGCATCACCACCAGTGCCGCTCCCGCTTGCACGCCCAGCAGCCGGAATGGGTGCTGCAGGTTCTTCGCGAAGTACGCGATCAGCACACTCGAAACACCCAGGTAGCTCAGCGCCACACGCTCATACGCGCCGCTCCCCGCCCACGCCACAGCAGCTTCCGCGTGAATCCGCTTCAGTGCTTTGCCAACGACGGACTCCCCATCTCTCAGGAAGGCATCCCCCTCGCTCGTGCGTCCCGGCCCCTGCCATGTCGAAGCCATCGCCACAGACCCGATCTTCTGTGCCTTTTTCACACTCATGCCCGGCTCTCCCCGCCTCGCATCGTTCTTTCGGGCAACAGCAGCCTCTTCCCCATGGATTTCTCCACATGCCAGTGCCAAATCTCCCAGTCGCACTGATTCGCCACCGCCGCCAGGTTCCTTCCCGGATTCACCACATGCGCGTGTCCCACCGCCGCAAGCATCGGCCGGTCGAGCAGCGTGTTTCCGTATGCATACGAGCCTCGCAGATCAATCCGGTGTTCCCGCGCGATGCGCGTCACCGCGCGAAGCTTTTCTTCTCCATACATCGCTTCTCCCAGCAAACGCCCCGTCCACCTTCCGTCTCGTTCTTCTATCCGGGTTGCACACACCAGCACCCGGCTGCCAACTCCCCGGGATTCCAATTCGCATTCCACCCCTCTCCCCACTATTCGCGCCAGCGCCTCCGGCATCCCGCTGACCAGCACGATCCTGTGCCCTTGCCGCGCATGCCACGCCGCTCGTTCCATCCCTTCCTCGAAAAAGACGGTCGCCTCCATCTGCTGCAAAACTTGATCGCACCGCACTCCCCTCCAATGCCGTTTGTTGCCGTGCACCATCGCGGCAATTCCCTTTGGCAGCAATCGCAGCGCCTCTTGGGCCCAAAGGAAGTAATTTCCCATTGGTATCGCGCCGCTCTGCCGCACTGCGCGGAAGTATCGCCGCTCCAGCGACGGCTCCGGAATCAGCGTCCCGTCCCCGTCGAAGAACGCCGCGATCCCTTGCGTCTCTGCGCTCTCTTCGTTCATGCCGCGTCTCCTCGCGTCACTCTTCTTGAGTTCGCTCCGGCGAGGCTTCCCGCAAAAAACTTCCTGCCCTCCAACAGCACCGGCAGGCCGCGCACCACGCAAAAGCCTCCTGTCAGCCACGCCAGCACATGCGCCCCCGCGCGAATCGCCGCGTGCGCGTCCACCGTCATCGGCCCCACCAGCAGCACCGGACCGCGCGTCAACGCCAGCTCCAATCCCAGGTAGCAGAAGCACACGCACTTCAGCGCCGCATACACGCCGCGGCTCCATCGCGACCCCACCAGCGCGCGCCCCCACCATGTCTGCAGCATTGCATTCGCGCCCCATCCCGAATGCCCCGCCCTCATCGCCAGCCCGCGCAGAAAATCCGTCACCGCCCCGCGCGCAAAAAACAGCATTGGCAGCCACAGCGACACCATCCCCACCACGGCAAAGTACGTGAAGTACATGTTCTCGATGACGCGGTCTCCCAGAATGTCGATCTGCGCGCCCACTGGCGTGGCCATCTTCCGCGTTCGCGCCAGGTGTCCGTCCAACGCATCCAGCGCGATCGACGTCACCGTCAGCACCACAGCCAGCAGGTTCATCCACGCGCCGTGGCCAAATAAACTGACCGCCACGAATCCCACCAGCACTCGTAAGAACGTCACCTTGTTGGGCGTCCAAACCATCGGCACCTGCCCGCTGCGCTGCACGCCCATACGCAATGCAGGGTCTATGCCATCTTCTGCGCAAATAACCCTTTCCTCACCAGTACGTTGCAGGCCGGACAAAATGCCCTTACCCGCTCCCCTGCCAGCCTTTCCCGCCACTTGTCTTTCTTTTCCTGCCTTGTGCCGCTCCCGCGATTCCCCGCGTCTAATCCACTTGCGCGGGAAATGCCCCCTCTACGCAGGCCTGGGAAACACGAATTTGTGTCCCCCCAACGTTTCTCCGGAGCACCACCCACTGCGTAGTTTTGTGCGAGAATAGTTTGTTGGGTCGCAGGTATTTCCCGATCATGCGCAAGCGAGCGCCGCTGCCTATTCCGGAATGCTCATTGCGGCAGGTTGTGAGGACTTCTACGAAATGACCGATGTTTCTTTAGCGGGTGCTTTTCTCGCGGGATTGATCTCTTTTCTCTCTCCCTGCGTTCTTCCGCTCGTTCCCGGCTACATCTCCATGCTTTCGGGAATCGGCGTGGAACAACTCCGCCAGGGCGAGCAGCCCAAGGGCGGGCTTTTATCTTCCGCGCTCTCTTTCGTCGTCGGCTTTTCCGTGGTGTTTATCGGGTTCGGCGCTTCCGCCAGCGCCGTGGGCGGTTTCCTGCAGCAGCACAAAAATTTACTGACACCAATCGCCGGGGCGCTGATTCTGCTCTTCGGCCTCCATCTTTTGGGCGGCCTCATCAAAATGAACGTGCGCACCGGCGTCGTGCTTGGAGCGATTCTGGTGGCCTTGGGCGTGGCGGCCCTTCTTCACGGCGGGCCGCTTTTCCTCGGCCTTGGCGCCGTCCATTTCTTCTCGCTCTCCGTCATAGGCTTCTTTGGGCCTCTTCTGGCTCGCTGGTTGAATCAGGACGTGCGCCTTCGCAACACCGACACCAAGCCCGGCATCCTCAGCGGCTTCCTCCTTGGATTTGCTTTTGCCTTTGGCTGGACGCCCTGCATCGGCCCGATTCTTTCCGCGGTGCTTGTGCTGGCCGCTGCAAGCAACACCGTCGCGCGCGGCGTGCTGCTCCTGGCCGTCTATTCCGCCGGGCTCGCCGTACCCTTTTTGCTGACCGCGCTCCTTTTCAGCCAGTTCATACGTTTCTACAAGAATTTCCGCAAGCATCTTCACGCTGTCGAGCTGTTCAGCGGGGCCCTGCTGCTGTTCATCGGCTTCCTGATCTTCTTCAACAAGCTGACCTGGCTCGCGGGTAAATTCACATTCTTGAACCGCTTCTCGATGTAAGATTCTTGTAGGTGGATGGAATTGCTATGAAAAAGATATTGATCATCGTCGCTACCGTCGCAGTCCTTATCCTCCTCACCTGGTATGCCGATAAGGCCACCCGCCTCAAGGGACAAACTGCATCAAATCCCGCTTCGTATCCCGCTTCCAGCGTTGAAGGAAAGCCTGAGCCGGATCTGAAACTCAAGGACCTTGACGGCAAAGACGTCTCCCTCGCCGATTACAAGGGCAAGGTGGTCTTCCTGAATTTCTGGGCCACCTGGTGCGATCCCTGCCTCGTGGAAATTCCCTGGCTCATTGATATGCAAGCCAAATACGCTTCGCGCGGCTTCACCGTCGTCGGCATTGCTATGGACGATGAAGGCAAGAGCGTCGTAGCTCCGTTCATCGCCAAGGAGCGCTTCGACGTCAACGGCCAGCAGCTTCCCATGGGCTATCCCATCCTGCTGGGCACCGATGAAGCCGCGGACAAGTTTGGCGGCGTCCTCGGCTATCCCACCAGCTTCCTGATTTCCCGCGATGGCAAGGTCGTCACCAAATTCCAGGGCCTCAAGAGTAGCGACGAACTGCTCAAAGCCATCGAAGCGCAGCTCTGATCGAATCCACTATGCTTGCTGAACACGACTTCCAGAAAAAGGCCGACGCCCTCTTCGACGATTTGAAAAAGCGCCTGCTCAACCTCGGCGATGTGCACGATTTCGACGTGGAAGGCGAAAGCGGCAAGCTCGAGGTCATCTTTGAGGTGCCCGAACCCGCCAGATTCGTGATCTCGCCCAACTCACCCATTCGCGAAATCTGGGTTTCCGCTCTCTCCACCAGTTTCAAGCTTGCCTGGTCCGAAGCCCGCAGCGCCTTCATCCTCCAAAAAACAGGCGAAGATCTCTACGCCGTCATGAGCCGCGTGATCTCGCAACAACTCGGAACTCAGGTGACCGTGTGAAACATTTGCTAATTGTTCTCCTCGTTGCTCTTTTCCTCTTCCCGCTCGCGGCTCTTTCGCAGACGCCCTCGGCCAGGGATGTCGTCGCTCCCACGGCCTTCGCCTCCTACGAGCCTGTCGCACGTGGCATGGCTTTCCAGGTCGCCGTCGTGATGAAAATTCGCCCCGGCTTTCACGTCAACGCCCGCAAAGTCACCTTCGATTATCTGATTCCCACGGATCTGCGCGCGGATGTCCACGCCGGCTTCAAACTCGAAAACGTAATTTATCCCAAGGGAACCCTGCAGACCTTCACCTTCTCAAAAAATAAGCAATTGAATGTATACACGGACACGGTGATTCTGCGTTTGCCGCTCACCGTCTTGAAGGATGCGCCGCTCGGCCCTCAACACCTCGCCATGAAGCTTCGCTACCAGGCCTGCAGCACCGAAATCTGCCTCCCGCCGGTCACCAAGGACGTCGAACTTACCCTGAATGTCGTCGCCGACCGCTCTTCCGCAAAATCTTCGAATCCCGACCTCTTTCCACCCTCTCGCTGATTGCATCTCAGCCGCGTTTCCGAAAGAATGGAGAAGCCATGGCCCCCTTTCCTCGCGGTAAGCGCTTCTGGCTTTTTCTTGCGGCTATCGTTTCCACTCTGGTTGCCGCGTTCTTCCTCTTTGTCGCCACGCGCACGCGCAGCATCGAAGAACACCTCCGCGCCGTGATCGTGCAGGACCTTAGCCGCCGCTTCGATAGCCAGGTCGAACTCCGCACTCTGAGCCTTCGTTTCTGGCCGCGCCTCAGCGTCACCGGCGAAGGCCTCACGATCCACTTCCACAATCGGTTGGACGTGCCTCCCCTCATCTCCATCGAAAAATTTTCTTCTCGCCCCGGCTTTTTTGGACTTCTCCGTAAACCTCACCATGTCTCCGGGGTCGTCTTGGACAACATGGTCATCACCATCTCGCACCGCAAACCCGGCCAGCCCGAAGCCGCTCCTCTCCCTAAAACTCCGTCTGCCCCAGCGTCTCTGGTCTTTGATGGAGTACTCTGTAAAAATGCCGAACTGATCATCGTTCCGAGAAAAGAAGGCAAGGAACCTCTCGATTTCAAGATTCATGACTTGGACCTTCAGAAAGTCTCCCTCGATAAACCTTTCATCTTTCGAGGCAATCTCACCAACGCAAAACCCAAGGGCGAAATCGCCACCAGCGGCAGCTTCGGCCCCTGGGATATAGAAGAACCCGGCAACACCCCGGTCTCCGGCTCCTACACATTCACGGACGCAGATCTTGGCCCGCTTCCCGGCATCGCGGGCATTCTCTCTTCCACTGGAAAGTACCTGGGCCAGCTCGACAAGATTGAAGTCCAGGGTGAAACCGACACGCCGGCGTTCTCCATCGATCCTATAGGACGCGGCCTACCCTTGCGCACCACTTTTTCCGCCACCGTCGACGGCACCAATGGCGAAACCTATCTTCATCCTGTGCGCGCCGTTCTCGGCCAATCGCTGTTCATCGCCAATGGAAGTGTCCTTCAGACTCCCGAAAAGCATGGGCGCCTCATCACCCTGGATGTCTTCGCCCCGCAAGCTCGCTTGCAAGACGTCCTCGCCCTCGCCGTTAAATCACAAAAACCGCTCATGGTTGGCACCATCAAGTTGAAGACCAAGCTCGTCCTCCCACCCGGCAAAGAAAAAGCCCTCGACAAACTTCTCCTCGATGGCGATTTTGGCGTCGAGGATGCCCGCTTCACCGATCCGGAGATCCGTTCCCAGCTTGCTTCCCTCAGCCGTCACGGCCTCGGCGAACCCAACCAGGAAGACGCGGGCAGCGCTGCGACTGACCTGCAGGGCCACTACCACGTGGAAAATGGCGTCGCCACGTTCACTCATCTACAGTTTAGTGTGGAAGGAGCCACCGTCCTTCTGGACGGCTCCTACGATCTCAATGGCGGTCAACTGAACTTCCGCGGTCAGCTTCGTCTGAAGGCGGAACTCTCGCAAGTTGTAGGCGGGGTGAAATCGGTCTTCCTGAAGCCATTCGACGCGATTTTCAAAAAGCAGGGCGCCGGCGCTGTAATCCCCATCGCCATTACCGGAACGCGCGAAAACCCGGTCTTCAGCGTCTCCGTTTTTCACAAGACGATCAAAAAGCAGCCAGCGGAAAACTCGCCTGCAAACGAAAAAAAATAGCGCTTCGCAAGCGTGCGCGTCGCAGCGCGGCTACTTGGCGAACCCGCTCACCGCCGCGCGCAGCCTCCGCACCACCCGCTCTTGCCCCAGCACCACCATCGTGTCGAACAGCGGCGGCGCCACCGCTTGCCCCACGATCGCCACGCGCGTTGCATTGATCAGCAATCCCGCTTTCACCCCGGCCTCTTCCGCCACCTTCCGGGAAGCGTGATCGCAGGCGTCATGATTCCACTCCGTCAATCCCGCCAGCGCCTCCGCCAGTTTTGCCAGCAGGCTTGGCACTTTTTCGTCTTTCCAGAATTTCGCTTTCGCCGCCGGATCGATCGTGAACTCATCGCTGAAAAACGCGCGCGACCAACTGCCGAAATCCGGCAACAGCCGCACCCGCGGCCGCAGCAAATCCACCGTCCTCGAAAACCACTCGCGCCCCGCACCCTTCGCCCATTCTTCCTTCCACAGCCCATCTTGTTTCAACTGCTCCTCCACCTGCGGCAACAGGTCCTCAATCGGCAGCTTCTGCAGATATTGCGTGTTGAACCATTCCAGCTTCGCCCGGTCAAATACACCGTTCGTCCGGCTTACCCCTTCCAGCGAAAACTTCTCCACCAACTCCTTCGTCCTGAAAAACTCCTCATCCCCGCCCGCCGACCAGCCCAACAGCGCCAGGAAATTGCGGAACGCTTCCGGCAAAAACCCTTCCCGCCGGTACATGTTCACGTCCGTCGCCCCGTGCCTCTTCGAGAGCCGCGACTTGTCCGGCCCCAAAATCAGCGGCACGTGCGCAAACACTGGCGGCTCCGCTCCCAGCGCGCGGTACAGCAACACCTGTTTGGGCGTGTTGGAAATGTGGTCCGCGCCGCGAATCACATGCGTGATCCGCATGTCAATATCGTCCGCCACCACGCTCATCTGGTACATCGCCTGCCCGAACTCTTCTCCCTCTTTCCCTGAGCGCAGCAGCACAAAATCCTCGATTTCGTCGTTGGAGAATTCCCGCTCGCCGAACACCGCGTCGTAAAACCTCGTCGTTCCCCCTGTCGGCACCTTGAAGCGCAGCGCCGGCTTCGTCTCCGGCGACGACGGCTTCCCGTCCCGGCACGTGCATCGCACCACCCTCCGCACTTTCGCGCCTTCCGCTCCTTCTTCCGCGTGGTCCCCGCCCACATATTTTTCCGGCGGGCAATAGCACCGGAACGCGCTCCCATTCGCCAGGCATTTCTTGGCCGCCTCGCGGTACAACTCCGTCCGCTGCGACTGGTAGTACGGCCCTTCGTCCCAATTCACGCCCAGCCACTTCAGCCCCTCGATAATTCCCGTCAACAACTCCGGCTTGTTGCGCTCCGCGTCCGTATCTTCAATCCGCAGGATCATGGTGCCGCGTTCTTTGCGCGCAAACAGCCAGTTAAACAGCGCCGTGCGCGCTCCGCCCACGTGCAAATACCCCGTCGGCGAAGGCGCAAACCGCACCCGCACGCTTCCCTTTTGTGTTGCGCTCGCGTCTGTCATGGTAAGTCTCGTCTCGCTCTCATCGTGCAAGAACTCAGTGTAACGGACCCTCCCCGATGGCGTCCAACATCCGCGGAGTTTGCTCTTGACCTAAACTGGTCGCTCCGGTGTCTAATTCCATATGCCCCACCGTCTCATTCGTTTTCGCGTGGTCCTCCCCGTTGTCTTCGGTTTTCTGGCCGCCATGCTGATGCTCTGGGATTACGAAAACAATCGAATGATTGCGTTGATGGGAATGGGCTGGGATATGGGGCCACCATTCTGGCCCTATCAGGCCGTCTATCTGTTTTTGTATTCTGTCAATGCCCCGGCATTTGTTCTTTCAATGCCAATCCTGAAGCTGCTCAACCTTCAGTCCCTTTCTCTGCAATATGCCATCTGGTTTCCGGCGATCGTGGGTTGGTGGTGGTGGATTGGTTCTCGAATCGATTTGGGCATTATTAGCCACCGTCACTACCGATACGCCAAACTATTGGGAAGTGTTCTTGCTGCCGCGAGCCTTGGATTCATTGGTATCGCCGTTCGCGTCATCGTTGGTGAGATTCGTTGGTGGATGCAATATGCGCATGACTATTCGCCATATCGTGCATCCACGCTTCTCACAACCATCGGCCCTGCCATGTGGTGCCTGCTCCTTGCTGGTGGATGTGCGGTAGCGGCAATACGCCTGTGGCAGGAAGGAGGCGCGCAGGCCGAAAAAAGCCATCGCAGATATCGACCACTTCTGATTGGGGTGTCTCTTGTTGCGCTCTACGTCTTTGCAATACATCGCTGGGACAAAGCACTGAATCCACCTCTAGATTACAGCGAGTGCACCGTTGATCTACTTCACGGACTTGGTTGCGTCCACGGGACAGTCGTCGATGAGAGCGGCAAGCCGATAAGCCACATCGAGGTGGATCTCATTCCAATCGCCAAGACTGGCACGGCACGTTTTTATGGCATTCGCAGTGAACGTACGGATGAGCAAGGAAGATACAACCTGAATGGAGTGGAAGCTGCTGAATATTTCCTGGCAGTCAATGCCTTTAGCGCCTTTGGAGCACCTACTGCGGAGTTGCCGTTCGCCACCGTATACTATCCAGCAGCAGAGAATGAATCTGGAGCAGCCCCCCTAAGGGTCGCCCGGTCAACCCCACTACACCTTCCCCCGCTTCGGCTGCGCAGACTTGAGTTGGCAACCATCAAAATAAACGTCAAATGGTCCGATGGCACGAGGCCCAGACGAAGCGATATCTTCTTTCAAAATGTCCTCTATGAGCGTGCTGTAGGAACTCTGCCGCAAATCGACAATGGCGTAGGCGAGTTCACGCTGCCGAAGGGCTTTGAATACGATGCCTCTTCCTCAGTCGACTGCCACAAGGGCAATGTTCACGAATCGCGCGAATCCCTGCCCTATCAACGAATCAAAGTCGCCGACGGTTCCACACCGGCAGAAATGACTTTTGTCATTCAGGGGCCACCCTGTGTGCTTTGGGATCCCGATTGAGCTTCGGGTCCGCCGTGGCGAATCTAGGTTCCGCAAGGCTTTCTATTTCACGGACTGGCTTGTAGTCAAATCACTCACCCTCCGTGCCCCACCCCCTACTACCTCTTTCGCCACCAGTACCCCCGTACTCTCCCTGCTCCTTTTCCCTCTGCCTCATAATCGCAAGTGATTCGTTTTGTGTGTGGTTGGGCTCCTTGGTGACGGCCAGCAGGGGTGTTATCTCGGGAAGTAGTGCGTTCCTGGTGTCTCCCGGTGCACTCCGCTGATTCTTTGCTGAGTCCATTCGCTTTTTTCGCCCTCACACAACAGGTGGCGCCTTTGGGCTCGTCGATGGTTCAAAGCATCATTGCGCTCAGTTTCCTCATAGGAACTCTCCTCGTCGGAGTGTTCTTCGCCTACGTCTACTCCCTCAAGCGCCAGCCCTATCTTCTCTATTGGACCGCTGCCTGGGTCTTCTACGGCCTGCACTATCTCTGCCCGGGTCTCTCGCCCTGGATCGGTGAAAATCCGCTGCTGGCCTCCCTCAATCACGCCCTCTTCGGATTTGCAGGCATCTGCTTCTTCCTCGGCACGCAACTCTATACTCGCAAGAAGCTCTGGGTTGTTCCCGCCATCGTCGCCGCCGTGATCCTCGCGGTCTGGTCCGCCGCCAACGCGCTGCAACTCCTGCCCTTTTCTTCCTACGTGCCCTCCTCTCTCATCTACGTTTACGTCGGCTTCCTCTTCTGGCGCGAAAGCCAGAATCACGAAACTCTCGCCGATCGACTCCTCAGTGTTTCCTTCGCCGCCTGGGGCCTCGTCTTTCTTGCCTTCCACGTCCTGCACTTCGCTCCCGAAGTGGTCGGCCAGACGGCCCGTCCCATTTCCGCGGTTCCTATCGCCTTTGTTTCCATGCTCCTGATCATGTCCGTCTACGAGGAAGAGAAACGCCGCGTCGAGCGCAACATGCTCGCTCTCTCCAACCTCAATCTCGCCACCTCCAGCTTCGTCGGCGGCGAAATTCAGCGCATGCTCGCTCAGGCCCTCGACCGCGTTCTCGGCGTTGTTCGCCTTCCCGCGGGTGCGCTTTTCCTTCATCACGGCGACCCCACCGGGCCTACCTCTGTCGTCTCTGCCGGCATTCCCGATGAGTTCTGCCGCGTCGCTCAGGAGCAGGGCCTCGACGATTATCTTGTCGGCCTCGTCTCCCGCCTCGGAGGCCTGCTCGGTTTCCGCGATCTCCGCGACGACAATCTCACCGCCCTCGAAAAAGACGAGCCCATTCGCCGTTTCCGTCAACTCGCTCTCAAACATGGCTTGCGCTGCATCGTGGTCATCAGCCTGCAAGCCAAGGAACAAGCCTTCGGCCTCCTCCTCCTCGGCACCCCGGACAATCGTCGCTTTACCCCTGCCGAATTGCGCTTACTCCTCGCCCTCGGCCACCAGATCGGCATGGCCGTCGAAAACAGTTATCTCATCCAGCAAACTTCCCGCCGCTCCGAGGAACTCCACGTTCTCAATGAAATCGGCCGCGCCCTCAGTTCCACTCTCAATCAGGAAGATCTTCTCCGCAAAATCTGGGAAGAGCTGCGCCGCCTCTTCGATGTGGAGAATCTCTATCTCGCAACCCCGGATGCCCTGCGCGATGCTATCCAGTTTGAGCTGGAAATGATTGATGGCGTGCGCATGCCGAAACGCTCGCGCCCTGCCGGCAATCACCTTACCGAGTACATCCTGCGCACCCGCCAGCCCGTTCTCATTCGCGAAAACTATCTCACCGAAGTCCGCAAACTCGGCGTCGATGCCCTGCGCACCGCGGGCTCGTTCTGCGGAGTTCCGCTGGTCGCCTATGATCACGCCATTGGCGCGCTGTGCATCTTCTCCGATCAGGATCGCGCCTTCGACGAAGGCCACCTTGAGCTTCTTCGCGTGCTCGCCAGCGAAGCCAGCATCGCCATTGAAAACGCCCGCCTCTTCCAGGAAGAGCGCACCAAGGCGCGCCATCTTAATCTCTTGAATCTCATCTCCCGCGACGCCATCGCCACGCTCAATCCCGATGAAGTGCTGGCCAAGATCGCCGAGCAGCTCGAAAACGGCCTCACCTACGACCATATCGGTATCGCGATTCTCGACTACACCACGCGCGAGCTCCACATCCAGGCCGAGGGCGGCAAGCGCCGTGGCGCCGCGGGACTTCGCCTTCCCCTCGACACCGGCCTCATCGGTCAGGTCGCGCGCACCGGCAAGACCGCCGCGTTCCGTTCCCTCCCCAGTTCGCAGAATGGGCCCAAGCCCGTCCTCGCCGATTCCCTTACCGCCATGGCCCTGCCGATCTTTTACGCCGATTACCTGCACGGCGTCCTTTACGTCGAAACCCGTGAACGCATCGAATTCTCCGAAGAGGAATCCCTCCTCCTCAGCACCCTCGCCGACTTGATCTCCGGCGCGCTGCACAACGCCCTTACCTTCCAGAAAGCCCAGGAGCAGGCCATCACCGACGGCCTCACCGGCGTCAAAACCCACCGCTTCTTTATGGAAGCTCTCTCTTCCGAATGGAAGCGCTCCTCCCGTGCCGGGCGTTCCTTCGCTCTTGTCCTCATGGACTTGGACCGCTTTAAATTCGTCAACGATTTCTACGGCCACCTCGAAGGCGACTTGGTTCTCCAGCGCGTCGGGCAAATCCTCGAAGGCAACTGCCGCCGCTCGGATGTCGTGGCCCGTTACGGCGGCGACGAATTCGTCATCCTCATGCCGGAAACCTCCATGGAGCAGGCCCGCCAGTTGGCCTCCAAGCTGCGCGGCTGGGTTTCCGCCGATCCACTTCTCCGCGAGAAGAACATTACCGCCAGCTTCGGTATCGCCTGCTACCCCCTCCACGGCTCCACGCCGCAGGAACTTATCCAGGTCGCCGACGCTTCCATGTATCTCTCCAAGCATCAGGGCGGCAACACCGTCTCCACCGCCGACCACATCGACCCCAAGGACGCCCGGCGCTGGAAGCGCGACGTCCTGGAAGCCTATCTCGGGGTCACCCTCAAGCGTCTCTTCGCCACCGGCCCCGAATCCTTCAACGAAATTCACCAGCGCCTCTGCCAGTTCACGGAGTCTCTCCCCGCTTCCGAAGCCTCGCCCCTTTCCACCGCGGACGGCCCCGCCTCTCTTCCCCAATCTATTCTCGACACCGTCACTTCCCTCGCCTACGCCATCGACGCCAAGGATCAGTACACCCAGGGCCACTCCCAAAAGGTTTCCGCCTATTCTGCCTTGCTCGCCGAATCTCTCAGCTTGTCCGAAGCCGAAGTCGAGGAGATTCGCCTGGCCGCCGTCCTCCACGATGTCGGTAAAGTCGGCATCCCCGAACACATCCTCAACAAGAACGGCCCGCTCAATCCCGAGGAATGGGACACCATGAAGACCCACGTAACCTTCGCCGCAAGACTCCTCGAGCCTCTCCCGCAACTCGCGCGCATCCGCCTTATGGTCCTGCACCACCACGAATTCTTCGATGGTTCCGGCTATCCCAACGCCCTCTCCGGTGAAGACATCCCCATCGGCGCGCGCATCATCACCATCGCCGACTCCTACGACACCATCACCAGCGATCGCAGCTACAAAAAAGGCCGTACCGCCGAGGAAGCTCTCGCCGAACTCGAACGTTGCGCCGGCACGCAATTCGATCCGCGCCTCATCGAAGCCTTTGTCCGCGCCATGCGCCTTCTCCCCAACCCCATCATCGAAGCCGCCTCCCTCCTGTCCCGCAATCTCTAGTCCGCTTCCTCGTCGCTTCCGAAAAAATCTCTTTTCATAGGAGGCCGGGGCTTCAGTGTCTGTGTGACGACTCAATTTTTTGCATGCTCCGACCAAAATATATTGTGAATCGCGAAGCGACTTCACACAGTTTATTGCCACGAAAGCTAGTTCTCATGGACACTCTAGTGTTATGTTACATAAATAAGTGACACATGAGCTTTGGTATGGTACAAGGGCTCATGTTCACTGCGAAAGAGCCGTTTCGATTGCTTCCAGAGGAGCAGACCCACCTGGAGCAACTGCTTCGATGCACGCGGGTTTCGGCGGGACTGGCCCGTCGCGCTCGGACGATGTTGCTGTTGGCCGA
>Ga0208189_1000002_pt1 | contig 187211 bp, 184 predicted proteins | sample June2015DPH_10_5_FD_184702 | JGI IMG/M metagenome (GOLD analysis project Ga0208189, IMG submission 184702) | Peatland microbial communities from SPRUCE experiment site at the Marcell Experimental Forest, Minnesota, USA - June2015DPH_10_40... | ecosystem: Environmental > Terrestrial > Soil >... | reverse complement strand
GGACTTGAGCCACCAAATCATGAACTACATCCGACTCTACAATCGAACCGCCCAGCCCTTTCGCTGGACGTATTCCAACCCGAAGAAACACATCCGTGTGTCACCTTCTTCGGTAACGCGACACTAGCGTTTCCAACAAACTGTAATTCATCTCCGCGCTCGCCGCCCCGCACCCTTTCCGATCTCGCCATTCTGTCATCCCGCTTGCCCCCTCGCCCTGAGCCTCGAAGGGAACCTCGATGGGACCGGAGCCTCACGCTTCCCGCGATCTCCCCCAAAATTGCCATTCCGCCGGCCGTGAGGGGAGCCGAAGGGATCGAAGTGCCGCGCTTTGTGCGACCCCCCTAAATTGTCATCCCGCCGGCCCTCCGAAGGAGGGACCGAAGTGCCGCGCACGCTGCGCCCCCCCCCCTAAATTGTCATCCCGACCGGAGCGGCCCGATGTTTTCTTCCGCGCCGCCTTTTGGCGCGTCGGGCCGCGCAGTGGAGAGATCCCGGCGCCACTTCCATCTACTAGTGCCGTTCCAACTATTTGGGCCAAATGACGGTCCGAGCATCTGACGCGAACATGGAGAGAGTATTCTCGAAGGAATTTGCTGGAACAAGTTGGAACGGCACTAATCGTCACTGAGACCACTCCGCTCCTTTACCCCACACCCTGCTCATGCTATTTTCAGTACAGTTCTCCCGGAGTGGCGGAACTGGCAGACGCAGCAGACTCAAAATCTGCCGGGGATCACTCCCCGTGTGGGTTCGACTCCCTCCTCCGGGACCAACCTCTCCCTCATTTCATTCGGACGCCTGAATGACGAGATCGGCATATCTCGGCCGAGCATCCACTGGTGGAAAGCCTGGGCCCCCAGAAACGCAGATATGCCGACACACGGTCTACGGAGAAGGGACGTCGAAACGTCCTGGCGCTCAAACGGACTATTTTTTCTTGGACAGCAGTCTGTCTATGACGGAGGCAAGTTGTTCGGCGAGCCGGCCAGTTTTGGCGACCACCTGCAACTGCGCGTAGACATCCTCGGCGTCACCCTGTTTGCGCGCTCCCACCGCGCAAACAACTACAGTGGGAGGGTCTGGGTAGATTCTGTAAATCACGCGATGATTTGCAAACTCATGCTTCCAGTAGCCTGCGAGCGGTCCGCGGAGGGGTAATCCATATCCTTCGGGGTTTGCAGCAAGTTTCTTCTCCAAAACTTTTCGGAGCAGCTTTTTTACACTTCCGTCGAGCCCCTTGATTTCCTTACCAGCGTCAACTGTGTACCTAAGATCAAACGAAGCCGCCGCGTGAGGCTGATTGCCCCGGGCACCGGGTGGAACGGGTGGAGGCTTTTTTTGCTCTTTGCTCATTTGCCGAACACGTCAGCGGTGGTGAGCAAACGACGGGTAGCAAAGTCTCTATCGATGGTTTTGGAGAGGCGCATAAGCCGATTCGTGAGGTCACGATCGAAAAGAATCTCCAGAGTTGCGAGGATCGATTCCCGTTCCTCTAGGAGGTTGTCCAAGAAGTCCTTGTCAACGAGATATTTGGCAGCTTGACGCCGATTCTCGATCAGGACAACGCGGTTATCCTTGGCGGCCTTAAGGTAGTCTTTCAAACTGTCCCGCAGATCGGAAGCGCTTACCCTTTTGACGTTCACACTTGCAGTAGCCATGTTCCTTGCCTCGTTCCCGTCGTACGATTCGTTGTATCAAGTGTACAGTTAAACTGCTAGGCTGTCAAATGTGGCAGCCGTTATTGTTTGGCCGCGATCCCTGGATGCGCGCTTTTCACCGGTGCATGGCCTCCGAGTCTCAGTCGCAAGCCCCGCTTTCCGGGACCATCCTTTCTCCGCGCGCAACCTGGTACTTCCCTCCTCTTGACGCGCGCATCCCCGCAGCACATAAATGAATACCCCTGACGGAGCTTATGTCTTCTCTTTCTTCCAATCTTGCTCCGATGAGCAATCGCCGCCGCAGCCAGCGCGTCCTCCTGCGCATTCCCATCCAGGTGATTGGCCGCGATCCGGACAAGAAGCCCGTTTCCGAATTGACGCACACGGCGGTTGTGAACGCGCACGGGGCCTTGATCTACCTGTCTCTGAAAGTGACCGTCGGGCAGGCCATCATCCTGAAGAACCCGGAGACCAACGAAGAGCAGCTTTGCCGCATCGCTCGTGCGGATCCCGCGCCAGATGGAAGAATTGAGGTGGGCATCGAATTCGTCAAGCCTGCGCCGAATTTCTGGCGCGTGGCCTTCCCGCCATCGGATTGGGAGCCGCACTCCCCCGAAATCACCGCCGACACCTTCTAGCGGGCCGCCTTTCCTCGCGCGTTTTTTCCTTGCTTCCGCGCATCTTCAGAATTCTATGGAACTCTTTATTGAATCGGTTTAATATCGGGTCCGGCAGTTTCTTCGAGGTGTGCACATGGCTTCTTTTCGCGGCTTGATCTCCCGTACTCTTGCGGCATTTGTTCTGTTGTCATTGCTTGCGTTTTGCCCTGCTGCTCTTTCCGCCAAGGAGAGTTCATCCGATTTCCCGAAACTCGATCTCCAGGGCAGTTGGCAAATGCAGTCGTCCTGCGTGGACCATTCCTCCGGTGAGGCGATTTCCACTCCCGGATTCGCGGCTAAGGGTTGGCACTCCGCCGAGATACCCGGCACGGTTGTCGGCGCACTGGTGACAGACAAAACACTGCCCGATCCAAATTACGCGATGAACCTGAAATCGTTTCCCGGCGTCGTGCTGGACGGCGAAGAACCGTTTTCCAATCGCGACATGCCCGCGGACAGCCCGTTCCGTTGCTCGCACTGGTTCCGGATGGAGTTCGCCACGCCGCGCGAGTACATCAACAAACAGGCGTGGCTTCATTTCCTCGGCATCAACTACCGCGCCAATATCTGGGTGAATGGTCAGAAGATCGCCGACCGCGCCGATGTGGCCGGGGCGTACCGCGCCTACGAATACAACATCAAGAGTCTGCTGCGCGCCAGGGAGAACGCCGTGGCCGTGGAAGTCTTTGCCCCGGGGAAAGACGATCTCGGCCTCACCTGGGTGGATTGGAATCCCACGCCTCCCGATAAAGACATGGGCATCTGGCGAGAGGTGTATCTGACAGGCAGCGGGAATATTTCTTTGCGGCATCCGTTCGTTCAGTCCAAGCTTGCTCCGGACTACAAAACCGCCGCGCTGACGCTGAGCGCCGAAGTGCGCAACTCTACCGATCATCCCGTGACCGCGGTCGTGCACGCAGAAGTGGCGGGAGAAAAACTACAGCAATCCGTGGAATTGGCGGCCAACGAAACGAAGATCGTGCGTTTCTCGCCCGACCCGTTTGCCCAGCTCAAGCTGGCCCACCCGCGCCTCTGGTGGCCCTACCAGATGGGCGAGCCGTATCTCTACACGGCGAAATTCCGCGTGGAAACCGGCAAGGAGATTTCGGATAGCGCCAGCCTCGATTTTGGAATCCGCGAAGTCACTTCGGAGCTTACCGACCTGGGCCACCGCTTGTTCAAAGTAAACGGCAAGCGCGTGCTGATCCGCGGCGCGGCGTGGGCGCCCGACATGGTTCTCCGCTGGTCGCCCAAGAAAGTGGATGCCGACCTCGCGTACACCAGGCACATGGGGCTGAACGCCATCCGCCTGGAAGGGAAGATTGACCGCAAGGAATTTTTTGACAAGGCGGATCGCCTGGGCATTCTGGTCATGCCTGGCTGGATCTGCTGCGATACCTGGGAGCACTGGGACACGTGGACGCCCGAAACCAGGAAAATCGCCGCCGCGTCGCTCGTCGATCAGATCAAAAGCCTGCGCACGCACCCAAGCGTTTTCGTTTGGCTCTACGGCAGCGACAATCCGCCGCCGCCGGAAATCGAAAACATGTACCTCGGCATCCTCAAGGAACTCGAGTGGCCCAATCCCTCGGTCTCCTCGGCCTCCGGAACCCCGACCTCAGTCACCGGAGAATCCGGCGTCAAGATGACCGGGCCATACGAGTACGAACCGCCGATGTACTGGCTGGTGGATAAGGAAGCTGGTGGCGCGTACGGCTACAACACGGAAACAAGCCCCGGCCCCGCGATTCCTACCAAGGAGAGCCTGGCGAAATTCATCCCCAAGGATCACCTGTGGCCCATCGACGAGTATTGGAATTTCCACGCGGGCCGCGAACGCTTTGAGACCGTAAATGTTTTCACCGAGGCTCTCAACAAGCGCTACGGTACAGCCACTTCGCTGGACGATTACGAGCGCAAGGCCCAGGCGCAGGCCTACGACAATGAGCGCTCCATGTTTGAAGCCTATGGCCGTAACAAATACGTCTCCACCGGCGTGATTCAGTGGATGCTCAACAATGCCTGGCCTTCGCTGATCTGGCACCTCTACGACTACTATCTCGTGCCCGGCGGCGGTTTTTTCGGCACCAAGAAGGCGCTGGAAATTGTGCACCTACAGTACAGCTACGACGATCATTCGGTGGCGGTCGTGAACGGCACATATGAAGCGCTGAAGGGGCTGAAGGTTACCGCGAAGCTCTACAACATTGACGCGAAGGAAGTGGCGGCGAAGGACGCCACGCTGGATGTGCCCGCCGATGCAAGCGTCAAGGCATTGGACCTGCCGAAGCCGGAAGCCCTCTCGACAACTTATTTTCTGAAGCTGCAGTTGCACGATGCCGCCGGAAAATTGCTCAGCGACAATTTCTACTGGCTTTCCACCAAGCCGGACACCATGGATTGGGCTGCGCGCAATGACACGGCCTACACGCCGCAAAAGGATTTCGGCGATCTGACGGGGCTCAACGCGCTGCCGCAGGTCAAGCTCGAAATCAAAGCCGATCACCGCAGCGATGCGGGGAAGGGAACAGTCCGCTTGAAGGTGAAAAATCCAAGTGCAAGCGTGGCGTTTCAAGTGCACGCCCGGCTGACCAAGGGCAAGGACGGCGATGATCTTGTGCCGGTGTTCTGGGACGACAATTATTTCTCGCTGCTGCCCGGCGAGGAAAAGAGTGTCAGCGCGACGTTTGACGCGAGCGACCTCAACGGGAAAGATCCTGCTCTGGAAGTTGAGGGCTACAACGTGGCTCCGGAGACGGTGAAAATCTCGCATTAGGCTGCTGCGCGGTCCGCTGCCTGGAGTAATCGCCGCGCCCTGGAGCGGAATTGTCCGTGCGCGCGCGGCCCGCGGCATCGCAAGAACTGCTGTGTTTTGTGAAATATAGCGGCGCTTTTGCCGGGCGGGCTACCCTTACGAAACCCGCCCTGCGCTTTTCCCCCTTGCCACCCCTGCTGTTAGTGACTAAGATACTGGTGCGATTGGGGGAAACCGTGCCAAAAGAGAAACCACAAGTCAATATTGGTCAAGTGATAAAGACCTACCGGAGCCAGCGGGGATTGTCGCAGGGCGACATTGAGCGGCGGACCGGCTTGCTGCGCTGCTATCTCTCCCGCGTGGAGAACGGCCACACCGTGCCTTCGCTGGAGACCCTGGCGAAGATCGCCGAAGCCATGGAGATTTCGCTGGCCGACTTTTTCCCCGGCACGGAAACGCCGCGCGATAAAGAAACTCAGAAGATGCTGGGCGAACTTTCGCAGGACGAAATCCGGTTCCTGGCGGAGATCAAGAAATACAGCACCACGCTTTCCGAGGGTGACAAACGCCTGGTGCTGGCCATGATCCGCAAGATGGCCATGCTCGTGCCGGCGCAGGCGGGGCAGCAGGCGAGGAGGCCGGTGCTGCGCAGGCCTACGCTGTAAGCGATTGCCACCCCAGCAGGCTGCCGAAAAATCCTTGCAAATGTCATTCCCAAACCCGTTCGCTTTTTGAACGGCGAGAGGAATCTGTTTTTTCTTAGAGTTCTGGGAAAAGCAGATCGCTCACTCCGGTTGATTTCATAACGGTGTCGGCTCCTTGGACCTGGGTAGACTTGGGCGTATCGAGCGACCAAGGTTCGGGAGGAAGGAGCCGAACATGAGGATCATTATATAGGTTGCGATTTTCATCCGGGCTATCAGCAGATTGACATGATGGATAGGGAGACGAAGGAGTTGGTGGAGAAGACGCTCCGCCACGAGAACCGGGAAGAGGTGCGGGCGTTTTACGCGGTGTTGCCGAAGCCGGTGCGGATGCGCACGCAGGTGAAGAACCAGTTGCAGGCGCTGGCGTTCGTGCTGACGCTGGGGCCGGCGAGCCGGTTTGCGCGCGGGAAACAGGTGGCCCGTTATTTCGGACTGATTCCCAGCGAGGCGTCCAGTGGCGGACGGCAGCGGCTGGGGCACATCAGCAAGCAAGGGAGTGCGTTCCTGCGCTGGGTGTTGGTGGAAGCGGCGCAGCGTGCGGTGCGGTATGAGCCGGAACTGCGGCGCGCGTATCAACGGCTGGCGCATCGGAAAGGCCGCGCGTTGGCGAAAGTGGCCATGGCGCGGAAGTTGGCGGTGCGGTTGTACTGGATGCTGCGCGGGGAAATGGATTATGCGCAGCTCATCCAGGGTTCGTGTGCAGGAGAGCCGTGGTCATCCCGTGGCCGCAGTTAGGGCCGTCCGTTTGAGTGGGCCTCCTGCCTCCCCAAAGAGTGGGGGAGTTTGAAGAAGTAATCAGGGTCGCGGAAGTGATCGAATAGATGGCGGGTGGAACCAAAAGCGTTCCACTATAGACGGAATGACGGTAAACGCCTTGCCGAGAAGGGGTCGAGCGTGCTCGACCCTTACAGGGATCGCCCCCAAAACGAACCCAAGAGCACAAGCCCTTCGCGGCTCAGGGTAAACAGGAGTGACTGTGCCACAGGTATGCAGAGAAGAGGAACCACAGAGCACAGTCAGGAGTGAGTGTGGCTGGGGCGCGGCGGGTGGAGGAAGTAGGGTTTGTTGGCGGGGCGTGCAGCCGTAAAAGCGGCGGCGAGCCGCCGCACTCCAAAGGAGTGGCATGTAGGCAACAGGGGGCGGTGACTAGGCTTCCAACTAGGCGGCTGCGCGAGGCTGGGGCATGGCAAATGGCAATTGGCCCAAGGCGGATGTGCATGCTATAAAGGAGAGGCAGCACGAAATGCTGAAACCTGACGAAAATCAGACCCCTGCGCCCACGGGTGAGCACGCCTCAGCCCCCAGTTCTTCCTTGTCCCCGGCCGATCCTTCCGCGAATCCTCCCGCAGCCACGCCTGAGCCTGCGCATCACGCGTTGCGGCACGAAATCCGCGTGTGGACCCGCGATTTGCTCATCGCCATCGGACTGGCGCTGGTCATCATCGTCTTCCTATACCAGCCGGTGAAGGTGGAAGGCACGAGCATGGCGCCGCTGCTCTCCGACCAGGAGCGCATCTTCATCAACAAATTTGTTTACCGGTTTGCGCCCATCGAGCGCGGGGACGTGGTAGTGTTCTGGTACCCGCTGGACCGCTCGAAGTCCTTTATCAAGCGCGTGCTGGCGCTGCCGGGAGAGACGATCGAAATTCGCCGCGGCGCGGTTTACGTGAACGGGCAGATGGTCCCCGAGCCCTATGTGCCGCCGCAGTACGCTGATGTCACCGATTTCGGACCTGTTCGCGTGCCCCAGGGCAGCTATTTCGTGATGGGGGACCACCGCATCAGCTCGAACGATTCGCGGGTGTTCGGGGCGGTCGCCAGCCAGTACATTTACGGCCGCGCCGTATTTGCCTACTGGCCCGTGGAACATTTCGGTTCGTTGTCGACGACTGAGGCGAACGACAAATGAAGTTCGACGGAGGGGACACTGACGACGGAAGTAGTGCATCGACCCGCAATCCTCGCGCTCGAAGACGGGCGCGTCTTTAACGGCCGCGCTGCCGGCGCCATCACGCGCCGGGGCGGGGAAGTCGTTTTCAATACGAGTCTCACCGGTTACCAGGAAGTTTTCACCGATCCCAGCTATGCAGGGCAGATCGTTTGCTTGACGTATCCGCACATTGGCAACGTGGGCGCCAATCTGGATGACGAGGAATCCTCGCGGCCGTACATCGAGTCGCTGATTGTGCGGGAATTTTCGCAGATATCGTCGAACTGGCGCTCGGGGGAAACGGCGCAGTTGTACTTGAACCGGCACAAAATTCCGGTGATTTGGGATATTGATACGCGCGCGCTGGTGCGGCACATCCGCAAGGTCGGCGCACTTCGTGGCTTCGTGGCCACCGATGGCACGGCTGCCGACCAATTGATCCATGAAGCCAAGCAGCTTCCGTTGATGGCCGGGCAGGAGCTTGCGGGCCGCGTGAGCTGCGAGAAAGGCTACGACTGGCAGCAGGGCTCGATTGAACTGGCCACTTCGCCGTGGGCGGAGCAGATGGGCGAATCGGGAGCGAGTCCCGATGGCCACCGGTTGCGCGTGGTGGCTTACGATTACGGCATCAAGCAGAACATTCTGCGGCTGCTGGTGGATCATCACTGTGAGGTCAGCGTCGTGCCCGCGAGCACTTCCGCGGAGGACGTGCTGGCGATGCGGCCAGACGGCGTGTTTCTGTCAAACGGACCGGGCGATCCCGAACCCGTCACCTACGCCATCGAAAACATCCGCAGGCTGGCGGGCCGCGTGCCGATTTTCGGGATTTGCCTGGGACACCAGTTGTGCGGGCTGGCGCTGGGCGGGAAGACGTTCAAGCTGAAATTCGGGCACCATGGCTCGAACCATCCGGTGAAGAATCTGTTGACGAGCCAGGTGGAGATTACCGCGCAGAATCACGGATTTTGTGTAGCTCCGGAATCGCTGCCGTCCAGCGAGGTGGAGATCACCCACGTCAACCTGAACGACGGCACCAATGAGGGCATGAGGAGCAAGACGCTGCCGCTCTTCAGCGTGCAGTATCACCCGGAGGCTTCGCCGGGGCCGCACGACTCGCATTATCTATTCACGCAGTTCACGGATTTGATGAAGGAATTTGCGCATCCGGGGAGTTCGCGGGGATGAAGGTGTAGGGCATGGGAGTATGGTCATTGCGCGGTGGGGTTACCGGAAGAGCACGTCAGGGCACGGCTTCAGCCGTGCCGACGAGCGACCGCTGGAGGAGTGGCTTTAGCCGCTGAGGGAATGTCCACACCAAAGCGACATGAGAGCATGCCGGGCACGTACTTCGTGACTTCGCGTACCTGGGAGAGCCGCGCTCTCTTCATTCACGCAGAATCCTGCCGGATCTTCGTCGAATCACTCCTGCACTATCGCCAGCAGGGAGCATATTTGTTGCACGCTTTTGTGTTGATGCCCGATCATTTTCACCTGTTAATTACGCCCGCAACTAACAAGACGATCGAGCGCGCCATCCAGTATGTGAAGGGTGGATCTGCTCGAAGACTAAGTCTTGAGAGGAACATGCATTTTCCCGTTTGGCAACGAGGTTTCAGCGATCACCGAGTGAGAGATGGCGCCGATTATGAGAACCATGTGCACTATATCGGGGAGAATCCAGTGCGCAAAAAATTGGTTGAAACGGCGAAAGAGTACCTTTGGTCGTCTGCGTCCGGAAGTTGTGCCTTGGATGGACCACCTCAGGGGCTGAAGCCCCAGGAGAGAGGGGAACAGGCAATCGTGCGGCACGGCTGAAGCCGTGCCGTGACGAAATTTTGTGCCTGGCGAAATTTCATGAGCTGACGACACTTCATGCCAAAACGTAATGACATCAAGAAGATACTGATCATCGGCTCCGGGCCGATCGTGATTGGGCAGGCTTGTGAGTTCGACTACTCCGGGGCGCAGGCGTGCAAGGCGCTGCGGGCCGAGGGCTACGAAATCGTGCTGGTGAACTCCAATCCCGCCACGATCATGACCGACCCGGAACTGGCGCACCGCACGTACATCGAGCCGCTGACGAAGGAATATCTCGAGGAAATCCTGATCAAGGAAAGGCCCGACGCGCTTTTGCCGACCGTTGGCGGCCAGACGGCGCTAAATCTTGCGGTCGAGCTGGCCGAAAGCGGCATCCTCGAAAAATACAAAGTGGAAATGATCGGGGCGTCGCTGCGGGCCATCAAGGTTGCCGAAGACCGCCTGTGGTTCAAGGATGCCTGCCGCAAGATTGGGCTGGAGGTGCCCGCTTCGGCGCTGGTCAATAACGCGCAAGATGCGCTGCGGCTCTGCGATCAATTGGGATTTCCGCTGGTGATCCGGCCATCGTTCACGCTTGGGGGTACCGGCGGGTCGATCGCCTACAACAAGGAAGAGTTTGCCGAAGCCATCGCGCACGCGCTGGACGTGAGCCCGGTGCACGAAGCGCTGGTGGAAGAATCGGTGCTGGGCTGGAAAGAGTATGAACTGGAAGTGATGCGCGACTTCCGCGACAACTTCGTGGTGATCTGCTCGATCGAGAACTTCGATCCCATGGGCGTGCACACCGGCGATTCGATTACGGTGGCGCCTGCCCAGACGCTCACCGATAAGGAATACCAGCGCATGCGGGATGCCGCGGCGGCGATTATCCGCGAAGTGGGCGTGGAAACCGGCGGGTCCAACGTGCAGTTTGCGGTGAACCCGGAAAACGGGCGCATGGTGGTGATCGAGATGAATCCGCGGGTTTCCCGCAGCTCCGCGCTGGCCAGCAAAGCGACCGGTTTCCCGATCGCGAAAATTGCCGCGCGCCTGGCGGTGGGGATGTCGCTGGACGAAATTCCCAATGACATCACCAAAAAAACGCCGGCGTGCTTCGAACCGACCATCGACTATGTGGTGGTGAAAATTCCGAAGTGGCAGTTCGAGAAGTTTGCGGGCGCCGATACGACGCTGGGCACGCAGATGAAGTCCGTGGGCGAAGTGATGGCCATCGGGCGAACGTTCAAGGAAGCGCTGCAGAAGGGCATACGTTCGCTGGAGCCGAGCACGCCGTGGCGCGCGCCCGCCGAAGCGCCGGACTCGCTGCTGCGCGAAAAGCTGGCCACGCCGCGGCCCGACCGCATCCACTGGATTCTGACGGCGGTGGAGCACGGGTTGCCGGCCGCGGAAATATGCGAACTCACGAAAATCGACCCGTGGTTCATTCACCAAATAGAAGAGATCAACGCCGTCAATCGCCGCGCCGCCACGGTGACGGTGGAAACCGCCTCGAAGGATTTGCTGAGGGAAGTGAAGCGCATCGGCACGAGCGACGAGCAACTGGCGCAAATCTGGAAGACCACGCCGGCGGTGGTGCGCCTGCAACGCGCGCGCTATGGCGTTGCCCCGGTCTTCAAGCGCGTGGACACCTGCGCCGCGGAATTCGAGTCCTTCACGCCGTACATGTATTCAACCTACGAGGACGAAGACGAAACCGACGCCACGCACAAACCGAAAATCATGATACTGGGCAGCGGGCCCAACCGCATCGGGCAGGGCATCGAATTTGACTACTGCTGCTGCCACGCTTCGTTTGCGCTGCACGCCGACGGGTTCGAGACGCTGATGGTCAATTGCAATCCGGAGACGGTCTCGACCGACTACGACACTTCGGACCGCTTGTACTTCGAGCCGCTGACTCTTGAAGACGTGCTCTCGATCGTCGAACGCGAAAAGCCGCAGGGCGTAATCGTGCAGTTCGGAGGGCAGACGCCGCTGAACCTGGCGCTGGAATTGAAGCGGAATGGCGTGCCCATCGTGGGCACGGCGCCGGAGTCCATTGACCTGGCCGAAGACCGCCGGCGCTTCGGGCGCTTGCTGGACGAATTGCGCATTCCGCAACCGCGCAACGGCACGGCGCTGGTGCCGGAAGAAGCCGCGCGCGTTGCCGGTGAAATCGGATTGCCGGTGCTGGTGCGGCCGAGTTACGTGCTCGGCGGGCGGGCGATGGTGATCGCCTACGACGTGAACACCGTGCAGGAATATGTGGCGCAAGCGGCGATGATGGGGCCGGCGCGGCCGGTGCTGATCGACCAGTTCCTGGAAGAAGCCACGGAAGTGGACGTGGACGCGCTCGCCGACGGCACGGACGTGGTGATCGGCGGAATCATGGAGCACATCGAAGAGGCCGGAGTGCACTCCGGCGACTCCTCGTGCGTGCTGCCGCCGGTGAGCCTCTCGCCGAAGGTGCTGGAGACGATCCGGGACTACACGAAGCGGCTGGCGCTGGCGCTGAAAGTGGTTGGCTTGATGAATGTGCAGTACGCCATCCAGCGCGAAACGGTGTACGTGCTGGAAGTGAATCCGCGCGCTTCGCGGACCGTGCCGTTCGTCAGCAAAGCCACCGGAGTGCCGCTGGCGAAAGTTGCGGCGCGGCTGGTGGTCGGGCGGCGCCTGGCGGACATGCAATTGCCGCTGGTGCACCACAACGGCGTGGCGGAAATATCCGTGCACGAATATTACTCCGTGAAGTCGCCGGTTTTTCCGTTCAACAAATTCCGCGGCGTGGATACGATCCTCGGCCCGGAAATGCGCTCGACCGGTGAAGTGATGGGGATATCGACATCCTATGGCCAGGCATTTGCGAAAGCGCAACTCGCCGCGGGGCAGAAATTGCCGCGCACGGGCACGGTGTTCGTCAGCGTGAACGATCGCGACAAACGGCAAGTCGGCACCGTGGGCAAGGAGCTTGTGGCGCTCGGGTTCAAGCTGGTGGCCACGCGCGGCACGGCCTCGGCGCTGCACGCGACGGGCGTGCCCTGCGATGAAGTCTACAAAGTGAACGAAGGGCGGCCGAATATCGTCGACCTGATCAAAACCGGGAAAATCCATCTGGTCATCAACACGCCGCTGGGCCGCGAATCGTTCTACGACGAGAAATCCATCCGGCGCGCGGCGATTCGCTACAACATTACCTGCATCACGACGATGTCCGCGGCACAAGCGGCGGTGCGCGGGATTCACGCGCTTCTCGAATTGCAGCGCGAAGTATCCTGCCTGCAGGATCTGCACCGGAACAGCGTGACGGCGACCGGCAACTCCAGCGGAGGCGATTGAGACGTGGAGTTTCGCGGTATATTTCCGGCGCTGACGACGCCCTTTGAGGCGGATGGCTGGGTTTCCCTTGGCAGGTTGAAAGAAAATATCCGCCGTTACAACAAGACCGGCCTGGCGGGCTACCTGGTGCTTGGCTCAACCGGCGAGGCGGTGATGCTTCTGCGCGCGGAGGAGGACGCCGTGCTCGCGGCGGTGAAAGAAGTGGCTGCGCCGGGAAAGTTGCTGATCGCGGGGACTGGCGCGGAATCCACGGCGGAAACGATCGCGCGCACCAAGCGCGCGGCGGTGCTCGGCTATCAAGCCGCGCTGGTGAAGACGCCATATTATTACAAACCCGTATATCGTGCGGAAACCTACATCCGGCATTACCGCGCCGTTGCGGATGCCTCGCCGATTCCCGTGCTGCTCTATTCCGTTCCGGCGTTCACGGGCGTGACGCTGGAATCTCCGGAGATTCTTAAGCTCGCCGAGCATCCCAACATTGCCGGGATCAAGGACAGCTCCGGCAGCGTGCAGCGAGTTGGCGAGGTTGTTTCCGGCGCGCCCGCGAGTTTTCAAGTGCTCACGGGCGGCGCGGCGGTGGTGTACCCGGCATTGGCCGTGGGCGCCAGCGGAGCGATCCTGGCGCTGGCGTCGGCGCTGCCAGAAAAATTCGTGGAGCTGTACGAATTGGTGCAGCAGGGGAAGCATGAGCAGGCGAAGGGGCTGCAACTCTCCCTGGCGAACACCTCCAAGTGCATCGTCTCTGAAAACGGAATTGCCGGCGTGAAATATGCGATGGACCTGCGCGGCTACAATGGTGGAGTGCCGCGATTGCCGCTTTTGCCCCTGACGGAAGAGAAGAAGCAGCAGATCGCCGCGCTTCTGACGCTGCACGAAACGTCCGCCGCGCGCGTCTAACCGGAGCGGGATTGCCGTCACCTTTAACTGCGATTATCATCTAAACGTTCATGGATTGCCGCGCCATTCCGCCGCAGCAGTTGCCGCACACGACGAAGCTCTTTCGCGATTTCAATGAAAACTTTTCCGCCGTGAAGGAGTTCTTTGCGCACAGGCCGGACCTGAAGGGTGTTGCTTCCTGTGCGAAGGGGCTTGATTTTCCGCGCGACCGCCGGCTGACCGTGGCGGGCATTCTGCGCGACCAGAACCTCCGCTATGGCCACGGGGCGGAAACCGAGGCGAATCTGAAGCGCCTGGAAGAGGGCGCCGTTGCCGTGGTCAGCGGCCAGCAGGTGGGGCTTTTCGGGGGTCCGGCGTACGCGTTTTACAAAGCGTTGAGCGTTATCGAAACGGCGCGCCACCTGACCGACGAGGGCATTTCCGCCGTGCCGGTTTTCTGGATGGCCGCCGAAGATCATGACGTGGACGAAGTGCGCCACACCACGTGGTTTGCCAACGGCAAGTTGTACCGGCTGGAGCTTCCGAGGCCTGCGGAGGATGCGGTACCCGTGGGCACGATTCCGCTCGGTGACGGCGTCGTCGAGCTGGTGGAACAGGCCATCGCGCAATTGACCGGACCAGCCGCCGCGCAGATTGCGGAGATTCTCCACAGCAGCTACACGCGCGAGGATACCTACACCAGCGCGTTTGGCAAACTCTTTGCCCGGCTCTTCGGGGATCATGGGCTCATCCTGCTCGATCCGCTGGATCACCGCTTGCACGGCGTAGCAGCGCCCATTTTGCGGGCAGCGCTGGCGGAGCGCGACACGCTGAATGAGTTGCTGTTGCGCCGGGGCAAGAAGCTGGAGAACGGCGGGTATGACGAGCAGGTCAAAGTGACGTCGCGCAGCACGCTGCTATTCTCCCTGAAGGGCGGCAAGCGCCAGGTGATTACCGCGGCCAACGGGAATTTCAATTGCGGAGGGAAAAGCTGTCCGCGGGAAGAAGCGTTGCGCTGCATGGAGCTGGGCCCGGAAAACTTCAGCCCGAACGCGCTCTTCCGGCCGGTGGTGCAGGATTATCTGCTGCCCACGGTGGCGTACTTCGGAGGCCCGGCGGAGATTTCTTATTTCGCGCAATCGCAGGTGCTGTACGAAAAGCTGCTGGGCCGCATGCCGGTGATTCTGCCACGCGCGGACTTCACTCTGGTTGATCCGAAGGCCGGCCGGCTGCTGAAGAAGTATGGCCTGGACGTGGAAGATGCCTGGAAAGGCAAGCAGGAATTGCGGAAGAAGATGTACGGGGCCAATGTGCCGAAGAAACTGGCGCGGGAGTTCGACACGAATTTGCGGCAGACGGAAAAGAACCTGAAGAAGCTGCACCGGGCCATCGCCAAAGTGGATCCCACGGTTCAGGGGACAATCACGCGCGTGGAAAAGCGCATGCGCTACCAGTTGCAACGCTTGCGCGAAAAAACCGGCGCTTCGCTGGACCGGCACGAGAAGATCCTCGTCCAGCATGAGGAGTTCCTGGAGAACCTGCTATATCCGCAGAAGGGGCTGCAATCGCGTGATTTGTGTTTCCTGCCGTTTCTGGCGCGCTGGGGCAGCGAGGGGTTGAAGGAATTGCAGAAGCTGGCCAGCGCCAAGAAGCCCGGGCAACACTGCATCGTGCCTATCCCGTAAGGCGTGACATGCTTGTATTTTGTCTTGAGAATAATGTGAAGATGTGCAGAACCTTCAGGGGCTAAAGCCCAACTCATCTTGCAGGCCTAATGTCAGGGCTGAAGCCCTGACACCCTAAAGAGAAGTACAACGAACCCGTGGGACACACCGCTAGCTGTAGGTAGATTTCCCTGTACTTTGCCGTGCTGCGCTCCTATACATTACTTTTGGATTGAAATTTGAAGCGGAAGAGGGATTCCTCCGCTTCGGGACGGCCAAAAGCGCCGTCCCTCCGGTCGGAATGACAAATTTTGGGTGGTGAATGATGTGCACAGGAAAAGCAGATTCCTCGCTCCGCTGGGAATGACACGCTTGGACATTACATAAGCAGAGACCCATGATTGGTGAGCTTTGGATTTCAGGTTTAGGGTTTCACGTCCAGGGAGAATGAAAATGCAGAGCATACGCGTAAGAACCGACCGGCGCACGCAGATGGTGGACATCACCGTGGAGGTGCAGCGCGTGGTGACGGCGCTGGGCGTGCGCGTGGGCACGTGCTTCCTCTATGTGCCGCACACGACCGCTGCGATTCTGATCAATGAGCACGCCGACCCGGACGTGGCAAGCGACGCCGAGGGCGCGCTGGACAGGATGGTGCCTCTGGCCGGGCCGTATCGCCACAGCGAGGGCAATTCCGATTCGCATGTAAAGACCATGCTCGTCGGCGTGAGCCAGTTCGTTTTCGTGGAAGAAGGGAAGCTGGCGCTGGGACGCTGGCAGGGAATTTTCTTCGCGGAGTTTGACGGGCCGCGGGAACGGCACGTGTACCTGAAGGTGCTGCCCGATCGCGTGTAGCGAGACTAGGGGGAAATGCTTGATGACATTTCCTCAGGGGCTATTCAATGGTGGAGAAGCATTGTCCTATTCGCGCAAGACGAAAGCAGATTCCTCGCTTCGCTCGGAATGACAAGCTAGGCATGTGCAGGGACCAATAAAGAGTTTCTGCGGGAACTGGAAAAAGCGGCCCTCAGCGGCTGAAGCCGAATTGATAATGCGAGAGTTACGGGATGGCTGAACAGGTAGCGGAAAAAGGGGCTTGGTTCGTCATTCCGAGCGAAGCGAGGAATCTCTCTTTGGCGGAAACCCAAGAAGAGAGGGATTCATCGCACAAAAAACGTGCGATGGAAAAGCGTACCTCACTCCGCAGACTCCGTTCGGAATGACGGAAGGGCGCTCTTTCCGCAAGTTGAGTAGCCATGCCTGGACGAAATGGGTGTGCTAAAGTTTGGGGCGATGGGGAAAGCCGGCGTCTACATTCAGGTGCCTTTTTGCCAGACGAAGTGCACTTACTGCAACTTCCACACGGGCGTGGTGTCGGCGGGGCGGTTTGCTCCGTATGCGGAAGCGGTGTGCCGGGAGATTCGCGGGCATGCAGCGTTGTTGCGCGCCGCGGGCGTAGAGTGGAGCAAAGCACTAGAACGAACGGCCGCGGAGAGAGTTGTGGTGGACACGGTGTACATCGGCGGGGGCACGCCGAGCTTGCTGGAGCCATTGCTTTTGACGGACATGCTGCGCGCTTTGTGCGAGACGTTCGCCTGCGCGTGGGAAGAGGTGACGCTCGAGGCCGACCCGGAAACCATCGAAGCCGAAAAGGCCGCGCAATGGGTGGCCGCGGGAATTAATCGCATCAGCTTGGGCACGCAATCATTCGTGGATCAGGAGCTCAAGGCTGCGGGACGCCTGCACCGGCGCGAAGATATTTACCGGGCGGTGCCCATCCTGCGCGACGCCGGGATTTGCAATATCAGTTTCGATCTGATTGCCGGGTTGCCGAAGCAATCGCGGGAAAGCTGGCGCACGTCCCTCGATGAACTGGCCGCGTTGTCACCCGAGCATGTTTCCGTTTACATGATGGAAATCGATGAAGGAAGCCGGTTGGGGCTGGAAGTCCTGCAAGGCGGCACGCGCTATAGCGCGCGAGATTTGCCCAGCGAAGATGAGATGGCGGAATTTTACGAGACCGCGCAGGCCATCTTGAAATGTGCCGGTTATGAGCAGTACGAAATTTCCAATTGGGCCAAGCCGGGATATGCTTCGCGGCACAACCTGAAATACTGGCGCCGCGAGGCGTACCTGGGATTTGGCGCGGGCGCGCACTCGTTTTCCGGAACGCAGCGCTGGGCGAATACGCATGACGCAGCGGATTATGTCGGCGCGATCAGCGCGGGGCGCAGCGCCGTGGAAAGCGTGGAGCAGGTGACACGCGAGCAGGCACTCGAAGAAGAGCTTTTCCTGGGCTTGCGGCAGCTTGGCGGCATCGATCTGCCGCGCATCCAGAGAGAATACAGCGTCAATCTCGAAGAGAAGGTGGGGCGGCTGGCTGCGGCAGGAATGATCGAACGCGATGGCGAACTGGTGAAGCTGGCGGCGGGAAAATTGAGCGTCTCGAACGAGGTGATCGTGGAATTGCTGCGGTAAGTAAGGGCAACAGAGGTTGGCACGGCGACACAGAGAACACGGAGAAGCACACATGAGTTATACAGTGGCAAAAGGGAATCAGATGGTGGACCCGGATGACGTTGCGCCGGCGGATGGCGTGGTGGACCTGCGCAGCGATACGGTGACGCGCCCGAGCGAGGAAATGCGCCGCGCCATGGCCGCGGCAGCGGTGGGTGACGACGTTTACGGCGAGGACCCCACGGTCAACCTCCTGCAGAAGCGCGCCGCGGAAATGTTCGGCAAGGAAGCGGCACTGTTTGTGCCCACGGGCTGCATGGGCAACCTGATCTGCATCAAAATTTGGACGCATCACGGCAGCGAAGTGATTTGCGAGGAGCGCAGCCACGTCAACCTGTATGAACTGGCGTCCATGTCGGCCATTGCGGGCTGCATGCCTCGTGCGACGCGCGGCGGCGACGACGGCATCCTGACGTGGAAGCAGATCGAGGCGGTCGTCCGTCCCAAGATTTATTACGACTCGCAGACGGCGCTGGTGTGCCTGGAGAACACCAGCAACATGACCGGCGGCACGGTTTATCCCACGGAGCGCGTGAATGACATTTGCGATCACGCGCACGCACTGGGTTTGAAGGTGCATCTGGATGGGGCGCGGATTTTCAATGCCGCCGTAGCGTTGGGCGATGACGTGGCGCGCATGACCCAGAAGGTGGATTCCGTGATGTTCTGCCTGTCGAAAGGCTTGGGAGCGCCGGTGGGCTCGATGATTGCCGGGTCGAAGGAGTTCATCGAGCGGGCGCGCATCTACCGCAAGATGTTTGGCGGCGGCATGCGGCAAGTGGGCGTGCTTGCGGCGGCGGGAATGATTGCGCTGGAAAAGTCGCCTTCGCGTCTGCACGAGGATCACGAAAACGCCAGCCGCCTGGCGCAGGGCATCGCGGCGATTCCGGGATTGCAGATCGATCCGGCCAGCGTGAAGAGCAACATCGTAATTTTCGATTGCACGGGGAGCGGCATGAACGCGGTGGAGCTGTGCGACGCGCTGCACGGCAAGGGCGTGTGGGCGCAGGACACGGCGCTGTATTCGGTGCGCATGGTGACGCACTGGAATGTGAATCGCGCCGGGATCGAAAAGGCGCTCGTGGAATTGCAGTCGGTAGCAGGCAAAAAAGTGGGGCGGAGCGCGTAAGACGTCATTCGCCATCAGCGCTCGGATGGCACGCAGTTCAAGGAGACAGCAATGAGATCCGCATGGATGCGCATGGCCGTGGGAGTGTTGTGTTGCGTGCTGCTGGGCGGGATGGGCGCACGAATCGCCAACGGGCAGGCGAAACCCGCAGCTACGCCTGAAGAAGCGAAAAAGTTCCTCGAGGAAGCGGAGCAACGGTACTTCGACCTGAACAACAAGGCTTCGCGCGCTTCCTGGGTGCAGGAAAATTTCATTACCGACGACACCGAGCAGATCGCGGCGGATGCGAACGAGATACTGAACACCGCAAGCGCGAAGTACGCGAAAGAGGCGCACCGCTACGATGGCGTGAAGCTCTCGCCGGAGTTGGCGCGCAAACGGCTGCTGCTGGAACTGGCCACCGGCTTTCCCGCTCCCGATGATCCCAAGGCGCAGAAAGAACTCGCGCAGGTGCTGGCTTCCCTCGACGGCGATTATGGAAAAGGGCAGTGGTGTCCGGATGGCGACAAGAAGCCTTGCCTGGACGTGACGGCGGTCGGCAAATTGATGGCCACCAGCCGCGATCCCGAGGAATTGAAGCGCGCGTGGATCGGCTGGCACGCGGTTGGCGCGCCGATGCGGCAGCGCTATGCGCGCATGGTAGAGTTGGGCAATCAGGGCTCGAAAGAATTGGGCTACGCCGACGTAGGCGCACTGTGGCGCTCGAATTACGACATGCCGCCCGACGCGTTTGCCAAGGAACTGGATCGCCTTTGGGAACAGTTGCGGCCGCTGTACTTGTCGCTGCATGCGTATGTGCGCGGCCAATTGGCGAAAAAATACGGCAAGGACGTTGTATCGCCGAACGGGCCGATACCCGCGCACCTGCTGGGGAATATTTGGGCGCAGGAATGGAACAACGTGTATGACCTGATGGATTCGCCGAAACCGGCGCAGAGTTTCGACCTCACGAAAATCCTGCAGGAGCGCAAGACCGATCCAAAGGGCATGGTGAAGTACGGCGAGAACTTTTTCCTGTCGCTGGGTTTTCCGCCGCTGCCGCAAACCTTTTGGGAGCGCTCGCTCTTCACCAAGCCCGCGGACCGCGACGTGGTTTGCCATGCCAGCGCGTGGGACGTGGATTCCAAGGACGACTTGCGCGTCAAGATGTGCATCCAGATCACCGAAGAGGATTTTCGGACGATTCACCACGAACTGGGGCACAATTTTTACCAGCGGGCGTACAACACGCAACCGCCGCTGTTTCAGAACAGCGCGAACGACGGCTTTCACGAAGCTGTTGGCGACACCATCGCGCTTTCCGTCACGCCCGAATACCTGAAAAAGATTGGACTGATTGAGACGGTGCCGCCGGCCTCCGGGGATACGGACTACCTGCTGCAGCAAGCGCTCGAGAAAGTGGCGTTTCTGCCGTTCGGGCTGGTGATTGACAAGTGGCGCTGGCAGGTGTTCTCTGGCCAGGTGAAGCCGGAGCAGTACAACAAGGCGTGGTGGGACTTGCGGGAGAAATATCAAGGCGTGGCGCCGCCGGTGGCGCGCACGGAAGCGGATTTCGACCCGGGCGCGAAGTACCACGTTCCGGCGAATGTGCCCTACATGCGCTATTTTCTGGCGCGCATTTACCAATTTCAATTTCAACGCGCGCTGTGCAAGGAAGCCGGGGTGGAAGGGCCGCTGCACCGCTGCTCCATCTACGGGAACAAGAAGGCTGGCGAAAAGTTGAACGCCATGCTGTCCATGGGCGCGAGCAAGCCGTGGCCGGATGCGTTGGAAGTCCTGACCGGGCAGCGGGAAATGGATGCCACGGCGCTGGCCGATTATTTCGCGCCGCTGAAGACGTGGCTCGACGAGCAGAACAAAAAGAACGGGTATCCGGTGGGCTGGTGAGGGGAGATAACCGGCAGGACGTCTGTAGGAGAAATGTGCCCCCCCTGTGTGTCATCCCGAGCGGAGGACCGGCGGTTTCTGCCGGGCCGGAGTCGAGGGATCGAGGCAAGGCGTGATGTCCTTGCGAGCCGGTTTGGTGGAAGCGCGCTTGCTGTTCGTGGCGCCAGGAAAATCCGCGCTGAGATCACGAAATGTGGGATTGAGGGCCCGGATAAGCGCCAACTTCTTTTCGCGGCGCCAGTTCTTGATTTGTTTTTCCCTGCTGATCGCGGCGCGCACATCTGTGAAGGGCTCAAAATAGACGAGGCGCGTAACGTCGTAGGCGGCGGTGAATCCAGGGCAGAGCTTGGCCTTGTGCTGGGCTACGCGGCGTTCAAGAAAATTGGTTATGCCGGTGTAGAGGACACCGGAAGCGCTTGCCAGAATATAGACATAGTAAACAGCCATAGATGGTTAGTATGGCAGGGCGGCGGTTAGAGTGGAAGGGGTGCCACGATTCCTCCACTACGCGGCCCGACGCGCCGGAAGACGGCGCGAAAGAGAAGGTCGGGCCGCTCCGGTCGGAATGACAGATTGTGTTTGGTGGGGTGGTAGCGGCGTAGCGCTGTTTCCACAAGGCGGGTTGCGGGATTGGTGACGGTGGGGTGCGGGATTCTTCGGTATAAGATAAACTTTTGGAGTGCATTAGAAGAATGGTGAGGTGACGCCCGCGTGGATTTTACCTTTAGCGATGAACAGAAGCATTTGCGCAAGAGCGTGCGCGAATTTGCCGAAGGGGAGATTGCGCCGCACGTTCTGGAATGGGATGAGGCGTCGCACTTCCCGCAGGAACTCCTGCCCAAGCTCGCGGAGATGGGCCTGCTCGGCGTCATTTTTCCGGAAGAATACGGCGGCGCGGGTCTGGGCTACCTGGAATACGCGACCGTGGTCGAGGAACTCTCGCGCGTGGATGGCGCGATCGGGTTGACCGTGGCGGCGCACAATTCGCTCTGCAGCAATCACATTTACAAATTCGGGAACGAAGAGCAGAAGCGCAAGTACCTGGTGCCGCTGGCGCAGGGGAAGAAACTTGGCGCGTGGTCGTTGACGGAGCCAGAGGCGGGGTCCGACGCGGGTGGGACGCGGACTACCGCTGTGCGCGACGGCAAGCACTGGGTGCTGAACGGCGCGAAGACGTTCACCACCAACGGACGCTTCGCCGATACCTGCGTGGCCATGGCGGTCACGGACAAGCGAAAGGAATCCCACGGCATCAGCGCGTTTATTCTTGAAAAGGGCATGGCGGGCTTCCGGCCGGGGAAGAAAGAAAACAAGCTGGGCATGCGCGCCAGCGATACTTCCGAAGTGATCTTCAGCGATTGCCGCGTGCCGGAGGAGAATTTGCTTGGCGCGGAGGGCGAAGGGTTCATTAGCAGCCTGAAGATTCTGGATGGCGGGCGCATCTCGATTGCCGCGCTGGCGTTGGGCATGGCGCAGGGCGCGCTGGAAGCGGCCACGCGCTACGCCAAGCAGCGCAAGCAGTTTGGCAAGACCATCAGCGAATTTCAGGCCATACAGTTCAAGCTGGCGGACATGGCCACGGAAGTGGAAGCCGCGCGCCTGCTGGTGTATCAGGCGGCGTGGCTGGCCGACCGCAAGGATGCGCGGTTCACCCGCGAATCCAGCATGGCGAAGCTGTTTGCCAGCGAAGTGGCCGTGCGCGTGGCCAACGAATGCGTGCAAATCCACGGCGGCTACGGCTTCATCAAGGATTACCCCGCGGAGAAGTTTTACCGCGACGTCAAGCTGTGCACGATTGGAGAGGGCACCAGCGAGATCCAGCGGCTGGTGATTGCGCGGCAACTGCTCGGCAGGGCTTAAAGAGCATACCTATTTCTCAGGTGTGGGACTGCGCGTGGGCGCACAAGGCTAGTCCTCGTCGGCGTTTTCCTCGAGCTCAGCGTCGTCGTGCGGCTTTTGCGCTGGCGGCTTGGGAAATGCTCGAAGCGTCGCGCGTACGTTCACGTAGCCTGCGCTCGTCGGGTCGAAGTTCCTCTGGATCAAGTAGAAGTCGTGGATGAGGCCGCTCAGGATCAAGAAGAGGGAGAATGTGAAATAGTAGCCATTGCGAAGTGCAGGGGCGAGCAGAATTGCCGCGAGGCCGGACCAGCCGCAGGCGTGGGAGGCGATCATTGACAGGTCACCGCGCACCTCCCAACGCTTCGGAGTCGCCAGGGTCCAGAAGAGGACGGGCCATTCGTCTTCTGCGAATTCGTTGGGGTTGATTCCATAGCGTGACTTCAGGAGCTGTCTTGCGATCCTTCCCCAGCAGCCTTGCACTGCCGCCTGATGTGCGGTGAAATCCTGTGACGTGTCAGACATGCGCTTGCTGAGTCGAGTGAGCCACGGTCGTCTCCAGGTGGGATGCATGATAGCCCACTGCAAAAGGGGAAGGAGCGGCCACCCGCACATATGCCTCCAGGCGAATCTGAGTAGCCTGTAGACGCGGGCGAAGATGTACTGAATGAATGTGACCAACAGCATGAAACCGTCGCCGATGACAAATGCTAGGAACAGGCTGATTCCGATTGCGAGCGCTAGGAACAGGCGGGTATCGAGGAGTGTGTAGAGGTTAGTGGGGAAGCTCTTTTGCAGATTTGCGATGAGTCGAGAGACGAGGTCCGGGTTGGCAAGGAGGATAGAGGTCTCGAAGAACAAGCCGGGTAAAAAGGCTGCCAGGAGCGCGTACGGGCGCGTGGGCAGTACCTTTGATAGTTCGAGGTTGACCATTTAGGCAGAATCTATCTGAGGCCACGTGTTCTGGCAAGCGGTTTGGACAGTGCCATGGGGTTTCGCTTGGCGGATGGCCCCGGGCAGGAAATAATAGGGGGATGTCGCAGCGCGCTTCAGCCGATTCAACAGGAACACATGCATCGTAACGTTAAGGAGTGGGCCGCGAAGGTTCGCGCGGGTGACGTGCGGGCGGTTTCGCGCGCGATCACGGCGATTGAGAATCACGCGCCCGAAGCGGAGGAATTGCTGCGGGAAGTGTTTCCCGCGACGGGGCAGGCTTACTTGACGGGGATCACGGGCGCGCCCGGGACCGGCAAGAGCACGCTGGTGGATCGCCTGGCGGCGGTCTATCGCAAGCGCGAGGAACGCGTTGGCGTGGTGGCCGTGGATCCCACCAGCCCCTACTCTGGCGGCGCAATTTTGGGCGATCGCATACGCATGCAGGGCCACGCGGGCGATAGCGGCATTTTTATCCGCTCGATGGCCACGCGCGGATTTCTGGGCGGGCTGGCGCGGGCGACCGCGGAGGTGGCGCTGCTGCTGGATGCGGCAGGCAAGCGCCAGGTGCTGATCGAAACTGTGGGTGTGGGGCAGGATGAAATTGATATCGTGCGGCTGGCGGATTGCGTGGTGGTGGTGCTGGTGCCCGGCCTGGGCGACGACATCCAGAACATGAAGGCCGGGCTGATGGAGATTGGCGACATTTTCGTGCTGAACAAAGCGGACCGCGAAGGCGCGGACCGCCTCGAGGAGCAGCTCCACGCCATGCTATCGCTGGTGATGCCGCGCGATGGCTGGCGCCCGCCGGTGCTGCGCACGGTGGCGACGGAGAATCGTGGAATTACCGAGCTGGCCGAAACTATTGGGAAATTCCGCAAACATTTCGAGGCTAGCGGCGAACGGCAGAAGAAGCACGTCGAGCACTGGAAGAATCGCCTGGTGGAGATGGTGGAATCGCGTTTGCTCGAAAAAGTGCTGGGCGGGAAAGAGGGCGAGGCGAAACTGCTCGAGTTGGCCACGGCGGTGGCGGAGAGGAGGAAGGATCCGTTTACGGCGGTGGGGGAGATATTGAAGGGGAGCGGGGGGGAGTGAGGCGGGCCGATGGCCTTGTAATCTGAGGTCATGCCGCGATTCCTCCGCTGCGCGGCCCGACCCGCCGAAAGACGGCGGGAAGGAAAAAGTCGGGCCGCTCCGGTCGGAATGACACGGAAAGGGGATGACTGCGACGGGCCGGGGGCACGATATATCGTGCCCCTACGAGGAGAAACCCAAGAGCGGACCGCCTCAGAAGGCGATCCCTACAAAAGACAGAGGAGCTTCATGCATTTTGGCGAGATTGAGGTGAGGTAGTTGGGCGGCGGGAAGAGGCTTGCGTTTGTTGCAGATTTGCTCCCGACGCGGCACCATATTTCTTTGCCTTGGATCATGGGGTACGATCTGTATCCGCTCCAGACGCTGGAGACCAAGCGCAAGTGGGTGCCGCGCCTGGTGAGCGAAGGGTGGATCACCGTTTTCGGGCATGACCCGGACTTTGCGGCGGCGACTTTGCACCAGCGGGATGACAAAATCGAAATCGAGCCGGTGGACCTGAACCGGTAGGTAATCCCAGGAGAAAAACGCATGGCACGCGAGAAAAAAGGGAAAGGGAAGAGTGCGCGGGGCAGCGCAAAAGGCCCGGTGGCGGAGATTGGCGTGATTGGCGGCAGCGGCCTGTACGGGATGAATGGTCTTACCGATGCGCGCGAGATCCGCGTGAAGACTCCCTTTGGCGATCCCTCGGACGCCATTGTTGTCGGCACGCTGGAAGGGAAGCGCGTGGCCTTTCTGGCGCGCCACGGACGCGGGCATCGCCTGCTGCCCAGTGAGGTGAATTTTCGCGCCAACATCTACGCCATGAAACTGCTGGGCGTGGAGCGCGTCATCTCCGTCAGCGCCGTGGGATCGCTGCAGGAAGAATTGCGCCCCGGCGAGTTTCTGGTTCCCGACCAGTTTTTTGACAGCACCAAGGGCCGCGCCTCCACGTTCTTCGGAAATGGGCTGGTGGCGCATGTCACGTTTGACAAGCCTACCTGCGCGCAACTGTCCTTGGTGCTGGCCGATGCCTGCGTTTCTTCCGGCGTGGCGGTTCATCGCAGGGGCACCTACATCTGCATGGAAGGGCCGCAATTCTCGACGCTTGCGGAGGCCAACTTCCATCGCGCCATGAAATTCGAGGTGATCGGCATGACCAACGTCACCGAAGCCAAACTGGCGCGCGAAGCCGAGCTGTGCTACGCCACCATCGCCATGATCACGGATTACGATTGCTGGCACCCGCAACACGACTCGGTTACGGTGGCGCAGATCATCGCGACGCTTAACCAGAATGCCAGCAACGCGCAAAACGTCTTGCGTGAAGCGATCAAAACCATGCCGGCCGCGCGCAGTTGCAAGTGCGGCTCGGCGCTGGCGCATGCAATGCTGACGGACCCCAAGGTTATCCCCGCGAAAACCAAGAAAAATCTCGCGGCGCTGATCGGTAGGTACATTTCCTAGGGGCTAGGAGGCTGCGGAAAAACCCAGGAAAGACTTTCTGCAGGGGCTAAAGCCCAGTGGTTGTGAGGGCTTTACGCCGGGGCTGAAGCCCCGGCCTCCTAAAGAAGGGAATTTTCCCGCACGCCGCAGACGCAGTTCGGAATGACGGGATGCTATGCGAGTTGCCTAAATGGGGTCCAGCGGTGCTGGACCCCTACGACGGCAAGAAGGAAGCCCAGACGGGATAGGACTATTTTGGCAGGCGGATAGGAGAACAACGTGGCGCTACTCGTGGTGGGTTCGGTTGCTTACGATGCACTGGAAAGTCCTTACGGGAAGGTGGACCGCACGCTCGGCGGGGCCGCCACCTATTTCGCCGTGGCCGCGCGGTTTTTCACGCCGGTGAGCCTGGTGGCTATTGTGGGCGACGATTTCAGCGAGAAAGATGAAGCCGTGTTCCGCAGCCGCGCGATTGACATCGAGGGCTTGGAGCGCGCTCCCGGCAAGTGTTTCTTCTGGGCGGGACGCTACTCGGAAAACCTGAACGATCGCGTGACGCTGACGACGGATCTCAACGTTTTCGCGGAGTTCAAACCGCGCTTGCCGGAAAAATATCGCTCGTCGAAATATGTTTTCCTGGCGAACATCGCGCCGGACCTGCAGCGCGACGTGCTGCACCAGGTGAAGGGCAAGCCGAAACTCGCCGCCATGGACACCATGAATTATTGGATCGAGCGCAGCAACGCGGAATTGCGAGAGACGCTGAAGCACGTGGACATCCTGATGATCAACGATTCGGAAACGCGGCAGCTCTCCAGCGAGCACAACCTGCTGCGCGCCGCCCGCTCTATTTTCAAGATGGGGCCTTCCACGCTGGTGGTGAAACGCGGCGAGTACGGCGCCATGCTCGTGGACAAGCACGGCGTCTTCTGTGTGCCGGCCTTTCCTCTCGAGGAGCCGCATGATCCCACGGGCGCGGGCGACAGTTTTGCCGGCGGCTTCATGGGCTATCTGGCCGGCAGCGGCGGGAGCAACGACGCGGCGCTGCGACGGGCGATGGTGTACGGCTCCGTGATGGGCAGCTTTGCCGTGGAGAAATTCGGCCTGGAGCGGCTGCTGCACCTGAAAAAGAGCGAGATACACGCCAGAGCACGGCACTTCTCGAAATTGACGCAATTCAAACTGTAAATAGTAGAATCACTTTGAAACGGACAGGGCCGTTTGGGGATGCTTTCCTTTCACGAAATTTTCCTACGGATGTTCTTCGCCGCCGGGCTGGGCGTGGCCATTGGCGTGGAGCGCGATCTGCGGCGCCGCCCCGCCGGGATCCGCACGAGCGCGTTCGTGTGTCTGGCCACGGCGCTCTTCACCATACTTTCCAACGAACTGGCGCGTATGTGGGGCGACACCAGCGGCACGCGCATCGCTTCCAACATCGTGCAGGGCATCGGCTTCCTGGGCGCAGGCGCGATCCTGAAAGACAACGCGGGACTCCTCGGGATGACCACCGCCGCGACGATTTTTGTGGAAGCAGCCATCGGCATGGCTGCAGGCGGAGGGATGTACAAAGTCGCCGCTTCGGCCACGGGGATCGTGTTGTTTGCGCTGGTGGTGCTGGGCTGGGGCGCGGAGAAGCTGCACCTGAAGGCCCGGGTGAGGGTGTTCCGCTTTACCACCAGCCACGCGGAGAATGTCGCCACGGAAATCCAGCGACTGATGGCCAGCCTGAAAGTTTCGATGAATCATTTTCGTGTCTCGATGGCGGGCACGAACTCCATTGTGGAATTTGAAGCGGACGTGAGTGTCCACCAGCAGGAACAAATCGTGCAACAACTGAACCGCCAAGGCGTGGTGACCGAGGTGGTTCCGGTCGAGGGCCGCCACGAATGAAACGCCGCTCTGTACTTCTGCAAAAGCCCAAGGCCCTCCGTCAGGGTTCCAGAATTGCCGTCGTTTCTCCATCGTCTCCCGCGGAACCTGCCGCTGTTGCCGCGGGCATGGCGGAACTTCGCCGGCTTGGCTTTCAGGTGGAAGAGTTGCCGCCGCTCTCGTCGCAAGGTTATTTCGCCGGGCGGCACGAGGAGCTTGTCCGGCAGTTCCGCAAGCCGTTTCATGACAAAAGCATTGACGGTGTGATAGCCACGCGCGGGGGTTACGGAGCGAACTACCTCATTGATTTCAGATTGGGCACGTCACTGTTCGGCCCGAAGTGTCTCATCGGCTACAGCGACCTGAACGTCATTCAACTGCTGCTTTACGCGGTGCGCAGTTGGGCAGGCTTCTACGGTCCGATGGTCGCCGCGGGTTTCAATCACGGCGCCAATGAACCTTGTGGCTACGATGTGATCTCATTCTGGCAAACCGTGAGCGAGACAAAGCGTGGATGGAAGATACCGCTTCAGGCTGAATGCCTGGCTTCCGGCAGCGCCACCGGACGACTTGTCGGTGGTTGCTTGACGATGCTGCAAACGAGTCTTGGAACGGGCTGGGATCCCGACACGCAGGGAGCCATTCTCGTTCTGGAAGATCGCGGCATGAAGCCGTATCAGGTGGATCGCGCGCTGCGGCATTTGTGGCAAGCGGGCAAATTGCAAGACGTGCATGGCGTTGTGCTGGGCGACTTCCCAGATGGTGATCCTCCTGTGGCAGGCAGCCCCACGATTGCCGAAATTTGCGAGCGAATTCTGGGGCCGCTCGGTGTTCCCATCGTTTATGGCGCGCCCATCGGCCATACCAAGCGGCCCATGCTTACGATTCCGCTGGGCGTGCGCGCAAAACTGCATGCCAAGGGAGAGAGTACGCTGGAAATTCTGGAACCGGCAGTGGTCGAATAAACTGGGGATTCTTAGTTGGCCAAAGCAAAACACATCCACATGATCGGGATTGGGGGTTCGGCCATGGCGCCGCTCGCCGGAATGCTGCGCGAACGCGGCCATCGCGTGACCGGCTCCGATGCGGGCGTTTATCCGCCGGGCTCTACGCTGCTCGAATCACTGGGGATTCCGTTCTCGGCCAAGTTCGACGTGGCGAATCTTACTCCCGCGCCCGACCTCGTGGTGGTGGGCAACGCGATCTCTCGCGGCAACGTGGAAGTGGAGGAGATGCTCGACCGCAAGCTGAAATACCACTCCTTGCCCGAAATTCTTGAAGAGGAATTCCTGCCGGGAAAGCATTCTATCGTCGTCAGCGGCACACACGGAAAAACGACCACCACTGCCATGCTCGCGTGGATTTTTCAGGTGGCAGGGAAGAAGCCTAATTTCCTGGTGGGCGGCGTCGCCGAAAACTTCGGTAAAAGCTACGGCCTTGGCGGCGGCGAAGAGTTCATTCTGGAAGGCGACGAGTACGATTCCGCGTATTGGGACAAAGCTGCGAAATTTTTCCACTACCATCCCGACGACCTGATCATCACTTCGCTCGAATACGATCACGCCGATATTTACGCCGATTTCGGCGCCTACCAGTTAGCCTTTCGCCGCCTGGTGAATCTGGTGCCGCGCCGCGGGCGCATCGTCGTCTGGGGCGATGCGGATGCCGGCGAAGCGCTGCGCCAGGCCACGGAAAAAGCCTTTTGCCCCGTGATTACGTATGGCCTGGAAAGCGGCAACGACTGGAGCGCCACGGACGTGCAAGCCGACGGCGACGGCATGAAATTCCGCGTCAAATACAAGGGCGAGGCCTACGGCGAATTTCGCCTGGCTGCCACCGGCCACCACAACGTTTTGAATGCGTTGGCGGCGCTCGTCGTCGCACAGGGGCGCGGAATCGGGCGCAACGCCCTGCAACAGGCGCTGGCATCCTTTCGCAGCGTCCGGCGCCGCATGGACGTGAAAGACGAGGTGGACGGCATCGTGGTGGTGGACGATTTTGCGCATCACCCGACGGCCGTGCGCGCCACAATCGAAGCAGCGCGCCTGCGCTGGCCGGGGCGGCGATTGTGGGCGATTCTGGAGCCGCGATCGAATTCCATGCGGCGCCGCGTTTTTCAGGACGCGCTGCCACCGGCGCTGGCGCTGGGCGATCGCGTCTTGTTGGGCAGCGTGCATCGCGCTGGACAATTGGGCGAGGAGCAGCGGCTCGACCCGGAAACAGTGGCTGCCGCCGTTCGCAGCCTGGGCAAGGACGCGCGCGTTCTGCCGGGAGCGGACGCCATCGCGGACGTTCTCGCCGCCGAAGCGCGCCCCGGCGATTTGCTGCTGGTGATGTCCAATGGTAACTTTGATGGTTTGTGCGAGAAACTGCTAAAGAAATTGGCGGCAAGACAAATTCCGACCGGGGCTCAAACGAACTGATGAAAAACGCGCGAAGGTTGCAGTACTCCGCCGCCGCAACGGCGATTGTCTGCCTGCTGCTGCTTTCTCCCCGGGCAGCGCTCGCCACAATCCGCTACACAGTTTCCCTTGCTCATCCGGAGCAGCATCTCTTCCACGTCTCCATGGAAATTCCCGGCGTCACGGGTGAATTAAAGCTGCAAATGGCCGCCTGGAACGCGCTTTACGAAATTCGCGATTTCAGCAGCCACGTGCAGCGAGTGCAGGCCTTTGTGGACGGCCAGCCCATCCCTATCGAAAAACTCGACAAGCTGACCTGGCGCGTCAGGGGCAGCGGCACGGTCACCGTGCGCTACGACACCTTTTGGGATGATCCCGGCCCGTTCAACTCGCAACTGAACGAGGAGCACGCTTTCATCAATCCAGCGATGATTCTGCTGTATGTGCCCGAACGGCGTGCGGAAAAGAGCGTCATCACGCTCAGCGATGTGCCGGGCCAGTGGCGTGTGGCCTCGGAGACGCTGAGCGGCGGCGTCTTCGAGAGTCACACTTTCGGGCTTGAGGCGGCCAGTTACGAGGCGCTTGTTGACGCGCCGATTGAGGCGTCGCACTTCGAGGAGTTCACGCTGCCCGACGTCACACCTTCGGTTCGCGTGGTTATTCATGGCGACAGTTGGAAAAAGCACGATGTTGAAAACGCGCTCCGCAAAATCGTCACCTATGAAGTCAAAATGATGGAAGGCGCTCCCTACGAGCATTACACCTTCATTTTTCACATAGGCAGGGGCGCCAACGGCGCCGGCGGCGGCATGGAGCACGCCAATTGCACCGCGATCAACGTGCCGTCCGCGTCGTACCTGCAAAACGTCTCCGCGCACGAATTTTTCCACGCGTGGAACGTCAAGCGCATCCGCCCCGCCTCGCTTGAGCCGGTTGACTACACGCACGAGATGTACACGCGCGCGTTGTGGTTCGCCGAAGGTGTCACCAACACCTATGCTGCTTATGCGCTGGTGCGCACGGGGCTCTGGAGCAAGCAGGAGTTTTACCAGGACCTGAGCGGCCAGATCAGCGAAATCGAAGGCCGCCCCGCCGAGCAGTGGCAAAGCGCGGAGCAATCCAGCCTGGACGCGTGGCTGGAGAAGTACGCGCTCTACAACCAGCCGCAGCGCAGCGTTTCGTATTACACCAAGGGCCAGGTCCTCGGCGTTCTGCTCGACATCATCATTCGCGACCGCACGGACAACCAGAAGAGCCTCGACGACGTGCTGCGCACCATGAACCGGGAGTTCGCCAAGGAAGGGAAATTCTATCGCGACAGCCTGGACATACGGCTGACCGCGGAGAAAGTGACCGGAGTTCCGATGGAGGATTTCTTCTCCAAATACGTGAGCGGGGCCGAGCCGCTGCCATACACTGAGGCGCTGGCGCATGCCGGCCTGGAATTGCACCAGCGGGAAATCATCCACGCAGTAATGGGATTCACCGCGGAACGCGATGCTGAGGGTCCCTGGACCGTCAGGGTGATTGCGGCCGATGGCCCCGCGGCAAAGGGCGGGCTCCTGGTCGGCGACGAGATTGTGCGCTGGAACAATGGCGAGCCCCCGCGCAGGCTGGAACACTGGCTCAGCCAGCAAAAACCGGGCGACACGTTGCACCTGCGCGTGCGGCGCGACGAAAAGGAACAGAACATCGAGATTCGGCTCGGCGAACAGCGCGAAACGTTTTACCAGGTTGCGGAAAGTTCCAATGCCGGCGAGCGCGCACGGCGCATTCGCGAGGGCATGCTGCGCGGCAGCAGCGATCCGGTCACTGCCAGGAATCGCTGAAGGAGCACTTGACCCGGGGCCGATGATTGGAGAGAGTTTTTCCTAAAGCATGCTGCGTGGGGCTTTCATCTGCGTTTTTGTGACGCTTTATATCCTCGTGGCGGGGCCGCCGCTGCTGATCTACACTTTCATTACCCGCCACATTGATCCGCTGTATTGGGCAGGTGTGGGCGGCGTAATGTTTCTGATGCGCTGCGTGGGCGTCCGCGTGCACGTCAAGGGCTTGGAGCGCGTCCCGCCCGGCACGTGCATTTTTGCCGCGAATCACACGAGCTCCGCGGACGCGCCCGCGGTAGTGTGGTCCATTCCGCGCCGCATCGCTGTTCTGCTGAAGCGCTCGCTCTTCGATTATCCAATTGCGGGCCAGGCGTTTCATCTGGCGCAGTTCATTCCCGTGGACCGCTTTAACCGCGATTCCGCCATCGTGAGCATGGAAAAAGCCACGGAGGCGATTCGCGCGGGCCAGTCGTTTCTGATCTATCCCGAAGGCACGCGCAGCAGCGATGGACGCTTGCAGGAACTCAAGAAGGGAACTGCGGTGATGGCCATCAAGGCGGGTGTGCCACTTGTGCCCATTGCGTGCTCGGGGGCGCATCGCGTGATGCAGAAGCGCAAGCTGAACATCAAGCCGGGCGAAATCGTGGTGGAGTTTCTCGTTCCCATTGACGCGTCGCAATACACCTTTGAAGAGCGCGACGCCCTCACGCGTCGCCTGCACGACGAGCTTGCCGCGGCCCTGCCGCCCGATCAGCGGCCGATGGGGTTTCCGGGGGCCGCGTAGGACCGTGTGGACTGGGGAGTGGTGCCGGGATTTTGGTTTGGCTGCCGGGACTGCGGTTGTGAAAGCGGCGCCAAGGCGCCGCACTCCAAAATGGCCGCCAAGGCAAGATCGGGTGATTGTGCGGAGATGGAAGAGGCGCTGGCTTTAATTGGATAACTTGGGATTTCAGGTGCGTCACTTTTCGCGCGATTCTAATTCGACTTCCAATTGCTGCACGCGGCGCTGCAATTCCGGCAAACGATTCAGCGCCGCCATCATTTTCAGCCACTGGCGGTTTTCCACCGCCGGATAGCCGGAATAGAGCGAGCGCGGCGGCACATCGTTGGGCACGCCGCTCTGCGCCGTAATCACCGCGCCATCGCCCACGGTCAGATGCCCCGCTGTGCCCACCTGGCCCGCCAGAACGCAGTTGTCGCCGATGTGCGTCGAGCCCGCCAAGCCCACCTGACCGCACAACATGGTGTTCACGCCCACCTGCGAAGCGTGGCCCACCAACACCAGGTCATCAATCTTCGTGCCGCGGCCGATGCGCGTTTCGCCGACGGTGGCGCGGTCAATGCACGCATTGGCTTGCACTTCGACGTCGTCCTCCAGAACTGCCGGTCCAGACTGCGCCATCTTGTGCCAGGTGCCGTCCGCGCGCTTGGCAAAACCCAGGCCGTCGCCGCCGATGATCACGCCGTTCTGCAGGATCACGCGATCGCCGATGCGGCAATGTTCGCGCACCACCGCATGCGCGTGGGCGAAGAAATGCGCGCCGATTTTGGCGCCCCGGTAGAGGGTCACAAAGCTATGCAGCACTGCGTTTGCGCCGATCTCCACGTCCTCATCCACAAAACAGTACGGGCCGATATGCGCGCCGGCGCCAATCCGCGCTGAAGCTGCGATCACCGCGGTCGAATGCACGCCCGGCGGATACGCTGGCGGTTGATAGAACAGTTCAATGGCCTGCGCAAATGCAAGGTAGGGATTGCCCGTGCGCAAAGCCGCCAGGGGCGCGAGGCCGGGGGCGCGTTCGAGCGCGACGCCGTCTTCAACGAACACGGCCGAAGCCTGCGTCGTCTTCAGTTGCGGCGAATAGCGCCGGTTCGCCAGAAATGTCGCTTCTCCGGACCGCGCATGATCAATTCCGGCGACGCCGATAATTTCGATGGACGGATCGCCTTCCAATTGGCAACCTAGTTTTTGAGCCAGTTCCTGGAGTTTCATGAACGCTTCGCCTCCGCAAAGAGTGAGTCTCGCACAGCGCGAAGGGGGAAGTACAGAAGCAGGATTTAGTGCTCGCGGGTCAGTTTCCGATTTCAGCGCGTCTGCGCGAAGCGCCGGAAAGCTGATAGAATTCCAGCGCTGTCCGATTCACGCTAATCCCTGCTTGGATACTTTGGAGGATTCATGCTTCGACTGCGCCGCCTGATTCCTGCTGCGATGCTTGCCGCCGTCTTTTTCTTTGTCGCCTGTTCGATCGCCGCCGCACCTGCTCCGCTCCGCTACCAACTGCGATTCGAGCGCCCCAACACGCATCTGATGGACGTAACCGTGCACGCCGACGCGCTGAGCGGAGCCGCCGCCGATTTCGAGATGCCCGACTGGGCGCCCGGCGCGTACGCCATCGAAAACTACGCCGCCAACGTGCAACGTTTTCGCGCCCACAGCGCGGAGGGCCGGGAGCTCGCCTGGCGCAAGACCGACAGCCAGACCTGGCGGATTGACCTGGCCGGCGCCACCGCCGTCACCATTGATTACCAGGTCTACGCCAATACCCTGCAAAACAACGTCGGCCAGTATGACGACCGCCACGCCTTCATCGCCGGCCCCGCCACCTGGATGTATCTCGTCGGGGGCAAAGAGCGCCCCATCGAGCTCTCCATTGACGTTCCTTCCGGCTGGAAAGTGGCTACCGGCATGGAGCACACCTCCGACCACACGTTTCGCGCCGAAAATTATGACTGGTTCGCCGATGCCCCTCTGGAAATCTCCGACTTCGCCGAAAAAGATTTCGTGGTCCTCGGCAGCACTTACCATGTGATCGTCCACGACGTCATGGGCGGCAAGGACTCCTCGCAATTCACCGCCGACCTGCAGAAAGTCGTCGGCGCCATTGTCCCCATTTTCCAGCCTGTCGCCGGCAGCGGCGCGCAAGCCGCCCCGTTTAAGGACTACTATTTCCTGTTCCACGTCTGGCCCAAAGCAGGTGGCGGGCTCGAGCATCTGAATTCCACGCAAATCAATTTCTCCAAAGATTGGGACAACACGGAGCCGCTTCCCGCCTACGGCACGCAATACACCCTCAAGCTTCTCGTCTCCGCCCACGAATTCTTCCACGCCTGGAACGTCAAGCGCATTCGGCCTCGCCCACTGGGCCCCTTCGACTACTCGCAGATGGTGCACACGCCTTCGCTCTGGATTTCCGAGGGACTCACGAGCTACTACGGTTCTCTCTCGGTCGTTCGCGCCGGCCTCGTCACCCCGCAGCAATATCTCGACGGCATCGCCCGGCTCATCACGGAATTCGAGAAAGCGCCCGGGCGCACCGAGCGCAGCATTGAGGACACCAGTTGGGACACCTGGTTCTTCGGCCTCAGAACGATCAGCCAGGACAACAATCTTGTCAACACCGCGTATTCCTACTACAACGGCGGCCAGATCATGGGCCACATTCTCGAGTTCGCCATCCGCCAGGACACCAACAACCAGAAATCGCTGGACGACTGGATGCGCCTGCTGTACTCCCACTATGCACTACCTAAGCCCGGCTTCGAGCCTGACGACGCAGTGCGCGCCGCCTCCGAAACCGCCGGTCAAGACGTGAGCGACATCTTTCGCCGCTATATCAGCGGCAAAGAGCCCATTCCGTACGAATCGTACTTTGCGTACGCGGGCGTGTCCGTCGAGAAGAAACTCGACTCCGCTAAACCCTGGGCGGGTCTCACCTTCACGAAGCAGGACAATGGCACCACCACGATCAAGAACATCACCCCCGGCAGCCCCGCCGAATCCGCCGGCCTCGATAAAGACGACATCATCGTCGCCCTCGACGGCCGTGCGATTACCTCCTCCGACGATGTCGAAGCTCTCTTCGTCCCGTATAAGCCCGATGCCACGATACGCGTGCTCGTCCAGCGTCTCGGCCAAATGCGCGAATTCCCGCTCGCGCTCGCGTCCAACCACTACTACACCTACTCGCTCAAGCCCATGGAACATCCCACCGCGCAGCAGCAGGCCATCTACAATAGCTGGCTCGGGATCAAATAGACGCTGTGCCTGCCGGAAAGTACGAAAGTGGTACACTATACAGATGAGGCAACAACTCGTAAAACACATGTCAGAACCTAAATCCACCAAGCGTCTCAACGACATCTTGGATCTTTTTACGTTCGGTGGTCTGCCACAGCCGAACGAAGCTCATCGAATATTCGGGCTGGATCAGGAGCATTCGCTTTCCTTGAACGGTGACAATTGCCGGAAGTTCGATTCGGCGATAGATGATCTGCTCGAATCAATACCAAGCGCAAGAACCACGCTCTCTGAGGAAAAGCTCATCCAAGAGTTGATCCCTGAGATTCGACAGAAGAAGATTGAGAACTGCCAATTCAGCCAAGCCGAATGCGATTCCTTTCAGCAGAAGATATTGGCAATCCCTGTCGGGAAATATCGGATATTGAGGACTATTTACGGGGTGACGTTGACCCAAGGTGCAGGGCCGGTTCATATCGGCAACTTCACAATTTATGACGCTAATTTACATTCAAGTCAAATCGCGAGCGGACTACCTAATTCTACTGCCCTTTTCCGATTCAAAAAGCCGTCAGGTTTTCTGATCGAGTGTGTAGTTGATGCCAGAGATGAAGTCAAAGCGGTAGAGCTGGCTGACGTGCTGTTCTACAGACTTGAACTTTTCATTCGCTTTTTCATCGGTAGAAGGACCACGCGATTCGAGGTTGGGGTATTGAACTATGTGGGACCTCAAATGCGGGACCATATCGTCATAGGCGAAAAAACGGTTACCGAAGGCGGGGCTTGGCAGGGAGCGCTTGAACCAATTCAAATAGCAGACCCCTTCTTCTGCAGCCCGCCCCCACCACTCGCCAGGCTTCTCCAGCTTTTGGTGAAACAGAACAACCAGTTCGAGGTGCACGTAGTCCGTTGTGCAGAGTGGACGGCTCAAGCGATGAGCGATCCGAACGCCGCTAGTGCTTTTGTCAAGGCCGCGATAGCTTTAGAAGTCCTGTTCAGCGCCAACGAAAAAGGTGTCATCACGCCCTCAATCATGGCTCAGATAGCCGAGAGTTGTGCATTCCTGCTGGGCGATTCGGCTGCCTCTGCCACGGAGGTGGAGCGTGAGGTGAAACGCCTGTATGGCATTCGGTCTGCCGTCGTACATTCTGGGAAAGATTCCGTAGCGAACAGCGACTTGAACGCTCTCATCCGAATATGTCGTGATGTCGTCATTGTTCTTTTATCGAGCAAAGAGCTTGAAAATGTAGTCAGCATGGAAACGCTTGCGGAGCACTTCAAGGTGATGAAGTATGCCTCGATAAAAGCTACCAAGGGTTGAGAGCTGCGACGTCACCTCCTATCGACCGCGCACGCGGAAACCAACCCAATGCTAGGTTACTCGTTGAAGAGGCGGGGTTGCGCCGCCGCAACTGCTGCAGCGGCGGCGGGTTTGCGGCGGGCGATGCCGACAACGCCGAGGACGGTGAGTTCCGCCAGGGCGGAACGCGGGACGTAGATGCGGTCGGTATTGGAATTGAAATCGGGCGTAGTGAGGTGCAAGCCGTTATCGAGGAAGGTGAGCAGGTCGTTGGGAATCACGCCCTCGAGGATTTGGCCGTCTTGGAAGCGTAACTTCACCCACAGGCCGTCGAGTTTCGGGCGGCTCAGGAACGACTTGCGTTCAGGCTCGAACTCTTCCTTCAGATCGCGGACAAAGTAAATCGCGCGCACTTTAACCAGATCGATCTCCTCACGCTCGCCGTCCGGGGTGAGCAGCTCCAGCACTTCGGCATGGGCCAGGCGAGAGGGATTCAGGAATCCGCGAATAGTCTTGCGGTCGAGAAGTTCAATCACCACTTTCTTGTGGGTCGTGGATGGGGTATGCGTTTTCAAACTGAATTTTTCCGTTTCTGGCGACGAAACCATTGCAGAATGATTGAAGTTATGTTAATTTAAGCACGTTTTTCCTGTCAACCTATTGTTTTTATTGGGTTTAGGTCCTGAGAGCCAGCGCTTGTCCGATAAAAAAGAAATCCTGAAATCGGCATCGATCATCTCGTTGGTTACGATTGCAAGCCGAGTCCTCGGCTACGTGCGTGACCAACGCATCACGCTTCTCCTCGGTACCACGCTGAGCGCCGACTCCTTTGTTTTGGCCTACCGCATCCCCAATCTTTTCAGGCGGTTAGTCGGAGAAGGCACGGTCGCGGCTTCCTTCGTTCCGGTCTTCACGACGTACATGCGCGAACGCACGAAGGAAGAACTCTGGGAGTTCGCGAATAAGCTGTTTTGGACCCTGGCGCTGGTTCTGGCCGTCTTCACAATACTCGGAGTGATCTTCTCGCGCCAGGTGATTGTGCCGTTTCCCACAGCGGCCGATATCAGCGTTGGCTGGGGCGAAGCCATCGCCCTGAACCGCATTATGTTCCCGTATATCTTTTTCGTGGGACTCGCGGCCCTGGGCATGGGCATTCTCAACTGCTTTCAGCATTTCGCCCTGCCCGCTTCCACCACGGTGCTGCTGAACTTATCCATCATCGCATTTTCTACGGCGGTGGTTTGGCGCTACTTCCATAGCCCGGCGGTATCGCTGGCCGTGGGCGTGCTGGTCGGCGGAGCGCTGCAATTCCTCATCCTGATACCGCAGATGGTCAGGCGGGGGATGCGCTTTGACTTCGGCATTTCGTTTTTGCATCCTGGGATTCGCAGCGTGGCGCGCGTGATGTTCCCGCGCTTCTTCGGCCTGGGAATCTCGCAGATCAATTTCTTCGTGGACACCTACTTTGCCAAGGCCGCGCGCATGCCTCGCGGCAGCCTGACGGCATTGTACGTCGCTGATCGCGTCATGGAACTCGTGCTCGGCGGCTACGCCATCGCCGTGGCCACCGCCATCTTGCCGATGATGGCGCACCATGCGGCCGCTAATAATTACGAGGGGTTGAAGAAGACACTCACCTTCGCGGTGCGCATTGTGGCGTACATCACGGTGCCCGCGGCGGTGGGACTGATGATTTTGCGCGAGCCGATCATCCGCGTGCTCTTCCAGCACGGGCAGTTCGTCGCGGAATCCACGCGGCTGACCGCGCGCCCGCTGCTGTACTATGCCATCGGCTTGCCGGCACTGGCCTGCGTCAAGCTGGTCGTGCCGGCCTTTTATTCCGCGCGCGATACCAAGACGCCCGTGATCGTGGCCTCCATTTCTTTCGTTCTGAACATCGTCCTCAACGTCATTTTCCTGGAATTCCTGTTCAGACGGTTTCAGAACGGCGGCCCCGCTTTGGCCACGGCGCTGGCCACCTTCTTCGACTTCTTCACGCTCTTCATTATCTTCCGCTTGCGCTACGGCTCGCTGGGCATGCTGGATATTTTGCGCTCGATCAGCAAGATTTCGCTGTGCTCCGTAATCATGGGCGCGGGCTGTATGATTGCCAATCATTACGCGAAGAACGCGCTCCAGGGCGCCTTTTCCCTCCAATTGACCGTTTTCACGGGGATGATCCTGGGAGCGACGCTGCTCTATGTGGGGCTGACGTGGATTTTCCGATGCCCTGAAATCGAAGAGGTTTACGGTGTGGCCATGCGGCGGCCAGGAGCCGCGGAAGGGTTAGCGGGATCCTGATGGAAATTGCAACGGCAATCGCGGCGTTTCTGACCCACGTAAGAGTGGAGAAGGGGCTGTCGCCGAACACGGTTTCGGCGTACCGCCGCGACCTGCTGAAATTCGAGGAATTCGGGGAAAAGAAGAAGCTCACCGTGGAAAGCGTTTCGCGCGACGACCTGGTCGATTTTCTGGCCAGCCTGTACCGGCAGAAGCTGGAGAGCCGCACGGTAGCGCGCAACCTGGCCACAATGCGCAATTTCTTCCGCTTTACCCTGGTGCAGGAGTTGCGCACGGAAGATCCTTCCCTGAACCTGGAATCGCCGAAGATTCGCCGCTCGCTGCCCGGCTATCTCCGGCTGGAGGAAGTGGAAAAGCTCCTGGCGCAGCCCGATGAAAAGCAGCCGCTGGGGCTGCGCGACCGCGCCATGTTCGAAGTGCTGTACTCCACCGGCTTGCGCGTTTCCGAGCTGGTGGGGCTGCGGGTGATGGATATGGACCGCGCCGCGGGCTGCGTGCGGTGCATCGGCAAAGGGGACAAGGAACGCATCGTGCCCATTGGCAAGAAGGCGATCGCCCTGGTGGAACGATATTTACGCGACGCGCGTCCCAAGCTTTTGGGGAATGCGAACAAGGCGAACGTTACCATGCTGTTCATCAATCGACGCGGCGGACCGCTGAGCCGCGTGGGCGTATGGAAGATTCTCTCTGCGTATGGCCGGCAAGCGGGCATGCGCAAGGGGTTGACGCCACACATGCTGCGGCACAGCTTTGCAACGCATTTGCTGGAACGCGGCGCGGATTTGCGCTCCGTCCAGTTGATGCTGGGCCATTCGGACATCTCCACGACGCAAATCTATACCCACGTCGTGGAGGAAAGACTGAAGCAGATTTACAAGGCACATCACCCGCGCGCTTAACGCGCGGGCGGCAACACATCGCGGGTGCGGCAGCCCTATGGGGCATGACCACGCTGAAGCGGAAGGAGCGCAATGCCAGACTACATGTTCTTGCTGGAAAGCAGGCTTTCGCCCGAACAGCGCGCGGCCATGCTGCGCGTGCAGGAGTTGGCCGCGGCCATGGGCTTCAATATCTATCTTACCGGCGGCGCGGTGCGCGACCTGATCACCGGCGCCACGCTGCGCGATCTGGATTTCAGCGTGGAGGGCAATCCCTCCAAGATGGCGCGGGAACTGGAGAAGGGCGGGGCCAAGCTCATTTCCGAGGACGAAAAGCTGCGCCAGGTTGAGATTCTTTTCACCGGCGATTACGAAGGCAGCATCTCCGCCGCGCGCGACGATCACTATGTCCGCCCGGGCACGCGCCCCGAAATCCGCTGGTCCACCATCATGGAGGATCTGCGCCGGCGCGATTTTTCCTTGAACGCCGTCGCCATCTCGCTGAATCCGGCTTCGCGCGGTTTGCTCCTTGATCCCACGAACGGCCTTTCGGACATCGAGCACGGCGAAGTGCGCGCCCTGACGATTCACAGTTTTACCAATCAGCCCGTGCGTCTGCTGCGCGCTCTGCGGTTGGCCGCGCGGATGGGCTACAAGCTTGAATCGCGCACCCAGGAATGGTTCAATCTCGCCATCGAAAGGGAACTGCACCATACCATCACGCCCGAGGATGCCGGCGAGGAATTACGCGCCCTGGCGAAGGAAGAGCGCCCGCATCTCACCTTGAAAGATTGGGAAGCGCACCACCTGCTGGACCGCGTGCACCCGTTGCTGGCCAAGAAGCACCCGGATTACGAGGGCATCAATCGCGTGATCAAGGTGCGCGACGACCTGTTCATGGCGGGATTCCGCCCGCGCCTGGCCACGCCGATGATGCTGGCGATTTTGGGCCGGCTGAAGGACCGCGAGGCCAGCCATGTGCTCTCGAAGCTCGGCTTCCGTTCCGCGGAAATCGACGTGATCGAGAGTTTTCCCGACAAGGCGCACGAAATCCAGAAGGACCTGGCCGGGAGAAAGACGAAAACGCCCATCGAAGCCTACCGCTATATCGAAAAGCTTTCGATGGAATACGTGGCCTATCTGCTGGCCGAATCCAACAACTCGGCGGCGCTGTCCAAGTTGAAGGCATTCCTCCACAAGTGGCGCCCGATCCGCATGGCGCTGACCGCCGTGAGCAACGAACTGGAAGCGCTGGGCATGCCGCGCGGACCGAGGTTCGATCATGTGGTACAGGAAGTGTTTGCCGCGCAATTGAACGGGCGCGGGAAAACGCCCGAAGAGCGCATAAAAATGCTGCGCAGGCTTTCCGGCATCAAGGAAGCGCCAAAGAAGAAGGAGAAGGAAAAGAGGCCGGCCAAGGGCGGCGAAAAGACGGCCGCAGTCGGAGCCGCACCGATGAAACACGGCGGCGCGGACAAGGGTGCAACCAAGGCGAGACTCATGGCCGCGCAAAAAGCCAGCAGCGCGAAAAAGAAAGCCAAGAAATAGCTTTGTACCACGAACAATTGTCATTCCGAGCCCCGTTCGGTTTTTGAAGGGAGTGAGGAACCTGCTTTTTTCTGATCTTTTACGAAAAGCAGATCCCTCGCTTCGCTCGGGATGACAACTTATTCCAGTTGTTCAGCAGGGTGTTGTGCCGCGCTGTGGGAAACGCGAGAAAGGCGTTCGCATTTCTGGGTGCGGCGATTTACAATCAAGTTCCATGGGCAATCCGCAGTTTGTTCACTTGCACCTCCACACGGACTACAGCCTGCTGGACGGCGCTTGCGAAATTTCCGAGCTTCTCGACGAAGCCTCCCGTCAGAAAATGCCGGCCGTGGCCGTCACCGACCACGGCAACCTGTTTGCCGCCGCCAATTTCTTCCATGAAGCCAGCAAACGCGACGTTAAGGCCATCATTGGCTGCGAAGTCTATGTCGCCAAGGGCAGCCGCCACGACCGCGGGGAAAAAGCCGGGCCTCCCAATGGCGGCGAACGCGGCGAAATGGAACCCGGGATGCGCGGCAGCAATCACCTGGTGCTCCTCTGCGAAAACCTGGAGGGCTATCACAACCTGATCAAGCTGGTTTCCGCCGGATTCCTCGAGGGGTTCTACTACAAGCCGCGTATTGATTACGATCTTCTCTCGAAACACAGCAAGGGACTCATCGCACTCTCGGCCTGCCTGCGTGGCCCGGTGACGGAATGCGTCGTGGAAGACAAGCTTGACCTGGCCCGCGAAAATGCCTACAAGCTGCGAGACATTTTCGGGAAAGGGAACTTCTTCCTGGAAATTCAGGACCAGGGCCTGGAGATCGAGCAGGGCGTCAACCGCGAGCTGGTCCGCCTCTCCAAGGAAACCGGCATTCCGCTGGTGGTCACCAACGATTGCCACTATTTGCACCACGAAGATGCGCACGCGCAGGAAGTGCTGCTCTGCATCCAGACCGGCAAGACCATGAGCGACGCGCATCGCATGAAATTTGCCACCGACCAGTTCTACTTCAAGACCGCCGAGGAAATGGCCAGGGTCTTCCGAGAGGTGCCGGACGCGCTCAGCCGCACGGTGGATATCGCCGCGCGGTGCAACGTCAAGATTGAGCACATTCCGAACGCGTTGCCGGAGTTCAAAGTTCCCGAAGGTCACACGCCCGGCAGTTACTTCGAGAAGATGGCCCGCGAAGGCTTCGCCCAGCGCGTGCCGTATCTGGAACGCCTCGCCCAGCAGGGTGCCTTGCGCAATCCTCTTGCCGATTACGAGCGCCGCCTCTCCTCCGAAATCGAGATGATCAAGAAGATGCACTACGAGGGCTACTTCCTGATCGTGTGGGACTTTATTCATTACGCGAAGGCACAGGAAGTACCCGTGGGCCCGGGACGAGGATCCGCCGCGGGCAGCCTGGTGAGTTATGCGCTGCGCATCACGGATGTGGATCCGCTGCAGTACAACCTGCTGTTTGAACGCTTCTTGAACCCCGAGCGCGTCTCGATGCCCGATATTGATATCGATTTCTGCATGCGACGGCGCGGCGAAATAATTGAATACGTCACGCACAAATACGGCCGGGAGAATGTCTCGCAGATCATCACGTTCGGCACCATGGCCGCCAAAGCCGCGATCAAGGACGTGGGCCGCGCCATGGACATTCCCTACGGCGAAGTGGATCGCCTGGCGAAGCTCGTGCCCACCACCCTGGGCATTGAGCTGCAAACTGCGCTGGAAGAATCGCCGCAATTGAAGGCCGCGATTGAAAGCGACGCAAAGCTGGGCGACCTGATGAAAGTGGCCTTGCGCCTGGAAGGCCTGGCGCGGCACGCCTCCACGCACGCGGCCGGCGTGGTCATTTCGCCGCAGCCTCTCACCGAGCTCGTTCCCGTCTACAAGACCAACCGCGACGAAGTCACCACGCAGTACGACATGAACGCGCTGGAGCGCATCGGCCTGCTGAAGATGGATTTCCTCGGCCTGACCACGCTGACCGTGCTGCACGACGCCGTGAAGATGGTCCAGCAGAACCGCGGCGTAAAAATCGAAATTGACAATCTTGCGCTCGACGATGAAGCGACCTACAAGCTGTTCTCCCGCGGCGATACCACGGCCATCTTCCAGTTTGAATCCCACGGCATGCGCGACATCCTCCGCCGTTATCACCCCACGCGCATCGAAGATCTGACCGCGCTCAACGCCCTCTACCGCCCCGGCCCCATTCAGGGCGGCATGATCGATGATTTCATCAATCGCAAGCAGGGCAAAACGAAGGCCAGCTACGAATTGCCGCAGTTGAGAGATATTCTCGATGAGACTTACGGCGTCATTCTCTATCAGGAACAGGTGATGCAAATCGCCAACCGCCTGGCGAGTTTCTCTCTCGGCGAAGCGGACATTCTGCGCCGCGCCATGGGCAAGAAGAAAAAAGAGGAAATGGCGGCCCAGCGCGCCAAATTCCTGGCCGGCTGCGAGAACAACAAGATTCCCGAAAGGAAGGCCGTACGCATCTTCGATCTGATGGAAGAATTCGCGGGCTATGGCTTCAACAAGTCGCACTCCTGCGCCTACGCCCTGCTGGCGTACCAGACCGCTTACCTGAAAACGCACTATCCCGTGGAATTCATGGCCGCACTGCTTACCTCCGAAACCGGCAACACGGAGAAAGTGGTGAAGTACATCAACGAAGCGCGCGGCATGGGCATCTCCATCCTTCCGCCGGACGTGAACGAGAGCGATCTGTACTTCACACCGGTGGGCGATTCGATTCGCTTCGGCCTGGCGGCCATCAAGAATGTGGGCGAGAACACCGCCAGGGCGATACGCGAATCGCGCCTCGCGCAGGGCGAATTCAAGTCGCTCTACGAATTCTGCGAACGCATCGAGCCGCGATTCCTGAACAAGCGCGTCTTTGAGAGCCTGATCAAGTCCGGCGCCATGGATTCGCTGGGGCCGCGCGAGCCCATGGTCGCTTCCGTGGACGAAGCCGTGGCCGCGATCCAGCGTGCCGCGCGCAGCAAGGAATCCGGCCAGCACGGATTGTTCTTCGGCGGCGGCGCGACAGAATCCAAGGTGCATTTCGAGTTGCGCGAAGCCGCCCCGTGGAGCGAAGAAGAGCGCCTGGCCAGCGAATACGCGATGCTGGGCTTTTACGTTTCGGGGCATCCGCTGGAGAAATATGTCGCGCGCTTGAAGGAACTCGGCACACTTTCGCTGGAAGAAGTGGAAGGGCAGCGCAATGGCAAAGAGATCAGCGTGGCGGGGCTCATCGTCGGCACGCGTCCCATGCGCTCCAAGAAAGGCGCGCGCTGGGCCATCTACACGCTGCAGGACATGACCGGCGTGCAGGAGCTCCTGGCGTTTCCGGAAAGCTTCGCCCGCCTGGAGAATATCCTGAAGCCTGGCGAACCGCTGCTCTTGAAGGTGCGCGTGCAGGTGGAAGAAGCGGGTACGCGCCTCTCCCTGCAGGAAGCCCGGCGTGTTGCGGACATTGCCGAGCGCGCCGCCTCCGAATTCCGAGTGCGCCTGGATCTCGCGCGGCTGGACGAAGGAACTCTCGAGCAGCTCGACAATTTATTTGCAAGCGCGCCGGGGCCAAGTACGGTAGTGTTTGAGCTGCTCTCGCCCGACGGAAAGGTGGCGCTTTTGCATTCGCAGAAGAAGATTCGCATCCAGCAGGAACTCATTGACGCCGTGCGGCAGATTTGCGGCCAGCAGGCAATCCAGATGGTGGCGTAATGTGCGCAGCACACAAAGAGAAGAAGGGCACAAGCACGGTTGACCGCCAGCGCGAAATTGAGCGCCTGGAAAAAGACGTCGAGGAGTTACGGCGCCTGGCGGGCAATGATGAAGGGGAAGCCGAAGTCGAGCGTTTGAAGCAGGAGGTGCTGGAACTCCGCCGCGAATTCTACGCCCACATGGGCCCGTGGCAGCGGGCGCAGATCGCGCGGCACCCGCAGCGGCCCTACACGCTGGACTGGATCAGCCTCCTGATGACGGATTTCATCGAGATTCACGGCGATCGCGGCATTGGCGATGACAAAGCGATGATTGCCGGAATGGGCAAATTCCGCGGGCGCCCCGTTGCCCTGATTGGCCACCAAAAGGGCCGCGACACCAAACAACGCGTCATACGAAATTTTGGCCAGCCCAAGCCCGAAGGCTACCGCAAGGCCCTGCGCGTGATGCAACTCGCCGCGAAGTTCGGCCGCCCGGTGCTGTGTTTCATTGACACGCCCGGCGCGTATCCCGGCATTGACGCCGAGGAGCGCGGCCAGGGGGAAGCCATCGCGCGCAACCTGCGGGAAATGGCGCGCTTGCCCGTTCCCATCATCGTCACCGTCACGGGAGAAGGCGGCTCCGGCGGAGCGCTGGCCGTGGCCGTCGGCGATCGCGTGAACATCATGGAGAACGGCTTTTACTCCGTGATTTCGCCCGAGGGTTGCGCCTCCATCATCTGGCGCGATTCCACCAAAGCGGAAACCGCGGCCATTGCCATGAAGATCATGGCCAACGACCTGCGCGAATTGGGCATCATTGACGAGATCATTCGCGAGCCCGATGGCGGGGCCCACAGCGATCACGAAGAGGCCGCGAAACTCTTTGCCGAAGTCCTTGAAAAACAGCTTCTTGTGCTGACCAACCAGTCCGCGAAAGAACTGGTCAATGCGCGCTATGAGAAGTACCGGCGCATGTGCCAGTTTTTCGACATCATCCAGTAATGCCGCATCGTTTTCCGCGCCTAGCCCAAGAAACGACCTGAAAGTCGGCCACTACATCCTCCAAAGCAAGGCACTCTCGCGGAGCTGCTCAGGGCGCAAAAGCCGCGGCAAGCCGCCGCACTCCAAAATGTTCGGCCCCGTCGACCGGCGGGAAAGGCCTCAAGCCTGAAGGCCTGAGCTACAGGGATGATCTCGTCGTGCGGGAACGGCCAGTACTGCCCCCGTAGCACATTAGCCACGCGCCGAGCATCCCGCCGTTGTTCGCGTCCATGCTCCGCACTAACCTGATAAAGCATCGGGCGATTTACAGGCTCGCCGAGTCCGCGCGGTGCCGCCATACGCAGTGCACAGGGAGCAGGGCACAATCATGTCGGAACCGTTTCGTCCGTACGAAAAACTGGTGGAGATCACCATCATGGGGAAGAAGTTTCAGGTTCCCGAGCGCAATTCGCTGCTGCGCTGCTTTCAGTTCATCAGCCCGGAGACGATACCGTACGGGCGGTTCTGCTGGAATCAGGATTGTCAGTATTGTCGGGTGACCTGCCAATTGCCGGATGACGACGAGGCCCGCGAAATGCAGTCCTGCAAGTTCCTCGTGATGCCTGGCATGGAAATCACCGATTTGAGCCAGGAGCTGAAGTGGTGCCTGCGCTCCAAGCTGCCTTCCGCCGTGGCCGCCGCCTCCAAGTAGTGTCCCCGCCAGCACGATCGGCCATTTCCGCGTCACAATTGAAGGAAACAGACATGCCACCATTCAGCATTGTCCTGGAGTAGGGGCCTGTTTCCGGGTTGCCGACCACCCGGAAGTTGGCCAGACCACTCAATACAAGCGCGTTTCTCGGGCGGAATCCGGAACCCTGAAGCTGAAACGATGTGCAAACACACGGCTGTCAACCACATGCTCGTGCTGCTTCGGAGGACGCGGCTTAGGACTTTTTTGAGAGCGCATCCATGCGTTTTTGCATCTCGCCGGGCGATACGTCTTCTATGTGTGTTGCAACAATCCAAAGGTGCCCAAATGGATCTGCCAATCTGCCGCTCCGGTCCCCGTAAAACTGGTCCGCCACCGGAATCAGCACCTTCGCACCGGCGGCAACAGCCCGGCTGGCGACATCGTCTACGTCCTCGACGTAGAGAGCCATTCGCACCGGCGAGCCATTCAGCGATTCCGGGCTGAGATTGCCCCATTCGGGAAATTCGTCGGCAACCATGATGACCGCGTCGCCAATGGTCATTTCTGCGTGCACGATCTTTCCGCCGGGGCCTGCCATGCGCATCCGTTCCTTCGCGCCGAAAGCTGCCTTATAGAACTCCATGGCGCGGGCGGCATCGCTAACAACCAAGAACGGGGTAACGGCATGGTAGCCGTCCGGAATAGGTTTCACTCGGCTCATCATAGGCTCCTTCCATTTCTTTTGGAGTACAGCTCGATTCAACCATGTTACCGCTTCATCCTGACCCAAGGCTGAACGACCGGTATTGTAAAAAAGTGACCTTACTCGGCCAGCCGGACGTGGTTGAGGTGGTCAGTTCTGTAGTTGAGATAGGCTGATGGATTGAGCCCGGAAAAATCCCTGAAGTCATGGATAAAGTGCGCTTGGTCGAAATAGCCGCAATCCACGGCCAAGTCCGCCCACTCGATCCGGCCACCTCTTGCGATCATTCGCAGTGCCCTTTGGAATCGTCTTACACGACAAAATGATTTGGGCGTAAGCCCCACTCGTTCATCAAAAACCTGGATAAACCGTCTTTTGCTGAGACCGATGCGCTCGATCACATTCGATATAGTTCGCAATTTCGGCATGTCCCGGAACTCTCGTAATGCAAAATCGAGAGCTGGATGTCGCGTTAGAGAACCAGCCGCCTGCGCCAACAAGGTCTTTTCGAGGGTGCGGAATTTCGCCTCCGGCGTATTGGCTTCGAGTAATCGGTTGCGGAGATCAACGCCCGCGGCACCCCACAATTCGTCCATGGATACATGCATGTTGCGCAGCTCATTGGCTGGAACCCTTAGAAATGGAAACGCTCCGCCTGGTTTGAAATGCACGCCAATTATGGACGACTGTTCGGCCGTATCAATAACGACAAATCCTGAATGTGCCCCAGAAATAGCAGCACCCCGAAGACTCCGGCACTCGTCCGTATTGTGCCGGTCGTACACGCGCGTGAGGTCCTCGCGCAGGTTGACTATCAACTGCATGGAGCCGTCCGGGAGAATGCGTTCCTTGATATGAGCTGGAGCGTAGCCTTCGTAAAGCCAGAACTTATCCACAAAATGTGATAGCGGTAACGCAGGAGAATAGGTCCGGCAAATCATTTACGCGCAGCAAATCAAAATGGCCGCAGGATGTCAAGCAACTTGATGGAAATGCTTTGCCAAGTCGGCTTGTAGGAAGTGATCTCCGCACTCGGCATCGATCCTGGACGGATTACGGGCCACTCGGAAGCTATGTGTCCTCGCGTGCATTTGTGCCAGAGCATGAGTTGGACTACGCTTTCTAAAGACCATGACAAGCCCACTTTCGCTCCCATGCGACGGTTGCGGCCAGCCCGCTTCGCCGACGCACCTGGCGCAACGCCTGCAGCGGCTGGAGTGGACCACGCGCTACCGTTCGGTGCACATCCAGGCGCTACTGCTCGGCGGCATTGCGCCCGAAGCCGACGCTGCGTTTCTTTATTGCCCGGAAGGGAACTACCAGGGCGAAGCGGCCAACCTGCTGGACGCGTTGCGAATCTCAAGGGCAGGGAGGTCCGCTGATGCCATCCTCACGGAGTTCCAGAAGCGCGGCCTGTTTCTCACCCATGTTCTGGAGTGCCCCTTGGAGCCAGGCACGACCCCTTCTGCCGCCCAGCAATTCCTCGAAAAGCAGCTACCCTTCGTGATCGCGCGCATCCGCAGGTCCCTCAAGCCCAAGCGGCTGGTGCTGTTTTCCAGGGAATTGGCCGCCGTGGCAGAGAAGTTCACGCAAGCATCCTTGGGATCTCGCGTATTCACAGGCCCTTACGGGCCGTTGGCGCTCGATGGCGTCCCCAGTGAGAGCGAAATGGAGGAATTTCGCCGTGCTCTGCCCACCGGGAGCGTGCCGTGATCGGCAAGGCTTGTGTGACGGACATCACTGCGGACAGTGATGGGCTAACTGAAACTGTGAGTGACTCGCACATGCTGTTGATTATGGTAAGATTACAGTCTGGCGGTCTGTATAAGGAGTGATTTGTGCAGAATCGGGCTAAATTTGGCGTGGGTATCGGCGTAATCGTCATCTCGCTGGCTTTCCTGGCTTGGATGGGGTATGGCGAGAGCAAGACCTACTACCACACCATCGCCGAATACCAGCAACTCCAAGGCTCCGCGCGGAATCATCGCATGCGCCTGGCGGGCACAGTGGCGCCCGGCAGCATCCATCACTCCACGGGACGTACCGATTTCGTGCTTGAAGAGCAGGGCAAGACCCTTTCCGTCAGCTATATTGGCAGCGATCCGCTGCCAGATACGTTTGTCGACAAATCTCAGGCACTGGTAGAAGGCCGCCCGGGATCCAACGGCCAGTTCGTCGCGGAACACGTTCAGGCCAAATGCGCTTCCAAATATGAAGCGGCACCGGGTGGAGATAAGCCCGCAACTTCCAGCACGACCCAACAGAGCAGCATGTAGCGCGTCCAGCAGAAAAACCTACGGGGGAGAGGCGGAAGGCTTATGGATGTATTCGGTTCGTTTACACTTCTGCTGGCGTTTGTATGCGCCGTGTATGCGTTCGTGGGGGGGATTGCCGCCATCATCACGCGGCATCCGTTGCTGGTTAAGAGCACGCGCCAGGCGGGCATCGCCACTTGCGTGCTGATCTTCATCGGCACGTTCAGCCTCGAATACCTGCTCTTCAGCGACAACTTCTCGCAGGCTTACGTTGTTTCCCACAGCAATCGCGATCTCTCCACTTTCTACAAAATTGCCGCGCTGTGGTCCGGCCAGGAGGGCTCTTTGCTGTTCTGGAGCTTCCTCCTCGCTGTTTATGTCATTTCAGTTCTTATCGCCTACCGTCATAAGAACGGCGAATTGATGCCTTATGTCGGCGTGATTCTCGCCGGCGTACAGATTTTCTTTCTTACCCTGAACAATTTCGTGGAAAGCCCCTTCAGGACGCTCGCCGCGGTGAATGCCAGCGGCGCGCTGGAACCGTTCGTGCGCATGGATGGCAACGGCCTCAATCCGCTGCTGCAGTACCCGGAGATGGTCATCCATCCGCCGAATCTGTACGCCGGCTACACCGGTTTCACGATTCCTTTTGCGTTTGCACTGGCTGCGTTGCTGGCGCGCTATCCCGGCGAAAAGTGGATTCACCTCACCCGTAAATGGACCATGATCGCCTGGTGTTTCCAGTCCATCGGCATTCTTCTCGGCGCGCACTGGGCCTATGCCGTGCTTGGTTGGGGAGGCTACTGGGGTTGGGATCCGGTCGAAAACGCTTCGCTTCTCCCGTGGCTGACGGGCACCGCGTTTCTGCACTCGGTGATGATGCAGGAAAAGCGGGGCATGATGAAGGTGTGGAACGTCTGGCTGGTCTTCTGTACGTTCCTGCTTTGCATCATGGGGACGTTCCTCACGCGCAGCGGCGTGGTGAGTTCCGTGCACGCGTTTGCCAACTCGCAAATCGGGCCCTGGTTTGTCAGCTTCATGCTATTGACCCTGGTGGTGTGTTTCGTCGCCTACGTGAAGAATCACGACTACTTGAAGAGCGAGAATCAGCTCGACTCGATGATCTCCCGCGAGTCCAGCTTCCTTTTTAACAACTTGCTGTTCCTGGTGGCCTGCATCGCCGTTCTTTCCGGCACGCTTTTCCCCGTTTTTACGGAGTGGTTCACGCCCTCGCGCATCAGCGTTGGAGCGCCCTTCTTCAACAAGATCATGATTCCCATCGGCCTCGCCATTCTTTTCCTGACGGGCGTTGGCCCGCTTCTCGCCTGGCGCAAGACATCGACTGACAGCTTGAAGCGCAACTTCACCTGGCCCCTTGTGGCTGGCGCGCTTTCCGCCGTTCTTGCTTATGTTCTTGAATATCGCAATGCGGTCTCACTGGTCTGCCTGTCCCTCTGCGGCTTCGTTTTCTGGACCATTGTGATGGAGTTCTACCGCGGGGCAAAAGTGATTGCCGCGCGCTCCGGCATGAGCCTGATGATGTCCGCGCACGAACTCGCCATGCGCAACACGCGCCGCTATGGCGGCTACGTCGTACACTTTGGCATGGTGCTGATCTTTATTGGCTTGGCGGGCTCCGCGTTCAATACGGACGTTCAGAAAACCATGAACCTGGGCGAGTCCATGAAACTCGGCCCCTACACGCTGGTGCTGCAGAGCGCCGACACGAAACCCGAGAAAAATTACACCGCCGAGCGCATGATCGTGGAAGTCATGAAAGGCAACAAACAGCTCATGATGCTGTACCCGGAAAAACGCGCATTCCAGGGCCGGGACCAGCAAAACGGCACCATGGTGGCCATCTATTCGACGTTGCGCGAGGATGTTTACGTGGTGTTCGCCGGGATGGACCCGGAGACCAATCTCCCGGTGATTCACGCATTCCTGAATCCCCTGGTGAAGTGGATTTGGCTGGGCGGCGTGTGGGTGGTGATGGGCACGCTGCTGGCGTTGATGCCCAACCGCCGCGCGGCGCTGGTGATTGCCGGTGCGACGCAACCGGCGGCCTCGGCTGTCGCGCCTGCATTGAATCCTTCGGTCACGCTGAGAGATGGCCATGATTAAGCCTCGCAACCTATTCGCGCTGGCCCTGGTGGTTGTTTTGGGCGTGCTCCCACTTATCGCGCAGCAACAGCAGGCGGACCGCGTCAAAGCCATTGGCGGTAAATTCCTGTGCATGTGCGGTTGCGGGCAGATTCTTACGCAGTGCAACCATGTGGGCTGCACCATGTCCGCGGGCATGCTGAAAGAATTGGGCCAGTGGGTGAATCGCGGCGATTCCGAAGCCACCATCACACAAGCGTTCGTCCAGGAATTCGGAACCACGGTTTACGCGGAGCCGCCGAAGACCGGCTTCAGCCTGATCGCCTGGGCCATGCCGGTGATCTATTTCGTTGTCGGCGCGGTGCTGGTGCTCTTTGTGATTTCCAAGTGGCGTAAGAGGCCGCAGGCCGCGGGCGTGGACGCGGCGGCTCCCGTCACCGCTTCGGGCGTGAAAATTTCCCAGGAAGCCATGGAACGCGGGCGGGCCAAAGCGGCCCGGGAGACTGAGGACTAACGTGATGCTTGCAGGAGTAATTCTCGCACTGGCGGTAGGCTCACAGGACCTGGCCGTTGGCGGCGCCTGCCTCGGCCTGGCCGCCGCCGTTTTTCTTTTCGTGTTTTACATTCATCCGGACGCATCCGACCTGGCGCCACACCGCACCAAGCTCGACCAATTGCTGGAGCGCCGCGATGCCATCTATGACAATCTGCGGGACCTGAAATTCGAATACCGCGCCGGAAAATATTCCGAAGGCGACTACGAGACGATGAAAACCACGCTGGAAAACGAAGCCGCCGTCGTGCTCACGGAAATCGAGCAGGCCACCGAATTCCAGGTGCGGCGCCCGCGGGGCGTCAAGGCCGTCGTGACGGAGCGGGGCACTCGATGAATCGGTTCTGTCCGCGAATCCTTTTCGCCATCGTCGCTGGTTTTCTCGCTGCCTCTGCCGCTTATGCCGGCACCGTTCATGGCACGGTTATTAATCGCACCACCGGGAAGCCCGCGCAGGATATTCCCCTCACGCTGCTGAATCCCACGGCGGGCATGGTGGAAGTTGGCTCCAGCAAAAGTGATGCGCAGGGTCAGTTCAGCGTCACGAGCGATGCCATCGGCATGGGACCCATCCTGATTCGCGCCACTTATAAAGACAATTCGTTCAACACGTTTCTTCCGCCGGGGCGCTTGGAAGTGGATGTGGACATTTACGAAACCTCGAAGGACCCCAAATCCATCACGCCGGATTCCCACATCATTATTTTCCAGCCCAGCGGCGACAAACTGATTGGCGCGGAAGAATATCACGTGCAAAATAGCTCGAATCCTCCGGTCGCCTATTTCCGCAGCGAAGGCAATTTCGATTTCGCGATTCCCGATGGGGCCACGCTGCAACAAGTCAGCACGATCAGTTCGCTGGGCATGGCCGTGCCGCAAGCGTCCATTGATAAAGGCAAGGGGCGCTATGCCATCGCGTATCCGTTCCGGCCCGGCGAAACGAGCATCCGCCTCTCCTACGAACTCGCTTATCCAGGAAATGCTGCCAACGTGAAATTGCCGGCCACTTATGGCGGATTGAAGATGCTCGTCGTTGCGCCGCCGGGCGTCAGCGTTGGCGGCGATGGCTTGAAGTCCGCCGGGGAAGAGCAGGGCATGATGGTGTACACGCACGACCCGCTGGCCGCGAAGGCGAGCTTGCTCGTGCAGCTTTCAGGCATTGGCAATGCGCAAGCCGCCGACGCCGGTGGCGCGCAAGGCCAGCAGGGCGGGCAAGAAGGGAACTCGCGCACGGAGAGTGAAAACATTCAAGCGGCTCCCGGGCGGCTGGACGATCTGAAATGGCCGCTGATGATCGGCCTTGCGGCGCTGTTTGCCCTCGGCGCGGTTATGCTCTCGCGAAAGCAAGTGGTGGTGGCCGCGGGTCCTGCTGGGGAACTCGAAGATGCTCCCGTCGCGCCGCGCAAGGCATCCGCAAAGGCCGGCAAGCCGACGCCTGCCGCCTCAGCGAGCAGCATCGCCGAAGTGAACGCCCAGGTTGGTGCGAGCCTCGATGCGCTGAAGGAGACCATCTTTCGCTTGGAACTCCGCAAGCAAGCCGGTACGATCTCCGAGGAAGAGTACGCCCGGGAGCGCGCCCGCGTTGAAAAGCTCCTGCGCGATCTTGTCCAAGGCTAAGCATTTTGGAGTGCGGCGGCTCGCCGCCGCTTTGACGGCCTAAACAGCTCCGCAAAAGTGTTTTTCTCAGGAGACGGGGCTCAGACCCGGGAGCAAAACCTAGGCGGGACAGCCTGTCGACTCTGAAAGCAGATTTGCTTTTTGTTCCCGCGTTATGTTGTGCTCTGATGAAAGGCCGGGCGCCGGTCCCCAGGTCGAGTAGGCCGCCCCGGAAAAGCTTCTGTGACTGCGCTGCGCATACCTCCAACGGGACTTCGCTTCGAGAACATCGACAAACGCTATGGCGGACTCTTCGCCCTGCGCCGCATCTCTTTTGAAATTGCTCCCGGCGAATGCGTGGTCCTTGCGGGACGCAACGGCTCCGGCAAAACCACGCTGCTGCGCGTCGCCGCGCAAATCGTGAAGCCCACGGCAGGGAAGCTGAGTTTTCCCGGCGCCGATGCGGCGCTACCCGCCAACGGCCGACCCGGCTACGTCGCCCACACAACCATGGTCTACGACGAGCTCACCGCCGAAGAAAATCTGCTGCTCTTCGGCAAACTTCAGAATGTCGAAAACCCCGCGGCGCGCGCCGAAGAGCTGTTGCGCGAGGTCGGCCTGATGGAGCGCCGCGATTCTCTGGTGCGCACTTTTTCGCGCGGCATGCGCCAGCGCATCGCCATTGCGCGCGCGCTGATTCATCGCCCCTCGGTGCTGCTCTTTGATGAGCCGGCCACGGGCCTTGATCCCCCCGGCATCACCTGGCTGGCGAATTCCTTGCGCGAAGTGAATCGCGCGGGCTGCACCGTGGTCATGAGCCTACACGGCGAATCGGAGATTTCCGCGCTGGCCACGCGCGCCGTGCAACTCGACGCCGGAAGGGTCATTGCCGACACGCAATCCGGCGCGTCGCTGCACTCGATACTTACCTTTGGAAGCGCCTGAGCGCCGCCATGAGCCTCCTCTCCAATACGGCGATCCTCCTCGATAAAGAGTTGCGCACGGAATTCCGTTCGCGCGAACTGCTGACAACCACCGCCGTCTTTATTTTGATTGTTTTGGTGCTGTTCAGTTTTGCGATCAATCCGGGCACCGAAGAGGCGCGGCAATTCGCACCCGGGCTGCTGTGGCTGGCGATTTTGTTTGCGTCGTCATTGATGTTTCAATCCTGCTTTCTGCGCGAGCAGACCAACGATACGCTGAGCTCGCTGCGCCTGGCCGTCAGCGACCCCTTCGCAATTTTTCTCGCCAAGCTCATCGCCAACACGCTCTTTCTCCTTTTGACCGAACTGATGATGCTGCCGTTTTTCGCCATCTTCTACAACATTCCGCTGTGGTCCAAACTGCCCGTGCTGATCCTGGTGTTGTTTGTTGGGAGCCTGGGCATCTCCATCGCCGGGACAGCCATCTCCGCCATTTCCGCGCAAGCCCGCATGCGGGAATTGCTGCTGCCGCTGCTTCTGCTGCCGCTGCTTACCCCGGTGCTGGTAGTCAGCTCACTGGTGACGGCGAGCCTTCTGGATCGCGAGCCGATTGTGCAGTGGAAGGGCATCGGATTCCTGGCGGTGTTTGACCTTATCTTTTTGACGGCGCTATGGCTTTTCGGCGAATATCTTCTGGAGGAGTAATCCGCAATGGGTAAACGCATCGTTCTCGGCGCGGTTGCCATACTGTTGGTCATCGCGGCGGCCTACGCATCGTTCTATGTGGCGCCTGAAGAGCGCACCATGGGCGTGCTTCAGCGCATCTTTTATTTCCACGTCGCCAGCGCCTGGGCGGGCATGGATGCATTCCTTCTTTGCTTCATCGCTAATCTGCTCTACGTCTGGAAGCGCGATCAAAAATATGACTGGCTTGGCGTCTCCAGTGCCGAAGTCGGCCTCGTCCTCACGACTGTGGTGCTGATCACCGGGCCCATTTGGGCAAAACCCGCGTGGGGCATCTATTGGACATGGGATGCGCGCCTCACCTCCACGTTCGTCCTGTGGCTTCTCTACGTCTCCTATCTTCTCTTGCGCACCCTCATCGAAGAACCCGAGCGCCGAGCGCTTCTGAGCGCGCTTTTTGGCATCTTCGCTTTCATTGACGTTCCCCTGGTTTTCTTCTCCATCCGCTGGTGGCGCACGCAGCATCCTGCTCCGGTCATCATGGGCGGCCCGGGTTCCGGACTCGATCCCACGATGAACAAGGTCTTCTTGTTTAGCGTTTTGGCCATGCACGTGTTGGCGGCGTTCCTGATTGTCGAACGTTACATGCTGGAAAAAATGAGGTCGGAAGTAGATACCCTGCGGCGGGAAGCGGAGGCGCAATGAAGAACCTGAACAGCGTGTTTGAGGCATACCTCATTGGCTGGGGCGTGTTCTTTCTTTTCTATGTTTCCATCGCCAAGCGCACCTCCGATCTCCGCGCCGAAGTCGAACGCCTGAAGAACGCCTTGCCTCGCGGGAAGTAAGAATTAAGGCTCCGTCATTCAGAGCGGAGTCCGCGAAGCGATGAATCCCTCTTCGTGCCCGAAGAAAAGGAAATGTCCGTGAGCAGCGACTCCAAAAAGCGCGTTGGCATCGTCCTCTTTCAACTCGGCGGGCCAGACTCGCTCGAAACCGTTGAACCGTTTCTGCGCAATCTTTTTCTCGATCCGGACATCATCCCGCTTGGCCCGCTCAATTTCATTCGCGGTCCGCTAGCGCGCTACATTGCCAAAAAGCGCTGCGTGCCGGTGGCCCGGCGCTACGGCATGATCGGCCGCCGTTCGCCCATCGGCATTCTTACGGAGCGCCAGCGCCGCAAGCTCGTGGCCGCGCTGCAGCCTTACATCGAACCCGTCGCATTCACCGCGATGCGTTATTGGAAGCCGCTCACCGAAGACGCCGTCTCCGCATTGAAGAAGGCCGGCCGCCTGGATGAACTCGTGCTCCTGCCGCTGTATCCCCACTACTCCTACGCCACCACGCTCAGCAGCCTGAAGGAGTGGCGGCGCGTCTATGGCGAGCCCGTCGACACCCTGCCGGAGCGCACTATCGAATATTTCTACGATCATCCGCTGTACATCGAAGCGCTGGTGAAAAACATCGGCAAAATCCTGCGCCAGTTTCCGGATAGCTCCCGCGCGCAGTTGATTTTCAGCGCGCATGGCCTGCCCATGAGCCTCGTCGAAAAAGGCGACCCCTACCCGAAGCATATTGAAGAAACCGTGAGGCTGGTCTGCGAGCAGGGCGCGCGGGAATATCCAAATTGGCCACGTACGCATCTGCTGTGCTTTCAGAGCAAGGTCGGCCCTGCGAAATGGCTCGAGCCTTCCTTCCTTGCCACGCTCGAACGCCTGGGCCGCGAAGGCATCAAGGAAGCGCTGGTGGTGCCCATTTCGTTTGTAACGGAGCACATCGAAACGCTGCACGAAATCAACATTGACGGACGCGCCGGCGCCAAAAAATGGGGCATCGAGCGCTTCCGCATGATGCCGGCCGTCGGCGATAGCCCGCTTTTCATCGCTGCGCTCAAGGACCTGGTCCTCCGCGCCGTGGAAGTCCCCGCGGATTAGCTCCCGCGTTCCTCGGCTACCGCTTGACCTCGGAGTGTCGCGCGGCGCGTCCGTTTATCCTGAAAGCCGAAGCTGAGGAGAGATTTCTCCGCTCCGGGACGGCAAGAGACCGCCGTCCCTCCGGTCGAAATGACAGATTTTGGCGGCGAATGATGTGAGAGAACCAAACTTCGCCGAAAGTTGGACTCATGCACGACAATCGATTGTGAAAAAAAAGATGCGCTCGCCTGCAATGGATCAACTTCGGTTTTCAGGTTGATGCGGAATTTATGTTCCGTTTCATAACATTCATTGGTAGAGTGCTTCCCAGTTCAGGGCACGTGTGGGGACACGTTCTCGTTTTTGTTGCGTTATAATCCGTATTTCGGGAATTGGGGCCGAAATTCATGAAAGCCACCTATCATCCTGGCATACATCGCTACGCCGTGTTCGTGGTGTGCTGGACCGTGGGCCTGCTGACCGCGGGAGCCCTGGTCACTTCCGAGGACGCGGCGCTCGCCGTACCCGATTGGCCGCTCTCCTACGGCACCCTCAATCCACCGATGGTTGGCGGCATCGCCTTCGAGCATTCGCATCGCCTGATTGCCGCGGCCCTCGGACTCCTGGTGATCCTTCTGGCGTTTCTTCTTTGGCGCAAAGACGAACGCCCCGGGGTCCGTTGGTTGGGCGCTTTTGCCGTGGTTGGCGTATGTCTGCAAGGTGGCCTCGGCGGCCTGACCGTTCTGAAACTCCTCCATTACTGGCTTCCCGTGATGCATGCCTGCACTGCGGAGATCGTGTTCGCCATGCTCGTGAGCATCGCCGTGGTCACCAGCCGCTGGTGGATGGAGAATCTGCCGCAATACGAAGACCGCGGGACTCCACCGATTCACACCATCGTCACACTCAACGCCTTTGTCATTTTCGCGCAGATACTTGCTGGTGCGGGTTTTCGGCACAAATACCTTTCTCTGAAGCCGCACGTTTACGGCGCTCCGATCGTGCTCCTGGTGGTGGTCTGGACGGTCATGGTGCTTCGCCGCCGTTTCCCGCAAGTGCGGGAGATGGTCCGCGCCCGTGTCCTGCTGCACACGATCGTGGGCATTCAGATACTTCTTGGCCTCACGGCGCTGTGGGCGCGCATTCAGGGTGCCGATGACCCGCAGCCCATGCCATTCACGGTGATCTCGACGGTCGCGCACACCGTGGTGGGCGCGATTCTATTTGCCACTTCCATCGTGACCGTGCTTTTGTGTTACCGGCTTGTTCCGCGAAACAGGGAAGTGCTCCTGGCCACAACGCGAGGTGAGGTGCCCGCGCAATGAGCATGGCCCGCACCACGGAACTCACGCAGGCCAGCAAGCTGAGCGCCTATATCGCGCTTACGAAGCCGGATGTGTCCTTCCTGGTCCTGATGACCACGGCCGCGGGCTTTTATATGGGCGTGCGCGGCCCCGTGGACTGGCTGCACATGCTGCACGTCGTCTTCGGCACCATGCTGATCGCCGCGGGCACCGCCGCATTGAATCATTACCTCGAGCGCGAGTCCGACCGCTTCATGCGCCGCACGGCCTCGCGCCCGCTTCCCAGCGGCCAACTGACGCCGGGGGAAGCGCTTCGCTTTGGACTGCTGCTCTGCGTTGCCGGCGCCGTGGATCTCGCGATTGTCGCCGGCTTTCTCCCGTGCCTGCTCGGCGTGTTCACTTGCCTCAGCTACCTGCTCGCGTACACGCCGCTGAAAACGCGCACCGTCTGGGCCACCTTCATCGGCGCCATTCCCGGCGCGATTCCGCCCATGATTGGCTGGACCGCCGCCACTGGCAAGCTGGACACGCCGGCATGGCTGCTCTTCGCCATTCTCTTTTTCTGGCAATTCCCGCATTTCCACGCCATCGCCTGGATGTACCGCGAGGATTACGCCCGCGCGGGCATTCTCATGCTCCCGGTTGTGGACAAGGACGGCACGCGCACTTTCCGCCAGATTATTCTTTATGCCGCTTCGCTCGTTGCCGTCAGCCTGCTGCCCGCGATCATGGGCTTTGCCGGCGTGCTGTATTTCTTTGGCGCGCTGGTCAGTTGCACGGGCCTCGTGCAGGTGTGCCTGTGGGCCGCGAATTCCAAGTCCAACAACCGCGCCAAGTGGCTCATGCACGCCACCGTGATGCACATTCCGATCCTACTGGGCCTGATGATGTACGACAAGCTGCCGCGCTAATGTGGCACAGACACTCCTGTCTGTGCTCTTGGGGTGGCTTCCTCATCGCCGGTCGTCGACCGCCGCTTTTACAGTCAAAGCAAAGTGGCGCGTCTAAAATGGTCCCGTCATTCCGAACGGAGTCTGCGAAGTGAGGAATCTCTCTTGGGTTTTCCTTGGCACCGTCTGACGTTCTGAATCAATGCCATGTCCACAAGACCGCTTTCCGATCGCGGGTCGCCGGTCGCTGATCGCGGGTCGCCGCCTCCTGATATCTGATCGCTGATATCTGATAACCTTTCACTACGACCTCGGTTCCAGAAAGGAACCTTCCATGTTCTCCCACGCCGCACTCAACGCCACGCTCAATGCCACCAGCGCGATTCTTCTGGCCGCCGGTTACGTGGCGATTCGCTCGGGCAAGCGCGACTTGCACAAAAAATTGATGCTCTCCGCCTTCGCGGTCTCTACGGTATTTCTCGTTTCATACCTCGTCTACCACTACCGCGTGGGCCACGTCGCCTTTCAGGGCCACGGCTGGATTCGTCCGGTGTATTTCGCGCTGCTGCTCTCCCACACACTGCTGGCCATCTTGATCGTGCCGCTGATCCTCGTCACGCTGCGCCGCGCCTGGTTGGAGCGCTTCGACAAGCATCGCCTCATTGCCCGCTGGACGCTTCCGCTGTGGTTCTACGTCTGCGTCACCGGCGTCATCGTCTACCTCATGGTCTACCAGATCTACGCCGGCCCGGTACGTTAAAAACATCAATAGGCGCAGGGTCCTCTGGGGAGTTGAATCGGTGGACACGCCTTTATGACGGTAGAGTTCTGCTCAGGAATGAGACCACTCTCTCGATCCGACAGATGAGTAGCTGTTTCCGACTTGGGTAGTAGTGGGTAATGAGACCGGCAAGCAGCAGATCTGGGGCCCAGATGCGAGGAGGTTCGGGTAACGGGGCTTGATACCAGACTCCAGCCCCGCTAAATCCACCAGGGTGCCTGCCATCTGCCGCGGGAAGAAAATCCATCAGAAGATGCTGGCGGGAGTCGAAATCAGGCGGGGGGTTCGTCCCGGCTTTCGCGAGGTTTCCCCACAGAGAGAATGTAGTTAAGGCTCCCGCGACTGGATTCAAGCGCTGAAAGCTATCGAATGGGAACCCGATAGTACAAAGTGAGGACTTGATTGGTCGCATTAGCTTGCTGCCTTCTGCAAGCTGGAAGAACCGGACTCTGCTCTGCTCGACGAAGGATGAGCCTACTTCCAGCGCCGCAACATCATCTTCGGTGCTTCGATAGCGCGCTATGAGTTCAATGGGAGATGCAGGAAACGGGCTTATCTTCTGAGGGCTGGTGCTTTGGTACCAAGCTGCTCGCTCAAGAGTTCCCTGCGGGCGAAAAATAAATCGCAACTCCCCATCCGTCGCTCCATTCAAGACGTGGCCCGCTGTGAGGAGTAGATGGCGGCCCTTCCAAAGGACGGCGGCTGCCGTCCCTACCTGCACTGTACCAGGTCTCCCTATTCCGAGGACAATGCCTGCCGTATGCCAATAAATGAACTCCTCGATTCCTTCCCCGGCAATTTTCTGCGTTTCCGACGGCACACGTTTGGCCGGGGACCTTTTCTTTTTGGTTCGCCGCTTGATCATAGTTTCGCTGCAAATTCAAAGTTGAATAGACGCCCTTGGCACTATATATAACCATTGAGGTTCTCTGTCATCATAGGAAGTGGGCTAACCCTGTGAAAATTCTTCTGTTTGGCGCGACGGGATCGGCGGGCGGCGGCGTCCTCGATGCTTGCCTCGCCGCCTCCATCGTCGAGGAAGTACGCGCCATCACGCGGCGGCCGCTGATGCACACGAGTTCCAAGCTGCGCACCTTCGTGCACAAGGATTTTGTGAATTACGCAACGGTCGAGGAAGCCTTCCGCGGCCTGGATGCGTGTTTATTTTGTCTGGGCGTCTCCGCCACGCAGGTGTCCAAGGAGGAGTACCGCAAGATCACCTACTCCTACACGCTGGCGGCGGCCCAGATGTTCAAATCCAAAAGCCCCGGCGCGGCCTTTCACTACATCAGCGGGCAGGGAACTCGCCCAGACAGCCGCATGTTCTGGTCACGCGTGAAGGCGCAAACCGAGCACGACCTCATGGAACTCGTGGACGCCGATTGCTGGCGCCCCGCCTTCATCGATGCGCCGCCTTCACCGAGCCTGCCGAGAATCTACAAGGCATTCTTCCCGCTTCTGCGCGTGTTCAAGCCGTTCCCCAGCCTCTACGTTTCCGGCAGCGACCTGGGGCGCGCGATGTTGCAGGCCACGCGGGAAAATCTCCGCAAGCGGATCATTGAGAATAAGGAAATCAGGCAGATTGCGGCGCGGGCTAATTTCTAGCATTGTGGAGTGCGGTGGCTCGCCACCGCTTTTGAGCCCGCCACACTTCACTTGAAATCTGAAATTGAGGAGCGATTCCTCCACTCCGGGACGGCAAAATGCGCCGTCCCTCCGGTCGGAATGACAAGATGGGGATCCTGGAGAAAGGCCCAGGACCATTTCTTCAGGGGCGCTTCGCGCCCTGGGCTGAAGCCCAGGAGCTACTGAGCCCAAAGATAGCCGAGCAATTAATGTCGGAGCTCCCGACCGGGTCGGGACAGGCGCCGCTCCGACCCCCAAGGCCGCGGAGTCTTACGCAGGGGCTGAAGCCCCTGCCTCCTAAAGAAACAACTTTCCGCGCAAGCTGCGCTCTTCGCTGCGCGGAGCCCGAGGAATCTGGTTTTGTTTCAACGCGGCAGAAAAAGCAGATTCATCGCACAAAAGGCGTGCGATGGAGAGGCGTACCTCGCTTCGCTCGGAATGACACGTTCAATTATTCAATGAAATTGCAACTTGGGATACTACGCCTTCGACAGCGCTGCAATCACCGCGTCAGTGAACTCCTGCGTGCCTGCCGTTCCGCCCACGTCTTTCGTGACGTGCTGGCCTTCTTTGTACACCTTCACCAACGCCGCTTCGATGCGTTCCGCCGTCGGCCGCTCGCCCAGATGCTCCAGCATCAGGATCGAGCTCATCAACAGCGCCGTGGGATTCGCCAGGCCCTTGCCCGCAATGTCCGGGGCCGTGCCGTGCACCGCCTCGAAGATCGCGCCTTCATCGCCAATGTTGCCGCTGGGCACTACACCTAAGCCGCCGACCAGGCCCGCCGCCAGGTCGCTCATGACGTCGCCATACAGGTTCGGCAGCAGCAAAATGTCAAACTGCACAGGATTCATCACAATCTGCATGCACGCGTTGTCCACAATCAATTCTTTGTACTCGATATCCTTGTACTGCTCCGCCACGGCGCGCACCGAGCGCAGAAACAGCCCGTCGCCCAGTTTCATGATGTTGGCTTTGTGAATGGCGTGAATCTTCTTGCGGCCGTGCTTCCGCGCATACTCGAAGGCAAAACACGCAATGCGCGTGGAAGCCTTCTCCGTGATGATCTTCAGGCTCTCCACCACGCCGGGGACCACCTCGTGCTCCAGCCCCGAATACAAATCTTCGGTGTTTTCCCGCACGATCACCACGTCCACGCCATCAAAGTGCGATTTCACGCCCGGCAGGTTCTTCACCGGGCGCAGATTGGCGTAGAGGTCCAGGCTCTTCCGCAGCGCCACGTTGACGCTCCGCGCGCCCCCGGCAATCGCCGTGGCCATGGGCCCCTTCAGCGCCACGTGGTTGCGGCGCACAGACTCAATCGCCGCGGTATTCAACACCTCGGCGCCGATGGTGCGTTTGTCCGTGTTTACGGCGCGGGCGGCCAGCTCTTCCCACTCGATGTGCACGCCGGACGCGTCCAGGATGCGCCGCACGGCAGCGGAAACTTCCGGGCCAATGCCTTCTCCGGGTAACAACGTAACTTTGTGTTTCATAGGTGCATCTATTTTACTGTAGCGCAGGCGTTCGAGCTTGGGGCTTTTTGTGGCCGATCTGAAGATCGGCAATTACGGGGCTAAAGAGGCTGCGGAAAAAGGCAGGAAGGATTTTCTTCAGGGGCTAAAGCCCATTGGTTATACGTGCTTTACGCCGGGGCTGAAGCCCCGGCCTCCTAAAGAAACGGCTTTTTCGGCAACCCGTCAAGCCAAAGCAGCCCCGGTGGAGATTGTTGGGTCTTCCTAAGGAGGGCATTTGTGGGGGGATGTTTACGGCGTAAAAGCGGCGGCAAGCCGCCGCACTCCAAATGCGCGGATGTGCAGTCGATGCTTCTTCCAGAGCCGCAATTGGATTGGGAGAGAGAATCCAGAAGCAACCCCAAAGTGGCCTGCATCATGCGAGCACCCAACAGGGAAGTGACGCGCAGGAACGCCCACTTTGCGCCGATTCGGGCTGTGTTATACTGGAAAAGTAAAGTTCCTCGCGGAGGATTCCGCGAGCGGAGGCCTAGAGAAATTATGATCAACCTGACGCCTGTTGCCGCCACCAAAGTCAAGGAAATCATGAGCATGCAGAACCCTGTGCCCACGGCGCTTCGTGTTGCCGTGGTGGGTGGAGGCTGCTCTGGTTTCCAGTACCACATGGCATTTGAACACCAGACCAATGAGACCGACGAGGTCGTGGATTTCGACGGCCTCAAGGTTGCCGTGGACCAGATGAGCTCCATGTACCTCGACGGCGTCGAGATCGACTACATCGAGACTCTCGAGGGCGCGGGCTTCAAGTTCAACAACCCCAACGTGAAGAGCACCTGCGGCTGCGGCAGCTCCTTCAGCGTTTAAATCGCCTCCGTTTTGCCTTTGTAGGGGTGCCCGCCTCTGGCGGACACCCGATGTCCGCACAATCAACAAATCTTGCGCCTCTTACCCGGCTCCTGCCTAACCGCAGGAGCCTTTCTTTTGTCGCACAACTATAAGGAAGGCCCGGCAGACGAAATCTCTTTGAACTAGAAAGTCGCAGACGATTCCTCCATACTTCTACCCCTCAGCCTAAAACACCTCGGGAGAATACCTATGCCAACGATCACCACTAAAGACGGTACGCAGATTTACTACAAAGATTGGGGCAAGGGACAACCGGTCGTTTTCAGCCACGGCTGGCCCCTCAGCGCGGACGCCTGGGAAGACCAGATGATATTCCTGGCCGACCGTGGATACCGTTGCATTGCCCATGACCGCCGCGGCCACGGTCGCTCCAGCCAGCCCTGGGACGGCAACGAGATGGACACCTACGCCGACGATCTCGCGGCCCTCGTTGAGGCGCTCGACCTGAAGAACGCAATCCACGTGGGTCACTCCACGGGAGGCGGCGAAGTCGCCCGGTACATAGGCCGCCACGGCGCAAAGCGCGTCGCCAAGGCGGTGCTCATCGGCGCGGTCACTCCGCTGATGCTGAAGACGCCCGCCAATCCTGGTGGCTTGCCCATCGAGGTGTTCGACCAGATCCGCGCCGGAGTCCTCAACGACCGCTCGCAGTTCTTCAAGGAGCTGACCACGCCGTTCTACGGCGCCAACCGGCCTGGCTCCAAGGTCTCGCAAGGCCTTCGGGATTCCTTCTGGCTGCAAGGCATGATGGCCGGACACAAAGCCTGCTACGACTGCATCAAGGCCTTCTCTGAAACCGATTTCACCGAAGACCTCAAGAAGTTCGACGTGCCAACGCTCATCCTGCACGGCGATGATGACCAAATCGTGCCCATTGGCGCCTCGGCTCTCCTCTCGGCCAAGCTGGTTAAGGGCGCAACGCTGAAAGTCATTGCGGGCGCGCCGCACGGCATGTGCTCGACCCTCAAGGACCGCATCAGCGCGGAATTGCTTGCGTTTTTCAAGCATGCAGCTTCTAGCGCGACAGCGTGACCAAAACTCGGACAGCCGGGGAGGATCGGGCCGCACTCGCTGGCCACACAATCAAAAGATCTTGCATCTTACATAGGCTGACATCTCCAGATAGGGGACAGCACCGGAAGTCAGTCAGTTCCCGGTTGCCAGGAACCTTTTGGGGGCGGGCAGGGAATTATCCTTCAGGTGGACGTGCGGCGGAATTGTGTCTACCTGGCCTCAACCAACGATGCAGATCCGGCAGAAGGGAAGCGCTGGTCCATGGCCATGATGGGGCGGAGGTCTAAAAGGGTGTCTAAGATTCAGTCTGTTGACCCACAGCAGAATCAACGGGGATGGCCCAAGCGGAGCCTTCTGTTCTTCGCCGCTCTACTGCTCCTTGCGGATTTGCCGGTGCGCAGCCAACAGGGCCCGCCCATCACCCTGGATGTCAACGCCGTCAACCTGCTTGCCACGGTGCGCGATAAGAAGGGGAACATCGTCCGCAATTTGACCAAGGATGATTTTGCTCTGGAACAGGACGGCAAGCCCCAGACAATTACCTATTTTGCGAAGGAATCGGATCTCCCGCTGACGCTGGGATTGTTGGTGGACACCAGCATGAGCCAAAGACGCGTCCTGGATCAGGAGCGCGCCGCCAGCCGCACATTTCTGGATCAGGTTTTACGCGTGGACAAGGACAAAGCCTTTGTCATCCAGTTCGACCGTGAAGTTACGCTCCTGCAGGACCTGACATCTTCCCGCGATAAACTGCAGGCGGCGATCGATCATATTGATACGCCACAATTCTCGCAGAGCGGTAGCGGTGGCTCCTCGGGCGGTTCCTCGGGCGGCAGCGGAGGAGGCGGCGGTGGACATGGTTCGTACGGCCGGGGCGGAGGCGGCACATTGCTCTACGACGCGGTTTTCCTGGCGTCCGACGAATTGATGAAGAAACAGCCAGGCCGCAAGGCCGTCATCATCCTCACCGATGGCGTGGATCACGGCAGCAAAGAAAATTTGGAGGAAGCCATCGCGACCGCGCAGCGCGCCGACACCCTCGTTTATTGCATCCTGTTCGCGGATAAGGAAGGCTATGGAAACGGGGGAGGATACGGCGGTCCGCACATGGGGGGCGGAATGGGCGGGAGAGGCGGAAGGGGCGGCGGTTATCCGCCACGCACGGAAGAATCGCATCCCGACGGAAAGAAAGTCCTTAAACAGATGTCCGAAGCTACCGGCGGACGCTTCTTTGAAGTTTCCAAGAAAGAGCCCATCGACAAAATTTTCGACGCCATTGATGAAGAACTACGCTATCAATACAGCCTGGGGTACACGCCGGTGAAAGCGGACACTCCCGTGGGCTATCACAAGCTGCAGCTCACCGTGAAGCAAAAGGACGTCATCGTGCAAACACGGGATGGCTTTTACCTGGACCGCTAAGACGCTCCACCTTGGCGTTACTGGTGCGGGGAAGGTTGCGCGTAATAGCCTTGACGAGTGCGCGCGGTTAGGCCGCCCTTCGACAGTCGGATTTCCAGATGGTGGTATTCGTCTCGCTTATCGGCGGGGGGTGGATCGAAGGAGATTTCGTAGTAGGCCTCTGTATCAGCGAGGCATTCATTCAGGCCGGCGGCGACGTCGTTGCTTAGGCTGAGGGCAAGACCGCCGCTCTGCGTGGCGAGTACTTGGAGCTCCAGGTCACCAGGCTGGGCTTTGCTAGATTCCCGAATACCTTTGAGGAACTGCTTATAGTACGCGGCGCTGGCGAAATCGGTGGTGCCTTGAGGATCGATGCTGTAAAGGGTGATGCGGGCCTGCCGGAGCTGAGTCGAGAGGCTGACAATATCCGCGAAGAGCTCCTGCAGTTGCTTCGAGCCGAGCTCGGTGCCGGGGCCGGAGAGTAGAGGCCAGCCAGGAGAAACCCAGAGAATGACCTTGCGCCCCGGACGCGGGACCTCGCGCGCTGTAAGCTGATGCAGGGCGTCGATGGAGAGCTGGTAGCGTTCGGCTGCGCCGTAGTAGCCGCTAGAGCGGCGGATGGTACGGAGGCCCACCGAGGACTGATCCAGTAAGGCACTAAGCGCGTTGCCGTCGCTTGAGAACCCCTCCTGAGTTTGCAGGCCTTTGTCTGTTAAAAGGGCAAGGGCTGTGGGGTGTGCGAGGCGACCTCCATCGGCACGGAGGAATTTGTCGATCTCTCCGCGTACGTAGGAGACGCTCTCGTAAGGGCTGTTGATCGCATCAACTACCAGAATGACCTCAATGGGAGCCTGGCTGCCGCCGAGGGCCTGAAAGGAGGTGATGGTCCGCGGGACTTTGTCATCCAGGAGAGTGAAGTCTTGCTGCTGAAGACCGGAAACAGGGGGCCCGGATTTCGGAGTGACGACGATGTCAAGGTAGATCTTACCGTCGCCAGGTTGGGATGACGGACTAATCTGTTGAGCAGAAACTGCAGCGGTGGATAGCAGAAGCGCGAGAATAGAAAGGCCGAGACGCGCGCGGATGAACATGAGTTTCTCCCTTTGCCGACGGATCTCCACGGGAGCACTTCGCTGATTTGGAGCGAACGAGGCGCTATTGAGATAGACGGGAGTCAAGGTCGATAAGGGTACAAGTTAAAGGCTACGCTACGTGCCTCATGCCTAATAACTATACTTACCTCAGAATGGGAATCAACTCCAAAGCCACCTGGCGGATCTTCGGTCACAGTTGGCCCGTTGGTGCCAAGTCGGATAGCGCATGACCCGGCTCGGGGGTGTTGCCGAATGCGCTGGCCACGTCAGAAAGCGCAGCAATCCCAAGCCATGGATTTCAAGTCTCTCCCGCGCCCGCCTTCGGAGAGTTGAACCTGCCGACAATTTCTTGAGTGCGCTGGCTGAAGACGACGTACTCGCCGGGTGAACGCGCTTGGAGTTCCTGGATCCTGGCCTCGGCGGTTTGCAAGTCTCGAACGGCTTCAACCCATTCGAAATTTACGGCGCCAATCTTCTTCAGAATGTCGAAGGCGGGGTTCATAGCGGCACCTCTTTGCAGCAAATCGGGCAAACTGGATAGTGCAAGACTCGATGCTGTTTCAGAATCCCTAAGTCTGCCCTCCGCTCATTTGTATTCCGACTGTGGGAAAATCCTCGTACGCCGCTTCAATATCCTGCTTTAAAGGGTAGTTGCTTTGCACGAACACGAGAATCACGGAGCATTCAGCCCGCGAGTGATTTGGTTAACGGGGATTTTTTTGTGACTCTCGGGTGCTTGGCACAGACATGAGATGTGAACTCCTTGTCGCGCTGTCGTTTGTAGATTGCCATCATCTCGACAATTGATCCGCCAACGAGCGGCCCTGAAGGGTTGAACGCCCATGCGCATTCGGTGCAAGCCCAGCCCTGAAAATTCTGTTTTTCGACCCACACCAGTTTGCGACGCATCGCCCCCATGGCACCCCTAGAGATTTGCTGCGGTTATGCTTCTTTGCATGACGGTGTAACATTGGGCTTTGACGGCCCTGCGACGACAAATGCGGCTCTTTTCATTGCCGTGAGCGATGTTCCGCCCCAGTCACCGCTTTTGAACACACATCAAAACCGAAGTGGATACACAGTGCCTAAACATTAGCGATAGAAAGAGGTTGCTGTCTGTGGGGTATCCAACACTGGCGAGAAATGCTATCTCAATCCGAGGTCATCCTCGAACTGCCGAATGACGTTGTAGCACTCACAGGCGGATTTTTCGAGTTTTCTGCGGTTCACAACCTTCACTGCACCGCGCACGTATTCTATGATGGCTTTTTTTTGCAGCGCCGCCGCTGCCAGGCTCACCGTGGATCGGTCGGTACCCATCATGGTCGCAATGAAATCGTGGGTGATCGGGAGCACTCCGGAATCCACCCTGTCCTGAGTCATCAGCAGCCACCGCGAGAGACGCTGCTGTATATCGTGCAGCCGATTGCACGCCGCGGTCTGTGCGACTTGCATCCCTTGAAGACCCGTATGCCTGCTCAAGATCATCTGCAATTGCGGAGCCGACCGCAGAATGCGTTCTAGCGCATTTCCCACGATTCGGAAGCCATCGCCGGCGATCTGGACTATTTCACGTACTGAACTTCTGCTCAAGCCAACAGCCAATCCTGCCCCAACATAGCCCTCGTTACCCACCACACCCACTTCCACGGTTCGACCGTCTTTGGTTACCACAACTTGAGAAACCATTCCTCGGTTCGGAAAATAGACGAACTCGATGGTTTGAGTCGCCTCATGAAGGCTAAGACGATCCGGCAGATCGACGTACATCAAGTCAGGACGCATCAACTGGTATTCATTATCGGGCGTTGCCAACAGTACTTTGTTGCTTACTGGCTTCCCATCGACGTTGGTCCGTTCGCCCGCCTGTACGACTCGAAAGTTTTTCCCACTCATGTCAATCCTGAATGGCACCAGAATGCCTTACATTCCTTAGGTGAACCTTCATGGGCCCCGAGACTCCATGTCCATTTAACCAAAAGAGGGGTCTGGCAATCTGTGCGAAATGAGACACCTCTTAAAACCAAGGCGGAGCGAATCATGCGGCGGATCGATGGGCGTTGACCGGGGAATCCGTTACCCTTACCGCGGATTCTCGACGTGCTTGCACCAAATTGTCTCCGCGCGCTCCAGCCGGGGGCGAAGTATTCCTCTTGACATCCCCTCTTATAGAACGCGCTAACCGGAAACTGACCCCGCCCCACAACTCCCCCATTTGCATTCTCCCGGCGGCCCACTTATTCTAATCTTTAACGCGGATGAAAATAGCCCTCGCCCAATTCAATCCCACAGTCGGCGACTTCGAAGGTAATTCCTCACGCATTCTTACGCTTGCAGCGGAAGCCAAGCGCCACGGCGCGGAACTCGCGGTCTTCTCGGAACTCTGTATCTGCGGCTATCTCCCGCTCGACCTTCTGGAGCGCCCCGCCTTCATCCAGCGCAATCACGACACGCTGAAAGAACTCGCCGCGCAAATGCCGCTTCCGGCCATCGTCGGCTACGCCGGCCGCGTGGACCACGCCAGGGCAGGGAAGTCCATTGCCAACAAAGCCGCGCTCATTTGCGAAGGCCGCGTCGTGTTCGAGCAGAGCAAAATGCTTCTGCCCACTTACGACGTTTTCGACGAGTCCCGCTATTTCCAACCCGGTGAAAAGCAATACGTTTACGGCATGGGCCGCGAGCAGCTCGGCATCACCGTCTGCGAAGACGTCTGGAACGACAAAAACTTTTGGAACAAGCCGCTGTACGCCCGCGACCCGGTCACCGAACTCATTTCCCAGGGCGCCAGCGTGCTCATCAACCTCTCGGCTTCGCCCTACACTATTGACAAGCGCTTCCTGCGCGTGGACATGCTGCGCTCCATCGCCATGCATCACCAGCGCCCGGTGATTTATGTCAATCAGGTTGGCGGCGACGATTCGCTGATCTTCGATGGCGCCAGCATGGCCCTGACCGCCAGCGGGGAAGTGGCCGCCCAAGCCAAAGCCTTTGAGGAAGACATCGTCCTCTTCGATACCGTCACCGGCAAGGGCGACCTCCATGAGCAGCCCGCCACGGAGATTGCCTACGCCCACCGGGCGCTGGTGACCGGCACCCGCGACTACGTCTGCAAATGCCGCTTCACGAAGGCCATCGTCGGCTTGAGTGGCGGCGTGGATTCCGCCGTGGTCGCCTGTCTTGCTGTGGAAGCCCTGGGCAGCGCGAACGTCCTCGGTGTCTCCATGCCGGGGCCATTCTCCTCTGATGGCAGCAAGACCGACGCGAAGGCCCTGGCGCAGAATCTGGGCATACCGTTCCTGACCATTCCCATCGCCAGTGTCTTCGACGCCTACAATCAGGTCCTGGCCCCCGCGTTTGGCAACCGTCCGCCGGATGCCAGTGAAGAAAACATTCAGGCGCGCATCCGCGGTAATTACCTGATGGCCCTCTCCAATAAATATGGGTCCATGGTTCTCAGCACCGGAAACAAATCGGAGATCGCCGTTGGCTACTGCACACTCTATGGCGACATGGCCGGCGGGCTGGCCGTGATTTCCGATGTGCCGAAGATGATGGTCTACGCGCTGGCCCAGCACATCAATCGCGAAAGGGAAGTAATCCCCCGCGCGACCCTCGAAAAGCCGCCCTCCGCCGAGTTGCGGCCCAATCAGAAGGACACGGATTCCCTGCCGCCCTACGAGGTGTTGGACGCCATCCTGAAGGCTTATATTGAGGAAGTGAAAACGCCAGAGGAGATTGCGGCCGAATTTGGCTATGATTTAAAGCTCGTCCGCGATATCGCGGTGCGCGTGGATGGCAACGAGTATAAGAGGAAGCAGGCCGCACCAGGGTTGAAGATCACCTCGCGCGCATTCGGTTTCGGACGGCCGTTTCCGATTGCCCAGCGCTTCATCCCATGAACATGAACGGAAATATAAAGAGGACTCGCGTGAAAAACACACTCAAGCTCGCGCTGCTCGTACTTTTCCTGCTCGCCGCGGCCGGCACCATGGCGCAACAGCCCGCGGCAGCCACCGCTGCGTCGCCCGCACAGAAGGTGGAAGCCTTTCTTCGCTATTATTTCGCCCTGGGCCCGGAGGTGCAGATCACCGTGGCCACACCCACGGAGCTTGGCACCTCCGGCATTCTGGAGGTGCCCATCGTGGTGAAGTCCGCGGAAGGCTCGGAGAATCTTAAAATGTATTTAACTAAGGATGGCCGGTACCTATTGCGCGGGGAAATCTCGGACCTCACCACCGACCCGCTGGCCGAAAACATATCCAAGATGCAGACCGCCAATGCACCCGTTCTTGGCGATCCCAAAGCCCCCATCACGCTCGTCGAGTACTCCGACTTCGAATGCCCGGTGTGTCGCAACCTCCACGACGCACTACGCGGTCTCTTGCCCAGCTACCCCCAGGTGAAGGTCATCTTCAAGGATTTTCCCATCGATGCCATCCACCCATGGGCGCGTACTGCGGCCCTGGCAGGGCGATGCGCCTACCAGCAGAACCCCAAGGCCTTCTGGAAGATGTATGACCTGCTCTACGACAACCAGGACCTTATTTCCGCGGCCACCGCATGGGACAAGATGCTGGACTTCGCCGGGCGCGCCGGCCTGAACGCGGACACCTTCAAGTCCTGCCTGGCCAGCCCGCAAGCTGCCGCCGAAGTGGACGCCAGCCTCGCTAACGGACAATTGCTTGAAGTGCGCAGCACCCCTACGGTGTTCGTCAACGGCCGCAGAATCTCTGGCGCGGATCCGCACACGATCCAGCAATACATTGATTACGAACTGGCGAAAATCAAGACAGGGAAGACAACTCCAAAGAAATAGCCGCTGGGGAGAAGAGCTAAGGGCAGGAGAAACCTTGCTGCAATACAGCCGTCGTGTCGGAGGGAACTCGCTCGTGGATTCAATTCGGGACCCGAAGCACAAATGCGAGTGCAATGGACGAGGGTATAGGCTTCCCCCGAAACTGTGCAGGCTCGAATTTCCATTCCTTCACGACACGTATGCACGGCGCAGTGAGAGAAGCAATGTCGCGGATCGGTATCGTGTTTTCGGCTCGGCCGTTACTATCGACTGTGACCCGCACGACGACAGTACCCGTGGTCACGCTGTTCACGGGATATTGCAGAAAACTTGCAGCCACAACTTTGAGCGGCTCGGGTTCCAGAACCGGACGAGATGAGGGCTCTGTCGCAGAGAGTGGGGAAAGAGGTACGTTTTGAGCGAGGGACACTGCAGGGTTGAACGTAACAGCCACAACAGTACGTGATCGTGTGGGCTTGCCGTCCTGTAAAGCCGACTTGAAGTGCCAGGTCCTGACCGATTTCACTGCTGCCTCGGTCAGCGACTGAATTTCACGGATGGGCTGAACATCCTCTACCTCGCCCTTTTCACTGACTGTAATTTCCAGCACGACCGTGCCGACAGAGATACTCTGCAGGGGATACGCGACGTCCGTTGCGGAAACGATATCCGCAGATTCAAACGGACCAGCGTTCGGAGGAGGTGCCTCCGCAAAGCAAAGTCCCGCCGACATGATTGCTGCCATAGCGCTCAAAAAGTGGCACACGATAGTCTCCCGTCGATCCGGCCCCGTGGGCCGGGGTTCTAGATATTCGAGTCTACATCCTCCTAGGGCACTTTGGGGAATGCTTGGCCCTTCCGTGCAGCCTGAACGCGTGCCGCTCGCAGCATCGCAGAGCCGGCAAGGCCGTCCGTCAGCGCGACGTCCGGGCGATCCTAAGTTAGGGGGGTGGGAGGCAGGGGGAAAAGGAGCCTCGCTTCCTAGTTAGCATAATATCTGTTATAGGACGCACTGTCAAGCCTTTTCTTTCGATATTTCTGTCTTTTCTGTGGATATCTGGGCTCTTCTCTAGGTACTTCCCCGGCTGGCGCGGGGGGTGCGCCAGCCGGGCCTGCTGCTAGGGCGGAGGGGTTCACTGAGGCTATGGGGTGAGCTCGCCAAATGAGTTTTCTACGTCGTGTTATCGCGCCAACTTCACGGCCAGCGCGCCCGCTGCTGCGCCAATGACAAACCATTTCGCCGCGCGCACCACGCGCCGCAGCACCGAGCCGCCGCGTGCTGCCTGCAGGGCGGTGTCGCGTTCCCTGCTGAGCGCCTGCGTCTTGGTCTGTTCATCCTTAAGGTTAGCCTGGGCTGCGGCCAGTTGCGCCTGGCACTCCTGGCAGTCCACGGCGAAGTCATAGAGCGGCTTCAGGTCTTCGGCGGGCAACTGCAGCTTGGGGGTCGGGGTCTCGATCGGCTGCTTGGACCCTGCCTGGGTGGCCGGAAGGCCTGCGTTGGCTATCTGGGCCGGTAGGGCAAGAGGTGTGGGCAATGGCAGGACGTCCGGCAGTGCCGTCACGATCTGCGCCGGTTTCTGGATGGTGGCTTTCTTCTGGTTGAGCTGAACCAGGAGCTGTGCCAGTTCCGAATCTCGCGATTGTTGGCGTGCGTCGGCACCCGCCAGCGCTTTCTGCGCGGCCTGTAACGCGGCTTTGAGTTGCGCCTGCTCGTGTTGCGTCCCCCGCCAGGCAAAATACACACTTGCGGCGGCCACCAGCGCTATCACTACGGCCGCACCTTTGAGCCAGTTTCCTGATGTCATGACGATCTCTTCTGCGGACAAGCGCCTTCAGCGGTACCGCGCTACCCGCGCCAGCACTTCCTCCGCGTAATCCGGATTCCCTCCGCCGTTCCACGCGAGCAACGCCCGTGAGGTGTCGCCGCCCGCCGCGTCGAACTTTTGGCGCAAAATCTTGCAACCCACCGCCAAACCTACCGCCGGGTCGCACAGCGTCGAAAGATACAGGGAAGCCACGCCCTTTTCTCGCGCCAATTGCCCCATTACCTGCATCAGTCCCCACGAAATGCCGCGCGCATAGGCTTCCGTGGCGCCCACCTTGTTGTTGGTGTAGAGCGGGGCAACATATTTGGCGAAAAAGAGGGGCTCGTAGCGCATCGCCCAGGGGTTCCAGTTGGACTCTTGCTCGACCACCGCGCACACCAGTGCGGGATCAAGCCCTTCGCCCTGGGCGGCGCGCCGCGTTAGTTCCACGAGCTTTGCATCGAGAGGCATCAGGACCGCCGGCCGCCATTCTGCAGGTCCACGAAGTTCACGATGGGCATTTCATCCAGCGCAATGCCCTGGCGTTCCGCCATTCTGTAAAGTGCGCGGTAAATGCAGGGGAGGTGACGCAGCGCCAGGTCGCGCAGGAACACACGATTGATTTCGTCGTCGCGCATGCGACGGTGAATCCAACGCAGGAAGACAACAAATTGCGCGCCGATCGAGACCACTGCCAGAAGAATTGCGGAGGAAATGGAAAACATGCTGGGCCCCCTGGGTTTCACTGCAGCGTCAGGGCAGGACTTTCGTCATGGCCTGCCCTGGTGTCAGGTCGTCGAGCGAGGCGACCTCAAGTCTCGAAGTACCGCAAGCCGTGCACTACATAAACAAACTGGGCAGACCGCCGAGCGTCCCACCAACACTTGATCCCAGCGATGAGAAAAAGCCGCTGGGCCGCGAGGCATTCGCGCGCACATTCAACAACTGTGACGGAATCCCCAAGGTCTTCCCCAACAGGTTCGCATCCACCCCGTACAGCCCCGACAACCCTTGCAGCGCCGACATCTGTTGTTGCATCGCGGTACTGGCGAAGTTCACTTGGTTTTGTTGCGCCGTGGTTGCTTCTTGGCTGGCTTTTTGCCGGGCCAATTCGTCCGTCAAGTCCGCGTATCCCGCGGAATTCCCTGTCCGCGCCACTCGGTTATTCGCCGACTGCTGCAGCGAATCAAACGCGCTGGCCAGCGCTCCCTGCGACTGCCCCGTGATCGCCGCCTGGGTCGCGGCGCTATATCCCGGATTGTTCACAATATTCTGATACTGCGTACCCACCTGGTTGCCCAACGACTGCTGCTGTCCCAGCAATTGCTGGTTCAGCGCGTTGGTCTGCGCCAGTTGCTGGTCCGTCATTTGCTGCGTTTGTGCCTGTGCCCCGCGTCCCATAAACCCCTCCCAACCATCGTTCGCTAATCTCTACTTCAATCTTTTGCAGAACGGCGTCCACTCATCATCGCGTACCCAGCCGAGGCGGGTGAGCCGTCTGCCAAACTTCGCCGCAATTTCCGGCGGCAGCCACGCGTGCACGTCTTCCAGGCCGCGTTCCCATGCCTGGCGCCGTGTCGCTTCGTGCAGCCCCAGCAGCCATTGCCAGCGCTCTTTCGGCGTGCCGCATTTTGGATCGAGCAGCAGATAAGCTTCGGCCGTCAGCCGCAGCAGGGCAGCGCCCGCAATTCCCTTCCCTTCGGCCGCGTCCGTTTCATCGCCGGCCAGCACCAGCTTGGTCAGGAATAGCGGATTGCGCAGGTCGGGAAATTCGTAAGGGAAGCCTTGCGCGGCATGGATCGCCTGAAGCGCTTCCACGTCTCCCTCGTCATACTCCCGTATGCGCAATGGCATCCCGCAGTTTTCTCTAAACCTGAATTCCGAAGTTGAAGAGGGATTCCTCCGCTCCGGGACGGCCGAAAGCGCCGTCCCTCCGGTCGGAATGACAAATTGTGGCTGGTGGATGATGTGAGAAAACGCAACTTCGGCGAAGCTGGATTCTCCTGCGACAATCGACTGAAACAATACAAGGTGCGCTGGCCTGCAATTGATCAACTTCAGATTTCAGGCTAAATCGTCACCGTCACCGTGATGGTGCCGTTATCCGTCTGCGCCAGGGTCACGTGCGGCGTTCTTCCTTGCAGCGTGGTCAGCACGTTCGCGACGTTTTGCCCATCGCTCGGATCGTTCAGGTCAAATGTAAAGGTGGCTGAAAGCGTCACCGTATCGCCTGGACTGAAATCCCAAGTGGCGTTGTGTATGGTATTTGGCATGGCAGCTCCTTCGTCCTTTGAAATTTCGCGTCATCTCACAAACGGTTTCCGGGGGGCACGGGTTCAGAGGTTGCGGAAACGCCGCGTAAAGAATTCCTTCAGGGGCTAAAGCCCGCTGGTTATGGGGGCTTTATGCCGGGGTTGAAGCCCCGGCCTCCTAAAGAAAAAGACTTTTTCCGCAGCCTGTTCAACCGTGCCGAAAACTGAAGGGTTTGAACTCTTGAGGGCCAGCGCGGGCCGTCGCAACCCTACAGAATCGTCTGCTTCACAATGCGCGCGCCCGTTGGCGTCCCGAATCCGTTTCCACCGCGCAGCAGCCCGTTCGGAAGGGTGCCGCTGCCGCTCGAGGGCAGCGGAGCAGGCCCGCTGGCCCCTCCGCCCGCCACGGCGATCGGGGGCGATCCAAAGCTCACCGGCGCCGAGGGCTGCGATCCGATGTACTGCGAGTACGCGCGCCAATAGAGCGTCTGGTTCCCCAATTGCAAATACAAGTTCCGCGCCGCTCCGAGGAAGTGTACACGTGGCGCGGAAAACGCCGGCGTCACATCCGACTCCGCGAAGTAGAACAGCCCCGGCCGCGATGCCGCCGGATCTGTAATGGACAGGTCAAACCACCCATTCGCCGCCTGCACCTGCAGCGAAGCAATTGGCGCAGGCGCCGGCGAAGGCGTCGCCGGGTCCACGCCCGCGTTCTGGCTCGTGGCGTTCACCGCCGACACAATCTTCGTCAGCGTCTCGTACAAATACGGGTCGCGGTCCTTCAGCGGCGCCAGTTGTGCAACCGTCAGCATAAATCTTCAGCTCCCGCTATCCGCCATTCGGGACGATGGCCTAATTCACACCGCGCACTGGGGCCCACGGATCCGTCCGCACGCTGGGCGTAAATCGCTGCAGCTTAAACCACGCCCCGGCCTGGTTTGTACTGACCTGAAACGCCACGCGTTCCCCCAGCACATTGATCGGCAACTCCAAATCTTCCAGCCCGGGCGAACTCAGCGGCAATGGCTGCTGCGCCTGCGCTGCGCCTGAGGAATCCACGTAGCTCGTCAGTCCCAAATTTCCCGTGCCTTCCACGTACATCGTCAAATAACTGAATAGCTTCCGGTGCGCTCCCAATCCCAATGAGCTTTCCACCGTGCGCTCCGGAAAATAGTGCGTGGTGTAGTAGCTCGCGATCGCCGCGCCATCATCCGAATACTGCGTGTCACTCAGTTGATAAATTTTCCCCGTCGGCCCGCCGCCGCCCACGCCGGGATTGCCGCTTCCGAACGCGGCCACCGCCGTCCCGTCTGCCCGCTCGATCAAGGCGCAGCAATTCGCCGCAATCAACCACGGCGACCATTTGCGCGCGTTGTCCGTCGCCGCTTTTCTGCCCGTGTAGGTGATGTTTACCGGCGGACTCGATGACAGGGCGCTGGCCGTATCAAGGTCGTGATAGTCCAGCATCAGCACTTGATTCGGCGTGGTGGCGCTTCCGAATGGCGCGCCCACGTAAATCCGGCGCTCTTTGGTATCCACCGTAACCCACAGCGTTTGCGCGTACTGCCAATTGATCTGATTCCAGGTGGGCTGAATTTCCTGGGAAATCTTCACGGGCTCGCCACCGGAAAACAGGTACAACCCGGTGCGGTGCGCGATCACCGCCCAATCCTCGCCAAACCCCACGCCCCGAACCGACGGCGTGCCCACGCGCTGCGAAACTTCCGATATCGTCCACAGCGCCGGCTCGTTCGTTCCGTCGTCCTGCGTCACGTACATCGAATGTTCCTTCACGAAATATAGCCGCTCTCGCAGCTCGAACGCCGCCCGAATGGCCTGCCCGTTGTTCTCCGCCACGCTTAGCATCCCGTCAAGCCCGTCGTAGCTCTCCGGATCCTCCACGCGGCTCGCCCGCACCAGCGAAGCGTTCATTGGCTGCAAGGCCGGAAAAATTTCAATGGCATCAATATAGAATTGCCCGTTCTGATTCGGCATGCCATCCGCATACACGCGCAGCACCAGATCGCCAGGGATCACGGTGAGCGGCGCTGTCAAGTGCGCGCTGTATTCCACGTAGCCCGTTGTCAGTTGCGCCGCGGTCAGTTGCAACCCCGTTGTGTTGATTCCCCCGCTGGCGCTGTAGAGATGCACGTGCAGCGTTCCCTGCGTCAACGAAGCGTTGCGCGCACAGCGCGCCCGCACGGTGTAACTCGTATTTGCCTGAATCAGCGGTGCCCCAAGCGCATCCTGCACCGCGCCCTGGGTCATCAATCCGCGCGTGGCCGTCGATCCGTTCCCCACGATCGAATATGCCGCGCCCCACACCACAAAGTTCTCTTCATCCGTGCCGCCCGGCGCGAATGTTCCGTCGGGCGTCCAACCCAGAGGGTAGTGCGGCAGCGACGGCCCCGTGAACCCGCCGTCGAATCCCAGGTTCACCCAGTTGTCCATCTTGTTCCGTTCACCCCACCAGAACAGCCGTTCCGAATAGTCGATCACCCCGGCGCAATCGCCAAGCTCTATGAGCCGGAACATGTCATCCACGTTCGTCCCCGCCAGAAGAATCGGATCCGAGAAATCCACTGCCAGCGATGTCGTGGTGTTGTCACTGATCACCATGTTTCCGGTGAACAGCGTTCCGCCTCCGCCCACATAGAAAAAGCTGGCGCCACCAGCCCCCGTGAAGCACAAGATGCGCGCCACCACATTGCTCGGCCCCGTCGGGATATTCGTTACCACGGCGCGCTTTCCGCCGCTCGCCGTCCAGCTCGTCGCCGGCCCCGGTTTCGTTAGATAGCCCTGATGCGTCTGGAACATCACGCACACCTGGTGCGCGCCCATGGCAACATTCCCAGCCGCGGCCGCCGTGCCCCCGCCGGAAGCCGCAAGGCCACCCGCGGTGGCGCCATAGGTGAAATGGGTCGAGTCGGGAACAGTTGCGATCGCGAATGTGCCGTTGTACCCGCTCACACCCACGCCGGCAATCGTCACAAGTTGTCCCGCGGACAAGCCATGCGCCGCGCTCGTTTGAACTGTGACCGTTGCGGAAGCCGCCGTGCCGCCGCCGGAACTTGGCAGCCCGGCAGCCCCCGCAATGTAGGTAAATTGCGTCGAGCTCGGCACAGACACCACCGCAAACGTGCCGTTGTATCCCGCCACGCCCACACCCGCCACTGTGACGAATTGTCCCGTGGAGAATCCATGCGGCGCGCTCGTCGTAATGGTTACCAGGTAGCCGTTTTGCGTCGCCCCATTGGGGCTCGCCGCAATCGCCACCGCGGCAGGCTGCGTCGCGCCATTGGGGCTGGCCACGATGCCCACAATTACGTTTTCATCCACCACCGTTGGCCCAGCGCCTGGTCCGCCCTGGCTCACGCGATCGAAATTCGTGTCGTCGTATTGCCGCGGCAAGTCGTTCCCGGTCATCCCGTCGCTGATCGCCAGATATTCCCTGCCGAACAACGTCGTCGAATTGGCGTATGCGTTCGCCGCCAGGCCGCCCGCGATCTGTGTCAGCGTTCCCTCCGTGATCTCCTTATACAAATTCCCAGCGCCATCGAGTGCCATCGTTCGCAGCGTTTCGTTCGGTGTCGTATACGTCTTTACGTAATTCACCGTCGGGTTCCCCGCCAGCGGCCCAAAGAGCGCCTGGAGTCCGGGTCGTGTCATCACGCCGCCGTTGCTGAAGACAACGTCCTGACAATCCGGCGACACCCCATGCGGCAGATCGGCCGGAGACATGTCGCTGACCAGCCCGCCAAAAATCTCAATCGGTGCGTCCAATGATCCAATCGTGGACATATGTTCTTCTTTTGGAGTGCGGCAGCCTTGCTGCCGCTCTTACGGTCTAACGAGTAGCAAACAAAGTTCTTTCTGCAACAGATCTCGCGGAGCAGCCGTTTCTCCACACTGAACTTGGGGAGAGCAAAGCCAGCCGCCTTTCCTACCTCCACTCGCCCAGTCTCATAGGGGTCGCAAAATCGGAGCGAAACGCTGTTTGGAGACACTGGCAGACAATGGACGACAGAAAACAACCAAAAAGGCTGCCAGCGCTAGATGGAGAAAAACGAAGAAGCGCCCTATAGGGATAAAGTGAACTGGCCTATTGGCCCGTTGTAGAAGAGATTGCAGCGTTGGAGAACATCACGCCCGATGAGCACCAATAAACCATGGGCCGCCAAGGCTGCTCCCATCGTCCACGGTGAATTCAAATCTACTAACGGAGCCCTGATCAGTACGGGGTATATATTACAAGGAACTTTCTCATGGGTTGCCGACAGCATCGTGGCAACGTCAATCACCGGGAGACCCAATTCCTTCGCCGCTTGCTCGTCTATGCACGTATTCGATGCGCCCGTATCTATCAATGCTAAACCTGTCTTGGGTGTCGGAAGGGCCTTACCTTGGCTAAGCAATGCCTTGCCCGCATTTTCTTCAATTGTGACCGTCACCTGCATCACGGGGCCACGCATCCGAAGTGCTATCGCGGGATGCACATCGACTGTCTTACCGTCAGGCGCTTTACCTTGTGCTGTTATCTGGGCGTGTAGAATTGGCATTCAGAATCCCCAATGTTAGAGCCGGCGCGCAGAATTCGATCTGTGCTTCAGAAGGTCTCCTAATGAGAACGTTGTTCAAACCGTGCTGCGTTACGGCACCCTGTAACGCCTCTTCCATCGTGTCAAACGCACCAGTGACTTGCTCCCCGCTGATGACGAGGATTTTCCCCCCGTACTGCTTGAGCAGCTCATCCTTATGAGAATCCATATACTTACGTTCTTTTTCCAAAGGCGACATAAGCCTCACCTCTTTTGAGCCCCATCGTCCTACGCTGATGGCCCTCCTGGGCACCTCTTATTCTACCATTCTGAGGCATCAACAGGTGCATGACCACACATTTTGTTCTTGACACGCTAAAACCGTGACAGCGGACATCTGCTATGCTGAATTTGCTTCTCAGGCTTGCCCAGTGCACGTTGCATTTATCGAGCGGTGAATCTTCGCCGCGCTTCTTATTTCGCGCTTCCCTTTTCTCTCAGCTTCATTAAGTCCAGCGGTGTCTCCGTGACTCTCGGCACCAACCCAAACTCCGCTGCCTTCTCCCGGTTCAGAATTGCCCGGCAGGAGCGGCACACTGCCACGCCCGCCTTGATCTTTTCGCCGCACGCGGGGCATTCCGCCTGGGGCTTCGGGTCATACAACCACGGCTTATCCTGCTTCAATTCCCGTGCCGCGCGCCTTTCCAAGTCCGTGATGAACATCGGATTGTGCGAACGTTCCCACTCCAGGTCCGCCGCGTCCACCAATCGCCGGTGAAACGCGTCCAGCTTCCTGTGCGCTTCCGCTAACTCCGCTTCCGTCGGCATCGGCCCTGCCGCCACAAACACGCCGTGAAAGCTTCCCTCGCCTGAATCGCCATTGATCTCCCGTACCAAGTCATCGGCGATCTCCCGCGCGGTGATGGGAAATTCCATGGTGCGCTTGTCTCCCAGGTCCATGATGCCTTTGCAGGCATGTATCGGCGTAATCGCGAAAGCCTCCCCGGGCTCCGGGGTGCGGATCTCCAGCGAGCCAAAATAGGTGCGGTGGCGCGGCGGCCACTTTTGCGTGGAGATATTCACCAACGCAACGACATCGTTCTGCGTGTTCATGTTGTCCTCAAATTATTTTCGTGAATTCTGAAGCCCGGGGAGGGTAATCCCGCGTTTGGCGTTCCGGGAAGCCGTTTCTACTGCATGCGATACTGGATGGTCACATTCGCGTCTGCGGGAGACGTTGTGCAACCCGCCGCGGCCGTCTGCACGCTGAGCGTCAACGGCGTCCCAGCCGCGTAGTTCTGCGCGATCATGCCGGAATCGTTGCCCGACCCGGAGATCGTTATGTTGATGGGGGTAGTGCCATCCGTGAGACGCACCACCGCGTTGGTCGTGCATCCAGTGGGTGCCGTCTTCGCCTGCACCTGCATGCGGGTCGCCGTCACTGCTTTGTCCGGCGTCCACGTCGAGCCTGTCCACGTCGAAGTAAGCGCACCGGGAAGGAAGATGTTTTGCTCGCCGCGAGGAGAAGCCGTGAGGGCTTCACTGCCCAGATGGAGTTTGTAGGTGGATAGACCGCCCGAGGAAAGCAGCGAAGACCCTGCCTGGTTCAGATAAGGTGTGTTGCCGCTGCACTCATACCCGTAGTTGTCCACAACGGTGCCGCCGGGCACAGTGACTTGCGGAATATTGCAGGCTACAACAGCCGCGTTAACCATTCCGCTGTCGCGGTAAAGGTCCAAACCCGCTGCACCCGCAGGGAAGGAGGATGGAGCGGTGCAGGTAACGGTCTGATTGCCAGTCGTCGTCGTTGCCGAGATGGACGGCCCTACCGTCGTTTCATTTCCGTCTGCGTCAACCGCCGTAAACTGGTAAACATGCGGCCCTACCCACGTTGCACCGCCCGCGCTTACGACACAACTCTGCGGCGCTGCGGGGATGCCCATCTGATAGGCAACGTGCGAGGTCTTTTGCAAGCGCGTGTTCCAGCTCAATTGGTCGCTGAGGCCACCAGTAACGCCGCCGTTATAGTTCACCGTCCCGTTGTTTGCGCCAAGATAGGAGCAGCCCAGTCCGCTAACTTGCAGGCCGGGGTAATAGCTGCTGGTCCCAACTTCAAAAAGAGCCGCGTAGCTGTTCGCACAGCCTGCGCCGTTTATTTGAATGCCGCTGCCTGGGGCGTTTGTCAGATCAATGAGAGGCGTGGCATATCCGCCGAGCATGTCCGCATAGGTAAAAGCTGTGACGGTGAAGCCTGCTCCATAAGAAGGATTGTTGACACGGATGGCGGGAATGTAGCCGTTTTCCACGAGAAGTTCCGTAAAACTCCAGTGGTTGAAAGCGAGGCTGGTCACGCCGCATCCGTCAATCAACAATCCACCGTAGATTGAAGTGTAGTTGGTGTAGCCGATAGGGGGAAGCAACGGAACAGGTTGCCCGGTGCCGCAGTTAGTCGTGAAGAGCGCCGCCGTTGGCGAGCTAAAGTCATTCGCGCTGGTGAACCAGCCGCCGCGTGTCCAGAACCGTCCGAAACCCGACTTGGCCACATAGACGTTGGAGTATCCGTTGGTGTTGACGAGGTACACATCGTCGTACCGGAAATCGGTGGGGCCATCGCCGCTGGATGACTGGTCCTCGTAGAGACAAGTCTGATAATTCTGATTGCAGGAAATCTTGAAATTGGCCAGGAAATCGTTGGTGGAAGTTTGCCCATTAATGTAGAACATCGGGTAGGCAGTGCCGCTCACGAGCGTGGTAGGGGCCTCGAAGTAACCGGACCCAGCGGATATTTGGCCTCCCGACCCGCCGCGCATCGTGATGTTACGCCCAAGCTGTATGGGCGCGTTCAGATAAAGCATGCTCTGAAAATCAATCTCCGTTCCACCGGGGCAGTTCTTGAAAGCTGGCGAACTCACGCCCCCGCCGAAGCTTCCAAAAGAGGAGAATGGCGCATAGTTGTACGCCCCGGCTCCCGGCGTTGCGGGAGCAAACAGGATAGGCGCACCCGTGTTCGCCGGAATCGCCGCGCACGCTGCTGCAATCACGGGCCAGTTGTCATGCACGACTTTGCCGCCTGCGACAGCGTTGGTGGACGATGCCGCTAGGGTCAGCGTGGTGGTCCCTGCGCCCGAGACGATGGAAGTTGATAGCCAACCATTTGATGTTGTTGTGGGAGCCGTCTGCGGAGCGTCGCCGTTGTCCAGGTTTGCCGTGCTCATCGTATAACCACGGTCGAGGAAATAGCTGTCCTGCCCTTGCGCCACGCCCACAAGATTGTAGTTGGCCGCGTTCCCCGGCAGTGCGCAAGCGCCCGTGCAGCGATAAACGAGGTGCTTCAGGACGGTGTAGGCTGTTGGCGCTTGCCACTTCACCGCAACTTGTCCCACCACGCGAGCGTTGCCGCCCGTTACCGTGCCGCTGGAATCCGCCACGCCGTATTGGTTGAACGTGAACGTGCTGCCCGATGCCGAAGTCAGCGTGAACGCGCCTTCAAAGCTGTGGTCGCCGGTGGTCCCGTTCTGAATCTCAATCTGTGATGCGTTGATGAAGTTGTGCGCCGCGCTGGTCGTGCAGGTGACCACGCCGGAAGCCCGCGCACAGGCCGGACTTCCCGAAAGCGTATTGGTCTGAATCCCCAGCGTTGCTACCGCGTTTGCCACGCTTCCCGCCGCGCTGCAGGCGGTGCGCCCGTTCAAGTAATCCTCATCCACGATGCAGTAGTAATACGTCGTCGACCCGGTCGCCCCCACTGCCGCCGCCGTCACGCTCGTGGGCGTTGCAATCGTGGGTGTCGGCCCAGCGCCAAGAATCACCAGCCCTTGCCCGTTGGCGAAGTCCAGCGCCGAGGCCAGCGTCAGCGTCGCGGATGAGGCCCCCATCGTGCCCGTCGTCCCGGTGTGGTAATACGTCGGATTGGTGTACCAGCCCCACCGCGACAGGTCGTACCAGGGATTCGGCCCCTTGGTGTGGAAGTCCGCGTCAATGTTCTGTGGCGCCGTGAACGTGTTCGGCGTATTCGTCTGCGCGCCGCTGCCGCTTGCAATCGGACCCACTTCCACGCCGGTATCATCTTTGTAGTACAGACGCTTGTCCGCCGTTTTCGTGTACAAATTCACGGAGCCAGCGCCCGGCGTCCCTGGCGCCGTGCTTTGATTCGAGAGGCTCAGCGTGCCGCTGGCCATATTTCCGGCCACTGTAGTGCTGCCATTCACCGTCAGGTTGCCGGTAAGGCTCAAGGTAAACGCGTTGATCGCGCCCGTTGAAGAAAGGCTGCTGAATGTTGGCGAGGAGGGATCGCTCGGCAGAATCACGTTGGGCAATTGCTTGGTGGTGATTCCGGGGCCGGAGATCTCGACCTCGTACTTCCCTGGCGCGGCGTAAAAAGTGTAGTTCCCCATGCCATCTGTGGCCGTGGGATTCGCAAGCGCTTGCGTGAGAAGCGGGTCGGAGTAAATGAGCGCGAGTGGCGTACACGGCTGCCCGCTCGCCGGCATCGCGCACACTCGTACCGTGGCACCAGCCAGCGGCACCCCACGCGTGTTGAACACAATGTCGTCTTTGCGCGAGCCCTGCCCCTGCGCCGGTCCCACCACTCCCGGCAACACATGCAGCGCCAGCGCCAATATCGCCCACAAAATTCCCATACTGACTTTTGATCGTATCATGTGCTTCGCAGTCCTGTAGCCCAGGCCTTCAGACCCGAGGTTTTTCTTTTGCCATTCCGCGATTACAGTCCCGGCTTCAGAGCCAGCCTCGACTACCAATTCGGGAGAGGCCTCCAAGAACCGCCTCCTGATCGCTGATATCCGTTATCCGATTCCCAGCGCCCTACAACAATTTCCTCGCCGTTATACTCAGTTGCACGATGTCCGTCGTTACGCTGGCCGGATACGCTCCTGCCGTGATCTCTGTCCCGCCTCCCAGGAACGCTTTCAACTTCCAGTTATTCAGCGCCGTTCCCTGTAGCGGGATGTAATATCCGCTGTTGCCGTTCTGGCTCTCGGCGATCGCCTGCACCACTTGCGTCGAGGGCAGTTTGTCCGCCACTTGCGTGAAATCCAGCGTGTCTCCGCCGGCGGTGTAGTTCCCCGAAAAACTCAGTGTTGCGATCGCGTAAACAAAGTTGCTTGCGCTGCCGTCCACGTTCAGTGGCGACAGCGAAATCGTAATTGCCATCCCCGCACCCCTCTCCTTGTTCCGAAAACGCCTTACTTAAAACTGACAACTGAAAACTCTCTCAAAACGGTGTGTACCCGCTCCTCGCCGAAAACGGCCGCCGCCGCCGGCTGCTCTGCTGCTCTCTGCGCACGGCCGCCACGACCAGGTCTTCGATCGCGTCGCTCGCCGCATCGTCCCACTTCTCCGCCAGCGGACTGCCCCTTGCCCATCCCGCCAGCGCCGCCGTGGCGTACGCCAGCGCTTCCTGGGCGTTGCGCACCAGCACCGGCGAGGTTGCATCCGTGAAATCGGGGTACGCTTTCAAGTAGCGCAAGCGGATCTGCGTGTCCTGCGGCGCGCTGGCATCGCTCAGCGACACCTGCAGCGACGCATCCTGTCCCGCCACCGCGGTCACCACCAGCAGCACGTCATCCTGGATGAATCCCCCGCCGCCGGCGTTCCCCATCGCGCGCTGCACCTTGCGGTAAGCCGAATTCAGATATGGCAAGAGCAAGGTATCCGTGAACAGGTTTCCCTGCGAATCATTCAGCAGCGACCTCACCAGGGAGGTTATCTGTCCCGCCGTGTTATACGCACTCGATCCCACTACTGGCATGTTCTGTTCCCCAATTTCTGGCGACGCACAGCTCGCTGCTCAGCACTCACTCGTCGGGCAACGGCGACTTCTGCAAATACGCCGCCACGCCAATCACCGCGTTGATCAATGCCGCGGCCATCCCAATCCTGACTGTCGCCCCCATCCCCGCCTGCAAATTAAAATGTGCCGGATCGATTCCCACCGCCGCCAGCCCAGTCATCACTCCACCTGCAGCTCCGCTGATTCCCGCCGCCATGATGCCCTTCAACCAAATCCGCAGGTGTGAAATTCTTCCGCTCATAATTCATCATTACTTTCTCGACCCCAGATTCCTGACTACGCCACCGTTACAAACGGCCGCCCATGCAGCGCCGGCACAGCGTCATCCATCAATGTGTACGCCCACTGTTCGTACTCGCGCTCATCGCGAGCTTCCCTCTCGTACAACATTCCACGCTGCTTCGCCTTCGGGAATCGCCTCGCCCACTCGATCGCTCGCGCCACATGCTCCACAATCGTCGGCGTCAACTGCACAAATTCGCCTTTTGGCCCTTGCAGCGTAAAACAATGCTCGTATTCGCCCCGCTCCGGATACGGCCCCAGCGCCGGCACGCTCACGCCATTTGCGCTTTCCACCGTCTTTGCGTACCAATCTCGCGGCGACCCGTACATTTCCGGCGGCACCCAACGCTCCACGTGCCACCGGTTCACCTGCGGATATTTCGGCTCCAGCCGCAATTCCACCACTTCCCGCACCAAATCCCCGTGCGCGTCGCGGTCTTCAAACTTCCCGCCAATCCACGCCAGGCGGTTCCAGCCCCAAATCACTCGATAGTTGGGCTCGCCAAACCGATTCCGTCCGCCGGCAGCTTCCAGACGCCGCGCAACCTCTTCCGGCGTATCGTGACTCTCTCGTATCACCTGAATCATGCGATTCTCTCGAAGCAAATTGAGGTGAAGGAGATATAGGAGGCCAAGGAAGTAAAGGAAAACGCCTCGCACCACAATTGCGAGTCGATTCTGCTCCTTCACTTCCTGTACCTCCTCAATCTCCTTCACTTCCCGTCTCAGTAACCCGACGGGCGAGCGAGCGTATCGATGTACGCACCGCTGCGCGGGCTGTCTGACCAGAGCTGGAACGCTGTGTCAAAGTAGAAGATATAAGACGCTGCCAGCCCGCCGCTGGCCCCGTAAATCGGGAACACCGTGTTGCCATTGACCTCGTAGAAATCAATGTCCTTCAACACGGCGCGGCCCCAGTGCGCCAAATCCAGGAAGTCCACGCGCGTCTGGTCCGCGTTTACGCTGGACTTGATCGAAATTCCGCTCATGGTTTTTCGTCCGGTGAACAGCAGATCCAGGTCGTTCCCGTTCCCGCTGCCGCCTTCCTTGATGATGGAACTCACCGTGATGCCCAGATTTTCCCAAGCATGCTCCTGCTCGACTGCCATGTACGCGATCAGCTTGCTCAGGTGGTTGATCCCCAACGACTTGCGCACCTTGTTGATCGCCAGGCGCACGTTGGCCGGCGTCAGCGCCGCGTTGCCAGCGTTCACGCGCGGCGTGGCCAGTTGGATCGGATAGGTCGCGCGGCTCAGGTTGAGCCACGTGCCTGTCGTCGCGTTGTTCTGGTGATACTTGATCCCATACAACGAAACCGGCTGCGCCCCGCTCAATCCGTCGTGCACGATCACATCCGTCGCGACCGTCCCTGTCGGGACGTTGTCCACGGTGATTTGCTGTGTGCTGATGGGATCCGCCGTCACCACGCTTGTCGTCACGCTTGCCGCGACGTTCCGGTTGGTCGTCAACGTGGTGTCGTAGATCTGGATCGTCTGTCCGGGATACACCAGCGCTGCGCCGTAAGGCACCGTCATTGTGAACGTGGTCCCGCTCACCGAGCTGATCGTTCCCAGCACGCCGTTCCCAGCGGTCTGTATCAGCTTGTCCAGGAACGAGCGGAACTGCTTCATTCCGTTGGCCACTTCGCGCTTGGCCGCGTTTTCAATCGCGCGGTCCCTTCCCGTCGTCGCGTATTCCACCAGCTTCGTGATTTCAATCGCGAAGCGGAAGAAGATCGGCGACACCTGCGCTACGTCGTACTGTGTTCCCGAACCGCGGCCCAGGTCGCCACCGTCTGCGTTGTACGACCCGGCCTTCCCACCGGGATTGACCTGCAACGGCAGGCGCAAGTTTCGTGAAGAGATTTTCTCCACGTCGCCGCGTTGCTGGATCATCGTCAAAAGAATGTCGTCGCGCTCATACAGCAAAGGTACCTTGTCGCGCACCTTCTCGAGCTGCAACGCGATGACATTCGCGTTTGCTTGTGCTGGCATTGTTGTTTCTCCTTAGATGTGCTGCCCCGCTTCAGAAGGGCAGGCAGGCGTCTTGCGAGAAGGCGCCAAAACTCCGTTGTTGCAGGGGCCGATCTGTGCGCCCTGTGGCTTGTCTTTTGCTTTTGTGGCACAGGCACTCATGCTTGTGCTCTTGGGTTTCCCCTCATACGCCGCCCTACCCCTGATCTTGAGGGTGCCCCATCCTTCGCGTATTTTGCGAAGAGTGGGCTCTTACGATCGAACGTCACAATCCCTCTGTTCTTGTTCTTTCTGCGGCAAACACTCTCTCACAGCTCCAAAATTTGTTCGTCGCTCAACTTCCCGTAATCCACCCGTCCTCGGTTCCCCGTTCGTGCGCCAGCGCGAGGCTCCGATCTCTCATTTCGTCCGGAACTCGGCTTGTTCTTCCCAGTCTGCGGCGCAGGCCTCGCAGCGGATTCGCCCGCCGACCGCCAAGCACCAGATCCCGTTTCCGCCGCGCGGCTCTTCCCTGTTGTCCCCAGTGTCGCCGTCGTCCAACTCCCCACCACCCGCTTCACCGCGCCTGGCACCAACTGTTGTGCCCGCGCATCAATCACCCGCACTACCTGAGCCCGCGTGGCATCGTCAAACCGCCGCGCTCCAAGAATTTTTGCCACCTGCTCACCCAGTTGCGCGTCGCTCTTCAGCGCCGCTTCCACATCCTCGCGGACCGCCGCGCCCAATCTCTCTTGTAATGGTGTGCCCTGCGAAGCCGCGTCTCGCCCCGCTCGATCCAGGCTCCTCAGATTCGGCAGCGCCTGTTCCATCGCTCGCGCAATCGCTCCGCCCACGCTCTTCTCCAACTCCGCGTTCGTGGCCTTCTCAAAATTCACGTACGCTGGCGGCACCTGCTGCGCAACAGCCGCACCCGGCTGTCTGCCGTTCCCGTCCCTGTAGCTCACCTCTTCAGGGGTGAGGCCTTTCCTGGCCCCGTCAACCAACCGCCCGCTGCCACCATTTCCTTCTGCACCTACAGCGCTCGCTGGTCGTTGGCCCCCGGCCGCCTCCAGCAACCGCACTCCCGCCGCCACCATCTGCCGGAACGCCGCCGGATCCTGCTCCATCAACCTCTGCGCCAATTGCACCCGCGCAGCGCTCAGCGCCTCCGCCGGCATCCCCGCCGCGCCGAAGTACGCCCCATCAAACTCCTCCAACTGCCGCGCACGTTCCGCTGCCGATTTCGCCTCATTCACTCCACCGGGATAGATCTCCTTCAGCGCCCGCGCTTCGGCAGGCGTCGCAATCGCCTCGCGATAAGCCGCCGCTTCCTGCCTCGCCTGCACCGCGCCTTCCCAGAACTCCTTCGCCTCATCCCCATGCCAGGGATCCCGCATCCTCTCGGCCAGCCATTGTGGCGGCGCCTGCGCGCCAACCTCTTTCGCTTGCTCAGTAGCGTCCCGCCGCGCCTCGCTCAACGCTCGTTCCGGCGGTCTCCAACAGTTGCTCGTCTGTCATTTGCGTACCTCGAGCAACTTCGCCCTCCGGCTCCATCCCCAATATTTGCTCATCCGTCAACGCAAACACTTCCCTACCCGCACCTTGCATTCCGCTTTGTGTCGCAATCGTTTCCATCCCACTCTCCGCGCTCACTCCGACTTTCCATGTAGGGGCGCAGCAGTGCTGCGCCCCTACTCGGCAAGATCACATCCAACTAGGTCCTCATGCGGTTATCTTGCCACGCCAAATTCTTCTTAGGCCGTCAATGCGGCTTGCGCTTGCATCACCCGCAAATGCGCTTCCGCGTGCGCCCGCACATTCGCAAACCCCACCGGATTCGTCATCTTTGCCGACTGCCCCGCCTCCGAATTCGCCCACCTCTTGCACTCCTCAAACTCCACCGCATGCTCGTCCAGCAGCACATCCACGGCCACCGATGGCAGCACAATGGGCGCAGGTTGCGGATCTGGCTCGGACCCTTCTTCCGAATTTCGAGTTTCGAGTTTCGAGTTTCGATTTCCCCCTGCCACCACAATTGGCGCGCTCCCCAACAACACCTGGATCTCTCGCAACTGTTTATTCCGCGAGTCCTCCCCCGGAATCACCAACTCCGTCAAACCCAGCACATTCTTGATGTACCCAAGGTTCGCCGGCTCCGACAACGCCTCTTGAATCAGCGGATCCTTCAGCGCAAACAACTGCTGCAGCACGCCGCGCTGCTGCGACTTCAGCCGCGGGAACGTCTCATCCGCCTCCGGATGCACGCAGATATTCCCTTTCAAATCGCCCACCCGAATCATGCGCGCGTCCAGCGTCCCATCCGGCCCCAGCAGGGGCACATCCACGTCCTCAGGCCGGTTCTTCCGGAAGCAGTCCACGCCCAGTAACATCACTTCGCCATAAAACTGCTTCAGCCGCCGCCACACCAGCCCCAGCCGTCCCATTGCCTGGTCGCGAGCCATTGCATACCCGCTCGCCGTCTTCACATCCTCCATGTTTCCGCCAAAGACCGCGGGAAACAGCCCGGTCAAGAATTGCGACACCGGCCCAATCAAATCCTGCTGGTGGCGAATCATGTCCGGAGGCACCTGCGCCGGCGCTGGCTGGAAAAATCCCGCCGCCAAGGGCTGGCCCGGGCGCGCTCGCGCGGGAAAGTGCGCCGCAGGCTCCGCCACCTGATTCGCCAGCGCATCAAAGTCCAACACTTGCGGATCGGCATAGATCGGCGGAATTCCGTACTCATACGTCTCTGCCTGCATGTTGCTCAGGGTGTTGTAGCGCTCCTGCACCTGCACCAGCGAATCGCCCACGCTCGGCCGGTTCTGGCCGTCGCCTGGCAGCGCGTGCAGCACGCGCCAGTGATCGTCCATGCTTTCGTTGCGCGCTTCGCAGTACACATCGCCCGCAAAGCCCACGTAGCAGCCATCCGGGAAGAGCGCCAACAGTTCGTTCCGCACCTCTTCATTCTCGATCCCGTAAAACGCCCACGGCCGCAGCCACGTGCGGTCGAACGTAATCAGGTTCATCAGCGTGTCACCAGGATGAATCGACGGCAACCCTTGCTCCACGCTTAGCCGCGACACGCGCGCGTACACATCCTCCGGGCCCTGCGATGGCGCCGCCTCGATTTTTCCCGCCGCCAGCGGATACGCCGCCTTCAATTTTGCGCGGTGCACTTCCGCCTGCCATTGCAGGTACGGATACTCGTGCATCTCATTCGCCCACACGGGCGTATTCAGTTCCAGCCCGCCGGCAATCGAAATCACTTCCTGGCCGTTCGCCACGCGCCGCGTCTCCACCACCCGCGGCACCGTCACCCGCTCGGCCCTCCGCAAATCCTTCTCGCCCAACTCCGCCCCGCACCCCGGACATGTGTAGCTCACCCCTTCAGGGGTGAGGGCTTCCTCGGCACCACCATCCAACACTCCGTCATCCTCGCCTTGTCCGAAATTGTCATCCCGCGCGGAGGTCTGCGCCTTCTGCACACCGGAGTCGAGGGATTCCTCTTCTGCTGCCTCCTGATCGCTGGTCGCTGATCGCTGATATCCGTCCGGTACTCCCTGATTTCCCCCGACCGGAGTCTCCCTTCCGCAGGAGGGACAAACCCACATGTCAACGCCCAGCGGTATCTCCACCGCCGCCAGGATCTCTTCCTCGCGAAAACCGAACCGCTGCCCGTCCTTCACGTACCGCACATACGCGCCCAGCTTCCCATCCGTCCACAGAAAATACCCGATGGACGTCAGCAGGTGCTCCACATGGTTATTTCGCTCGACCAGCTCCGACACGTCGCTCGCCGCGCGCGCCGCGGCAATGTCCATCAGCGATTGCGCCGATTGCGGGTAGAAGCGCACGCTCGGCACATCCTGCGAAAGCACCGCCACAAACGACAGCCCAAACCCCTGATAAAAGTTGGTCACAAACTGATACCGCGGCATCTCTTCCAGCGCGCGGTCGTCGTTGAACTTCTGCTCAAACGGCAAGTGCCAGTTCATGTCATTGGGGTTCCACCAGGCATACTGCAGCCCCTGCCAGAACAGCCGCGCCTGTCGAATCCGTCGAATTTCGTGCCGCCGCGCCGTTATGCCCTCTTGCCGGTACTGCCGCACCAGCTCCCGCAGCGCGTTCACCAGTTCCGGCCGCTCTTCCTCCAACCCCTCAAAATTCGGCCCCAGTGCCACTGCCTGGTTCGCCTGCCCGTCATTCCGAGCGGAGCCTTCGTACCGAGGAATCTCTCCGAACCTTCCCGCTGCGCCTCCCGCTCCCGCATTTCCGTCCGCCGGCGCCGTCATCCCCGGTTCCCAATCTCTAGTCGCGTTTTCCATACGATCTCTCATCATCTCTTCTCTGCGCTCTCTGTGCCTTCTGCGCCCCTGTGGCACAGACACTCCTGTCTGTGCTCTTGGGTTTCTCTTCCCTGCGAACCTCTGCGTTCTCCGCGTCTCTGCGTTAGATTTTCCTTCTTCTCTCCTGATCCAACCGCTCTTAGGTTCCTCAATCTCCGCCAAGTCACCCCTTCATTGCTTCCAATTCATTCTTTCGCTGCACCTGCTGCCACGACCTCTTCCGCAATCTTGGCAGCTCCACAGGCTTTACCGGCTCCGCAAACTCCACAGGCGGGAATCCAGCCGTCCCCAGCAGCGAATTCAGCAGCGCGCGATTCTCCCCCCGCAGCCGCGCCGTTTCCTCTTCCAGCAGCGCGACATACCGCGTCTTAAAGAATCTTTTCACTAGCTCCAACATCGCCTCACCCTTCGCGTCTCAAGTTCGCTCCGCCCTACCAATTCCACCGCCGGCGCGGCAAGCGTTGGGGGCCGAACTGCTTGCGCGCCTCCGCCTCCAACCTCTGGAACTGTATCGCGCGCGAAGTGGCGTCCTCCGCCGTGACCAGGCGCGCGATCTGTTCGCCCAGCGGCATCCCGGGCATGAATCGCATCTGAGAATAAAGGGGCGGAGCCTGCCCCGCCCCGGGCGCACTTCGGTGTGCCCCAACACCGGCGTATCTTGCGCCGGGAACTATGCCATAGCGCGCCGCGTCGGCTGGATCGTCGCCTTCCACCTTGCGCACATCCTCGACCCGCCGGTTATCCCGCACGAGTTGCGGCAAACACTCGATCAACTTCGCGCAATTCTCCGTGATTACCCAGGCGTCCTGCTCCAGCAACTGGTACATCAACTGCCATCCGCCAATCCGGTCGTCATCAGCCGGCGAGGGCCGCGGCATTCCATTCGCCGCCAGCACCTCTCCCAGTTGCTCCGCGATCGAAGCCTCGCTCGTGCGGTGCGCAAACGCATCCGGTGAAAGGTAAATCTCCTGGATCTTCTCGCCCTTGCAGCGCTCCGCAATCGCCTGCCCCAGCATCCGCGGCGACAATCCGTTCTGCACGAACTCCCGGTACGTTATGATCCTCGCCGCAGTGTCGCCCCCTGCATTGCTGCCTGGCGCTGGATTCCTGGTCGCTGATCGCTGATTACTGATCGCTGCCAACGGCTCCGCCGCGTGCCAATACACCGCGCTGGGATGCTGGAATCCCCAGTCAATCGAAATCCATCGCGGCCACCAGGCCTGCATGCCGATCTCTTCCGGCCGTGCCGTGTGCCGCCCAATCTCAAACAGGTCGAAATACTGTCCCGCGAAAACGTCCCAGTCCCCGTTCAGGAAAGCTTTCCGCAGTTGTTCCGGGAGCGCTTCCAACGTCTTCCGGTAATTCAGGTCATTCGCGTAAATCGGATTGTCGGCAATGCGCGCGCGTATGAAGTCGTAATCCCCCGGATCGTACTGTTCCGGCCGCTCATATCCCGGCGGCGGGGCTTTGTCCACCCACAGCGCTTTGACCCAGGCATGCCCAATGTTCCCGGGATTCGTTGCCCCCGCCATGCACGGAAAAGTTCCGGGGATCGGGCAGCGATTTCGCGAAGTCAGGAATTGCCATTGCTTCAACGTGAAATGCGTCAGCTCGTCGATCCCGATGAACAAAAACTCCGCGCCCTGATACTGATAAACGTCATTCTCATTGCGGCAGTAGCCGAACCGTATCGTCGAACCGTTCGTCAGGGTCACTAGGTGTTTTGCTTCGTTGTAGTTTTGGTACAGGTCGCGCGGCACATCGCGCCGAAACTGTGCCAGCAGAGAACCCTCCAGCTCTGGATACGTCCTCCGCATCAGCAGCGTGTCGCTTCTGCCGTTGAGCAGCGCTTGAAAAATCGCCTCCGAGAGAAGCGCTCTGGTCTTGCCCGGGCCTGCGGCACCGCCGAACAGGCGATATTTCTTTCTTGAATTGTGAAACTCTCTCTGCCGATCAAATGGGTCGTACGATGCGCTGAGTAAGGTCCGCTCGATCATCTTCTTCGCCGAGTTTTGGAGTGCGGCGGTTTGCCGCCGCTTTTACGACGTCAAGTCCTGCCGCCGACCCCAGCCGGCGCATCCCACTGTCTCAAACTCCCCGCAGTTTCTTCCCCACAAAAAACGCCGAGATCCCGCCGATCAAAGCCGCCGCGGCGCCCCAATGATGCAGGCTCAGTACCACGCCAAGCACCACCGCCCCCACCCCGGCGATCTGCGTTACTTCCCCAATGAAGATGACTTTCGCGTTTGTCATTTGCTGCTCCTTGGTTCAGGATTCTTGTTCCCGTTCTCTTGCCCGTTCCGCAACGGCTGACGGAATATCAATCACATACTGCTTCGCTGGGTTTTCACTCCCCCGGACATTCTTCCCGTACCTCATCTCCAGCAGCCGCTCCAATAAACTCTTCGACGACCTCTCCTCCGTTCCCCGCAACAACAATTCCGTTAGCCGGATCAGGTCGATGTTGACGTTCACCGCATCTACAAACCCCACTCCGTCTTCCGGGAGTGGTACTCCTCCGTCCAGTTGGGCCCTCTCATCCCACAAACTTTCCACTGGACCGTCTCCGCCGCCGTTCCCCTTCTTCGTGCTGCTCTTTTCCTTTTTGTCGGGAGTGCGCCTGCGCTTTTCCACCTTCGTCTTAGCCGAATCAGCGCCCGTCTTGTGGTCCGCAGCGTGTGCGGCGGAGGTGTGCGCACTCCCGCCAGCGGTCAATCCACGTCCGGCGTCAGACCCCGCCAGCTCTCTCAACGAGTTGCAACTCGCCCGGTGATTCTGCCGGCGCACTCCCCGGCGCGCCCGGGATCCCCCTATGACGCGCATTTCTCCGGAGAATGTATCCATCCCCCGGAAAGCCCTTATCGTGATCGTTTGTGGTTGCGCCATCACTTCCTCCGCCTCGCCCGCCTCAACGGACATGGCGCCTTCTACTCACACAAATGCTCTATCTCCTCCATCGGTCCCGAATGCACCAGCGCCCCCATTATCGCGCCTAGGATTGCGTCGTCATGCCGCCGGGTGCCCCAGGCACGGAGTGTGTGCCTGGGTCCTGGGTTCCTCTTCACTCTGCGAATCTCCACGTCCTCTGTGCTTCCGCGTTATCTTTTTTTCTTTTCGCGGCCACTTCTCCGCCTCTATTTCCACCACCTCGTCTACCGCCTTCTCGTATACGATCGCCCCCAGCATCGCTCCAAAGATCGCCTCACCATGCCGCCGGCAAAAGCCCGATTCCGCCTCCGCCTTTCGCACACACGGAATCCAAGCTGTTCGTGACCCCGCGATCGGATAAAATGCCTTACACTTTTTCATCGGATTTGACGGCGACTCACGCCCTTTTCCCTAACGGAACGCCGGCATCGTGAAGCCCAATCTCGCCGCTCTTCCCCTTGGCGTTACCCCACCAGTTCCTCCGCCAGCCGGTGCGTTCACAAACTCGTCCATCACCACCAACATCCCCAATCCCCGCGCACCAAAATCATGATCCCACTCAAAATCGTCCCAGCCCAGATTCGGCACGGGCGGCGGTGTGAACGGCAGGCGCTCGGGCTGCTCGTCTTCCGCGGGAAACGCCGCAAACCACGCGAACGCTCTCTGCCAATCGGTCTCGTCCCACGCCCGTCCAGGGACCATGGGCGTCAGCCCGGTTTCCGCCTCGCTTGTCGCTTGCGAAAACCACGTCCCCGCAAATCGTTGCCACTCCACTTCATCAAACGCCGTGGGTGGCCGCCCCAGCAGGATCCACCGCGCGTCGAACTCCGCGTTGGCTTGCAATCCCGCGCGAAATTCAGTCGCCTTGTACCCGCCCAACTCGTCATAGAAGAATTCCGCTTCCGCCGGCAGCGGTGGAAGCAGAATTCTCCGCTCCTCGATATCCAGCAAGCTCACCGGCGTTTGCCGGTTTGCGGGCGCAGGCAGCAGCGTAACTTCGTTGTACAGCCCCGCAACCCATGTTGTCGTCGCCACGCGCTACTCGCTGAAAATGATCTTGAAGTTCACCGGGACGGATGTCCCGGTCGACTGGCTATCCAGCACCAGCAACCCGTTGACGGCATTGTTCGCCCCGGAAATGCCGATGGCCTCGTCCACGGTGAACGCCGCCCACAATCCCGTTCCACGCTGATTGAACGCCAACTGGATCGCCGGCACCGCATTCAGCGCCGCGGTGCCCAGCGAGGGTAGCGTGGACACCAGCGAGGCTGCTGCCGGTGCATCGGGCACCAAAGGCGCCGCTGTCACCGCCGTTCCCGAGGCATATGTGCCCAGTGAAGTCAGACGGTGCAAGCGCAGGCGAATGGCATTGTCGGCGGGCGTTGCGTACGAACCTGCCTGCAGCTTCTGCACATACGCCCGCAATCCCGCGTTGGCGCTGGCCGTCTTCAAATCCGCCAGCAGCGTATCCGTGTTCGCTGTGGCGTTGGTATTCTGTTGCGAGGAAACCGCGTAATAAAATGGCACGTCAACTCTCCTTTGTTCGCTTCAATTCCAATTCCGGCAACGGCATGCGTCCATATCGCTCATCGCATGCGTCGCACACCACAAGCACTTCCTCCGGCGCCACGTGCGCGTAGCTTTCCATGCTCACCCAGCCATACGGCCGCCCGCAGATTGTGCAATAGGCCCGCTCCAGCGCCAACGTCGGGTGCGTCACCCTCCCCGCATATCCCTTCAACCTCGAATCCATTGCACTCCAAAGCCTTTCTCCCGGCTTTCTCTGCTCCGCGTCCTCTGCGCTCTCTGCGAACTCTGCGGCAGCCTTTTTCTTGTCTTAGTCTCCTGGTCGCTGGTCGCGGGTCGCTTCCTGATCTCTGATAACTGATCTCTGATAACTGATCTCTGATACCCGTACCACAGCCCGCTCACTTCCTCCGGAAATACGCCCAGGCCAACGCAAAATCCAGCTCACTCCTCTTCGGCGCCGCGCCTTTCCAACGCGCAAAAAACCGCTCCCGCGCTTCTTCCATCCGCCGGTCCCCATCCGGAATCTGCCCGCACCGTGGACAAAACGTCACGCAATCCTGCGCCGTCGCCGCATGCTGTAATACGTCATGCCGCAGGACTTCCTCTACCGCACGCGCCGCTTTCTCCCACACGTGCGTCTGCCGCATGCGCCAGAATCGCCAACAGAATCGCATCCATTCCCGCACGTCACACTCCCTGAGCGTCAATCTCGCTGATGAACAGCACGCCCGTCCCGCTGCTGACAATGGCGGCCAGCGTCGTGTTGGTGTCATCCGTGTAATGCAGATAATCCAGCTTGGCTGCCGCCGGGTGACTGTTCAACGTCGCCGTCACACCCGTGGGTCCGAACTGGAAGAACATATCCACGCTCCCCCACAAACGGTAGTGCCGGCTCGGATTGAGCTGCAGCGACGCGCTCGTCACTCCCACGCTGAGCACCATCGGCGAGTTCAGATAGCGTCCAATCTGTACACTCCGACCTTGTGAGTCGCCCCTCATCACTTACACCAGAATCTTCGCCGTCAACCCGCTTCCGCCCGTCGATGAGTACAACTTGATCCTGAGAAACTTGGCTTGTACCCCCGTCACCTGGCGCGCTTCGCCTGCGACTTGTGTCGAAGCATCCATGTCCTGGTATTCCGCGTCCACATCCGCCATCGCCCCTTGCAGCTTGATGCTAATCGCCGACGGCGCGCCGCCAAAAATCGTCTGCCAGCGCACCGTAAAGCCCGTCTCCGGCGCGTACCCGCCCGGCGTGCTCAACGCAAACTGTGTCCCCGAGGTATTCGCCCCGGGAAACGCCTCATTGTTCCAGCTGTATCCCACGTCGCCTGGATACAGCGCGTTCGGCGGCGTCGCATTCTGATAGGTCGGCATATTCTCTCCTCAGGCACACCTCTCCGCGTGCCACAAACTGTTCTCAATTGCTGTCGATTGGTCCCGCTAGGGGGAGCTTGCGGACGGCTTTTAGGCTGCTTCCACTGCCGCGCGTCACCCCAAAAACTAAAAGCCCCGGAACTCGTCCGGGGCTAGTTACACTTCTCAACGCTGAGTAGTATACCATATTTCACTAACTTGTCAAGTAAAATATGTAATAATCGCAAAAAATATTTTGCCCCTCGGCCATCCCTCTTCTTTTCAACCTTTCCCCCGCCCCTTCCCCACCATATTTCCCTTGACTCCCCCACTCCCCAGGCGCATATTCCCCCAGCCCCTCGGAAGGCCCCCACCCAACAAAGGAGACCGCCATGCCCTATTTCTGTCATCAAGTCAGCTACACCAAGGAAGCTTGGGCTCGTTTGATGCAAAACCCGCAGGACCGCCTCGATGCCGTCCGCGCTCCCATCGAAAAGCTTGGCGGCAAGGTCCACGCCTCGTTCTTTGCTTTCGGAGACTTTGATGTCCTGGCCATTACCGAAATGCCAGACACCATCTCCGCCGCAGCCATCTCCATGGCCTTCGCGGGTGGTGGCGCCGTTTCTAAAATTCATACGACGTCGCTACTCACCGGCTCGCAAGCCCTCGAAGCGTTACGCAAAGCCGGCACCAGTGGCTACAAATCCATCACCGCGGAATCCGCCGCTGGCGCCTCCGCCGGCCGCTGATCCAAGCCAACCCGTGCCCCGCGCGGCCCCTAGTAGAACGCGTGCTCAGTTCTTCCTGCAGCCGCTGCTGAGCGAATGGCGACACCGGCGCCTTTCGCTGCACAAATTTCCGCGGGCATCTTGCAATATCGTTATTCTTTTTATCCCACCAGGAAACGCACCTGCCGCGCTTCGCTTTTCCCGGGAAATTTCCTTCGCAAACTCAATTACCCATATAAATTCGCTTTCATATCAGTTCTTCTCACTTGACACGTGCGTCACAGCGGCGCAGGGTTAAACTGTTCGCTTCTTTGGCCCCCCTCCAGAATCGAGACCACAATGCCCCACTACTGTCTCCAGATTAGTTTCACCACTCAGGCTTGGAGCCACCTCGCCCACGCTCCCCAGGACCGTTTCGCCGTGGTTCGCGCTCCCATCGAGAGGCTCGGCGGTTCCATCCACGCCACATTTTTCACCACGGGCCGCTTCGATCTCCTCGCCATCGCCGAATTCCCAGAGCACATTACTCCTGCGGAGATTTCCGTTGCTTTCGCCGATGGTGGCGCCGTTGCCTCCATCAACACCTCGCCGCTTCTCACCTTCGCGCAAGCTGTCGAAGCCCGCAATAAGGAACTCGCTGCCTCCTCCTGCACCATTCGCACGCAACGCCATCTGGTCGCCGTCGCCGGCAGCTAATCCCGCGCCGATCCCCGGATGCTGTAGCTCAGGCCTTCGGGCCTGCGGCTTTCACAAGCTGTAGTTCCTCGCCCGATTTGGAGTGCGGCGGCTTGCCGCCGCTTTCACATCTGCAAGCCCCGCCAACAAACTGTAATTCATCTCCCGGTAGAAGCCCCACACGGCGGGTTTGCGTTTGGGATTGGTGTCTGTTCTTGTTCGTATCGTGCTCGTTCCCGCCGTGCGAGATCGGCGAAACTACTTCTTCGCATCCGCTATCCTGTTTACCTTGATGAGGTCCGCCGTCAACCTCTGCTAAACTCTTTTCGTGCCCCCCACGAAAGCGACCCCGCGCCTCGCGAATCTGCGTCTCCATCCCATCAAAGCTCTCGACCCCATCACCGTCAGCGAAGCGCGCATCGGTCTTTCCGGCGGCCTTGCGCTCGACCGCGCCTGGGCGCTCTATTCCGTGGATGGCCGCTGGGTCAATGGCAAGCGCACTCCCGCCGTTCACCTGATCCGCGCCGCCTTCTCTCCCGATCTGCGCAGCGTCACGCTTTCCGTTCCGGGCGACCGCCGCGGCATTCCCGCGCACACGTTCCCCTTCCCCGATGGCAACGATGACGCGGCCGAATGGTTCAGCATGTTCTTCGAGCAGCAGATCCTGGTGCGCTATTCCCCCGGCGGTTTTCCCGACGCCACTATCGCCAACGGCCCCACCATCGTCTCGACGGCTTCACTTCAAGCCGTTTGCGAATGGTTCCCCGGCCTCACCCTGGACGAAGTTCGCCTCCGCTTTCGCACCACGCTCGAAATAGATGGCGTGCCCGCCTTCTGGGAAGACCAGCTCTTCGGTGAAGACGAGCGCAGCTCCGTGCGCTTCCAAATCGGCGAAGTCCATTTCGAGGGCAGCAATCCCTGCGCGCGCTGCCCCGTTCCTCCGCGCGATCCCTTCACCGGCATCACGCTCGACGGCTTTCAAAAACGCTTCACCCAACTCCGCGAAGCTACGCTCCCCCCATGGTCCCCGCGCCCCCGCTTCGACCATTTCTACCGCTTCGCCACGAACACCCGCGGCCCCTCCTCCGAATCCAACAAACTCCTCCGCCAAGGCGACTTACTTTGCATACAAAAATAACCGGCTCCTCGCGACTTGGTATCCAACAGGCCGCAACAACCAAGGTGATTTGAACGCTGAAGAAATTTCGAGTTACGGTAGGTCTAAGGCCATTTTGAGTGCGGCGTTGACTTGCGAGATCGTAGTTGCCGACAAATGACCCAGCGCCTTTGTTAGACGCGTAGTAGATATGGCTCGGACCTGCTCGCACAACGCTACCGAGTCCACCGGAAGGCCTGCTTCGCCCATTTTTATTTCGACGTGGCTCGGAAGGATTCTCTTCTTGTTTACCATGCTTGCGAGAGGAACAACGACGACGACTGGGCTGAGTTTATTGATCGCATCCCGAGTGATAACAATGACGGGACGCGTGCCAGCTTGTTCTGACCCTTGGGAAGGGTCCAACACTGCCAGGTACACGTCCCCTCTTATCATCTAACCCTCGACCCCAGCCAATTCTCTCTCGCTGATCTCCAGGGCTTCCCAATCAGTTCGGCTGAACTCTTCGGCGATAAGCACCTCTTGCTTCTGGTAATCGACATCCCCACTAATTGAGGCGAATGCACTATCAATTATGAAGCCTGTCTCAGAGCCAGCCATCGTGGCAAGCATTCCAGCCTTCAGTAACTGCGCCCAGGGGTTCCAATCCGCCGGAGGATTGCGGAAGAACCATGGGGCGCCACTGCCGACCCACATTTCTCTCAACTGCGCATGGCTAAAATCCGCGTCGTCATTTCCAAATTCAGTTCCGCAACAGAGACAGATATGGTAGTCAGCCGGGGGATACGGCAACTCGTCATAGAAGCATACCGGACACTGATACTTCATAGGTCTATTCTCGCACATTCATATCTAAAGAAGGCGTCAGGACCGCCGTGCCTTTGTATCTTGAGTAAACGCATCCTGTAAAACGTCCGAATAAACTCTGGATTTACGCAGGCTACCCCAAAATCCCTGTTGATTGCTCTGAATCGAAGCCGGTCGTTTCCCTTGGGGCGTACGCATTGCCTTGTGTGAGCGTCCATGGGGCCAAACAAGAACTGTTCCGCCAGCACTTCATAGTCAGCCTCCGTGGCGCACCCGAACTTAGCCCCGTGACGCACAAAATGAGTAGCTCTCTCGAGCGGATTGGCGAATGGCATCGGAAAGAATACTTTACTTAAATAATGTCATGAATGCAACTGACTCTCGCCTCGCGCACCGCCGTGTCGGAATCACGCTCCCCCAAAATACTTCCTCGGCGGGAACAGCGCTCTCCGCAGTAACTCCTCCCCGCATCTCCTCCGTATCTCCTCCGACCAGTTCACCCAGCTCCGCTCGCTCAAGCCCAGAAAATGGCGCGCGCTCTCATACGGAGTCAGCCCCAGGTAGTACAAACGGAACAGCACCATGCGCGACGCTTGCTGCGGACCCTCGAGCGCTGCTTGGCCCGCCAGCGCAAAATCCGCCACCCAATCTTTCAGCTTCGGCCGGAGATCCGGCCGCCACGAATATTTCGTATCCGCCTCAAAGGCCAGTGCCGTAATTCCCCGCTTGGCTTCCAGCACTTCCCTGGCGCCGCGATACACTTCCCAGCAAACATCAAACGCCATCTCCGGCTTCACGCTCATCTTTTCCTCCGCTCGTCTCCGTTCTTCCTCCTCGACCTCCGCCAATCTTGCACCCGGGCCTTCGCCACTTCAGTGAATCGCTTTCCTCTGCTGCACTGTGTCCCACCGGCCGTACCGCATCTGGTACTCCCACACCTTTTCGTGCGCGCTTGGCCGCATCGTTTCCGCCCACAACCGCCGCCGCTTTTCCACCTCGAACCCGCCGTGCTGCGCCTTGCGCAGGTGCCGCAATTGCGCGGAGATGCTCGCCTCCGGATAGCGCGTCTTGTGCGCCAGTTCCTCCAGCGTCATCCAAACGTCGTAGCGCGCCGCGCACAGCAGCACCTCCTGCAAAATCTCGCGCTGCGTTTTCAACACGGGCTGCAGCACTTGCCAATCCGCCAGTTTCCTCATGCCTCCATCCCCTCCGCGTCCACTTCCCCCCATTCCCGCGCACCGATCCGTCAACCGCGCAGGAAACTCACCCCGCCTCCGGCCGCTCCTTGTCCCCAGGCCCAGTTGGCTCTTTCTTTTCGGGGATTCCCTCAACCGTTGTATCTTCTTCGTTTTCTTCGGGATCGGGCTCCCAAGCGCTGCGGTCGGGATCCTCGTAATCGCCGGCGCAACCGCTGCAGGCGCGCAAAAAGTTTTCCACTGTTTGCACAGATTTCCACAGGCTAGTAACCTTAGTATTACTAGTAACTATATATGTCCTGGTGGTACTGTTTTCCCGTCTTTTCCACAGCACCTTGTCCAGGAGGTTTTCGTGAACCCCTACTACACCCAGCCGCCCTGGGAATTCCTTCTCACCGCTTCCCGCAATACGCTGCAAAGCTATGAACTTTCCCGCCTCGCTCATGCGGCGAATCTGCGCAAGGAATTGGGGGCGCTCCTGGATCAGTACCTCGAGGAAAATACCGCGGCCATGCTGGCGCGCTGGCTGATGGATCAACGCGAGCGCACCGTCCTCGGCGAAGAGACTGCTTCCGCGCCCGCACCCCCTGAAAACAAGGGGCGTCGTGCGTCCGATAACTTTTTGGGGGATCGTATCGTTCCGCCGCGCGCTTCCCGTGTGCGAACCTGACGTTTCGTCCGCGCGCCGCAAGGTTTCGTGTCTTTTAGGCTTGCTTTTGGCTGCCGCTGGAATCAGCGGCGGCATCAGGGGAGGTGTATCTACATCATCGCGGTTCCACCACGCCGTAACGCTCGCCCGCCTTTCGTGTCGCGCGGCTTCGCTGGCGCATGTCTGCGCTTCCCTCTTCGCCAAGCCCGTATGAGCGCGCTGCACAACTCACCTCGCTGCATTACGTCCTGGCACCTGTATATATATTATAAGACGTACTTCTGTGGTATATATGTCGACTGAGCACCCTCTTCTCCGCGGTCTCTGTGTCCTCTGTGATCTCTGCGTTAAAGCCTTTCTCTTCCAGGACACTGCTCCCAAAAAACAAAAACGCCCCGATTTCTCGGAGCGCTTATCCTCTTCTCGGTTTTAGCTTGGAATCCCTACGATCGAGCCCCTGGCGGCATCTCCCCGCCGACCTTCTCGAGCAACTGCTCTTTCCGGTACACCAGGGAATTGATGTCATACGTGGCCAATTCAAACCCGTGTCCATGGGTAATCGCGTCCGTCGGACACGCCTCGACGCAATACCCACAGAAAATGCACCGCGAATAGTCGATGTTGTACACCTTGGCGTAGCGTTCCCCGGCCGAAATCCGTTCCGCGTCGGTATTCTCCGCCGCCTCAATATAGATGCAGTTTGCGGGACACGCCGCCGCACACAAAAAACATCCCACACACTTTTCCAGCCCGTCTTCATCGCGCTGCAGCACATGAATCCCGCGGTATCTGGGCTGGAAATTCACGGGCTGGTGCGGATAATTTTCCGTCACCGTTTTCCGCAGCATGTTCTTGAAGGTGACGGCGAAGCCCTTCACCAGCGCCACGGTCGATTCCCCGATTTCCCAAAGGAGCGATGCCATAGGTCTCTCAGTCTAACAAACCCCTCGCAACCCCCGCAAATGCACCTTTTTTCCGCCCGCACTACCAATTGTCATCCTGAGCGAAGCGACCCGATCTTTTCTTTCGCGCCCCACTTTGGCGCGTCGGGTCGCGTAGTCGAAGGATCTCTCTTCTCTTCTAACCCAGACCGGCTGCTTGCTCGCTGATATCTACCCTTTGAGCCCCTCCACAATCTGCTTCCCATGGAATCGTCCATTCTCTATAAAAATCTCATTCGTGTGCCGCCCCGCCACCACCACGCCCGCCAGGTAAATCCCCCTCACATTGCTCTCCAGCGTGTTGGGATCGAGCGCCGGCCGCCGGCTTTCCGGGTCCAACTGCACTCCCAGCGCCTCGATAAATTCATAATCCGGGTGATACCCCGTCAACGCGAACACCTGCTTCCCCGGCACAGGGCGCGTCGTCCTTCCGTCTTCGATCAGCACCGCATCGCGCACAATCTCCTTCACCCGAGCGTGGAAGATCGCCCGAATCTGCCCCGCCTTGATGCGGTTCTCGATGTCCGGCTTTATCCAGTATTTGAGGGACGTGCCCAGCTCCGCGCCCCTCACCAGGAGCGTCACCCGCGCGCCATTTCTCCACAGATCCAGCGCCGATTCCACGGCCGAATTCTTCCCGCCAATCACCACCACATCCTCGTGCCAATACGCATGAGGTTCCGTGTAGTAGTGCGACACATGCGGCAGGTGCTCCCCCGGCACGCCCATCTCATTCGGCAAATCGTAATAGCCCGTTGCCACCACGATTTTCTTCGCCGCGTACCGCTCTTCCCTTCCCGATTCCGTCTGCGTCACCACCGTAAACGCGCCGTCGTGCCCGTCCACGCGCGTCACGCGCTCAAACAACCGCAATTCCAGTTCGTAGTGCTCCGTCGCCTTTCGGTAATACTTCAGCGCCTCCGTGCGCGTCGGCTTTTCCCCGCCGCACACCATGGGCAAATCGCCAATCTCCAGCAATTCCGGCGTGGTGAAAAACACCATGTTCACCGGATAGTGGTAAATCGAATTGCACAAACATCCCTTATCCACCACCAGCGCCCGCATCCCCGCCCGCTTCGCCTCCATCGCGCAAGCCAGCCCCGTCGGCCCCGCCCCAACACACGCAATGTCGTAAGTATTCATAATTCTTTAATTTTGCCGACCCTCATCCGGTTATGCAAATCCCGAATGACAAGGCCAGAGCTGCGCCCCGCAGGGAGGCGGTGCAAAAATTGCTGCTACGAAAGTCCGAACTGCAGGTTTCGGTGTGGACGGTGGGACGCTATTTGCCAGCCGGGGGTCTGGCGCCGCAGAGGCGGAGCGCGTTCTGAATTGCGCCCAAAAATTCAGCGGCTTCAAACGGCTTTTGGAGGAACAGGTCCGCTCCTGCCTCGAGAACGAGGGGTTCGTTGAACTTGGGATTGCGAGCGCTCACCACAATAATCGGCACCAGCATAAGGTCGGGGAGCGCTTTCAGCCTTTTTATAACCATAAATCCGTCTCCTGCGGGCAAGCCGAGATCCAAAACGATCAGATCCGGCTTTTCCTTTCGGGCCACGCTGATCGCTGAAATTGCGTCCTCTGCGAACACCAGACTGTAACCCTGGGCTTTCAAGCGCACGGCCATCGCGTGTACCATATCCGGGTCGTCTTCCACGATTAGTATCCTGTTTTGCATCAGAGTAGGGTCTCCTTTAGACGGGTTCGACTTTCAGCAGTTTTCCGAGGCAGGAGACGACACTCTGTACCTGCCTCTCAAAAGGCCAATCATTTTCAATAGCATCGAGGTGCGGGGTCTTGGTGGATACGCTGCAGGATACCCCGGCCAGCTGCAGGTCCCTACAAAGAGATAGCTGCTCGCGAATACGTTTGACGATAACTTCCGCACCTTTCTGGTCTGTGCAGGCAACAATCCAGAAGAGGTTTCGTTCCGACTGTTGCTGACAAGGTAAGAGCACGTCCGAGTTCGGGAGTATGCATTGGCCTAAGACATCATGGATTCTAGAGAGCGCCCGCTCGCGCTGGCGGTCCGAGTGCCATGCCTTGCCAGGGAGCACTTCGACCGTCAACAGCGTGAAGGAGCTATCGATCAGAGTCCCTTGCCTAATGATGGGGGCAATCATGCTCCCGACCGAGAAGACAGGAAGGGTAAACGACAAGGTGCAGCCGTCTTTCCGCTTGTCGTCATTCCAGATTCTTCCGCCGTGCTGACTTATCAGCTCTCTACAGATATAAAGGCCCAAACCGAGGCCGCGTCTGGACGCCTGTAGCGAATTCTTGGCTTGGTAAAGGCGTTCAAAAATGTGGTCCGACTCTTCTGGAACAATCCCGCATCCGCAGTCGGCCACGGAAACACACACAAAAGCCGGGTCCTCCTCGAGGACATGCGCGCGCACCGTGATGGAGGATTGCGGCGGTGAGAATTTGGCGGCGTTGTCCAGAAGATTTGTGAGCACTTGACAAATGCGCGCGGGATCCGCATGGACCAGAGGGAGATCATTCGCGATATCGGCTTTCAAGGAGATGACCTTAGTGGCATAAGTCGCGCGGAAGGACCGCATGGTCTGCTTAATGACCTCGCCGATCGGGATCATCGACTGCTTTATCCGCAGCTTGCAGGTATCCGCTCGCGAGGCTTCCAAAAGGTCGTCAATCATGCCCTTCAGCTGATTTACGTTGCGCATCGTAATCTCTAGATACTCCTTTTGGTCCGCATTAATGGCCCCTCCCAAACCGTCCAGCAGAATGGAGACAAACTGGTGAACCACCGACAACGGCGAACGCAATTCATGGGAAACGTGGGAGAGAAACTCATCTCTTAATCTGATTTGTTCATTGCGACTCTGCTCCAATGCACGGTTGGTCTGCTCGCCCTTCTCAAACTGCTGCTTTAGCTGTTCATTGGCGCTCTGAAGTTCCAGGGTGCGGCCGCGGACTCGTTTTTCCAGATGGGCGTTCAGGGATTCGAGCTCTTCCACCTCATTCTCGCGCTGGCTCAGCTCGGTAGCGACCAGGCAGAGTCCGCACACGGGTTCAGCGGGAACCACGCTCAAGGACGCGAGAACGAGAACAAGGGTTCCGTCGTTGCGTACAAACTGCAATTCTCCCCGAGCCTCGCCTTGTAGGCTTTCCAACAGGAGCTGCTGGAAATGTTCCCGCGCAGTGAGGGTTGCGAGCGCGGTCACAGGCGAACCCACCAGCTTCTCGGGAGGCTGGCCAACTATCGAGGCGAGGCGCATGTTGCAGAACAAGATAGTGCCATCGGCATGGAGGGAGGCTGCCCCCTCGTTCATGCGTTCCAGCAGAATGCGGTAGGGCTCTTCGGGGCTTTGCAGAGTGAAGATCCTGCCGCCCTATGGCCCATCAACCATGATCGAATCCACCTCGCCGCCGCGGATGGCCTTCATGGCCGCTTCCAAATCCAGCAGGCGCGCTTGCGCTCTGTCGAGTTTCGCGTGCAAGTCCCGCTCGGCATAGTTTTTCACGGATCGCATTTCACACCCGCGGCTCGCTCTTCAAATCCAGCCCGGCAAGCACTCTTTCGGTATCCGACAAGTCGCCGATGATCCGCCGCAAAGGGAGGGGCAGGAGTTTGATCAGAGTGGGCGCCGCAACGATCTGCGCTTCCCTGGCCAAGGCGGGATTCTGGAGAATGTCCACAATTTCGAGATTGTATTTTCCCTCCAAGTGCTCCCCGCAAATGGCGTTAATGTTCAGGATGGCGCGGCGGGAGCGGGACGTAGCTCCGGTTACGTAGAGACGCAGCACATACTTTTCCCCATTGGACTCGCCTGTGGCCGTCGTGGTTTTGCTCTTGCGGTTCTGGGGGATCATGAGGGTAGCTTTCTGGGACGCAGCCCGAACCCAACCAACACTTGTTCAGCGTCAGTCAAGTCGCCAATGAATTTCTTTAGGCGTGGCCGCGGCTTGCGCAGAGCAGCCAGGGATGGGGAAGTCTCGCCTGGAATGTCCAGGCGCATTTCCCACCCTTCCCTTTTCGCCACGCGACTTTTCCGAGTTTTCATGGTTGCCTCGCGTTCATGCTGGGCCCCTGCCGTTTCCCCGGATCCTGTCGGCCTTGCGGGCGCGGCTCATCTCCACACGACCCAGAGCGATCTGCTTTCCCCGCATTTCCATCTCGTGCACGTCGGTTAGCAAGCTCTTTTCCTCGAATTCGTATTCGGAGCGCATGCTGGCGATCCTGGCCTCGAGTTGTTGGCGTTTTTGTTTCAATTCGGAACCCTTGTGCTTCAGCCGCTGCTCGCGCTCCGTCGCTTCCGCTTGCTCTTTAGCTTCTTGTGTCATTCGTGCGGAGCCGGTGAGCAGGCCGGATGGGCCCACATAGACGTCGAGCAGTCGAATTCCAGTGTCGGTCAGCACGAAGGTGCGAATTTGGTTGGAGTGCGCCATACCGCGTGACTTCAGCACATACAGCCCGCGGTTCCGCTCGGCGTTGGATTCCAGGTTGCGCAACAAGAGCCAGGTGTCCATCTGCGAAGAAACGCCCACCTCGCTGAAGTCGGGCAAACTATCCGCCGAAGTGAAGCTGGTGAACATGCCGGTGATCTGGCGAGACTTGATCATATCGATCAAACGCGTCACCATCGAACCCACTTCCGCATGCGTGCCCAGTGAAACAAAATTTGTAATCGGGTCCACTACCATCACTTTCGGGTTAAAAGTTTTGATCAAGTTATGAACCGTCAGCAGGTGCGTTTCCAGGCTGAAGGTACCGGGCCTTAACGCGCATAAGTGCAATAGCCCGCGTTTCACGAAGGGTTCGAGATCGATTCCAATGGAACGCATGTTGCGCATGACTTCATCGGTGGATCGTTCGGAAGACATATAGAGGGCGCGTTCCCCCCGTTGACAGGCCGCTTTCACAAAGTGTGCCGCCAGGCTGCTCTTGCCCGTTCCCGCACCGCCCGAGACCAGGATGCTGGAGCCGCGGTAAAAGCCTTTTCCGCCCAGCATGGTGTCAAGGCGCGGAACCCCGGTTGGAATTCTTTGCGTGGGCGCCTTATGGTCCAGCCTTAATGAACTGAGAGGGAGAACGGACAAGCCGTTTGATCCGATCAAGAAGGGATACTCATTCGTTCCGTGCACGCTGCCCCGATACTTGATCACGCGCAAGAGCCGGATCGAAGTCTGGTTCTCGACCCGATGATCGAGCAGAATCACGCAGTCGGCAACATACTCCTCAATACCTTCCCGAGTCAGTTTTCCTTCGCCTTTCTCGGCGGTAATTACGGCGGTGATTCCTTTCGACTTCAACCAACTAAACAAACGCCGAAGCTCCGCGCGCAGAATGTTCACGTTGGCAAGCCCGGAAAACAGCGACGACACGGTGTCCAAAACCACGCGCTTGGCGCCGATTGCCTTGATCGCGGCTTCCAGGCGGACGAACAGCCCGGCCAGATCGTAATCGCCGCATTCCGCGATTTCGCTTCGGTCAACCCGCACATGATCCACAGCCAGCTTCTTGCGAGCGCATAGGCCGGGAAGATCAATGCCCATGGAAGCGGCATTTTGACTCAATTCCTCTCCCGTCTCCTCGAAAGCTATGAACACGCCCGGTTCGTTGAACTCCGTGGCCCCGCGCACGAGAAACTCCATTGCCAATACGGTCTTGCCGCAGCCCGCCGGGCCGCACACAAGCGTGGCCCGGCCCTCCGGCAGACCCCCTTCGCTGATCTGGTCAAGGCCATCGATGCCCGTAAGGCATTTTCGAATTCCATTCTTAGGAAAGAGCTTCAATCGGTGCGCCGACATTGCGAACCTCCTGTGTACACTCCGTCGCAGCCTATGGGCTTTATCCTCAGCCGCGATGCGTTGCTGCGCGTTGCCAAGATGCTCATTTGAGATGGCGTCCGGCCGCCGCATTGGGACAGGACTCAACGAAGTCGTTGTCCAGAAAGGGGTCTGACGTCAACGGGAAGGGAGTGAAAAACCGCAGCAGTGGCCATTCCCAAGAATGGCTAAGAGGGCTGCAAAACGGCGGAAGCGAACGCCGTCAACCAAATAATACGCCTAACCTCGTAAATGGCAACACCTCGAATTCCAAATAGTACATATCGCCCCGAGCCTTAAATGAGCCCAGGACCAGATTCGTCTCGATGTCCGTAATATTGTTTTGCCTGGGCCTATGGGCAGTCCTTGCTGTTTTTGCGAGAAATCGCGCGGGGAATTACACCTTGTTGCTCTGACCAGCCTTTCAACCGTTTAGCCTGAAATCCTAAGTCGCAGAGGGATTTCTCCACTCCGGGACGGCAACCCTTCGGGGCTCCCTTCGAAGCTCAGGGCAAGCCGGGCAAGAAAGCGCCGTCCCTTCGGTCGGAATGACAGGTTCCGGGTGGTGGATGGCATGGGAGAAGCCAACTTCGGCGAAGTTTCCTTCTGACGCTACAATCAATTGAAGCAAAACGAGATGCGCTCGCCTGCAATTCGTCAACTCCGGATTTCGTGCTTAAAACTTCACCCCCCTCACTGCATGCCGCGCATCTCCAAGATCCCCACCAATTCCGCCCGAAACGCCTCCAACTCCTTCAACCGCTCCGCCGTCGCCGCCACTTCCTTCTTCTTCCACACAAACACATCCCCCGCCGCCCGCTTCAACCGCACGCTCAAATTTCCATCCACCATCACCGTCGCCGGCGCCAGCAACCGCAATCCGCCATTCTCCACCGGCGCCAACACCGCCGCGCATTCGCCCCGATGCACGCACAATGCACTCTCATAAGGTGGAATCGCAATCGGCCGGAACCCCGCCGCAAACAAACGTTCCAGCGTCTGCATCTGCAACTGTGTCACCTCAACCATTCGCCCGAATTATACATCTCGCACCACTCGATACTGTCATCCCGACCGGAGCGGCCCGACTTCTTCTTCCGCGCCGCACTTTGGCGCGTCGGGCCGCGCAGTGGAGGGATCGTGGCACAGCCCTCAACCGTCCATCTTCCTCTTTCCTCCTGGTCGCTGGTCGCTGCTAACTGGTCGCCCTTAAAAAAAACGGCGCAGCCGAAGCCGCGCCGCCCAAACCATTTGCAAAAAGCTCTTTACTTAAAACTTACAACTGAAAACTTACCACTGCTCCACTCACGCCGCCGTCGAATCCGCCTCCGACGTTCCCTCCAACTGCGCCAAAATCTCCCGCAGCGTGCGGATCAGCTCATCCCGCGACACATGGCTCTTCTTGAACTGCAGGCGGAAGCGGAACGCCTCATTCTCCGGCTCATACTGAAATATAAACGGCTGCGCCCTCTGCGGCCCTTGCTTCTCGTCCGAGCGCACCTTGCGCGCCTCATCTCGCGTCAAACCCGACTGCAAGATCCGCGCAAACATCTCCAGCATCTGCCTCTCGGTGGGCTGCCGCGCAATCTGCAGCAATAACGACTTGGTGGTCACGCCGTTCTCGACGCACTTCTTCCGCAGCGATTCCGGGATATTGCGCAGCGACAGCGTCTCCGATACTGACGACCGCGCCTTCCCCAGCTTCTTCGCCAGCTCCTCGTGCGAATAATCGAACTGCTCCGCCAGCCGCTGCAAACCGTCCGCTTCTTCAAATGGTGTCAGATCCTTGCGCTGAATATTCTCGATCAGCGAGATTTCCAGCGTCTCCGCGTCGTCCGCGCTCTTCTCGATGCACGGCACTTCGCGCAACCCCGCCGCCCGCGCCGCGTGGTAACGCCGCTCGCCCGAAATGATGTAGTAGCAATCTTCCCGCGGCACAAATCGCACGAGTAGCGGCTCCAGCACGCCCTTCTGCCGGATGGAATCCGAAAGTTCGCGCAGATCGCCCAACGCCTTCCGCGGCTGCTCCGGATTCGGCCGGATCTGCTCCACCGGCAGCATCCGGCCTATCGCCGCGCCGCTATAACTCGTCAGCGATTCAACATAGTGCGCGTCATGCCGCATCTTCAGCGTGACGGGCAATCCGAATCTCTTCGACACGTTGTACGACCTCCGCTGCCAGCTTTTTGTACTCCAGCGCCCCAGGGGACTTCGGCGCGAATGTGAATATCGTTTCCTTGTACGCCGGACTCTCTTCCAGCCGCACATTCTTCCCGATCTTCGTCTTGAACATCACTTCGCCAAACACCGCGCGGATCTGCCCGTGCGCGTCCTTCGCTATATTCGTCCGCTTGTCGTAAAGCGTGATCACCACGCCCAGCATCTTCAATTGCGGATTGGGCCGCGCGCGGATCCGCTCGTAGGTCTCCAGCAAATCGTCCGTGCCCTCAATCGCAAAGTACGCCGCCTGGATCGGCACGATCAGGTGCGTCGAAGCCACCAGCGCATTCACCGTCAAAATCCCAAGCGATGGCGGCGTATCCAGAATAATGTAGTCGTAATCCTTCACAATCGGCGCCAACGCGTCTTTCAACCGGTACGGCGCGTCAAACTGCCCCGCCAGCGCCGTCTCCAATTTCGCCAGCGCCAATCGCCCCGGCCCCACCCAAAGCATCGGGTCCTTCGACGGCTTCACGACCGACGCCAGCGTCGCCCGCGCATCCCCCAACACCTCAAACATCGATGAGGTCACTTCCCCCATATTGAAAAACGCGATCGTCGAATTCGCCTGCGGGTCCAGGTCAATCAGCAGCGTGCGCCTCCCTTTGTGCGCAATCGCCGCAGACAGATTGATCGCCGTGGTCGTCTTTCCGACCCCGCCCTTCTGGTTCGCAATGGTGATAATGGCAGTCATCGCCGCTCTGCCTCCGCACGCCCGGCACCTGCACAGCCCTTCCTGGCTGCGCTCTCCCCCTTGTTCTGGTCCCTGTTCAGGCCGTCTTCCCGCCCGCTCAAACCCAATTCTCCGAGCATACCGGTCTCCACAACAGGCACGGGCACATTCGTTTTTTTTGCTGTGGTTATGCCGGCAGACAGGCCCAAAGGCATACGCAAAGAGTACGTTTCAGACCTGTACCAGTGCAAGGAAAAATTACCCGCTGCAGTGGAAAACTCTCCGCCGCTCTGGCCTGGATTGTTCTTCTTCGGGATACGCTCTCGGTGCGTCGGCCCGCCATGGGCCACCCTGTAGCTCACCCTTCAGGAGTGAGGCTTTTCACTGCCAATCCACAAATCTCGACGTAATCAGCTCCGCGTAATCCTTAATTCTTCTCTGAAGTGCCCTCTGTGTTCTTCCCTCTGTGACCTCTGTATTATCGTCCCTCTTCGTCCCTAAAACTCCACTCCCCAAAAATCCGCCGCCGGGCTCTCCAACTCCAATCCCAACTCCCAACCCTGCCGCCCCTCGTGCCCGCGCCAGATCAGCCTTGCCTCCGCCGATTTCCCGTTCAAAACGTTCGTCACCACCATCTTTTGCCCCAGCGGAAATCCCTGGGCCACAATCGCCAGGCAGCCTTTCGGGCTAATATCCACCGTGTAACCATCCGCGCTCAGCGTCTCCCTGTTTTCCTTCCACTCCACCCTTAAGTTTATGCGCGAGTTCAGGCGGATGCCCGCGCGCATGTGTCGCATTCTCGTTGCATAGCTCACGTCGTTTGCCAATTCCACGATCAAGCCTCCCTTGACCAGCCCACCAAATCCACAAACGCCGCGGACCATTCCCGCAAATCCTCTGCAAGGCACACAGGTCGCGCGGTTTCTTTAACGCTAATTTCCCCAATCCCCTTCGTCAATGGAACTTACCTCCTAGTCCCCCTCACCAGTAACCTCCTCTCTCTGCCGCTTTTCATTGCCCGCAATCCGCGCCCATCATAAACTCTCCTATTCACCAATGCTCTCGCTTCCCACCTTGCGCCGCGAACTTCCTCCCACGCTGCGCCTCGCCCTTCCGCTCGTCCTCGCCGAACTCGGCTGGATGAGCATGGTCATCGTGGACACCATGATGGTCGGCCGCCTTCCAAATAGCGCCGAGTCCATCGGCGCCGTCAGCATCAGCTCCAGCATCTTCATCGTCTTCGCCTTTTTCGGCGAAGGTCTCCTCATCGGCCTCGATACCCTGGTGTCCCAGGCCTTCGGTGCCGGCCACCGAGAAGACTGTCATCGCTCCCTCATCAATGGCATCTATCTCAGTTTAGCGTTCACCCCCATCCTCACCATCCCCGTCTGGTACCTCCCGCTCTATTTCGGGCGGATGGGCGTTGACGCCAAAGTCGCCGTCCTCGCCGTTCCCTATATGCGCACCCTGGCCGTCGGCATGCTCCCGTTGTTGCTCTACTTCGCCGTCCGCCGCACGCTTCAGGGTATGAACATCGTTCGCCCCATCGCCTTCGCCCTGGTCACTGCCAACCTCATCAATTTCGTCGGGAATTACGTCTTTATATTTGGCAAGTTCGGCTTTCCCGCGTTTGGCGTGACCGGTTCCGGCTGGGCCACGGCCGTCTCCCGCACCTACCTCGCTCTCGTTTTGGTCGGCTATCTCCTCTGGTACGACCATCGCCACCGCACCGACCTGCTGAAAACTCCCGTCGAAATCGATATCCAGCGCATCCGCCGCCTCATTGCGCTTGGCCTGCCCGCGGCGTTGCAGCTCACCGCCGAAGTCAGCGTCTTCGCCCTCGTCGCCTCGCTCATCGCGCGGCTGGGAGCCGTTCCTCTCGCCAGCCACCAGATCGCTCTCAACACCGTCTCTTTCACCTACATGGTGCCTCTCGGCATCTCCTCCGCTGCCGCAGTCCGCGTAGGGCAAGCCATCGGCCGCCACGATCCGATGGGCGCGCGCGATGCTGGCAATACCGCCATTCTCCTTGGCGCTTCCTTCATGTCTTGTATGAGCGTCGCGCTCCTAGTCTTCCCGCGGCTCGTCGCCCGCTTCTACACGCACGACCCCACCGTCATCCGCAACGCCGTCATTCTCCTCGCCGCTGGCGCCGCCTTCCAGCTCTTCGACGGCATCCAAACCGTGGCCACCGGGGCCCTGCGCGGCTCCGGCGACACGCGCACGCCCATGCTCTGCCACTTCTCCGCTTATTGGCTGATGGGTTTGCCTCTCGGTGCCTGGCTCTGCTTCCGCCGCCATTGGGGAGCCCTCGGCCTCTGGGTCGGCCTGAGCCTCTCGTTAATCCTGATCGGCATCCTCCTGCTCATCTTCTGGCGCCGCAGGATCCGCCACCTCATCCACGATTCGTGAATCGCTCTCGGTTTTCCCGAATTCCGCAGTTTGTGTTTGCACCTCGGCGCGAAGATATTTTCACTTGCCTCCTGCAAACTATATGGCAAACTGTCTTCCCGTTGCCCGGGCGGCGTTAGGCCCTTTTCATGGCCCGCTACCCGCACTAGGCTTCGCCGGCTTCGCATGGCGTGAAAAGGAGCATCCGATGAGCAAAGTCCGAGTCCTGGTTGGCACACGCAAGGGCGCATTCCTGTTGTCTTCCGACGGCAACCGCAAAAAGTGGGACGTCAGCGGGCCCCATTTCGCCGGATGGGAGGTTTACCACGTTAAGGGTTCCCCCGCCGATCCCAATCGTCTCTACGCCTCACAGACCAGCGGCTGGTTCGGGCAGGTCATTCAGCGTTCCGAAGACGGCGGCAAGACCTGGTTTCAGCCTGGAACACCGCCAGGCGAACCAACCATGGCGCCGGGCGGGATGCCCAAAGGTGAGAGCAACAAGTTCGTCTACGACACTTCTGCCGATACCGGCAAGCCGCTAACGACTCATCAGTTCTATGACGGCACACAGCATCCCTGGGAATTCAAGCGTGTTTGGCACCTCGAACCCTCTCACTCAGATCCAGACACGGTCTTCGCCGGAGTTGAAGACGCTGCTCTATTCCGCTCCACGGACGGCGGCGTGTCCTGGCACGAACTTGCTGGCCTTCGTGGCCACGGCACAGGACCGAAGTGGCAACCCGGCGCTGGAGGCATGTGCCTTCATACCATCATTCAAGACCCCAAGAACCCCAATCGCATCTACATCGCCATTTCCGCCGCGGGCGCCTTCCGCACCGATGATAGAGGCAAGACCTGGCGGCCCATCAACCGCGGCCTGAGGTCGCAATACATCCCCGATCCCGAAGCCGAAGTGGGCCACTGCGTTCATCACGTGGCCTTCCATCCCTCACGCCCTGACGTTCTCTTCATGCAAAAACACTGGGACGTCATGCGCAGCGACAATGGCGGCGATTCCTGGCACGAAGTCAGCGGAAACCTGCCCAGCGACTTCGGTTTCGTTATTGATGTGCATGCCCACGAGCCGGAAACCATCTACGTGGTTCCCATCAAGAGCGATGGCGAACATTTTGTTCCCGAGGGCAAGCTCCGCGTCTTCCGCAGCCGTACAGGCGGTAACGAGTGGGAGCCACTCACCAACGGCCTCCCCCAGCAGGACTGCTACGTTAACGTTTTGCGCGACGCCATGGCTGTGGACTCGCTTGATTCCTGCGGCGTCTATTTTGGGACCACCGGCGGCCAGGTGTATGTTTCCTCGGATGCTGGTGATTCCTGGAACCCTATCGTGCGCGATCTTCCGGCGGTGCTTTCCGTGGAGGTCCAGACGTTGCCATGATCCGCGTCATTCTCCCGCCTCATTTGCGGACCCTGGCTCGCGTTAACGGCGAGGTGTTGCTTGAGGTCCAGGGCCAAGCCACGCTGCGCTCGGCTCTTGACGCGCTGGAGGCCTCCTTCCCGATGCTGCGGGGTACTATTCGCGATCATGTCACGCAGCAGCGCCGTCCGTTCCTGCGCTTCTTCGCTTGCTCCGAAGATTTGTCCCACGAACCTCCCGACACTCCCTTGCCCGATGCGGTCATCGCCGGCGAGGAGCCTCTTCTGCTCGTCGGCGCCATTGCCGGCGGCTAGCTCGCTTGCTTAAAAACAAAAGCGGCACAGCCGAAGCCATGCCGCCCCTCAAATCCAAATTCTTATCGCAATCTACATCTTGTATCGTCCCAAATCCTCGTCGCTCAAGCCCTCCAGCCAATTCCGCAACTGCTCATTCGTATTCCGTTCCGCCAGCGCCGTGGACACCTTTGAACTCTTCAGCACCTGCTCATCCACGAAGATCGGGCAATCCATCCGCAACGCCAGCGCCAACGCATCGCTGGGCCGCGAATCGATGCTCATTAATTCCCCTTCGCGTTCCACCCAGATCAGCGCGAAAAACGTGTCGTCCCGCAGGTCGTTCACCACGATCTTCTGCACCCGCACGTCCAGCCCCAGAAACACATTCTTCAGCAGGTCGTGCGTCATGGGCCGCGGCGTCTGCACTTTCTCAATTTCCAGCGCAATGGCGTTCGCCTCGTAGGCCCCCACCCAGATCGGCAGGATCGCGTGCCCTTGCACATCCTTCAGCACCACAATCGGCATCTGCGTCACCGGATCCATCATCAGGCCGCGTATTTTCATTTCCACTTCCATCGCGCCCTCCTTCGTCCCCGCCGACTACCTCACCGCCAAACTCTTCCTGTGGCACAGACATTCTTGTCTGTGGTCCTGGGTTTTCTTCAAGTTTCTCTTCTCTGTGAACTCTGTGCTCTCTGTGTCCTCTGCGTTAAAGCTCTTCTCTTTCTTTCTATTTGCCTTCTCCGCTGTGAATCGCTTCCCCCACCAAGCTATTCGGCCCCGCGCTGGTCACCCGAACCTGCACGTAGTGTCCCAGAAGTTCCTTCGCGGGTGAAGTGAAATTCAGCACCCGATTACACGACGTATGTCCCATCCACTGATTCTCGCGCCGCGATTTCCCCTCCACAAGAACCTCAAACACTTCTCCCACCAGCCGCGCGTTCCTCTCGACCTGGATATCCCGCTGCCGCGCCTGCAATATCGCCAGCCGCCGCGACTTCTCTTTTTCCGGAATCGCGTCCTCCAGCTCCAGCGACGGCGTATTCGGCCGCGGCGAATACTTGAACGAAAACGCCCCATCATACTGCACCACATCCATCAGGCTCAGCGTCTCAGCAAGATCCTTTTCCGTCTCTCCCGGAAATCCCACGATCAGATCCGTGGTGATACTGATCCTGCGCCTCGCTCCCCGCAACATGGCGATCTTTTCCAGGTACTCTTCCCGCGTGTACGTCCGCGCCATCGCCCGCAGCCCCGCCGTGGACCCGCTCTGCACCGGCAGGTGCACATGATCGCAGATCGCCGGCACCGCCTCGATGGCCTCCACAATGTCTTTGCCAAAATCGCGCGGGTGCGACGTCATGAAGCGCACGCGCCGTATCCCCGGCACTTCCGCCACCGCCGCGAGCAACTCCGAAAAACGCATTCGCCGCGCGCTCGGGTCCGCGTAGGAATTCACCGTCTGCCCTAGCAACTGCACTTCCGTGTACCCCAGGTCCGCCAGTTGCCGCACTTCTTTCAGCACCGACGCGCTTGCCCGGCTGCGTTCCGGCCCGCGCGTAAACGGCACCACGCAGTACGAACATGCTTTGTCGCAGCCCTCGATAATCGTCAGGTAGGCTCGCCACGGGTTGTCCCGCCGCGTCATCTCCGTCTCAAAGGTTTCGTCCGTGTCCGTGTCGAGGCCGGAGATGCGCTTGTTCCCCGCCTCCAATTGCGCAATCAGCTCCGGCAATTTCCGGTAGCTCGCCGACCCGCACACCAGGCTGACCCACGGCGCGCGCGCAAAAATCTCTTCGCCCTCCTGCTGTGCCAGGCATCCCAGCACGCCAATCACTTGCCCCTCTTTTTTCGTCAACCGGTACTCGCCCAGCCGCGAAAAAATCTTCTGCGCCGCCTTTTCCCGTATCGAGCAAGTGTTGTACAAGATCACCGCCGCCACGTCCGGCGATTCCACCTGCCTATACCCTCGCGCCAGAAGCAACCCCGCCACCTTCTCGGAGTCGTGGTCATTCATCTGGCACCCAAACGTCTCCAGAAAGAACGTCCCCGCTATGGCACAGACTCTCCTGTCTGTGCTCTTGGGTTCCTCGCTTTTGTAGGGCCCGTCCTTCTGAGGCGGGCCGCTCTTGGGTTTGTAACGGCCGCTTTCTGAAGCGGGCGCACTTCCCCCTCCAGGGCCGAACCCCGCCAGCCTCTCCACGCCAATATCAAACGAATTCCCCATATCCCTTTCACTCTACCACATACCCTTTTGCGACCCTTCGTCCCGCCCTTTACGCTGCCCTGCTAAACCGGATCTTCGCCCGATACCCCAACGCAGACAGCACGCGCAACAACAGATCCGTCGAAACATTCTTCGTGTTGCGATTCAGGATTGCCGTCACCCGCGTCCGCGATGTGCCCGCCAGTCGCGCCACCTCCGCGTGCGTCAAACCCTTGCGAGCAACCACTTCCGCGATCTTTGTATTCAGCTCGCTGCGCAGTTCAATCTCCGCCCCGTCTGCCGCGGTCAGCCCAAGCGTCTTGGCAAGTTCCGCGGCATTCCGTGTCACGATCGCCTTTGTCTTCTTCATCGAGCAACTCCTTTTCCTAATGTCTTATATCTGAGACATCCAGGCAAGATCTCGTTCTCCGGCTGCCCGGGCCCCCGCTGAATCTTCTGTCCCCCCGGCGAACTCTTCCGACACCTCCCGCATCTATATTCCTTTGACCATGTTCCACCCCTGTGTTACGTTGCTTTTGTCGGTAAAAATCTAGCTTTCGTGAGGGGCTAACGCCATTTTTCTGTTCTCCGCCATCTTCATCGGCAACATCTTCGATGTTCTCGCGCAAACCGGCTGGGTCGCTCGTTTCGTCCTCGTGCTGCTTCTGTTCTTCTCTCTGATCTCCTGGGCGCTCATTTTCCAGAAGCTCGGCATCTTTGGACGCATCCGCCGCGAAAGCAACCAATTCCTCAGAATCTTCCGGGCCACCAAGGGTGTCGCCAATCCGCAAGGCCTCGTCTCCGCGGGCTCGCCCTTTTCTAGCGTCTACGCCGCCGGCTATCGCGAACTTCAATCGCAGGTTTCCGGCTCGGGCAATCCCACGCCGCAAAAGCTCAAGAGCCTCCAGGCCGTCACCGTCGCCATGCAACTCGCTGCGGCCGAAGAAGCTCGTCGCGTGGAAAAGGGAATGTCCTGGCTGGCCACCACTGCTGGTGTCACCCCGTTCATCGGCCTCTTTGGCACCGTTTGGGGCATCATTGACGCCTTCTCCGGTCTCGGCACCGCTGGCGGAGCCAGCCTCCGGGCCGTTGCTCCCGGCATCGCCGAAGCCCTCGTCACCACGGCCGCCGGCCTTTTCGCCGCCATTCCCGCGCTCATCGCTTACAACCATTTCCTGCAGCACATTCGCGATTTGGCGCAGCGTCTGGACAGCTTCGCCCTCGAATTCGCCGCCCAAATCGAAAAAACCTTCACCTGATATGCGCCTGCCATGCCTCAACTAGCCAAATCCACGCAAACAAGTCTCTCCGACATCAACATGGTGCCGTTCATCGATGTTGTTCTCGTGCTCCTGATCATCTTCATGATCACCGCGCCCATCCTGCAATCCGGCATCGAGGTGGACCTCCCGAAAACACACACCGTCAAGGAAATCCTCGAGCAGCGCCTTGTGGTCACCATTGACAAATCCCAGCGCATCTACCTGGGCAACGATCCCGTCAACATCCACCAGCTCCCGGAAAGAATCCGCAAGCAGCTCAAGCATCCCCAGGACGCCATCTTCCTCCGCTGCGACGAAACCGTGCCCTTCGGTAGTTTCGCCACCGTCGTCGATTCCCTGCGGGTCGCCGGCTTTTCCAACGTCAGCATCGTCACCGAACCCATCTCCGAGCGGAGGCGCTAATGCCCACTCCGCAAGAATTCTTTGGGTGAACGTTCTAACGTCATGCCGCACGCCACCTACACTCTCGACGACCTCAGCTTCAACCGTTTCCTTGGTTACTCGGCGTGGTTTCACATTGCCTTGAGCGCGCTCCTGCTCGTCGGAGTGTGGGTCCAGCGCACGGGCAACGCCTGGGGCGGCATTGGCGGAGGCAGCGACTCCGGCGTGAGAGTCAGCCTGGTCAGCAGCGCCGGCATTCCCATGCCGCAGCCCAGCATCACCTCTCTCGAAAGCAACACTGTTGACCCCACCAAGGGTCTCAACAAGGAAGAACCCAAGCCAATCCCCGAGCCCAAAACCGACGCCACCAAGCTCCCCAAATTTGATAAGGAAAAACCGCTTCCCGCCTCCAAACCTTCCAAAGTGTTCGAGCGCAAGACGCCTCAGGCCGAAAATGCCGTGCCCTATGGCAAAGGTGGCCAGACGACTCTCCCCAGCGGCTACTCCGACTTTCCCGGCCCCGCGAATGGAGGCGTTGCCGTCCAGGGCCCGGGAGGTGGTGATTTTGCCAGCCGTTATGGTTGGTATATCGAAGCCGTGAAGCGCGCCGTCAATCAAAACTGGATGCAGAACACCATTGACCCCTCCGTCCGCGCGGCCCGCAGGGCCAAGACGGTGATCACTTTCACCATCAATCGCGACGGCTCCATCAAAAGCATTCGCGTCTCCGAATCCAGCGGCAACCGCTCCATGGACGACTCTGCCCAACGCGCCCTGCTCAGCATCGATCGCTTCCCCGCTCTCCCCAGCGACTATTCCGGCCGCTATGTTGATGTCATCTTCGATTTCGACCTCGGCATGACCAAGTAACCTTGGAGTGCGGCGCCTTGGCGCCGCTTTTGGAGTTGCGTGTGCCGTCACCCACTGGTGTTTCTTCCACCACCTGCCTCCTGATCACGGATAGCTGATCGCTGATATCCACATCACCCCTCCCTAATTTCTGCCACACCACCCTCCTTTTTGTTCTAAAGTATTTCTTTCAGCCCCATCACGCCGGGAGGAACACTTGCCTGTAAAGAAAACTGCCCTGCTCTTTTTCGTGTTAGCCACACAATTCCTTTTCCACTCCTCCCCCCTCTTCGCCCAGGACTGGTTCCGCACCGGCACCGGCCTCGGCAACGTCGAAAAGCCCCGCATCGCCGTCGCCGATTTCGCCGCGCGTTCCAGCGACCCCAGCGCCCACGCCGGTCTCTTCACGCAGATCGTCCGCGACGACCTCTCGTTCTCCGGCATCATCGAGCTCGTTTCACCCAGCTTCTATCCTGCGCAAGTTCCTTCGCAGCCCCAGGAACTCCACTTCCTCACCTGGACCGATCCTCCGCTCAACGCCAACTTCGTTGCCTTCGGCAATCTCACCGAGTCCCCCACCGAGGTGGTCATCTCCGCTTGGCTTTACGATGTGCGCAGCAGTTCCACGGAAGCGGTGGTCGGCAAGATCTATCGTGGCGCTCCCACGGATCCGCAAGTCCGCAAATTTGCCCACCAGTTCGCCGATGAAATCATCAATAAACTTTCCGGCGGCCTGGCCAGCATCGCCTCCACGCAAATCGCTTTCATCAGCGCGCGCACCGGCCACAAGGAACTCTGGGTCATGGACTATGACGGTACCAATCAGCGCCCGTTGACCTCCCTGAAATCCATCTCGCTCACCCCGCGCTGGGCTCCCGATTCCTCCCGCATCGCGTTCACCTGCTTCGCTTCCGCCAATAGCGCCATCAGCGCGCAAATCTGCATGTACTCGCTGGACACCGGCCGCATCGTTTCTTTCGCCCGCTATCGCGGCACCAACAGTTCGCCCACCTGGTCCCCCGACGGCTCGCAGGTCATGTTCTCGTCCTCCATGCAGGGCAGCCCCGCTCTCTACGTCTCCGATGCCAGCGGCAATCGTCCCAAGCGCCTCACTTACGCTTCCAACGGCGCCGATACCTCGCCCGCATGGAATCCCAAGACCGCGCAGACCGTCGCCTTTATCAGCGACCGTGGCGGCTTGCCGCAGCTCTATCTGATGAATGCCGACGGCACGGACACGCAAAAACTCGATCTCCCGGACATGGGTTACGTCATCGATCCCTCATGGTCACCCAATGGCCAGTTGCTCGCTTTCTCCTGGCGCCGCCCCAGCGGCAATTACGACATCTACGTCATGGACGTGGCCTCGCGACGCATCATCGAACTCACCCGCGACGCCGCGCGCAATGAGCGGCCCTGTTGGGCGCCCGACGGCCGCCACATTGTCTTCGAGTCCACCCGCAGCGGCTCCCGCCAGATCTGGACCATGCTCGCCGATGGCTCTCAGCCGCACGAACTTACCTTCACCGGCCACAATGAGTCCCCCAACTGGTCCACCAAATGAACCCACACGCTCCATTTAGCCGCTCGCCGTCATCTGCTATCTCCCACCCGCCTCCGCATCGCTGGCCGCTGATCTGTGATCGCCACTCTCTCATATTCCACTTTCCCCCTCGTCCAAATCGCGCTACAATATATCGTATTACGACATATTCCCCGAACCCAGCCCGCCAGTGTTACTATTCCTACCGGTGGGTCGAACACGGGATATCTCACAGTCCAGGAGGACTCGCATGATTCAGCAGCACCGCCCGCTCTATCGCGCTTTGCTCATCTCAACCTGCTCCATCGCTCTTTTCATTGCCGCATGCAAGAAGCCCATTGCTCCGCCGCCTCCGCCGCCGCCCCCCGCTCCTGTAGCGGCGAAGCCAACTGCCTCTCTCTCTGCCGATCGCACTTCCATCCAAAAGGGCGAATCCGTGCGTCTCACATGGACCACCACCGACGCGCAGAATATTTCCATCGCCCCTGAAGTTGGCGCCGTCACCGCGCAAGGCTCCACAACGGTCACGCCTGCTGATTCCGCCAGCTACACCCTTACCGCCACCGGCCCCGGCGGCAGCGCAGATGCCAGCGTACGCATCTCTGTTACGCCTCCGCCCCCTCCTCCCGTCGTGGAAGCTCCCAAGCCCAGCATGGACGAGCTCTTCCTGAAGGAAGTCCGCGATGCTTACTTCGATTACGACAAGGCGGACATTCGTGCTGACGCTCGCGAGGCCCTAGGCAAGACCGCCGACTTCTTCCGCAACTATCCGCAACTCCGTGTCACTATTGAAGGCCATTGCGATGAACGCGGCTCCACGGAATACAACCTGGCTCTTGGCGATCGTCGAGCCAGCGCCGTCAAGCAATATCTCGTCAGCCTCGGCATTCCTGCCGACCGCCTCAGCACGGTCAGCTATGGCAAGGAAAAGCCTTTCTGCATGCAATCGGACGAAGCCTGTTATCAACAGAACCGTCGCGGCCACTTCATTCAGACCAAGTAGTCCCCGTCTTGACCGCGCCCACCCTTCGCGCCCTGCGCGAGGGGTGGGCCTCTTTTCTCTGCTACCCCTGTGGCACAGACACTCGTGTCTGTGCTCTTGGGTTTCTCCCCTCTTCTCTGCGAATCTCAGCGCTCTCTGCGCCTCTGCGCTATCTTTTCTCTTCCACTTCTTACCTCTGTGATCTCTGTGTTACCGTCCCTCCCGCCTTTCGCACCCTTCCCGCCCATCCCCAGCGCCTCCCACGCGCCTGCTGATCGCTGATATCTGGTCGCGGATATCTCTTTCTCCTCACTCCCACTTGCTCCCATTCCAATCTCCCGCTACATTGGAAGGTTGTCACGCCATCATCTTTTTCATTTGCTTTCGGCGGTAACCGTGGAGGAACACAACAATGCGGACGCGTAACATTCTTCTCTTCTCCGGCGCCATGTTTGCCAGCGCCGTCGCCGGCAGCCTCGTCGGGCCCCGCCCCGCCCTCGCCGTGGCCCGCGAGATCATCGAGCTGCAACGCGATGTCACCTCTCTGTTGCAAGGTCAAAAAGAAATGCAGACCCAGATGACCCAGGACCACACCGTCCAGCGCACTCTCATCGAACAATCTTCTGACAGCGTCAACAAGCTCAACACGACCATGAGCGGCCTGCAGAAATCCGTCCAGGACGTTCAGGCCAATTCCGGCACGCGGCTGGACACCATGTCCACCCAGGTTCAGGGGCTCTCTGACAACCTCGAGGAAATCAAATCCCGCATCGGCAAACTTAATCAGCAGCTCGTCGATCTGCAGAACTCCGTCCAGAACATTGACGCGCGCCTCGCCGGGGGCACTCCCACTGGCACCTCCGCGCCCACTGGCGCTGTCGCACCCGCACCCAACGGCGCTGCCGCTGCTCCCGCCGGTGCGTCGCCCTCCGCCGACACGCTCTATTCCAACGGCCTCCGCGACATCACCAGCGGCAAATACGATCTCGCCCGCTCCGAATTCGCTGACTACCTCAAGTATTACGGCGACACCGATCTCGCCTCCAACGCCCAGTTCTATCTCGGCGAAATCGCCTACTCCCAAAAGCAGTACGAGCAGGCCGTCGCCGAATACGACAAAGTCCTCAGTAACTATCCCAAGAGCTTCAAGCTCGCTCCCGCCCGCCTGAAAAAGGGCATGGCATTGATTGAACTCGGCCAGAAAAATCCCGGCGTCAGGGAACTCCGTGAAGTCGTCAAGCGCTATCCCGGCACCGAAGAGGAGCGCCGCGCCCGCGCCAGACTCAAGGAACTGGGCATAGCCGTCTCCGCCACCCGCTAATCCCCTGACATCTTCGAATTCTCTGGCAACGCCGCTTACTCAAGTACTTGAGGGTGCCCCATCCTTCGCCCGCCTCTGGCGGGAAGGGTGGGCTCTTACGATGGGACGCCTCGCATCGTCTTCATTTCCTCTTTCCCCTTCAATTCGCTCCCCTTCTCTTCGTCCCTGCTCTGTCCTCTGCGTTAAAGCTTTTTTCGTTTGCCTTTTTGTTTGGTCGCATGGAACACTTCCTCCATTTCGCTTTTCTTCTCCGCCGTGTTATCTTTCCCTTTTCAGGGGGCATCACATGTCAGTAAATAAAGTCATCCTCATCGGCCGTCTCGGGCGTGATCCCGAAACGCGCTTCACCTCCGGCGGCCAGGCCGTCGCCAATTTCTCCGTCGCCACCGACGAATCCTACAAGGACCGCAACGGCGAACGCCAGAAGCGCACCGAATGGCACAGGATTGTTATCTGGGGCAAACAGGCCGAAGTTGCGCAGAAATACCTAAAAAAGGGCACGGAAGTCTATTTCGAAGGCAGACTGCAGACGCGGGAATGGCAGGACAAGGAAGGCCAGAAGCGTACCACGACAGAAATTGTGGTCACGGATTTCCGCTTCCTCGGCGGCAAAGGCGACGGCATGGCTGCTGGCGCTGGCGCATCTGCCGGTGGTGGCACCTCCCGCGGCGAAGACCTCGATCATGCCGCCCCCGCTGAGGAACCCGTGAGCGGCGGCCCCGGCCCAGAAATCTCCGACGAAGACATTCCCTTCTAACCAGCAGCCCTATAAGGTCCGCCATCCCCGCTGCACGCTCGCTCTTCGCTTGCGCGCCCGCCCGGATATGCGTAGTCTTTACATCGCGGCCACGGTCGAGCATGCGGGCTGTTGTACAGGATCTACGCGTTCATGGACATCAACGACTTTCGGCGCATTGCCCTCAGCCTCCCGGGTGTCGAGGAGAGTTCGCACATGGGCCAGCCCGATTTCCGCGTGGGCGGCAGAATTTTTGCCACCCTCGCCTCCGCAGACCAGGGCTACGGCAATCTGAAACTCACCTTGGAACAACAGTCGGCCTTTGTCGGGGAATTGCCTGAAGTTTTCCTTCCCATCGCGGGTGGATGGGGACGCATGGGAATGACGCACGTCCGGCTGGCCGCCGCCAGCGAAGATGTGTTAGCCGGCGCCTTGCACACTGCGTGGAAGCTGCAAAGCGAGAGGAACGCCAAGACAGGCAAGAAAAATGCCGCCCGGCCAAAGCGAAAGCCTGCCGCGAAGACCCGTCACAAGAAACGATGAGCGACTTCTGTCGGCACAATCCCTCAACCGGAAATCCGAAGTTGACAAATTGCAGGCGAGCGCATCTCGTTTTGTTTCAAACGACTATCCAGTGAAGACGCAACCTCTCCGAAGTTGGTTTCTCCCACATCATCCACCACGCAAAATCTGTCATTTCGACCGGAGGGACGGCGCTTTTTGTCGTCCCGGAGCGGAGAAATCCTTCTTCGACTTCGGATTTCAGGCTCAAATGGATAACCTGCCACCCGAGCTTCGATCGCCGGAAGGACGGAGCTTCGATAGCCGCTGCACTCCGGAGCGGCGCAGCGCAAAAAGGACCGCCCATCCGACCGCTCCGACCACACAGCCGCCCACGAACAACACTACGAAACTCGAAATCAACGTGAACTGCGCGGGCTGAATGGGGCCGACATACGGATGCGTGTCCGGCAGCGAGGCCTGAATTGCCTTAGCCTTCTCAATCGCCATCACAACTGCCGCCAGGATGACCATCATTAGCCATGCAGTGGCTTTCGGAAAACGGAATTCGGAACGCATGCTAAACCTCCTTAGTGGAAACACCGCCCATGGACATAAACCCGTCATGGCTCGCACATGTTCTTGCAGCGCACCGCACAACAGCCCTGCAATTTCGCGCGCCCAGAAGACCCACCTCGCCACCACGCCTGAGTTCCACGACTCCGCCTGCCTTTCACACAGCACGGCCGCCATCTCCTCGCCATATTCGAACCGGTGGGCCGCGGGATACAGGTACAGTAGGTAGCGGCAAAGCGAGAGCATCGCTCACGTCTCCTTCGGCGCCATGCACAGGCTGGCCACCCGGGTGAGTTGCTTCAGCCGGCTGACTTCCTGTCGCAGGATCTGTCGCCCTTGGGAAGTGAGCCGGTAGGCTTGCCGGCCTCGTGAGCTGTCGTCTTCCTTGAAACGTTCGATCCACCTGCCGTCGAGCAGACGGCGGATGGCGCCGTAGAGAGTGCCGGTGCTGAGCCTGACGCGCCCGCCGCTCATCTCCTCGACATTCTTAAGGATGGAGTAGCCGTGACGCGGCCGCTCCGCCAGGCTTAGAAGTATCAACAATACGGGCTCGCTAAGGGGCAACGCTTCCATAGGTCCTTATACGACATGTCGTACAACGACATATTGGACCACTTGCCCCCTCTTGTCAACAAAAAACTTCTGCCCTTCTCCGGCCCCCTGCGTCGTGAATCCCACTCTCGCCAAAAAGCAAAGCCGGCGAAGCACCCCGCGCTTCCCCGGCTCCGAATTTCGGTTTACTTAAAACTGATGACTGATTACCGACAACTGCGTGCCTTTCCTCACATCGTCAGCACCACGCGGAACTCCGCGTGGCCGCTCGCCATCCGTTCGTACGCTTCCTTCACCTTGCTAAGCGGATATTTCTCGATCATCGGCCGCACGCCCGAATATTCCGAGAATCGCAGTGTTTCTTCCGAATCCATCGCCGTCCCCGAGGGCCACCCCTGGATCGCGCGCCGCTTCATGATCAACGAAAGCGCCGAAATCTCCATGGGCTCGAACGGCGCTCCCACGATCACCAACTTCCCTCCCACGCCCAGCCCGTTCACCACTTCGGCCATTGCTTTGGCGTTCGGCGCGGTGGTCAGGATCACTTTCGCCCCGCCGAGCTTCTGCAACTCTTCCGCCGCCTTGGTCGCTTTGCTGTCAATGTACGCAAATGCGCCCAGCTTTATCGCCAAGGCCGCGTTTTCCGGCCCGCGCCCAATGCCCACCACGCGATAGCCGGACTTCGCCGCATACTGAATTCCCAGATGCCCTAGCCCCCCGATTCCCTGCACCGCCACCAGGTCCCCAGCGCGCGCCCCGCTGTTCCGCAGCGCGTTGAACGTCGTGATCCCCGCGCACAGCAGCGGCCCTGCTTCCGCCCACTCCATCCCGTCGGGCAACAATGCAACAGCTTCGTGCCGCGCGATCATGTACTGCTGATATCCCCCATCCCGCGTCGTGCCCGTAATCTGTTCCCGCTCGCAAGTCACGAAATCCCCGCGCCGGCACGAAGCACACACGAAGCAATGTCCTCCGTGCCATCCCACGCCCACGCGGTCGCCCTTCTTCCATTCCGCCACGCCCGCGCCCGCTTCATCAACCACGCCCGCAACCTCGTGCCCCGGCACGCGTGGAAACGCCAGTCCCGGCCACGCGCCGTCCTTCACCAGGTGGTCGCTAAAGCAAATGCCGCAAGCCTGCACCTTGATGCGCACCTCGCCCGGCCCCGGCGCCACCATCTCCCGCTCGACCAACTCGAACTCCCCGCCCGCCTTGCTCACCTGCGCCACCAGATTCTTCGCCATCGTTCCTCTCCTCAGTTTTTCTTCGAGCACGCCCTTCTCACGCACAAATGCACGGCGGCTCATCCCAAAATTGGATGAAGGAAACTCTCCCAGGGTTAGGAAAAAAAACAGCCTATCTTTGAGGTGGAGGCGTGCTGGTGGTCCCCGGCGCGGCACTTGAATCGCTCGCCGCAGTTGGCGCAACCGGTGTCTCAACCGGCTTAGTGGGACTCTGGAATTTCGCCGCATCCAATTGCGTGTCGCCATCTATATACGAGGCAACGGGGCTACCTTTAGCGATCACCACATCTTTCCCGCGCATAAACAGAAACACTGGCGCTGCGGGAAAGAACAGCACGCCGGTTGCGATCATCGCCCCAGTCATCAATCCCTGACGTCCCCGCCCCGTGTTCTCCTGCATCGACCGCAACCTCGCTCGCGAGCCATCCGCCAGCCGCACTTCTTCAATCCTCACATTTAGTTTCCCTGCGCGACCCAGCCGCCTGCGCCCCTGCGCTTCCACAACGGTTCCCATCGCCAGCGAGCCCTTCGGAATCACCACGACATCCTTCACTTTGATATCTTCCGTCACTTCAAAGTCCACGCGATTCCCCGTGGACTCCTTTCCCGAAGACAGCTCGCGCCCCAGCGCCAGTGGCACCTTTGTGCCATCTGGCAGGCAAAACTCGCACGCAGCAATGGGCTTTACGCTGCCCGCCTGCTGCGCCGCATTACCTGTCGCTGGCTTCGTTTGTGCACTCGAAGCTGGTCCCGTGGCTGCCTGCCGCCAACCCGCAATCACACTTTGGGGCAGAATACTTGCCCACACCAACATCCCAGACACAAACACAGCAAGATGATTTCGCATCCCGTTTTTCCTTGAAGACGAACCTTCACACTGCCCGTATAGCAGCCTTTGCCAAATCCTTCAAGTACACCGTTAACATACATCCGTTTATGTAACCGGAGCTTGTCCTTTTTCTGACCTTTCGTCCAGTTGTCCCGCCCGCCATCTGCGCGCCAAACTCAATCAGCTATGTGTGTCACGATTCGCAGGTTCCCGGGGTTCCTCGCCCTTCTCCTGACGCCCTTCCTCGTCGCCGGTTGCGGAGGCGGATCGTCCTCCTCCGGCTCCCAACAACCTACTCCACCCGCAACAATCGCGGTCACCGTCTCCCCATCGAGCACGAGCGTACGCGCCGGCGCTTCCGCTACCTTTTCCGCTGCTGTCACGGGCACGCAAAACACTGCGGTCACCTGGTATGTCAACGACACCGCGGGTGGCTCTGCCTTTCTCGGCATCATCGATACCTCCGGCAAATACACCGCGCCCGCCACTCTTCCCAATCCCAATTCCGTCACGGTCAAGGCCGTCAGTTCCGCCGATTCCTCGAAAAATGGCACCAGCGCCGTCACGCTCCTCAATCCCACACCGGTGCTCACCGGCATCTCCCCCGCCTCCACCAACCTCGGCAATTTCACGCTGACCGTCACCGGCTCGAGCTTCGTCTCCGGCGCGCAGGTTATGTTCGGCACCACCGCGCTCCCCACCACCATCGTGTCCAGCACACAACTCACTGCCACGGGCAACGCGACTTCAGCCGGCTCATTCGCCGTCACCGTGGAGAATCCCGATCCCGGCAGCAGTTCCTCGTCAGCCCAAAATTTCACCGTGAATGGCTCACAGCAAGCTTCCAACTGCTCCCAAATGTCCGTGGGCCAGGGCGCCAGCCTCAACGGCTTCCTGCCATTCCCCAGCGACAATCTCTGGAACAAAGACATCTCCGGCGCTACCGTGGACTCCAACTCCGCCAACTACATCAGCTACATCGGCTCTTCCGTCGGCCTCCATCCCGACTTCGGTTCCGGCGAATACGACGGTTCCTACATGGGCATCCCCTACACCGTTGTGGATTCCTCGCAATCCCTCATCCCCATCACCTACACCGCCTACGGCAGCGAGAGCGATGCCGGCCCCATGCCAATTCCACTCACTGCGCCCATCGAGGGCTACCCCAATCCCGGCACTGGCGATCGCCATGTCCTCGTGCTCGACAATTCCAGTTGCTTCCTCTACGAACTCTACAGCTCCTACCCGCAGACCGCTTCCTGGGACGCGGGCTCCGGCGCCGTCTGGGATCTTCTCGCCGACGAGCAGCGCCCCTACACCTGGACCAGCGCCGACGCCGCCGGCCTGCCCATCTTCCCGGGTCTCGTGCGCTACGACGAAGTCGCCGCCGGGGCCATCAACCACGCCATCCGTTTCACCTTGCAGAATTCCAGCGCGGGCTTCACTCCTCCCGCTTCGCACTGGGCTTCCACCACTAGCAATGCCAACGCGCTTCCCATGGGCGCGCGTCTTCGCCTGAAGGCCAGCTTCAACGTCTCCAGCTTCTCCGCCACGAATCAGGTCATCCTCAACGCCATGAAAAAATACGGCCTCATCATGGCGGACAATGGCTCCTCCATGTACATCAGCGGCACTCCCGACGATCGCTGGGACAACGACGACCTGCACAATCTCGGCAACGTCACCGCCTCCGATTTCGATGTGATCCAGATTTCGCCGCTCTACACCAGCGCGAACGTGCCTTCCGGCCCCGCCCCGCAAATCACGCAATTCATCGCCAGCGCTAATTCCGTTTCTGCCGGCACGCCCGTTACCCTCTCCTGGCAAGTCACCGGCGCCTCCTACGTCATCGTCTCCCCAGGAGTTGGCGCCACCCGCGGCACCTCCGTCTCTGTCTCCCCCAGCGCCACCACCACCTACACCCTCTACGCCACCAACGCCTTCGGCCAAACCACCGCTTCCACCACGATCACGGTTCACTAATCGCTGCTCTGAATGGCATCGCAAGGCCACGCGCTTCGTCCTACTCTCCCGTGACCGGAGTCAGGAGGATCGGCGCCGGAACGATGGCGTCGGGTTTCCGGATCATGAAGATGCCGGCCATCAAGATCCAGAGGATCAGTGGGAAGTTGGCAACGAATGTGGGCCCCGTCGGGCAGCACTGTCGAACCCGTTGCTGTCGCGAGTGCTTCCGTACATGGCAGGAATGGATAGGGCAGAAAGCGCGGCGCCGAGATAGGCCAGCCAAGCTGTGGACCAGGGAGTCAAGGCACGGCAACCCTGGATTCTTAGCGCAACAGTGAACTGAACTGCGCGCCAAGAAAATACGGCCACAACAGAATCGCGAGGACACCCTTCCAGAAGGTCAAGTGCAGAAATCCTATGCTGAAGAGCCATGCTCCGAACCACAGGAACCCCACGATACTGTGCTGCTCGATCCTTATCTTTTCCATATCGGGAAGTATACACGCCTTTAGCAGAAGGTACCGGTGGCGTTTACGCCGACCCGGTTGAGGCACGTGGGGGCTTTGGCTTTGATTACAGGCTAGCCGAGGAGCAGCTTTCGGGCGAGGGCTATCGCCGAGGCGGAGGAGCTTGGCTCGCTCAGTTTGGCGCGGACAAAATCGTGCGTGCCACCGCCCTTGCCGGGGAATGTGGCGAACACCTGCTTGAGCAGCGCGGCGAGGTCCTTCCCTGCCGAGGGATGTTGTGCGAAAACGAGTTGCCCGGATACCTCCAGCGCGAGCAGTGCGACGGTGTGTTCCTTCTTGGCGAGTTCGGTGGCCAGCGGCAGCAACAACTCCGTATGAACGTCGCGCAGTACTTCAGCCACGACGCGCAGGCCGCCCTCGCCCGCCGCCGAACCGGCCAGCAATTCCGCGCGCGCTTCGGCCAATTGCTGCAACGCCCCGCGCAGCGCTTTGAAGTTCGCATCGCGTTCGGCGAACGCCTTTTCGACCGCCGCCAGCGACTCCTCCGGCGCGCAGCTCAGCCGGTCGCCCAGCGCGCGCAGCAACGCGAACTCCGCAGTGGCCAATCGCTCCGCGCGGCTGCCGCAGGCAAACTCCACGCGAAAGTCCTGGCGCACCTTGGTGCAACGCCGAACCAGCAGCATGCCGATCTGCCCGGTGGCCTTCACGTGTGTGCCGCCGCAGGGCTGCAGGTCCGCATCCTCGATTTCGATGGCACGCAGAATGCCCTCGCGCTCCACTTCCTTTCGCACGCCAAGACGGGCAAGTTGGTCCGCAGTGCCGTAACGCACCGTGACGCGCCGGTCCTCGAAAATAATCTGGTTTGCCGCCCGCTGCGCGCCCAGCAAGGCGTCCGCGGACGGCTCCGGCCCGCGCAAATCAATCGTGCACAGATCGCCCCCCAAGTGAAACGACACGGTGGGCAAGCCAAAGCGCTCTTGAAACATCGCCGAGAGCAGGTGCTGCCCGGTATGCTGCTGCATGTGGTCGAAGCGGCGCGGCCACAGCAAGCAACCTTGCACCGGACCGGGAGCGAGTTCGCGGTCCACAATATGAAGCACTTCTTCGCCATCGTCGCGCACATCCAGAATGTTGGCTTCGCCGAGCTTGCCCAGATCGTTTGGCTGGCCTCCCGAGGATGGATAGAACGCCGTCTGGTCCAACAGCACTTCCCAAGCCGCCCGCGTGCCGGAATCGGTGGCCATCGGCTCCGCAGGCACGCAGGCCCGCACCTGCGCCTCGAAATTCTGCACATAGGAATCGTCGTAATAGAGCCGGTGAGTCGCCATGCACGGCAGTCTAGCATGGGCCTTTCTTCAGGGGCTAAAGCCCATTCGTTCTTTCGGCTTTACGCCGGGGCTGAAGCCCCGGCCTCCCAAAGAGGGAGCGAGAGTCGTGGGTGTTTGCTCGCCGCTGTGGTGAGTTCATAATGGAGTTCGCAATGGATCGAAGGGACTCTCGTATGGAATGGCCGCGTAACAGGATTTTCAGTATCGCCGTGATCGCCTGGCTCTTGTTTGGTACGAGCATTCTTGCACAAAGCACGAAGTCCGATGCGCTTTATGACGAGACGTATCGCCCGCAATACCACTTCACTCCCGCCAAAAACTGGATGAACGATCCCAACGGCCCTATCTACTACAAGGACGAATACCACCTGTTCTTCCAATACAACCCCTTCGGCAACGTGTGGGGACACATGAGCTGGGGCCACGCCGTTAGCCGTGACTTGGTTCACTGGCAGCACCTGCCGGTGGCGATTCCCGAAGAGAACGGGATCATGATTTTTTCGGGCAGCACGGTGGTGGACTGGCACAACTCCAGCGGCTTCTGTAAGGAGGTGAGCGTAGCCGAGCCCTCGTGTCTGGTCGCGATTTACACCGGCCACACCGAAAAGCTGCAAACGCAAAACCTCGCCTATAGCAACGATCGGGGCCGCACTTGGACGAAGTATTCGGGCAATCCCGTGCTCGACCTGCACATGCAGGATTTCCGCGACCCTAAAGTGTTCTGGCATGAGCCCAGCCACAAGTGGGTGATGGTTGCGGCGCTGCCGACGCTGCACAAGGTGCGCTTCTTTGGCTCGACGGACCTGAAGCACTGGAGCACCTTGAGCGACTTTGGCCCCGCGGGTGGGACCGCTGGTGTTTGGGAGTGTCCGGACCTGTTTCCACTCCCGGTGGAAGGGGAAGGCGGGCAAACCCGCTGGGTGCTCAGCATAAATCTGAATCCCGGCGGCCTCGCGGGCGGATCTGGCGATCAGTATTTTGTCGGGCAGTTCGACGGTGCAACGTTTGTCAACGCGAATCCTGCGGAGCAAGTCCTCTGGGCGGATTATGGGAAGGACTTCTACGCTTCCACATCTTTCTCAAACATACTTGCGACGGATGGACGGCGCATCTGGCTCGGCTGGCTCTTGAATTGGGAGTACGCCGGCAAGGTCCCCACGTTCCCGTGGCGCGGGGTGCAATCCATCCCGCGCGCGCTCAGCTTGAAACAATTCCCCGAAGGAATCCGCCTGGTGCAGAGCCCTGCGAAGGAGTTGGAGACTCTTCGCCAAGACCACGTGAGTTTGGGCGAGCAGGACATCGCAGCAGCCAACGGCGCTTTGCTGGCCAAGCGCGTTCGCGGAGACGCGCTGGAGATCATCGCCGAACTGGATAGTGGCAATTCCGCGGAAGCGGGGATTCGCGTGCGCAAGGGCAAGGACGAAGCCACCACGATCGGCGTGGATTGGGTCAAGCAGGAATTGTTCGTAGACCGGACTCGCTCCGGAAATATCGCATTCGACGAAAAGTTTCCGGGCCGTCATGCGGGGCCACTGCTCCCGGCGGGTGGCAAGCGGGTGAAGCTGCACATCTTCGTGGACCGCTCCTCCGTGGAAGTTTTCGTCAACGACGGCTCAACCGTGATTTCCGACGCTCTCTTCCCTTCCCGCGACAGTCAAGACATTGAGCTTTACTCCAAAAACGGAGAAGCGCGCATCGTGAAGCTGGAGGTCTGGAATTTGCAGTCGGCCTGGCGATGAGCGGGAAGATCTGCCGGCACAATCCAAAGTGGCCCTTCCCTCGTGACTTCTTCGTGCTCCTGTTACTTCATTCTCCTGCCGCATCCGGTACACTGGTGTCATGGCAGTTCGACTGATCGCTCTGGATATTGATGGCACGCTGCTCAACAGCCGCTGGGAAGTTTCCCCCGCAAACCGCGAAGCCATCGCCGAAGCCACGCGCCGCGGCATCGAAGTCGCCCTGGTGACTGGCCGCCGCTACGATTTCGCCCTGCCCGTGGCCCAGCAGATTCCCTCGCCGCTGACGATGATCGTCAATAACGGCGCGATGGTCCGCTCCAAGGAGGGCCACACGCACGTGCGCCATCTGCTGCCGCAGGCCACGGCGCGGCGTGTGCTGCAATCCACCGAGGCTTGGCGCGAGGGCACCGCCGTGGTTTTTGATCGCCCCGAGGCCAACCAGATGCTGCTGGAGAAAATCGATTGGGAGGATCCCACGCGCGGCGGCTACTACAAGCGCAACCGCGAATTCCTGGGCGAATCGCAGCCGCTGGAAGCCTGCCTCAACGAGGACCCTATCCAGGTAATGTTTACCGGCCCGGTTGCGCCCATGCGTCAGGTCGAGCAGACGCTTCGCAATGTGCCCTTCGCGAAAGACTTTTCCCTGGCCGTGACCGTCTATGAGGATAAGGATTTCGCCATGATTGACGTCATCCACCCCGCGGTTTCCAAGGGCGCCGCCCTGGCCGAATGGGCAGGCCTCCGCGGCTATTCCGCGGCGGATATCCTGGCCATTGGGGATAACCATAACGACCTGGAAATGCTATCCTTTGCGGGTATCCCCGTGGTGATGGAGAATGGGGTGCCGGAATTGAAAGCCCGCGGCTGGCATGTAACGCGTTCCAACGACGAGGACGGTGTGGCGGCAGCCATCGCCCACTTCGCCCTGCGGGAGGCCCCGGAGTGCGTCTAAGAGTCACCCTATGCGCCATGGTGGCGATGTGCGGGCTTACCGCCGGGGCTGCGACTGTCCGCGCGGACTACGTGGTGCTGCGCAGCGGCGCCCGCCTGAACGTCACCGGCTACGAGTTGTTGGGCGACAAGTACCGCCTACGGATGAATGGCGGCGTCGCCGAAGTCCCCGCCAGCGATGTGGTGGGCATCGAGCCGGAAGAAGTCTTCGAGCCCCTGCCCGAGCCGCTGAGCCCCAACACGCCCTTCCACGACATCATTCGCGCGGCGGCCGAGCGTAATGGCGTGGACGCCGACCTGATCCATTGCGTCATCGCCATCGAATCGAATTTCAATCCCAAAGCGGTTTCGCCCAAAAATGCGCGCGGGCTTATGCAGTTGCTGCCGCAAACGGCCGCGCAATTGGGAGTGCGCAATGTTTTTGATCCGCGCGAAAACATCGAGGCCGGCACGCGTTACTTGAAGGACATGCTGGCGCGGTATAACAACGACTTGACGCTGGCGCTCGCCGCCTATAATGCGGGGCCGGAAAAAGTGGAGCAGTACGGGCGGCGCGTGCCGCCTTATCCCGAGACGGTGAAGTACGTGCAGAGGATTTCGCGCAGCTACGCGCATTTCAAGTCTGGCGCCGCGCAGAACAAGCCGCCATCCGCGGCCAAAGTGGAAGGCCTGCCCGCTGGGAAGTAACTCTCGCCTCGCTTCATCCCAAACATCCAAAGGACATTCCTCTGCTGAACTGTGCGGACACTCTGCCGAGACGCAATTTCGCCCGTTGTCTAAACCGCGCACCGTACTGTCATCCCGAGAGACGCGCCGTTTGCGTCCCGAAGGATCTTAACTTACACGCCATGCACAATTTTGATTGAGATCTTTCGGCGATCCTCATCGGATCGCCTCAGGAAGACAGCGTGCTGCTGCGCCTGAGTAGCGGGCAAAACGATCTCTCGTGAGAAATTCAGGTTGATCAACTTCTGATATCAGGATCACAGTTTGTCGGCACGCTTGCAGCTGTAAAAGCGGCGGCGAGCCGCCGCACTCCAAATTAGCCTGAAATCCGAAGTTGCAGAGGGATTCATCGCACAAAAAGCGTGCGATGGAGCAGAGGGCCGCCGCTCCGGGACGGCCACCCTTCGAGGCTCAGGGCAAGCAGGGCAAGAAAGCGCCGTTCCTGCGGTCGGAATGACAAATCCTGGGAGTTGGATGATGAGAGAAAAGCGCGCTGCGGGCTTCAGGATTAGTTCTGATTCGGAGGCGGTGCCTGCAGGGGCGGGCCACCCGTGGGACCTACTGGCGAGTTCGACGAAGGATTTTGGTTTGGATTTTGATTCTGACCAAAGCCCGAGGAGAACGGCGAGGTCTGGTTCGGCGCACCAACCGGCGTTCCCAGTCCGGGGCCGGTTTGCATCGAACCACCCACGCCGCCAGCCATATCTTTCGAGGGATCCCAGATGAATTCAAATTCGCGGTAGTTCTTCGCCTTGTCGTACACCAGAAACGATTTCTTGTTGACCTTGCTGCCCACGCCGATGATGTTGCCCCCGATGATGGTGGGCGTTTCGGCGGGGGCGATGGCCTGCGGGGTGGACATGGAGTCCATCCCTGCGGGATTTTCGCCGTTGGCGTTCGCGTCCGGCTGGCCGATTTGATTCGGCGTACTATTCCCGAATCCGCTGGAGCCCATGGTCGAATTGGATGTATTTCCACTTCCGAACGATGACCCTCCAAATGCAGTGCCGCCCGACGAAGCTCCGCCGAAAGACGAACCGCCAAACGAGGATTGTCCGAAGGAAGAGCCTCCGAAGGACGAACTTCCTGAATTCGATGAGCTAGGTGAAGCGCCGAATCCCGAAGCGGACATTCCGGGTGCGCCGGGGACCTGGGTCTTCAAGCTCCCGATGAGTTGGCCATTGGGTCCCACATAAATCAGACGCCACGACCCGTCCACGTCGTTCATGGGATCCTTATAGGCCTGGCGCATGAAGCGAATGCCGGTCTTCGGCTTGACCAGGTCATCGATTTCCGTAGGGAAGCGGTGCGTCTTCATGTAGAAACGCTTAATTCCGCGGACATACTGGTTGCCGCGCCACACCATTTCCTTTTCTTTTTCCCGCCGCCCGTCGGTCAGCACATTGGGGGCAACCGTTATGGTCGTGAGCACCAGCAGCGCCAGGAAAAACATCACCAGGAGCAGGGCGTAACCCCGCTGGCCGAGGCTTCGCGCGCGTCCTGTGGGCGGTTTCCTCATGCGGATGGCCCTGGAACGACTTCGAGTTGGTTGGAATTGCGCGCGCCCGTATTGGTGTCCTCGTACTCGATCTTTTCATTCCCGATATGCACGATGCGGATATGATTCAGGACGACCTCGCCCTCGCCCACGATGTGGACATCCTCGCCTTCCAGCAGGAATGCCTCGCGCGCTCCGCTGGTGGGCAGATTGCCGTAACCGAAAAACTTCCAAGGCAATTGCGGCGGCACGATCACCTCTGGCTGCACTGTGTAATCAGGCCAGCGTGGTTTCCCCGCAGGTTTTGGCGCTGTCACCGGTGCCACCATGGGCAGCGCCGAAGCGACGAAGGGATTACGGCCCGAAGGCTTGTACTCCGTCTTCTGCGCATTGCCGCGCTGCTTGAAGATGATGCTGAAATCCTGAGCGTTGATCGGCGTATAGCTGTCCGCGCGGAACGCTACACCCCCCGGCGCGCCCTGCGTGCGGCCGAAATAGGCATACCAGACCAGCGCCGCGAGCGCCACCAGCGCCGCGAGCAACAGGAGCTGTTTCCGTTGTTTCGTCAGTGCCATCAAACCTTCCGAAAATACGTGCGCAGATGCAGGCTGATCCGCAAAGGGTTTGCAGGTCCCTGCCCCGAAGGATCCGATTCCAATTGCAGCGAATCGACGATATAGACGTTCTTGGAGCGCTGCAGATGGTTCACGAAACGCACGATGCCGTTGTAATCGCCGGCCACCGTCGCTTCGATTTCAACCTCGTCGAGATTGTGCTCCTTCAACTCCTTTTCGCGAAACCTCAGATCGCCGATGAGCAGGTGGGTGTCGCGCGCGAAACCGTTCAGTTCCTCCGAAATCACGGAGTAACCCTTGCTTGCGGGGGGCAAGTCCGCTTCAAAGGCGTCAAACTTCTTCAAAACCTCGGGAATGTTTTTCTGAATCGCGGCGGCGCGTTCCACGTCCGCTTTCAGCAGCTTCAGTTGCCGCGTTTCAGCAGCCAGTACCTGCTGGGGCGTTTCCCGCGCGGTATTCATCTTCAGGTTGAAATAGGCGAGCGCGGCATCCGCCACCAGCAACAGGCCGAGGGATGCCAGGATGATCCGCTTCTTGAGGTAGAAGTTGCGCATGTTCAGATCGCTGAGTACACCGCAGTAAACTCCACGGTCAGTGGGTCGCCGCCCGGCTGCGACGGCGTGCCGGTGTGCTCGTCCGTAAGTTTCAGTCCTGAAAAACTCTTGGAGTCTTCAAACGCCTTCAGTAGCTTAAGTTTGGCATCCTCATTCGCCGCGCCAATCGCAAATGAGACTTCGGCGCCGCCCTTATCCAGCTTCGGCTCGATCCGCAAGACGTGCACGCCCGCGGGCAGCGTGTGTTCCAGGTCCATGAACAGCTGCGTCCAGTTAAAGCTGCTGCCTTCCATCACCTCGGCGGTGAATTTGGCGCGGCCCTGCAGCCCCACGGTCTCCGGGTGAGAAAAGAAACCGTCCAGTTGCTGTTTCTGGGCGTAGATCCGCGACATCTCATTTTGCACTTTCTCCGTGCGGGCGCGCAGATCCGCGTCCGCCTGGCGCAGCGTATAGAAGCGCCAACCAAGAAGAGCAAACAAAATGCCGCCAATGAGCGCGGCAATCGCTGTTCCCGCCAGGAACGGGCGGTGGCTGACCAGCGGCTTCGTTGCCAGATTCAGTCGTACGTACATAATCCTTTGCGCCTATTCTCCCTCAGCTCCGGTACAACATCCAGCCAACCAGCCCCTCGAGTTCCTTGTCGGCCAGCGACCTGGCTTCGCCTTCCAGCCGGCCCTCCGAAATCGCCGCGCTCAGGAGCGAACGCACCTCGCACTTGAATTCTACTTCGAGCGGATGCACAAACTCCGGCAAGCGGTGGCCGAGTCCCGCCACGCGCACCGCCTGGATGTCTTCCTGCCAGGTGTCCTGATAATAAGCGGCCAGCGGGAAGATTTCTTCCAGCAGCATTTGAGGCGTGACCTCGCCCGCATGCGTGGGAAGTTCCGTGCAGCGATACCCTGCCAGCACGCCTTCGCGCACAATCGCGGTGGTCAGCGAAGTTCCCGAAATGCGCGCCAGCAGGGTGGGCCGCTGGTCATGGAGCAGCGCAATCGCCGCCAGGGTCGAGCTGAGCACCACGCCGGGCCGCAGCGTGGCGGACTCCAGCAGCGCTTCGTATTCCCTGACAATGCGCAGCCTGGCAATGGCCGTCACGGCGTCCACACCGTCCGCGCGGGGGGCCTGGCGCATGTAGGACAGCAGGGTTTCGTCGACTTCAAACGGCACGCTTTTTCTTAGCTTCCAGCGCAGCATCGGAAGGGCTTCCTCTGCCGAGCGCGGGAAATCCTCGAAGTGCTGGACGAATACACGGATCACCGGATCGGGCAGCAGGAGCGCCACGTCCTCGTCCTTGGCGCCCAGCCGCAGGCACACGTTGGTCACCGCCGATTTCACCGCCGCCGCGTTGGTGAGATTGGTCTCGACCGCCGAGGGGGTGATCGCACCTAGCGGCAGGCTTTCCACGGAAAATCCGTCCAGCGAACCACGGTGCGTGAAGCGCGCCCCCGCCACTCGCCCCGGCGAAATCTCCACGGCCAGCGGCGGATGCGGAATCGCCTCCATCCAGCGCGAAATGTGCCGCACCAGATTGCTTTGGAAAATGCCTTCCTGGTATGCGTTGGTGCTACTCAACGAAGGTCACCTTATTGATCTCGCGCAGCGTGGTAATCCCGTCCCGCACTTTCGCCATGCCGCTCTCGCGCAGCGTAATCATACCCTCTGCGATGGCCGCCCGCTTGATCTCGCTGGTTGGCCGCCGGTCCACGATCATTTCCCGGATATGGTCGCTCAAGTCCAGCAATTCGCAAATCGCGGTACGCCCGTGGTACCCGGTGCCGGAGCATTCCAGGCATCCCGGCCCTTCCGCAAACAGGAAACCCGCAGTGGCGGCAGGATCGAGTCCCGACTCCCGCAGTTCGTCCGCGGAGTGCTGCTTGGGCTGCTTGCAATTCTCGCAAATCACGCGCACCAGGCGTTGCGCCAGGATGCAATTCAGAGCGGAAACGAAGTTGTACGGCTCGACGCCCATGTTGATGAAACGCCCGATGACGTCCGTGACGTTGTTGGCGTGCACCGTGGTGAAGACGAGGTGCCCGGTCAGCGCGGATTGAATGGCGATTTGCGCCGTTTCCTGGTCGCGGATTTCGCCCACCATGATCTTGTCCGGGTCGTGGCGCAGTATGGAGCGCAGGCCGCGGGCAAACGTCAAGCCCTTCTTTTCGTTCACGGGAATCTGCGTGATGCCGCGCAACTGGTATTCGACAGGGTCCTCGATGGTGACGATCTTGTCCTCGTCCGTTTTGATCTCGTTGATGGCCGCATACAGCGTGGTGGTTTTGCCGGAACCCGTCGGGCCGGTCACCAGCACCATGCCATAGGGCTCGTGGATGTAGCGCCGGAAACGCCGCGTCTCATCGCTGGAAAAACCGACGACGTCCAGGCTCAGCTTCTGGAATTTTTCAGAAAGCGTTTCTTTGTCCAGCACGCGGAGCACGGCGTCTTCCCCGTGGCTGGCGGGCATGATGGAAACACGCAGGTCAATGTAGCGCCCCTTGTACTTCACGCGGAAACGGCCGTCCTGGGGCACGCGGCGCTCGGCGATGTCCAGGTCGCTGAGCACCTTGATGCGCGAGATGACGGTGGAGTGCCATTCCTTGGCGATGGGCTGCATGGCGTGCTGCAGCACGCCGTCAATGCGGTACTTCACGGCCACTTCGGCGTCACGCGCTTCGATGTGGATGTCACTCGCCCGGCGTTCCAGGGCCGTGAAGATGATCGTTTCGACGAGCCGCACCACCGGGCTCACCGTGGAATCGCGCGTCAGGCGGTCGCCGGAAATGGTCTCTTCGCTCTCTTCTTCGTCCTTGGAGACTTGCAGCGTAAAGGCTTCGGTAGCTTGTTCCAGCACGCGCTGCGATTGCTCCGTGCGTTTCAGCAAGTCGCCGATCTGGCGGGGAGTGGCGACCTTATAAGCCAGCTTCTTCCCAAGGAGCAGCGGCAGTTCATCGCTGAGGATCACCATGCCCGGATCGGCGACGGCAATCACCAATGTGTTGTTGTGCGTCACCAGGGGCACAAAGTTGTAGCGGAACATCAGGTCCGCGGGAATAGTGCGGAAGAGTTCCGGATCAATGCGCTGTTCCGTCAGGTCGATAAAGCCACAGCGGTAACGGTCCGCCAGGCGCCGCGCCTGTTCGCGCTCCTGAGCCGCGTCCGCCGCGCCTCCCGCCAGGGCCGGATCGTGAAGATTGGAGTCAGGTGTTGTGGCCATAAAAGATTGCGGTCCTTACTTTCCCGCTCCCGCGATGGAGAACGAGAAAATCGGCAAATACAGGGAAATCAGAATAAAGGCTACCAGAAGCCCCATGAAGATAAGAATAACGGGCTCAATTACCGCCACCATGGCGCCCAGCCGCAGGCTCACTTCTTCCTCATAGAATTCCGCCACGCTGTTGAGCATCGGCGCCAGCGCACCGCTGGACTCGCCCACTTCGATCATATCCAGTGCCAGCTCCGGCATCACTCTGCTGGCAGAGAGCGCTCCGTGGAGGGATTCGCCTTCGCGCACCATTTGCGTCGCGCGCCCCACGGTGCCCTGCAACAGCCTGCTGGTAATGGATTCGCCGGCCGTTTGCAGCGCGCTGACCAGCGGCGTACCGCCGGTCAGCAGCGTGGCCAGTGTGCGGCAAAACTGCGCCACCTGGAATTTCAGCAACGTTTCGCCCAACACGGGTATGCGGAACTTCATGCGGTCGAAGGCCACCCCGCCTTCTTCACTGCGCGACCAGAAAAAGACGCCCAGCAACGTCAGGAACACCGCTGCAATCAATCCCAGAATGTAGAGGCGGTAGTCCACCGTCACGGTTACCAGGAATTTGGTGGGGCCCGGCAGTTGCACCCCCAAATCGCGGTACAACAGCGCAAACTTCGGAATCACGCCGGTCACCAGGTAGGTCACGATAATCGTCGCCACCGTCACCAACAGCGTCGGGTACACCAGTGTCGCCAGGATCTTTTTCTTCACTCCCGTGCTGACGCGCTGGTACGCGATGTAGTGGTCAAGTACCCCCGAAAGGTTGCCGCTCTTTTCACCTGCGAGGATGGCGGTGGAATACATCTTGGAGAATACGCCCGCCTCGTCCACGGCCTCCGAGAGCGACTTCCCTTCCCGAACACGGTCGCGGATCTGCGTCAGGACGGGCCGCAACTTGGGAGCGGTCGCCCGGGTCGCCAGCAGATCCAGAGCGCGCAGGATGGGCAGGCCCGCTTTAATCAGGGTGTTGAATTGCTGGTTGAGGATCAGGAAATCGTTGCCGCCGATCTTGCGTTCCTTGCGCACTCCCAGCATCCCGCTAACCAAGCTGCTGCGGGATTGCACCGAGTAGACGAACAGGCCACGTTCGGCCAGCTTCTGGCGCGCTTCCTCAAGCGTGCCGGCAGCTTCAATGTGCGAGAAGACCCGCCCATTGGCATCGGCAACGCGGCAGACGAATTCCCCCATAGGCCTTAAGTTTACCTCATTCGGAGAGTACCCCATAAAGGGTCTGAGTAGAGCGGTTACGTCATGTACAAGCGGCCGCCCGGGAGCGAAAGGCCCTCCACTTCTTACTGACGCAGACCCGGCGAATCGGGTAGCGGGCCATCCACGATCACCATGCCGGGTTGCACCTCAAATTGAAAGAGCATTTTCGGCAAAACAGGATTCCACTGCCAATCCTTGAACGTGAATTCCACCTGGATGCCGGCCCCTTCATCCATCAGGATGCGGCTCAGCTCGCCCTGCGGCGAAAGTTCGAAGAGCACGGATCCTGCTCCTTTGGCGGCATGTGCCTTTGCGGCGCCGCCCGGTTTGGCCACGCTTTCGCGAAGGGAGTCGGCATCTCCCGCCCCACGCAGCTCGCAGCGATACACCTTGTACCCGGCCTGCCTCGGCGAGACATCCGCCGCCCATTCCACTTGCAGGCAAATCCGCGACAGCTTGATGCCGTCGGTCAGAAACGCCAGCGGCGTCCGCCAATCGTCGCTCTTCTTCGCCGGCATGCGCGTGGCCGTGTGGTCTGCCGGCGTGATGAACCACACGTATTTCCCGTCCGCCAGAAATGTGTTCTTCTCCGGAGCCTCATACTCCCAGCGCATTTTGCCGGGGTGCAGGAAGTAGGACTTGCCTGCCTCCTTCCGGGTCACCTTGCCGTTCTCCGAGTATTCCTGCAGGAACGTCGCGGAGAGCGACCTGGCTCCCCGGTAACGCGCCTCAAATTGCACCAGCACGGCGTCACGTGGTTCGGCACCGCAGAGGATTTCAGCTTTTGGAGAAACCCAGCCAGGCAAGAAAAGAACCAGGATTACAGCGAACATCCAGCTTATTGCTGTCAGAAGGAGGGCAAAGCGCTCAACTTGGAGGAAGCGGAAGATCACCCGTCCATGTATAGCAGCCCCGCTCCACGCAATCAAATGGAAGGATCATTCGCAGTCGCCGGGCCAGTCGTATTATAGTGAATCACAAAGGTCTCATCGGTGTAGAACCACCGGCGTCCCGTGCTCCCAGGAGTAATGGGATTCGCATTGACGGTGTAGTTCGATGGTGTTCCGTTCGGACCGTTGTTCCCCGTGACCACATAGGAAAAGACGAATCCGTCTTTCGTATTTGGCGCTTGTGCGACGGGGTCGGGTATCAAAAGAGCGTTGCTGGGAGTGGGGATTCCGCTGGTGCCGCCCAAGGACGGCAAGTCTGGCGAAAAACCTATGCCGAACTGGACGCCATATACGGACTCTGCTGTGTTGATATCGCGCAGGGTTTGCACCGCGGAAGCTTCATTTGCCGTCATCCTGGACAGGATGAGGTTCGGGATCGCGATGGCCGCAAGGATCAGAATGATTGCCACTACAATCAGCAGCTCAATTAGCGAAAACCCTGTTTGCTTGCGCTTCATGGCACCTGGTCTCCAATCACGCACTCCCCTGAGTATACAAAAAGAGAGACACCTGTAAATAGAGCAAGCAACTTGCCACATCCACCGCTCAAGTTAACTCCACTGTTTCCGTCAATTAGGAGTTAGCGGCACGACCCACCCGCCTAAATCGGTGTCTCTGTGACCAAAATTGTCATCCCACGGACAGAACTTGGCAAACTAACTGACCACTGTAATTTCCTCATCGGGCGGCGCAGATCAAGTCAAAAAAAACGGAGCAGGATTGAAATCCTGCTCCGTATGATTCCTGCGGGTTTCTAACCCGCCGGAGGATTATTAGAGAGGCGTATTCGCTACCGTGCATCCACCAATTGCACCAGTGCCAGGGTTAACGTAGAAGAGAACCAGGTTCTGGTCGGAGCAGAATCCACGTGTGCCGGTTTGACCCACGGTGGCCGGTTCTGCCTCGGAAGTATAGAGACCGCTGCCCACAGCGCCCGGCGTAGCCCAGAAGATGTAACCGCTCTTTGCCGTGGCCGCAGTCGTCGCGTGCGACAGCAGGTTGTCGATCAAGCAAGCGCCAGCCACACTCGGGGTAACGCAGGGGACCGCGTTCGGGCCCAACGAAGTCAGGGACGCGAACGTGCCAGGATACGTATTGTTATAGGTCACTTCGCCCGTGTTAATGGTACGCAGGGAGGCGACCGCCGAAGCCTCGTTCGCCGCCATCTTCGAGCGCATGAGGTTCGGAATTGCGATAGCCGCGATGATCAGAATGATCGCCACGACGATCAGTAGTTCGATAAGACTGAAACCCTTTTGCTTCTTCATGAAGTCTCCTTGAGAGAATTTATCGTGCCAGAGCACGCCCTGAGATGTGCAAGGGGGGTGCCAATGCTAGGAGAGTGGGTATAAGAGTACTATAATATTTGCAACCCATTGACTCTTAATAACTTAGAGCTTCTACCCGAGGCGGGTTCGTGAGATTTTGCCAGACTTCAGCCGCTCCCCCTCCAAAAACTGACACTTTGTGTCACCTCCACATGCCGCAAACCGTCATTCTCCGCTGCGCAGCCAACTCCTCTTGAACAGCTCTACTGGCCCATCGAGAGACCGGCGGCGGGCGATTTTGCTGGCCTCCCCGGCACTAATCACACCGACTTTCTGGCCGCTTCTTCCGTGCCTTCACCGTGCGAATCTTTTTCTCTCCACTCCTGCTGCGCAATTGATTCCTCCCAATTCACAAGCAAGTTATTCCTTTAAGCAAGATCTCTCGCAAACTGCGCGGCGTTCATTGACGCCGTGCGCCAACAAAAGTTAACTTGATTTCTTGGAGGGCCAAGGTTGGAAGACGCTGCTCTTATGCCATTGCGCCGCCCCCGCTTTTCGTTCGCTTTGCTGTTTCGTTCTCCGAGCGCCGCGGTCACCGCTGCTTTCCTGCTTCGCTTCTTTTTTCTCTGGCTTTCCCACCAGCATGAGGACTTGGTTCACAATCATTTTGTGAGCTGGGGGCTGGAAGCCCTCATGATTGCCAAATCACTCGCCCTCGGCCACGGCTTTGCTGAACCCTTCCCGCACTACGTCTTCACCACGGCATGGCTCGCCCCCGTGTACCCCTGGCTCGTCTCTTTTGGCGAGCTCCTCTTCCATTTGAGAGACCCTGCGCTTACCATCTTTGCCCAGGTTCTCAACATCATTTTTTCTTCACTGACCTGCTACCCCATCTATTCCCTCGCCAAGAGAATCTATGGCACGAGCATTGGCTTGGGTGCAACCTGGCTCTGGGCCTTTCTCCCAACGGCGATTCTCATGCCCATCGAATGGACCTGGGATCAAAGTCTTTCGGCCTTGTTGCTCGGCCTTCTGTTGTGCTTCACCTATCATCTCCCCGATTCTTCATCCCCTGCCCACTGGACGGCCTACGGTATTCTCTGGGGCGTCGCGGCTCTGACCAATCCCGCCCTATGTCTCTTGCTGCCGTTCCTCGTCGCCTGGATGTGGTCCCGGCGCGCCCAGCGTGCCTTGCCCTCGCGCCGTCTTCTTACCCGCACGGCGTTATACTTCGTCTTACTCCTGCTTCCATGGACCCTACGCAATTACTTCGAACTTGGCGGCCTCTTCTTTGTCAAATCAGACTTCGGCGTGGCCTTCTGGCTCGGCAACAATCCCCAGGTGAAGGACACCTACACCCCTCAGCTTCACCCTATGAGGAATTATCGCGAGTTCACATTGCTCGTCCTGAACTCCGAGCCTGTCTACAACCGCCTGAAACAACGCGAAGCCTTGGCCTTCATCCGCGCCAATCCCAAATCCTTCCTCAAGTTCTTCTATCATCGCGTCGTGGACACATGGACCGGGAAATACGACTCGCTCCTGGACACCTACATCCAGCCCCTGGGCGCAGGTCGCATCTATTTTTGGTACAACACCATCTTTTCGGTTCTTGCTTTTGCCGGCCTGCTGGCCGGTCTCTGGACCAGAGCGCGGGAGTCGCTCCCACTGGCATTCTGCCTGCTACTTTTTCCCATTCCCTACTACATTGCGAGTAGCTCGCTGCGCTACCGCCACCCCATTGATCCTGTAATGACGATCTTCGTTGTGCTTGCTTTGGCAACTTTTGCCGCTCTGTTTCACCGCCCCAAGGTATCGCTCCCCGTTTCGGATCCGGAAGCCGAGAATCACGAGTCCCCCCTTCCCTGAGCAGCAAGGCGGAGATTTCCTGCCGTCATTGGCGGCGTTGTCCCAGGCGCACTTGTAGTGCGACAACTGCAGCGCTCCGCCTCCTGATTTAAACCGTGATTCCCTTCTTCCCGCCGCGTGCTACAAATCGTGTTTTTTCGCGTAGTGCCGGAACGACCGGTAACTGATCTTTAGAAGTTCGGCCGCGCGCGTGCGCACTCCGTCCGCCTTCTCCAGCGCGGCCTTCAGGTGGCGCTTTTCGGTTTCCGCCATGACCCGCTCGAAGTCCACTCCTTCCGGGGGAAACGCCAGGCTCTCCAATGGTCCCCCGGCCGCCGTCGCGGAACCCCCCAGCCCCGTCATGCGATCTGGCAGAACCGCGATGGAAATCTCCGGGCCGCTCTCCAGCGCCACCGCCCGCTCAATGGTGTTCTCCAGTTCGCGTACGTTGCCCGGCCAATCGTAGGATTCCAGCCGCTGCATCGCTTGCGGGGAAATGCCTTCCACCGGCTTTTCCATCGATTTTCGGAAGCGCTCCAGAAAATGGCGCGCCAACATTGGAATGTCATCCCGGCGTTCCCGTAACGACGGCACGTGAATGGGAATCACGCTCAAGCGGTAGAACAAATCTTCGCGGAATTCGCCGGCGGCAATGGCCTTCTCCAAATCTCTGTTGGTCGCCGCAATCACACGGACATCCACGTCCAATTCTTCCGTGCTTCCCAGCGGCCGCACCTTGCCTTCCTGCAGCACGCGGTAGAGCTTTACCTGCATGGCCTGATCCATGTTGCCGATCTCATCCATAAAGAGCGTCCCGCCGTGCGCCGCCTGAAACAATCCGCGCCGGTTTTCGTTCGCACCCGTAAACGCGCCCTTGGTATAGCCGAACAGTTCCGACTCCAACAGCGTTTCCGGGAACGCGCCGCAGTTGATGGTGATGAAGGGCGCATGAGCGCGCGCGCTGTTCTCGTGAATGGCCCGCGCCACCAGCTCCTTGCCCGTACCGCTCTCCCCCGTAATCAGCACGCGGCTCGTCTGTGGCGCCACGGTCTGGATCATATCGAAGATCGCGCGCATATTCGGGCTTTGCCCGATGATATTGTCCATGCCGGTCAGGCGGCGCAATTCCCGCCGCAGATAACCGGCTTCATTCTTCCATTTCAGGTTTTCCGCGACTTCGCGCACCGCCACGCGCAACTGTGCCACCAGGTCGTGATCCTTAATCACATAACGATTGGCGCCTTCGTTCGCGGCGGCGATGGCCGTTTCCAGCGTTGGCACGCCGGTGATCAGCACGAAATAAGCATCGGGCGCAACCTCTCGCGCATAGCGCAGAAGTTCCACCCCCGTCTCGCCGGGCATGCGCACATCGGAAATAATGATGTCGTAGAGCGAGCCTTCCAGCTTCCGCCTGGCGGCCTCCACACTGTTGGCGATCTCCACGCGGTGGCCTTCCTTGCGGAAGGTGATCTCCAGAAGCTCGCAGATGGACTTCTCGTCATCAACGACGAGGATATGCACCATCTCGCGGCCCGCTTCTTTCGGAGCGCTTTTCGTCGCTTGCATTAGGTCCTCACTCCACCAGCGGAAGTTCAACCACGAATTCCGCGCCTTTGTCTTTTTCGCTGATTACCGAAATCCTGCCGCTGTGCGCTTGCACGATCTGGTAAACGATCGCCAGCCCCAGCCCCGTGCCTCCTTCAAAATTGGATTGCAACGGCTCAAAGATCTTGGTGCGATGTTGCGGGTCCAGGCCAATGCCGGTGTCCCGGAAGGAGATGCGCAGCCAATCCGGAATCCGCTCCATCCCCACGGTCAGGGTTCCGCCCTCGGGCATGGCGCGCAACGCGTTGTCGCAGAGGTTCCAGAACACCTGCTTGATCTTGTCCGGATCCACCAGCACCTTGCGCACTTCCCCGTTAAACGCGCGCACGATGTGGAATTTATCCCCAACGCCCGGCTTCCTCTCCATCAGCAGCAGGGTTTCGTCCAGCAGGGTGCACACATCCGCTTCCTGCAAGACGTAGGACTTTTCCCGGGAATAATTCAGGAAGTCCGTGATGATGTGATTGAGGCGCTCCGATTCCCGGCTCACAATGTTCACCAGGTGCTTCTCGTCTTCCTCCAGCGGCACCAGGCGCCCCAACTCCTTCACCGCGCCGGCCATGGCCGTCAGCGGCTGGCGTATCTCGTGTGCAATTGCCGCGGAGAGCCGCCCTACCGCCGCCATGCGTTCTTTCGTGGCCACTTCCTGCTCCAGGCGCCGCAATTCCGTCAGGTCCTGAAAGTTGAAGACATAGCCGCTTCGCGCCGTATCCCGCGTTCGCAACGGTGAAACCGATATACCCAGGAACCTGCGCTGCCCGCCGGCCGTACGCACCTCAATCTCCCGCCGCAGGGCAAGCCTTTCCGGAAGCGCGGTCATGTCCGGCAGCCAAAATTCCTCGCTGACCCCCCGCAGATCGCGTCCCCGCAGTTCCGCAAACGTCCGCCCCAGAATTTCTTCGCCGGTGCGGTTGATCAGCACCACGCGCCCTTCCATATCCGTGGTGACCAGGCCGCCACGCATGGAATGAATGACGTCCGCGGTAAAATCCTGGAGTTCCAGCAGCTCTTCGCGTTTCTGCTCCAGTTCCGTACTTTTGCGGCGCAGCGAATACGCCAGCAGGCTCGCCAGATACGCCACCGCGAGAAATCCAAACGTATTACTCAGGAACCACAGCCGCAGCGTCTCGATCGAAGGGGCCGCGATCGAAGTTCGCGGCAACCTCCCCGCATCCACAAGAAAGAGCACCAGCGCGAGCGACGCCAGGCACAGCATCGCGGTTACGAACGCCATCCGCCGCGTGAACAGGATGCTGGCGACGATGATCACCAGGAGGTAGAGCGAGGTGAAATTGCTGTCCTGCAATCCCGTGGCGTAAACGATTCCGGTAATCATGGCCACATCGCAGAACACCTGGAGGGCGCCAAACCAGAACGTCGCCGGGAGCAAACGCACCAGGATCAGGTGCAGGATGCCGATGGTGATCCACAGAATGATGATGGGCAGGAAGTAGCGCGGTGAGCCGCTGGACGGCACATACTGCGGCCACACCACGCCCACACCCAGGATCAGCGCGATCATCAACAGGCGCACGCGCGTCAGCCATTCCAGCCACTCACGCCGATTGAACGTCTGTTCCATGAATGTGCGCTTGGGAAGCGGCCCCCGCTTTCCTCATCCTTCATCTTAAACAGAAAAAGGAGGACAGGGGCGAACCTCCTGTCCTCCTTTTCCGAAGAAGCACTCCGCTTAGTGCGCCGAGGCCAGTTTGCCGATCAACGTGAAGAGCGGCAGGTACATGGAAATGACCACGCCGCCGACCACGGTGCCGAGGAAGACGATCATGATGGGTTCCAGAGCGGTCAGCAGGTCCTTCACCGCCGCGTCCACTTCATCTTCGTAGAAGTCCGCGATCTTCTGCAGCATCGCGTCCATCGCGCCGGTCTGTTCGCCCACCGCGATCATCTGCGTCACCATGCCTGGGAATACTTCCGATTCCCTGAGTGGTTCGGTGAGCGACTTGCCTTCTTCCAGCGATTTCCGCACCCTGTTCAAGGCCCTTTCGACCACCGCGTTGCCGGAGGTCTTCGCGGTAATGTCCAAGCCTTCCAGAATGGGGACGCCGCTGGAGATCAATGTACCCAACGTTCGTGTGAACCGCCCCACGGCAATCTTCCGCATCAGCATGCCCAACACCGGCAGCTTCAGGATCACCGTATCAATGGCGAAGCGTCCTTGCGGCGTGCCGTACCACACCTTCAGACCGATGATGATGGCCGCGGCCCCCACCACAAGTAAAAGGCCGAAGATGCTGCCCACGAAATGGCTGGCCGCGATCACAATCTTCGTGGGCAGGGGCAAATCCACGCCCATGCCGGCGAACAGGGTCGCGAACACCGGCACCACCTTCCACAACAGCAGGATGATGACGCCCCCCGCGATGGTCAAAACACCGATCGGGTAGACCATGGCGGACTTCACCGCTCGCTGCAATTTTACGTTCTTTTCGATGTAGGTGGAGAGGCGCTGCAGAATGGTGTCCAGAATACCGCCTGTCTCCCCCGCTTCCACCATGTTGCTGTACAGCGCATCGAAGACCTTCGGGTATTGCTTCATGGCCGCGGAGAGCGTGCTCCCGCCTTCCACCGCCGAGCGCGTGCCCATCAGCACCTTCTGGAAGGTTTTGTTCTCCTGCTGGCTCCCGAGAATTTCCAGACACTGCACCAGCGGCAAGCCGGCGTCAATCATGACCGAGAACTGGCGCGTAAAGACGGCCAGTTCCTTCGCCTTGACGCCGCCGCCGAAGGTGGGCAAGTTGAACTCCTTGCCCTTCTCCGACATCTTCGTCGGCGTGATCTGCTGGCGCCGTAACAGGCTCTGCAGCTCCGTCTTGCTGCTGGCCGTCATTTCGCCCGCGACCGACGCACCCGTTCGATTCGTGCCCCGATAAGTAAAGACCGGCATAGTATCTCCTCCTCAGCGGTCAAAAAGTTTTCCGAACTTCCGAAACCCCATTCTCCGATGCAATCCCTTAGTGCTTAGCCCCAACCGGCGTCTTCCCAAATATGGTCTTGCCTGCGGTCGGCGTCGACGCCACCCCGCGGTTGATCATGTCCTGCAGCTCGTCCGGATTCGACGAGCGCGACAACGCCATATCCAAAGTGATGATTTTGGCGAAATAAGCGTTGGCCAGCCCCTGGTTAAATGTCTGCATCCCGGTCTGCCCGGTGCCCGTCTGCATCGCCGAATAGATCTGGTGAATCTTGTCTTCGCGAACCAGGTTGCGGATGGCCGGTGTTGGTATGAGCACCTCCATCACCATCACGCGCCCCCGCCCGTCGGAACGCGGCAAGAGCGCCTGGCAAAGAATCCCTTCCAGCACCATGGAGAGCTGCGCGCGAATCTGCGGCTGCTGGTGCGCGGGGAAAACGTCAATAATACGGTTGATGGTGGAGACCGCGGAATTGGTGTGCAGTGTCGCGAAGGTCAAGTGGCCGGTTTCCGCGATGCGCAGCGCCGATTCGATCGTTTCCAGGTCGCGCATTTCTCCGATAAGCACCACGTCCGGGTCTTCACGCAATGCGGCGCGCAGCGAGTTGGCGAACGAATGCGTATCGGAGTGTACCTCGCGCTGGTTCACCAGGCACTTCTTGTGGTTGTGCAGAAACTCGATGGGATCCTCGATCGTGATCATGTGCTCTTCACGCTCGGCGTTGATCTTGTCGAGCATGGCGGCCAGCGTCGTGGACTTGCCGGAGCCCGTCGGACCGGTCACCAGCACCAGCCCGCGCGGTTTATCGCAAAGCCCTTTGACCACCGGCGGCAATCCCAGCGCGTCGAACCCCTTGATCTCCCAGGGAATCGTACGGAAGACCGCGCCCACCGCGCCGCGCTGATTGAATACGTTGCCCCGGAAGCGCGCCAGGTTCTTCAACCCGAAGGAGAAGTCCAGCTCCAGGTTTTCCTCGAAGCGGTGTTTCTGCGCATCCGTCAGCACGCTGTACGCTAGCGATTTCGTGTCCGCCGCCGTAAGCGGAGGCATGTCCAGTGGACGCAACCTGCCGTGCACGCGCACGCGTGGCGAGCTGTTCGTCGCGATGTGGAGGTCGCTGCCTCCCATTTCGATCATCTTCTTGAGCAATTCGCTCAGTGTTATGCCTGCCATGGTCGCATCCTCTCCAGACTATAAAACCGTTTCTCTCAGGACTTCTTCCATCGTCGTCATTCCTAACGCTACTTTGATCAACCCGCTTCGCCGCAACGTGATCATGCCCTGTTCGATCGCTTTCTTCTTCAATTCCAGGGCCGAAGCGCCCACCAGGATCAGCTCGCGCAATTCGTCGTTGATCTCCATCACTTCGTACAAACCGGTGCGTCCTTTGTACCCGCCCTTATTGCAGGTGGAGCACCCCTTGCCGTGATAAATCTTGGTTGTTTTCGCTTCCTCGGGCGAATACCCGGCGTCAATCAGCGCTTGTTGCGGCACTTCCAGCTCTTCCTTGCAATTGACGCAGATGCGCCGCACCAGGCGCTGGGCGCAAATCAGGTTGACGGAAGTGGCGACGAGGAAGGGCTCGATGCCCATGTTCATCAAACGGCTGATGGTGGAGGGCGCGTCGTTGGTGTGCAGCGTGGAGAGCACCAAGTGCCCGGTCAACGCCGCCTTTACGCCGATTTCCGCCGTCTCGAAGTCGCGAATCTCACCGACCAGGATGATGTTGGGGTCCTGCCGGAGGAAGGCGCGCAGCGCGGCCGCGAAGTTCAGCCCGATCTGCTCCTTCATCTGCACCTGGTTGATCCCCGCCAACTGGAACTCAACCGGGTCCTCCGCGGTCATGATGTTCGTCTCCACCTGATTCAGACGGGACACTGAGGAGTACAGCGTGTTCGTTTTGCCGGAACCCGTGGGGCCGGTCACCAGCACCATGCCATAGGGCCGCAAAATGTTGCGTTCGAATTTCTTCAGCGACTCCGGCTCGAAACCCAGCTTGGTCATGTCCAGCCGCAGGTTTTCCTTGTCCAGCAACCGCAGCACGATCTTTTCGCCGAACAGCGTGGGCACGGAGGACACGCGGAAGTCCAGTTCCTTCTTTCGGCCCTCGGCCTTGTACTTGATCATGATGCGGCCGTCTTGCGGCAGCCGCTTTTCCGCGATGTCCAGCTTCGCCATGATCTTCAAGCGGCTGGTCATGGCATCGCGGAGCTTCAGCGGCGGATTCATCACCGTCTGCAGGACACCATCGATGCGGAACCTTACCCGCATCTCGTTCTCGTAAGGCTCCACGTGAATATCGCTCGCGCCACGCTTCACGGAATCCGTCAGGATCAGGTTCACCAATTTGATGATGGGCGCCTCTTCGGCCGCCCTTTCCAGCGCCGTCGCGTCCAACTCCTGCTCTTCGGTAGCCAGCTCCAGTTCCTGGTCTTCGTCCACCAGGTCCTTCATCAGGTTGCTGAGTTCTTCGTGGCTGGAGGCGCCGCCGCCATAGAACCGCGTGATGGCTTCACCGATCGCCGATTCCGACGCCACGACGGGTTCCACGTTGAACCCGGTCATGAACTTGATGTCGTCCATCGCGAACACGTTTGTGGGATCCGTCATCGCGATGGTCAGCACGGAGCCTACGCGTGACAGCGGCACCACCTGATAGCGCAGCGCGGTGTCCTGCGGGATCAACTTAATAACGTTGGGATCGATTTCGTAATACTTCAGGTTGATGGACGGTACGCCGTATTGCCGCGAAAGCACACCAGTAATGTCATCATCCGTGATATAGCCCATCTTCGCCAGGCAGCTCCCCAGCTTGCCACCATTCGAGCGCTGGAATTCCAGCGCCTTATCGAGCTGGTCCTGCGTGATAAGGCTTTCCTTTAACAGTATTTCGCCCAAACGGACGGACATCCGTAGCACTCCCTAGATGTGATGCTCCCACCGCCCAACATAGCAAAGGGGCGCACTCCGTGTCGTTCGATTTTGAACCACCGTTGTGAATTCGCTAATACCTGTACGCCCGAACAGGCTCCCGCGCCGCAGGACAGTGCCTCATTCTTGACTTGCTCCCATGGCGTGGCTATCTTGCAAAGGAGATGTCTGCCTACCGTGTTTTGCCAATCCTCGGGCAATTTGCGCCGCCCGGCGCGAAACCCGTGCGCCACCAGGTCCCCGCGGCTTTGCCGCAGACCCCGCACGCCTTGCAATCCTACTATGAGGCATTGTTCCGGGCTTACGGCCCGCAACACTGGTGGCCAGGAAGAACCCGCTTCGAAGTGATCGTTGGCGCAATCCTTACGCAGAACACCAGTTGGACCAACGTCGCGCGCGCCATCCGCAATCTGCGCCGCCAGAAACTGCTCTCCCCCATCGCCATCGAGCGCGTCTCCCCCGCCCGCCTGGCCCGGCTGATTCGCTCGTCCGGTTACTTCCGCCAGAAAGCGCGGAAACTGCAAGCGTTTGTACGTTTCCTGCGGGACGCCCACCAGGGTTCGCTTACGAAAATGTTTCGGATGCCCACCGCCGTTCTCCGCGAGCAACTCCTCGCCGTTCACGGCATCGGCCCCGAAACCGCCGATTCCATCCTCCTCTACGCCGGGAAGCATCCAGTGTTCGTGGTGGACGCCTATACGCGGCGCATTCTGGAGCGCCACCATCTCGCCCATGGCAAGCAGTCCTACGAGGAAATTCGCGCCCTCTTTGAGCAAAGCCTGCCCCTCAGCGCCGCCCTATTCAACGAATACCACGGGCTGATCGTGCGTACCGGCAAAGACTTCTGCCGCGCCCGCGCGCCGCTTTGCGAAAGCTGCGCCCTCAAGCCATTTCTTCCCCCATCACCGGAGGCCGCCCCGTGACCCCTCCAAAACCCAAGTCGCACACGCGTCTTGTGATTGGCGGCATCCTCGTGACGCTGCTCCTGGCCGCCGTCTTCACCATGGGCTCGCTTGACGTGCCCATCGAACCGCGCTCCTGGCGCGAGCTCATGGCCCTCTATGCGGTCTCGTGCTTCATTACCGCCGCGCTCCTTATCTTTGGACTCATCCTCACGCGCAGCATCGTGCGGCTGTGGGCCGAACGCAGCAAAGAGCAGCTCGGCGCGCGCTTCAAAACGAAGATGGTCATGGGCGCCATGGCCGTTTCGCTCCTTCCGGTCATCTTCATGTTTTTCGTCAGCTATTCGCTGCTGAATCGCACGCTGGGACGCTGGTTCCCCCGTCCGCTCGAAGTTGCCTCGGAAGAAACGCAAAAGCTGCTGAACGACCTCGGCCGGAATTCTGTGCCGCGTTTGCACATGCTCGGTTATCAGGCGGCCACGCACTTGGGCGAGTCTCCGGACGCCTTCCTCCAGCATGCCTTTGCTGCCGGGCTGGATGCCGTTTGGGTTTTTGATTCCAAGGACAAGCTGGTCCGCGGCGGCATCACCTGTGACGACCAGAATGAGGACCGCTCCAAGGAACTTTGCAGCGTGAGCGGCGTGCAGGGTACCCGGCAGCGCGTCCTGCCCAGCGGCGTAGAAATCTGGCAGGCCAAGGACAAGAGCTACTTTGCCGCGCGCGTTCCGGTCGCCCTCAACGCCGAAGAAACCGGCACGCTCGTAGCCGCCTATCGAACCAGCCCCGACTTCGTGAGGCGCTGGAACACCATCCAGGCGCAAACGAAGGAATACGAGAGCGAGAAGCAGAACTTGCGCACACTCAAGCGCCAGATGCTTCTGATCCTCTTTTTCTTCACCGTGCTCGTTCTTTCCGCCGCCACCTGGGTCGCCCTGTTCCTCGCCAAACAGGTTACCGTGCCCATCCAGGCGCTCGCCGAAGGCACGCGCGAGGTATCCGCCGGCAATTTCGAGTATCAAGTGCCGGAACAGGTGCAGGACGAACTCGGCAGGCTGGTCCGCTCCTTTAACACCATGACCACGCAGTTGCGCGACAACCGCACCCAGATTGACGAGTTCACCCGCAACCTCCAGCAGGCCGTTCAGGAACTCGAGCGCCGCCGCCAGTTGATGGAAACGGTGCTCGAGAATATTCCCGCCGGCGTCATCTCCCTCGACACCGACGGCAACATCCTTCGCACCAACACCGCCGTCAACAAAATGTTCGGCGTGGCCGACCGCGACATTGCTTCCCTCGAACTCCTCCTCGGGCCTGAAGCCGGCCGCATCCTCCAGCACCTGATGCGGCGCTCCCTGCGCATGGGCGTCGTTTCGCGCGAAGTTGAACTCGTGCTTGGCGGGCGCGTGCTCCATCTCGCCATCACTGTCAGTTCCCTGGGCCCGCGCAAGGCCAATTCCGGCTTCGTGCTGGTCTTCGATGACCTCACGGAGGTTCTCCGCGCGCAGAAATCGGCGGCCTGGCAGGAAGTGGCCCGGCGCATCGCCCACGAGATCAAGAATCCGCTCACGCCGATCCAACTCTCGGCACAGCGCTTGCGCCACCAACTGGAGCGCCGCACTGGCACTTCCGAACCGCCCAAGGACCCCGATCTTGCGCGCATCGCCCGGGAATGTGCCAGCCTCATCGAACGCGAAGTGGCCACCCTTGCCGCTCTGGTGAACGAGTTCTCCCAGTTCGTGCGCTTTCCCACCGCGAAACTTCTGCCCACCGATACCAACACCACGGTGAACGAAGCCGTGCAGGTCTTCGCCGGGCGCCTGGATGGCATCACCCTGAAAACATCTCTCGAGGAGCATCTCCCCGCCGTGCGCGCCGATGGCCCGCTTCTGCGCAGCGTGATCGTCAATTTGATTGACAACGCCGCCGAAGCCCTCGAGGATTCACCCTGCCGCGAAATCACCGTCGCCACGCATTTGCGCCCGGAATCCGATACCATTGAAATTGCGGTTTCCGATACGGGCCACGGCATCTCCCCGCAGGACAAGGACAAGCTCTTCCTGCCGCATTTTTCGACCAAGGAACGCGGCACCGGCCTGGGCCTGGCCATTGCCGCGCGCATTATCTCCGAGCACGGCGGCTCCCTCCGCGTGGAAGACAATCGCCCCGTCGGCTCGCGCTTTTTGATCGAGCTGCCCGTCGCCGAGCTTTCCACCGCGGCCCCGGCAGAGCGTTCTGGAATGGATAGCGATTCATGAGCACGGCGCACAAAATTCTGATCGTGGACGATGAGGCGGGTATCCGCGAGTCGCTCGCTTCCATCCTGCGCGACGAACATTACACTGTGGAGGCCGTGGGCTCCGCCGAAGAGGCCCTGGATCGCATCGCCGCCGGCGACCTGCACGTCGTTCTTCTGGACATCTGGCTACCCGGCATCGACGGCATGGAAGCCCTCAGCCGCATCCGCAACATTCCCGATGCGCCCGCGGTCATCATGATCTCTGGCCATGGCAACATCGAAGCTGCCGTGCGCGCCACGAAACTTGGCGCCTTCGACTTCATCGAAAAGCCGCTCTCCCTCGAAAAAGTCACCGTCCTGGTCCGCAACGCCATCCAGCAGCGCCGCCTTCAGGAGGAGAACCAGGTATTGCGCAGCGAGTTTAACCAGCGCTTCCAGGTCATCGGTGATAGCGTCCCGATGAAAGCCTTGCGCCAGCAGATTGCCGTCACCGCTCCCACCAACGGCCGCGTGCTGATCTATGGCGAGAGCGGCACCGGGAAGGAACTCGTCGCCCGCGCCCTGCACGCCGGCAGCCTTCGTAATCGCGGTCCCTTCGTGGAAGTAAGTTGCGCCGCGATCCCCGAGGAGTTGATCGAGTCCGAGCTCTTTGGCCATATCAAGGGAAGTTTTACCGGCGCCAGCGAGGACAAAATCGGCAAGTTTCAGAAGGCCGACGGCGGCACGCTCTTTTTGGACGAAGTGGGCGACATGAGCCTGCGCACGCAATCGAAGGTCCTGCGCGTTCTGGAAGAGCAGCGCATCGAGCGCATCGGCTCCAACGCAGCCTTGAGCGTTGACGTTCGCGTCCTCGCCGCCACCAACAAAAACCTCGAAAAAGAAATCGCCAGCGGCGCGTTCCGCCAGGACCTCTTCTACCGCCTCAATGTCATCCCGTTTTTTGTGCCGCCCCTGCGCGACCGCAAGGAGGACATTCCGGTCTTCGCGCGCTTCTTCTTGAACGGATTCAGCGCGGAATACGGCAAGCGCACCCGCGAGCTCAGCGAAGGCGCGATGGAAGTGCTGCTGCGCTACCCCTGGCCTGGAAACGTCCGCGAGTTAAAGAACCTGGTGGAACGCCTGGTGATTGTCTGCCCGCAGGCGCGCATTGAGCCGCACCATCTGCCGCCCGAACTTTTCCGCGGCGTGGCCGAAAGCCCGCAGCACCCCTACTCCACATTGCACGAAGCCCGCAGCGCCTACGAGCGCGAGTTCATCCTCCGCAAGCTTCAGGAGCATCGCTGGAACATGACGCAAACCGCTTCGGCCCTCGGCCTCGAGCGTTCCCACCTCTACCGCAAAATGAAGTCCCTCGGCATCGCCGCTCCCGAGTAGCCCGCGCCATCTATATCCCGCCGCTGTAGCTCAGGCCTGAGGCCTTTTCTTGGGGTTCTCTTGCTTTTGTAGTGGCCGGCCTTCAGGCCGGTTCTTGGGTTTCTCTTGCGTTTGTACCGGCCGCCTTGGTCGTCACAAACCGCCTCACTCGTGTTCCTTCTTCCCCTGCTCTTCTATCAACCCTTCCAACTGTGTGTGCCAATTCAATTCCCGGACCTGCATCGGATTTTCGCGCCAGTTCGGCATTACCTTCACGAACAGGCCCAGATAAATCTTCGTTCCCAGCAGGCTCTCCAGCTCCTTCCGCGCCTGCGTCCCGATGCGCTTCAGCATGTCTCCTTTACGCCCGATCAAGATTTTCTTCTGCGAATCGCGCTCCACGTGCATGGTCACCTCAATCCGCAAGAGCTTCGGCGTCTCCTCAAACTTGTCCACGATCACCGCCAGCGCGTGCGGCACCTCGTGGTACGTCAACTGAATGGCCTTCTCGCGGATAATCTCGCTCGCCAGGAACCGCTCCGGCTGGTCCGTAATCTGATCCTCGGGGAAAAACGGCTCCCCTTCCGGCAGATTCTTGAAAACTTCCTCCAGCAACTCTTCGCAACCGTCGCCCCTCAGCGCGGAAATGGGCATCAGCGCCGCGAACGGAAACGCTTTCGAGAACGCATCCATCAGCGGCAGCAGCTTCGGTTTCGGTATGCGGTCGATCTTGTTCAACGCCAGGATGGTCTTCCCCTCAAACCGCTTGGCCTTCTCCAGCAGCAGGGTATCCTCATGCGGCAGCGCCCAGATGGCATCCACCATCAGCAGCAGTACGTCAATCCCCTCGAGCGCCGCCGCCACTTCGCGCATCATCTGCCGGTTCAGCGCCGAATTGGCTTCATGCACACCCGGCGTATCAATGAACACCACCTGCCCCTGCGGCTGCGTCACAATCCCCTGAATGCGGTTGCGCGTCGTCTGCGGCTTCGACGTGACGATGGCCACCTTCTGCCCCACGAACCGGTTCAGCAGCGTGGACTTCCCCGCATTCGGCCGCCCCACGATAGCCACGAACCCCGCTCGCCTCTTCTTCTCTTGCCCTGCTGTCTCTGCTTCTTTGTCCACGATTCTTCTTTCTTTCGCTGCCTGGCTACTCACTCGTCAACGATCAGTTGCGCGCTGGCGAAGCCGCCGCCGGCAAATGCCGCGCGCGCAGCCGCAACACTTTTCGCTGGTTCGCTTCCACTACTTCAAACCGAAACCCTTCAAGATCGACCTTGTCCCCCGGCGCGGGCACTTTTCCGGACACATGACTCAGCAAACCCGCAATCGTCGTCACCGTCTCATCGGATTCATCGCCAAAGTGCACGCCAAGCAACTCTTCCACGTGCGAAATGGTCACGCTGCCGCGCAGCACCAGGCTGCCATCCGGCTCCCGCACGACATCCGGCGCGGGCTGCATCGCGTCGGCGCCGCTTTCGCCCACAATCTCTTCCACCAGATCTTCCACCGTCGCAATGCCCGCTACGCTCCCGTGCTCGTCAATCACCACCGTCAGCGCCTGGCCCTTCTGCCGCATCTCGCGGAGCAGGTCCGAGCCTAGTTTTGTCTCCGGTACAAACATCGTCGGCCGTGCCAGTTCCCTCACCTTGCGTTTCGGCAAGTCCGTATCGGCAATCTGCAGCAGGTCCTGTGCATGCACCACGCCGATGATGTCGTCCAGCGATTTCTCGTACACTGGCATTTTCGCGAACTTCGTCTCCACGTACCGCGTGTGCATCTCCTCCAGCGTGGCGTCCGCCTGCATCGCCACCACATCCGGCCGCGGCGTCATCACCTCGCGCACCCGCTTGTCGCTGAACTCCACCACCTGCTCGATCAAATCCGCCTGCTCCGGCTCGATGATGCCTTCTTCTTCCGCCACTTCCACCAGCGCCTCAATGCCGTCTTCCGTGCGCTGCTCGTCGGTGCGCTCCACTTCCTGCTCTGAAATCCGCGCCAGCGATTCCGTGCCTTCCAGGAACACGCGCACCGGCCACACCACCCACATCGCCATGCGAATCACGGGCAGTAGCGGCAGCAGCCATCGCCCCGTCGTCCGGTACAGCAGCATGTCCGGAATGAAGTGCATCAGCAGGACCACTTCCAGCGACAGGAACACCAGAAACTGCAGCCCCGCCTCCCAGCGGTTGGGCACCAAATAGAGCACCGCCCGCGTCGTCTCCAGCACCACAAACGCCAGCCAGAAATGCCCCAGAATTCGGAAGGTGCGTCCGGCGCTGCGCCGGTTGATGTTCAGCTTCGGCTCGATCGCCGCTTCAAAAATGTCCAAGTGTTCGTGAACGCGCCCCGTCGTCATCCGCCCCAGTTCGCGGTAGATCAGTGCCAGGTAAGAGAAAATCGGCAGGCCCAGGGCCAGCACCAGCACGCTGCCAACAAATGCCCACAGTAGCATCTTCAGCCAATCCCCAATCGCCGCCGCAGCCGCATTTCCACGCGTTCCATTTCGCCGCGATCGGCCTCGTGATCGTACCCCAAAAGGTGCAAGACTCCATGCAGGATCAGGATCTGCAGTTCCTCCGGCAGTTCGCGTCCCAACGCTCGCGCATTGCATCGCGCCACCACCGGCGAAATCGCAATATCACCCAGAAACGCCCCGCGATGCTTTCGCCTCGGATTTCCGTGCAACTCCGGCTGTCGCTTTCCCTCATCCGGAAACGACAACACATCCGTGGTCCGCTTTTCCCCGCGATACTTTCCGTTCAGCCGCGCCATCTCTCCATCCCGGATCAAACGCACGGCCACGCAATCGCCCCGCAGGCCCAGTTCATCTTTTACGCGTTGCAGAAATAATTCAAGGGGCCGCACCTGCACGCGCACCGCGCGCTGGTGATTTTCAATTGTGGCAACATCGCGCTCCGCCCTTGGGGCCTTGGGGTCGCGTCGATTCAGTGTCATCCCAATCAACGATCTGCTTGCCCGCTTTGTTCGGGAGCCCTCGCCGAGAGCGTGGCTTTCCCGCTCCCCGCCCGCTGCGGATGGGAGCCGTCAAACTCCTCGTATGCCCGGATGATCTGCTGCACCAGGTTGTGCCGCACCACGTCCTTTTCCCCGAATTGCACCACGCTGATTCCCGGTATGCGCCCGCATATTTCCATGGCCTCCACCAGCCCGGACTTCTTCCCCGCCGGCAAATCAATCTGCGTCACGTCGCCGGTAATCACCGCTTTGGAGTTGAAGCCCAGCCGCGTCAGGAACATCTTCATCTGCTCGCTGGTGGTGTTCTGCGCTTCGTCCAGAATCACGAAGGAATCATTCAGCGTACGCCCGCGCATAAACGCCAGCGGAGCCACCTCGATGATGCCCTTCTCCAGAAACCGCTCCAGCTTGTCCGCGTCCAGCATGTCGTACAGCGCGTCATACAGCGGCCGCATGTACGGATCGATTTTTTGCTGCAGCGTGCCCGGCAGGAACCCCAGCCGCTCGCCTGCTTCCACCGCCGGCCGCGCCAGGATGATGCGATTCACCTGCTTGGTCAGCAGCGCGCTTACCGCCATGGCCACCGCCAGGTAGGTTTTCCCCGTGCCGCCCGGCCCGAACCCGAACGTCATGTCGTGCGTTTCGATCTCCTCCATGTACCGTTTCTGGCCGGCAGTCTTTGGCGTGACCGTCTTCTTCCCGAACGATCGCGCGCGCCCGTGCTCGAACATGCCGCGCGGCGATTCATGCGGCTCTTCCGTGGCCACGCGCATCAGCGACTTTACCTCCGCGCTCGAAAGCAACCGCCCGTGCCGCGTCAGGTGGTTGTACTCCTCGACGATCCGCACCGCCTGGTCCACACTGTCCTGCTCGCCTTCCACGGTCAATCGCGTGTCGTGCAGATTCGTGCGTACCTGCAGCGAGTCCTCCAGCAGCCGGATATTTTCGTCCAGAGTGCCAAAGAAGGGTTCAATTTTCCCGGTAATATGTATCGTGCGTCTCATCCACTTGGAAGGTTGCTCTGCCGTATGGAACGGGTGGCCGATGGGAGTCCCCCTGAATACTTCCGGCTGCGTTGCAGCCCGAACACGGAGAAACTCCATTCAACGTAGCGCACCCCCGCCCCCCGGTCAAGTTACACGCCTGTAACAACCACAGTTCCGCCGAGGTGGCGCCGCACCCAGTCTCAAGCCTATGTAGTGGCCGGTCTTCAGACCGGTGCCTTTCTCCTGGGTTTCTCTTGCTTTTGTAGCGGCCGCCTTCTGAGGCGGGCGCCTTTGCCCTACCTGTAGCGCAAGGCGAGTCCGCGAGTCCTGCTGCTTTTCGCTTTTCCTCGTTCCACCTGTCCTTTGGTACCCCAGAGCTATGGACGAACACAGCGCCTAAGAGAAAACTCATGTTGCAGCGTGGAAAACTCAAGTCTGGATTTCATGAGGGAGGGTTGGTCCATGTTCCTTTCCGCAAAACACATTTTGCTCGGCTCGGCGGCTGTGCTGCTAAGTCTCCCCGCGATGGCTGCGGAGGAAAACAGTTTGGCGGGCGTCGCTCCGCCAACACACGCCCTTGTCAGTTGCCCCGGCGTGCCCAGCGTGCCCATGACCGCGGACGCCGAACAAGCGCTTCCGCTACGCCTTGTCGCCACCCTCAGTTGCGGCGGTGATGTCGCGGTCCTCTCGGATGACGAAGGCTATACCGCGCGCGTCCGCTCCAGCGACGGCAAGGAAGGCTACGTCGCGCGCATGTATCTGCTCATGGGCAAGAGTTCCGTCAGCTCCGGCGCGCCTGCCCATCCGCTGGTGGCTACCGCTGTGAATGGCGTAGCCCGTTGGAACGCCGGCGCACCTGGTTGCGACCAATTCCTCAGCCAGGGCCGCCTCGTCGAATCGCTCACCGCCAACGGTGTCACCGTTCAGGTTTCGCTCCAGGATACGGGCTGGAAACTCCGCGCCTCGGTCGCCATCTCCAACCAGACCGGAGCGAGTCTTGCTGTGCTGCCCTCGCTAATCACTCTGGATGAATTGCTGCCCAACTTGCGGTTTCTGCCCGCTCAGAATCCCGCCAGGATCGCCCACGCCGTGAATCATCAATCATTCTGGACGGTCGCCACCGCCGAGCCTTCTCCCAGTGCCGTGGTGTTACGCAAAAATGGCTCCGCTACAACGCAAAACTTGGCGTATCGCCCCAATGCTGCGCCGGATTATCTGAGCCAGCGTTTGGTCCTGGCCTCCGCAAGGAACTCCGCCGCGCGTGAAGATTCCGGCGATCCGCTCGCTCTTGCTCTGAAGGCCGGTTCGCTCGCAGCCCAGCAGAAAATCGCGGGGGTGATCTGGTTTGCCCGCGACGCCGGGGCCCGCGAACTTTCTCTCCGCGTTCCCGCCGGCGACCTGGTCTTCGATTTCCCGCTTTCCTTCGAGGCGCACAAGTAGCCCGCGTCTCTCGCCCCGCCCGCGTCCCGTAGGGGTGCAGCACCGCTGCACCCCATCTCCGCACTATCCACAGGGTTCACTGCAACACTCAGTTGTCCGTAATCGTGTCCCGAGCGGCCTGACTCGCCCGCCGCTTCCCTCGCTGTCGTCCCGACCGGAGGCCCGCGCCGTTTGCGGGCCGGAGTGGAGGGATCTCTCCGCCGCTCTTCTCTTCTCTGCGAGCTCTGTGGCACAGACACTCCTGTCTGTTTTCTTGGGTTTCTCCCCCTGGCTCTTCTCTGCGAGGCTCTGCGTTCTCTGCGTTATCTTTTTTCTTTGCTTCTTTCTTTCCGCAATCTCAGTCCGCCGCCACCGCCCGGCTCTTCGCCCATTCCCGGATGGCGGTAATCTCCTCCGCGCGCGTGACGCTGAGCGGCTGTGTCGCGTGAATCTCTTCCAGTAAAACATCCGTGGAGAGCTGTTGCTTCCGGTTAAACGCGGTGTACAACCCGGCCAAGATAGCCTGCTCAATCTCCGCGCCCGAAAATCCGTCGCTCGCCACCGCCAGCTTGTTCACGTCAAAGCCCGCGGCGTCGCGCCCGCGCTTCTTCAGGTGCAAGCTGAACAGCGCCGCCCGCACCGCCGCTTCCGGCAAATCCACAAAAAAGATCTCGTCGAAGCGCCCCTTGCGCAGCATTTCCGGCGGCAGAATCGTGATGTTGTTGGAAGTCGCCGCCAAGAACACGCCGCCCTCGCGGTCCTGCATCCACGTCAGCAGCGTGGCCAGCAGCCGCTGCGAGAGCCCCGCGTCGGCGTCGCCGCTCGAACCCGCGGAGGCAAAGGCCTTCTCAATCTCATCGATCCAAAGCACCACCGGAGAAAGTTTCTGCGCCAGGTCCAGCGCCCTCTTCAGATTCTTCTCGCTCTCGCCCACGAACTTGTCGTACAGCGCCCCGGCATCCAGCCGCGCCAGTTCGTAGCCCCACTCTCCCGCCACAGCCCGCGCCGCCAGGCTCTTCCCGCAGCCCTGCACTCCCGTGATGAGCACGCCCTTCGGCGGCACCAGGCCAAAGCGCTGCCCTTCCGGCGTCAGCGCGCTCTTGCGCTTGCCGATCCAGTCGCGCAATCGCTGCAGTCCGGCCACGTCGGTGAACGAAGCGTCGCGCTTCATCGTTTCCAGCAAGCCGCCCGTGTGCAATGCCTCGCGCTTCGCCTCCAGCACATCGTCCAGCAGCCCCGCGTCCACCTTGCTCCGCTCCAGGACACACTTCCGCAAAACGCGCAACGCTTCTTCTTCCGGCAAGCCCACCAGATTTTTCGCCAACTGCCCGATGCCCGCCACGTCGAGCGCCACCGGCAACGCATGATCGCGCGTGACTTCCGCCAACACGAATTTCACGCCCGGCAGCAATTCCTCCGACGAGGGAAGCCCCAACTGGTATGGCGCGGAATCTGCCGCCACCTCCGAGGGCAACTGAATCGACGCGGCCAGCAATACGATGGACCTTCGCGCCGTGCGGAAGGCGTCGGCCAGATCGCGCAGCCTCCGGCTGATGCGGTCGTTGTCGCAATAACGGGCAAAATCCTTCAACAGGAAAATCGCGTCGCCCTGAATCGTGGCGATATTCGCCAGCGCCTGTTCCGGCTGGTCCGAATTGTAGAGGGCCGCGCCCCCGGCCTTCCCCAGCCCTTCCGTAACGCTCCAGAAGTACAGCGGCACATTCAGCTCCTGCGCCGTTGCGGCAAGCATTTCCAGGAAACGCTGTTCTTCGCTCGTCTCCACCGTGATGATCGGGTTTCGCGAGTTGATCAGCAGGCGCAGCTTTTCCCGCTGCGCCGCTAATGCGGTGCCCTGCGAGGATATCGCCGGAATGGTGCCGGTCCGCGCCGGAGTCAATGGATGCGGCGCCTGCGAAAGCGTTTTTGGATCGTTTGACAAAGGCATTGGTACCGCTTCACACTAGAAGTTTGAGCATAACGCACAAGGAGCGATAGATGGCCCAAGGTCAGCCTACCAAAGTTAAGAAGAAGAAGAAGTCCGTTCTAAAGCGCGCGGCACAATCTAATCAACGCGCCGAAGTGAACCGTGCCAACCGCACCCGCGTCCGCACCATGATGAAGCGCCTGCGCATCGCGATCACTGCGGGTGACGCCACCGCCGCCGCGAATCTTTTGCAGCCCACGGTTTCCGCAATCGATCAGGCCATCAGCAAGGGCGTGCTCCACGAGAACACCGCCAATCGTTACAAATCCCGGCTCACCCTGGCCTACAATCAGGTCAAAGCCAAGGCCGCCAAGTAGCCCGCCGCTTCAAAGCAATCCAATTACGTCAACCGCCGGTTCACCCATCACGGGGACTGGTGTCTCTATCGCCAGCCCACCAGCCCAAAGTTATTCGCGTCATCCCGGCCGGAGGTCCGCGCCATTGGCGGGATCACCCGCACTGTCATCCCGACCGAAGCGGCCCGACTTTTTCTTCTGCGCCGCATTTTGCCGCGTCGGGCCGCGCAGTGGAGGGATCGTGGCACAACACCAACTCCTCCGGCCCCCCTGCCAATTTGTACCTTCCCTGCGCTCTGATTTCCCCGTACATTTGTCTCCATCATGACCACCGCCATTCCCGTCACGCGCACCTCGCATTCCCGCCTCACGGAAGAACTCCGCGAGAAATCTCCCTTTGGCACCAACTACAGCGACCACATGTTCGTCGCCGATTGGCACGATGGCGAGTGGCACGACGCGCGCATTGTGCCCTTCGGTCCGATGTCCTTCTCTCCCGCCCTCACCGCATTCCACTATGGCCAGGCGCTCTTTGAGGGCTTCAAGGCCCATCGCACCGCCGACGGCCGTGTCGCCATCTTTCGACCCATTGCCAATCACGCGCGCCTGAACCGCACGGCCGCGCGCCTGGCCATGCCGGAACTCCCGGAGCCCGTCTTTCGCGAAGGCCTGCTCGAACTTCTTCGCACCGACCGCGAATGGGTGCCGCATCGCGACGGCGGCTCGCTCTATATCCGGCCCGTGTACTTCGGCACGGATGACAGCCTGATGGTGCACGCCGCGAATCGCTATCGCTTCGTGATCTTCACGTCACCCGGCGGTGCGTATTTCTCGCAGCCCATTCGCCTGCTTGCGGAAGAAACCTACGTGCGCGCCTTTCCCGGCGGCACGGGTGACGCCAAATTCGCGGGCAACTACGCCGGCGGGCTTCTTGCTGCGAAGCTCGCGCAAAGCAGGGGCTATCACAATGTGATGTGGCTGGATGGCAAGGAGCGCCGTTACATCGAAGAATCCGGCGTGATGAACATCATGTTCGTCATCAAGGGAGTGGCCGTCACTCCGCCGCTTTCCGGCACGATTCTTCCCGGCGTGACGCGCGATTCCGTGCTCACACTCTTGCGCGATATGAAATTCCCTGTGGAAGAGCGCTCCATCCCCGTTGACGAAGTCGCCGCCGCCCACGCCGCTGGCACGCTGCAGGAAGCCTTCGGCATCGGCACTGCCGCCATCATCGCGCCCATCGCCTGCATCGGTTATCAGGGCCACGATCTGGCGATCGCCACCGGCGCGCCCGATTCCCTCGCCACGCGCGTGCGCGCAAAGCTCGTCGCCATCCAAACCGGCCGCGAACCCGACACGCACAACTGGTTGGTCTATATTTGATTTAATCCGCGCTGGCCGCCGCGCCACCGCTCAATTGCCACACCAGGATCTCCAGCACAAAGCGCTTATCGCCCGCGCCGCTCTTCAGCCGGTCGTCCGCTTCCCGAAGAGCCTTCAGCCCGTCCAGAAGCCGCTCTCGCGAAGTCTTTCGCGCGCTCTGCAGCGCAACGTCCGCCTGTTGCGGCGACATGCCCAACGCCCGCGCCGCCTGCCATCCGTTCGTCACGCCGCGGATTTCGCTCGCTTCAATCAGCTTGCGGTACATCCATGCCATCGCCCCCACCATCATCGGCGGCTCTTCGCCTTCGCGCAGCAAACGCTCGATGAACTCCAGCGCCTTTTTCGGCTGCCGCGTCGCCAGCAAGTCCGCAACCTCCCATATCGTCGTGGTTTTTTCCGAGATGACCAGCGCGGCCACGTCCTCGCGCCGCACGCGCTTGCGCTCCGCGGCGTACGTCGCCAGTTTGTCCACTTCCGTCTTCAGCCGCATCAGGTCGCCGCTCACAAACTCCGCCAGGTCCTCCGCCGCGCCCTTCTCGAACTCGACGCCGTGCTCTTTCGCCAGCGCTGTCGTGAGTCCTACCGCCACCGCAATCCGCTGATTCGCATCTTCGCTCGCGCCCACATCCACTACCAGCGCTTTTCCCGCCAGCAATTTCGACACCTTCATGCGTTGGTCCAGCCCGGAAGCCTCCAGCACCAGCACGGTGAACGGCGCGGGGTTCTCCAAGTACCCTGCGATTGCTTCGACAGTCTCTTCGCGATTTTTCTCCCCCAGCTTTTCGATGGCTTCCGCTTCTTCCAGGAAGACCACCTGCCGCGGCGAAAGCATTGGCAACGTCTGCGCCTGGTCCAGCGCCGCTTGCGTCTCTCCCCGCTGCGCCGAAAATCGCGATACTGCCCAGGCTCGCGCCGCCTCCGCAACGTACTTGTCAATCAATTCCGCGCGGCAACGGTCCCGCAAATACGGCTCGTCGCCCAGCAGCAGAAGCGCCGCCACCGCCTTGCCATTTTCCAACCGCTCCAGCAACTCTTCCGCGGACGTTCGCGCCATCAATAATTCTCCGTCACCGCCGCCACCAGTCGCTGCGCAAAATCCTGCGCCATGCGATCCAGCGCCGGGTCGCCTTCCTGGAAAAAGCTCGCCACACTTGCCTCCGACACGTTTGATGACGTTCCGCTTGACGACGGCTGGAACGCCGCCAGTTGATATTCGTTGCGAAACAGGAAGTTGTCCGTGTGGTACAGCACTTTGTCCGTGGCCCGCTCCGTCAGCGTTACTTCGCATTTTATCGTCACGAGCATCGCCGTGGCCTGCGCGCTGGAGGCCGTCGCAGGCGCCGTCGCCGTCGCGGGCGTCCCTGGCGTCGTTTGGAACAGCAGCGGCGTCACTTCCAGACTGACCACCTTCCCGCGCAGGACCGCGTCGCTCGCGTTGGGATCGGAGACCACATGGTAGGTGGTCTTTGCCAGGAGTTCATGGATCGTCGCCGCTGTCAGCTTCTGCTCAATCCGGTACGTGTTTGTTTTGTTTTCCAGCGCCGGCACCGCAATCACATGGATGCTTTTCGGCAGTGTGCTGCTGTGCCCCGCCATGTGATACCCGCAACCGTACACGGCCACGATCACTACTAAAAGAAATACGCCACTCACGAGCCGCTTCATGTGGTTAACCATTCCGCCAGCTTCACCCCGCTCCATGCCGGCACGCGCAAATTATCGCACGCTCCCCAGAACCACCAGCTTCCCTCGCGCACGGCATCTTTCACCGGCTCGCCAAGGTACAGGCTGTTCTCTCCGGTCACGCTCACGTTGCTCGGCGCCGGTTCTCCGCTCGTCTGCACCACGAAACCCGCATCGCGGCAACTCTCCTCGAGCGATTCGCGCTCCACGGGAGCCGCCAAATCCGCGCACGCGCTGTACGCCGTCCCGTAAAACACCGGCGCGTGGATCAGGTTCACCGAGATCTTCGCGTCTTCCGCCGCCTCGCCCATCGCCGCCGATACTTCCGCGCGAATCTCCAGCAGACGGGAGCGCAGGTCATGCCGGCTCTCTTCGCCATAGCGCGTCAACAAATTGAATGCCGTCTGTGTGCCGAAAACCCCGTGCCCCACACTCTGGAACGTCAGCAGTTGCGAAGTCTGCGTTTCCAACTCCTCGATCCCTTCGCGCCCCGCCTCCGATACCGGCCGGTAGAGCGCCACGACCAGCCTCTGCAGGCCGTGACGTCGCAACGCCAGCGCCAGGCTCGTCACCGCCATGCCGCCTGGCGAAAACACGCTGAACGTGCGCGCGCCTTTCGCCACGCTTCGGCCGGTCAGTCGTTCAATCTTGGGGAACCACGGCGTGGCATCGGGGTCGCACAGGCTGGCATGCGTAAAATCGATGATCGTCGCACCGGCCTGCCGTGCCGGCCCCAGACACTGCTTCCCAAACTCGCTCGACCCGGCCAGAAACGCGATCCGCGCACCATGAAACGTGTCCTCTTCCACGCGCTGGATCACTGCGGCCTCGCCGGCCGCTTCCGTCAAAAGTCCCGCAGCCTGCTCTTCATCCACGAGACGCAGATCCCACCCGGCCAAGCGGCTCTCCGCCAGCAACGACTTGAGCTCACCGCCCAGCAGGGACGACGCCCCAGCGATCACCATGCGTTGAGAGTCTCGATCTGGGGACATGGATCAGGCGGTCCTGGCAACCAGCCGGTGCCGCACCACGCGCACCACTTGCAGCATTATCCCGATCAGGACATAGCTTCCTGCGATGATCACCAGCACATATTCCGAATACCGCCAGATCACCCCGGCCAGCAGGCAGATCATGATGATCGTTACCGAGGGCTGCTTCCTCGTCCAGGGAATATCCTTGAAGCTGTAGTACCTCACCGTGCTGGTCATCAACACGCCCAGCAGCAGCAACAACACAAACCACGCGTACGACCAATTCTCCATTGCGATGGGGCCGCTCCAGTGCCGCGCGTGCACGATCGCCGCCACCATGCCCGCCGCCGCGGGTGTTGGCATGCCCACAAAATTCTTCGATCCGCCCGGGGCCATGCCTTGCACGTTAAACCGCGCCAGCCTCCACGCCGAACAAATCAGAAACGCCAGGCAGCACAGCCAGGCAAAGTGCCCCAGAAACGCCTCGCTGCCCTGCCCGCTGAGACTGCGGTAGCCCCACGCGTACGCCAGGATCGCCGGAGCAATCCCGAAACTCACCACGTCGGCAATCGAATCGAACTGCACGCCAAATTCCGTGTTGGTGCCGGTCATCCGCGCCACCCGCCCGTCCAGCGCATCGAACACGATCGCGAGGCCGATGGCCTTCGCCGCGTGATCAAAATTTTCCGTGCCGCCAATCAGCGCCGCGATGGACGCGTAGTACCCGCAGAGCAGGTTCGCCACCGTGAACAGGCTCGGCAGCAGGAATATGCCCCGGCGCAGACGCGGATTCCGGTAGCGCCGTTCCTGAAATGGTATTTCGTGTTGTTGGATTTCGGCCATTGCCTTTAGATCATCCTGCAACAGAGTACTACGCCCGGCCGCCCTCTTCCGTCAATTTCTGCTTTGCACTTGGCGATTTTTCCGGCGCGCTCAGCCGATTGGGCGCATCCGCCAGCATGCGCGCCAGCACCGTCGAGCCGCCCTTCACGCCTTCTCCCACTTTTACCGCAATTTCCGCGTTTTCCGGCAGCCAGATATCCACGCGCGACCCGAAGCGCACTAGCCCGATCCGCTCTCCTCGCGCCACCGTCTCGCCCTGCTTTTTCCAGGACACCACCCGCCGCGCCACCCAGCCGGCTATCTGCTTCAACACGATCTCTCCATGCTCGCTCGCCAGCGTGAACACATTCTGCTCGTTTTCCAGCGAAGCCTTCTCCGCCCACGCCGCCAGAAACTTTCCCGGCCTGTACTCCAGCTTCGTGATCGTCCCCGCGGCCGGAGATCGATTCACGTGCACATTCCAGATCGCCAGGAAAATACTGACGCGCTTCCCCGGCCGCCCGGTGTTCGTTTCCTCTTTCACCACCACCACGCGTCCATCCGCGGGAGACACCACCACACCGGCCTCCGCGGGAATTGCGCGCTCCGGATCGCGAAAAAAATAAAACACGAAGAGCCCCAGCCCCACAAGCACGATCCCTGCGGCCATTGTCCATGGCGTTTGAAACAGCAGCGCCGCAAACCCCGCCACCAGCGGCGGAAACCCAAATGCGTATCCTTCTTTGACCATAGCCTTCCTGACTCCGTCGCGGCTTGCGTCCGCGGGAGGGCAGTGGTCATTTTACTCTAGAAAGCGGGGCGAATTGGGCGCGAATCCGGGCAGGCTATTGCGAATGTCGTGCGTGCGCGTTGTGGATGCGCGCGGCGAGACGTTCCATCTCGTCTTTCACGTGAAGCTTCATCTTTTTCAGTCGGATTTCCTCGATCAGGTCTTCGGAGTTCAGGTAGGGGGATCGGGAGAGTTTCAGAAGTTCGGCCTCGTACTGCTGGTGTTGCTCACACAGACGCTGGTATTCGGCGTCTGTATCGACTATTACGTCCCGAGGGCTCCGCTGCGCGCTTGCCATGCGTTCCTCCTCATGAATAGGGTGTGAACACTACATGAGCGCAGACTAGCACCGTAAATCTCCACGTCAAGAGGTTTTCGGTACCAAACTTGTGGATTCCTGTGTCCTCTCGTACACCAGCGCCGCCTCCTGCGGCTCCCGGTAATAGTCCGCGCGCCTCCCCGATTGCCGGAATCCCATCCGCTCATAGAAGTCGATGGCCCCAAGATTGGACTCGCGAACCTCTAGAAAGACGCGACTTACGCCAGACTCCGCAAACCGCCGCAGCAGTTCCACCAGGAGCGCTCGCCCTTCGCCCTGCCTTCGGCACTCTTCGCACACGGCCAGGTTCAGTACCTCCGCCTCATCCGCCACTAGCCTTCCTAGAACGAACCCGGTCGGCCTCCCTGCCCTCTCGCTCATCAGCGCCACCGCTCCGGGCAGCGGCATAAACTCAACCAGCGCTTGACAGGACCAGCTTGCTGACTCTCGCGCTTCCCGTAAGATCTCGCTCGCCGCCGCTGCGTCCTCCGCGCGGAACTCCCGCACCTCAAACGCGCCCTCTTTGTGATTCTGCTCAGCGCCCATGGCCTGCTGCCGGCCCCTTCCAGAAAATCTCCGCGTCCGATCGCCGCACGTAGTTCGCGTCCAATTCCAGGGCATCGGTGAACTGCTCTTTTCTCGCGCGCTCTTCGGCAATCTCTCCGATCTTATCCGCCAGGTCCCCTTCTACCCGATGCATGCTATCCCCAATGCCTGCACGCGATTCCCAGCCTTCCAGGCCCGTGATCAGCTGCGGGTCCAGCGATACCCAGGCAATTCTTTCGCGCCCTGCCTCCTCGGTCGCCATCCTCAGGAAACTGCCCGCCTCAACCACCATCTCCTCTTCGATCCGTTCCAGCCCACCATCCTTCCACCGATAAATCGCCGCGAACATCTGCCCGCGTTGGGCGTCATAGCATGCCGCCACAAAAGCCGCTCCGGCTTCCGCACACCGCGCCATAGCCTCCAACCGCGACACTCCAACCACCTTCTTCCCATACACTTCGGCCCACGCCTTCACCGTCGTCAGCCCTATCCTCACCCCAGTAAAGGACCCCGGCCCCGTGCAAGCCGCCAGCAGGTCCACGCCCTCCATTCCCTCTCCTGCCTCACCCAGGCATGCCTCGACCGCCAGCAACAACCACGAGGAATAGTCCTCGCTGGACTCATGCCGCCGCACCGCCGCACGGCGGCCCTCTTTTCGGACGGCCACGCTGCCCCGCATCTCGCTCGTATCTATCGCCAGCGTAATCACTTCGGCAGTGTAACCCAACCTCGGCCCCGCGGCTGAGACTCTCCACTAAAACGACACGACAAAGTTGAAACGCGCGGCCATCGGCTCATTCTATCTCATAAGAAAGACTGCAATTCTTCATGAATTCAGGTTATGGAGCGGCTCAGGTGAGCAATTCACGTGCCAAATTGAAACTACACCCCCTCTATCTTCCTGATTCCAGAGGATATATCTTGACTCTTCCAGCACACTTTCTTATACTCTTCTTAGCTCCTAGGGGGACAACCTAAGCTATGGATTATAAGATTGGCGACAAAGTCGTTTATCCGAACCACGGCGTTGGAGTTGTTGAGCAGATCAGTTACGGTGTTTTGAATGGCAGGACCGAACGTTACTTCATGATTCGCGTGCTTTCCAGTGGCCTGCGCGTCATGGTTCCGCAATCGAACGCGCTGACGGTGGGACTTCGCTCCGTCATCCGTTCCAATGACACAATGAAAGTCCTCGGGTTCCTTGAAAAAGGCAAACTGAATTCCCATCACGATTGGAAGCATCGTTTCAAGGAGAATTCCGAGCGCATGCGCACGGGTTCCCTCCTGGAAGTGGCCGTTGTTCTCAAGAGCCTCGTTTCCCTGAGCCGCAGCAAACCGTTGTCCTTCCGCGAAAAGAAAATGTTGGAGCGCGCCAAGTATCTCCTGGTCAGTGAAATGGCCACCGCGCGCAACCTGACTGCCGAAAACGCCGAGGGCCTCGTTGTGAAGTCGCTCGCCAAGGCCAAGCTGCAATTCCCCCAGATGCAGGAAAAGTTCGAGTAGTCTCCTCGCCTCCGCACTGTGCCCAGGCCCCGACCCAGTCGGGGCCTTTTTTTCGCTCTTCCTCGCTCACCGCCCCCCACCCAAAAATTGTCATCCCGAGCGAAGCGGTCCGCTTTTTCTTTTGCGCCGCACTTTGGCGCGTCGGGCCGCGCAGTCGAGGGATCCCTCTTCCGCCTTTCTTTTCTCTGTGAACTCTGCGCTCTCTGCGTAAGCCTTTTCCGTCTTCCCTTTCGCTTCACCCCAGCGGCAAACTCGCCTTCGCATTCAACGTCGTATCCGCCACCCTCCCGCGCACCAAATCTCCATACGCCGCCGCCGCAATCATCGCCGCATTGTCCGTGGAGAGCGCGCGGTCCGGAAAGAACGCCTCCAGCCCCTTCGCCCGCGCCCGTTCCGCGAACACCGCGCGCAACTGGCTGTTCGCCGACACTCCGCCCGACACCAGCAGCGTCTGCACTCCGCACTCCTCCGCCGCCAGCATCGTGCGTTCCACCAGGTCCCGCACCACCGCATTCTGAAATTCCCGCACCAACCCCAGCGTCTCCGCGCTGCACATCGGCAGCAATTCCGCAAGTCCGCGCTTCCCCGCCGCCACCGCTTCTTCTCGCTTCTGGATTTCGCCGTTGTACTCCGGGTGTTCCCGCACGTGGTACAACACCGCCGTCTTCAATCCGCTGAAGCTGAAGTCCAGCGCATTCCCGCGTGTTTTCGTGGGCCCAAATTTCACCGGCGCTTTCGCGTTGCCCGCAGCCGCCGCCAGTTGGTCCAGGATCGGTCCGCCGGGATACCCCAGCCCGAGCAGCTTCGCCACCTTGTCGTACGCTTCCCCCGCCGCATCGTCGCGCGTCTGCCCCAGCTTGCGATACGCGAACGCGCCGCTGTCACTCGAGCCCGCGCCGTCCTTCACTTCATACAACACCGTGTGGCCGCCGGAAACAATCAAACACACCGCGGGCAATCTCGGTACTTTCCCGTTCTGGTAAGCCTCCAGAAATGCCGCGTGAACGTGCCCATCCAGATGATTCACTGCCACCAGCGGCTTCCCCAACGCCGTCGCCAGCGTCTTCCCATACGTGATCCCCACCAGCAACGACCCCACCAGCCCGGGACCCTGCGTCACCCCAATCGCGTCGAGTTCCTCAAACCGCAACCCGGCCTGCGCCAACGCCTCTCGCACCACCGGCACAATCTGCCGCAGGTGTTCCCGCGAAGCCAGCTCCGGCACCACGCCGCCATATTTCCGGTGAATGTCAATCTGCGAAGCCACCACACTCGACAGAATCTTCCGCCCGTCCACCACCACCGCCGCGGCCGTCTCGTCGCACGACGACTCGATCCCCAGAATCTTCACTCCGTCTTTCGCGCAATCTGTCACAACGTCACGTCCATTCGCCCCGCCACCCTCGCCCATCGATTTTTCATGCTAACACATGGCATTACCCCAGACTGTCCTCCCGATCCCATCCAATGAATCCGCCTGCATCTCCGCTCTCCCAGCACCGGCACCGGAGGCGTGACACAAGTTAGCCCAGCCCGTAAGGGCTGGGTCCAAGCGCCACAAGAATCCAAAGCGCCGTAGGTGCGGCACCGCCACCATATGTGCATCCTCCTCCCGGCACATGTGTCCCACGCGCACATCCTCTTCGCGTATCATTGACAAGACTCCCGCCTCGCATCTACTGTGAGCTTGTAGCTCAATCCAATTCCAGAGCGCACCTTTCAAACTACTTATGACGCAAGACGAGAGGCAGTCTCAGGCGATTCCCGCCCGCCATCAGAAAGTTCGCAAAGCCGTTTTGCCCGCCGCAGGCCTCGGCACGCGGTTCCTTCCCGCCACCAAAGCCCAGCCCAAGGAAATGCTCGCCGTTGTGGACAAGCCGCAAATCCAGTACGTCGCCGAAGAGTGTGTCGCCTCCGGCATCGAGCACATCATCATCGTCACCGGCAAGGGCAAGAACTCCATCGAAGATCACTTCGATAGCGCGCCCGTCCTCGAACAATATCTCGAACAAAAGGGCAAGCACGCGCTGGCCGAACTCGTTCGCCGCATCTCCAACATGGTCCAGGTCAGCTACACCCGCCAGAAGGAACCCCTGGGCCTCGGCCACGCCGTGCTGGTCGCCAAGGATCTCGTGGGCGACGAGCCCTTCGCCGTTCTGCTCGGCGACGTCCTCATCCCCGGCAAAAATCCCGCCACCAAGCAACTCATCGACGTTTACGAAGCCACCGGCACCGGCGCCATCGCCGTTGAAGAAGTGCCCCGCGAGAAGACCCATCTCTATGGCATCGTTGACGGCGAACCCGCGCCCATCGCGCCCTTTGGCGAACGCTTACTGCGCATTCGCGATCTCGTCGAAAAGCCCGCAACCGAAAAAGCGCCCTCGAATCTCGCCATCACCGGGCGTTACGTTCTCCCTCCCGCCATCTTCGATTGCCTCGAACGCACCAAGCCCGGTGCCGGCGGCGAAATCCAGCTCACCGACGGCTTGCGCCTCCTCGCCAAAGAGCAAGGCCTGTGGGCTTATATTTACGAAGGAATTTCCTACGATGCGGGCGACAAACTCGGTTTCCTGAAAGCCACCGTCGAGCTCGCCCTACTCAATGAAGAATTCGGCCCCGCCTTCCGCGACTACCTCAAAACCCTAAAACTCTAACTTCTCCGCCAGTAGAGTGAGACGGAGGGTGCCCCAGGCACGGAGTGTGTGCCTGGGTCTTGGGTTTCCGATGCCGGTCGAACTGAAGCGCCTCTACGTCTCTCCCCGCACCTAACTTTTCTTCTTCTCCGCTTTCTTTTCCTTAGACTCTTTGGATTCTTTGGCGGCAGTTTCCTTCGGCGCCTCTTTCGACTCGCTCTTTTCCGTCTTCTCCGACGGTGGCTCTTTCCCGCCGCTCTTCCCCGCATAGTCCGTCACATACCATCCCGATCCCTTGAACTGGATCGACGGCGCCGACTGCAGCCGCTCCACCTTCCCGCCGCAGTGCGGGCACTTCCTCAGATGAGGTCCCGCGACGCTCTCGATCTTCTCCGTACGCCGTTTGCACTTGGTGCACTGATATTCGTACAGTGGCACAGCCCACCCTCCAACGTGTTTCACAAAACGCAGATTATACCATGCGCCCCAGACCCCTTCGCCCGCCGTGCTAGACTCTCTGCAGCACATGCCATGACCGAAAACTCTAATCCCGAAGCCTCGCGCCAGGGTTGCCTCTACTTGGTAGCCACGCCCATCGGCAACCTCGAGGACATCACCCTCCGCGCCCTGCGCATCCTCAAGGAAGTGGACCAGATCGCCTGCGAAGATACGCGCCACAGCCTGAAGCTCCTGAATCACTACGACATCCGCAAGCCCCTGATCAGCTATCACGAACACAACGAGCTCACCCGCGCCCCCGAACTCGTCCTGGCCATGGAAAACGGCGCTTCCATCGCTCTCGTCAGCGATGCGGGCATGCCTCTCGTCAGCGATCCCGGCCATCGCCTCGTCACTCTGGCCATTCGCCACCACATTCCCGTCGTGCCCATTCCCGGCCCGGCCGCGCTGCTCGCCGCGCTCTCCGCCTCTGGCCTGCCCAACGAAGAGTTTCTTTTTGTAGGATTTCTTCCCGCGCGTAGTGGCGAACGCCGCCGCGCCCTGGAGCATCTCCGCATCGAAGAGCGCACCATGATTTTCTACGAAGCCCCGCACCGTATTGCCGATACCGTCGCCGATGCCCTGGCCATACTCGGCAATCGGCCCGCCTGCCTCGCGCGCGAAGTCACCAAGCTCCACGAAGAATTCCGCCGCGGCAAACTCTTCGACCTGGTGCAATCCCTCGGCGATCATCCCGCCAAGGGCGAAATCACCCTGCTCATCGGCCCGCCGGAACCCACTGCGCCGGGCGCGCACGCCGACACTTCGCAGTCACTCGCCGCCCGCGTCGAAGAATTGATCCACCAAGCCAAACTCGACCGCAAAGAAGCCCTGAAGCTAGCCGCCAAGGAACGCGGCATCACCCGCCGCGACGCCTACCGCCAGCTCCTTGATGACATTCCCCCCGAATCCTCTTGACTCTTCTCTTCTCTGCGAACTCTGTGCTCTCTGTGTAAGTCTTTCCCGGGCGCACCCCAACCCACGCGCATTCCACGCCATCATGCAAATTGTCTGAAGTAATCTTCCTACGCCGCCGATTCCGACCGGAACACCCTCTGGAATCTCGGCCCCACAAACTGCACGCCCACCAACCTCTCCCCATCCGGCTGCGAATCGCTCACATGCACCACGCGCCCCTGCGTCTCAAAATCATTTTCGTACCGCCGCGAAGGATACCCCTGCATCGGAATGCGTATCTCCAGGTTGGACCCGATGGCCAAGTCGAAGCGCGTGCGAAACGCCGCGCCGCTCCGGCACAAATTTTCGCTGGCAGTATCTTCCTCGAAGGCAAACCCCCGCGTGTCGCGGCCTCTCACGCGCAAGGGCAAGTGCACCGATATTCTACGTTCGGACCTCTGCCGCGCCATTTTTTCGCTCGTCTGGCTCATGGGCTGGGCTCCCCCCATTGGCCGCTTTCCGCTCGAAGAAGCGTTCCACATTCTCCACGATTTCCGCGAGCGTGCGTGCCGTGTGTACAATCCGTCTAAGTTCGCTGCCGTTCCCCACGCCATGAGTGAACCAGCAAGCGAACTGCTTCATTTTTCCCACGCCGTCGGGTGGGTTGGCGTTAAGAATTTGCCTGTAGTAGCCAGAAAGTAAACGGTAACGGTCCTGCTCCGTGGGCACGTGATAGCTGCCCGTTTCCTGGAATTCTTTCATCTGCGCGAAAATCCAGGGATTCGTCGCCGCCGCCCGCCCGATCATTACCGCGTCGCAGCCAGTTTCCGCCACCATGCGCGCCGCGTCTTCCGGGCAGTGAATATCGCCGTTCCCGATCACCGGAATCTTCACCGCCTGTTTCACCGCCGCGATCAAGCTCCAATCCGCCTTGCCCGCGTAGCCCTGAATGCGCGTGCGCGGATGAATCGCGGCCGCATCGATGCCCATCTGCTCCGCCATTTTCACCACGTCCAGCGCCACAATGGAATTTTCGTCCCAGCCAGCGCGCAGCTTGATTGTCACCGGAATCTTCACCGCAGAGCACACCCGCCGGAAAATCTCCTCCAGCAGCGGCAATTCGCGCAAAAGGCCGGAGCCGCCGCACTTCACCACTTTTTTCGCCGGGCAGCCCAGGTTGATGTCCACGGCGTCGTAACCCAATTCTTCCACCAGGCGCGCCGCATCGGCCATCACTTCCGGATTCGCGCCAAACAATTGCGCCGCGATCGGATGCTCGTCTTCCTCGTAATACAAATACTGCAGCGTCTTCTTCGCGCTCCGCGTGATTCCCTCGGAGCTGGTGAATTCCGTCATCAGCAGCCCGCAGCCGCCCAGCCCGCGGATCACGCGCCGAAAAAGCGTGTCTGTGACGCCCGCCATGGGCGCCAGCACCGTCGCCGGCCGTATCACCAGATCGCGTACCTTGTATTCGCCCGGAATCACGCCCGTTCCTCAAAACTCAGTGTACCAGCTTGCGCCCCCGCCTCCCCACCCTTGTCCACGCTGAAGGGCCATGAGTCATCCCGAGCGGAGCGACCCGATTCTTTCTTCTGCGCCGTAGTTGGGCGCGGCGGGTCGCGGAATCGAGGGATCCCTCTGCCGCTTTGTTCTTCTCTGTTTCCTCCCCACTTCTCTGCGAACTCTGTGTCCTCTGCGTAATCTTTTCTTCGCGCGACAGATGGGGATCAAGACACACCCGCACCCTTACGCACATCGCGCGTGCCTCAACCTTTCAACTGTTAGATGGCTTACCGGTCTCGGTCTGCTCTTTCAAAAACTCTTCCAGTCGCAAAAACTTTCTTCCCAGCGCGCTGCTGTATGCCGACCATTCCGGCTCCCCGGAATCGCTGGCCAGCGCTGCTCGCACCGCCGCCAGCTTGGAATCCATATCGTCCAAATAATGGAACACCAGCGCCTCGCGGATCATCGGCAGTTTCGGCGACCCAAACTCGTACTGCCCGTGATGGCTGATCAGGATGTGCTGCACCACCGTCTTGAGGTTCGCGGGGAATCCTGCGATCTCCTCCATCGCCCGGCTCACTGTCTCCAGTTCCATCACGATGTGTCCCAGCAACTGCCCTTCGGTCGTGTAGCTCACCGCCCGCTCGTAACATAATTCATCCAGCTTGCCCACATCGTGCAGCATCGCCGCCGTCAGCAGCAGGTCCACATCCAGTTCCGGATAGTGCGCCGCAATCTGCTTCGCCAGCCCGCACAACCCGGCCACATGCTCCAGCAATCCCCCGAGATACGCGTGGTGCATCACTTTGGCCGCGGGCGCGCGCTTGTACCGCGCCACAATCTGCGGGTCGCTCAGCACCTGCAAAACCAGCTTCTTCAGCCAGGGATTCTTCATCCCCTCCGCATGACCCAGCACTTCCTTGAAAAGCTCCTCCACGCTATACGCCGTGTGCGGCAGAAAATCGGCCAGGTTGATCTCTTCCGGCTTGGCCACGCGGAATTGCAGCAGCGAGAGTTGCGGCTTGTTGCGGTAGATCTCCACGCGCGCGCTTACCTTAACAAAGTCGTCGCGGTGAACATCCTTCGCGGCGGCTTCGAACTGGTCCCACATCCGCGCTTCCACCGTGCCGCTGCTGTCGCCCAGTTCCATCCGCAGATACGGCTTGCCGGACGAGGTGTTGCGCACCTCTTTCTCGTGCACCAGAAAAAACCCTGTGATGGTCTGGTCCGCGGCCAGATCGCGCACCATAATGTTTTTTGTCATTTCGATCCGCTGGACTTGCCGAACAGCAGGTACTTCTTGTGGTGCTTCTTCTCTTTCGTGGATTCCGGCGTGGTGCTCACTTCCTCGATTTCAGAGTTGCCTCCGCCGGCCATTTCCTGGTATCCCGGCTTGATCACCACGTAACTCTGCTCGCGCAGCGTTTTCAGATACTCGCGCAGGGCCGGTTCCATGCGCTCGCTGTACAAGTGTTCCATGATGTCATTTTCCACTTTATCGTACGGCTGCACGCCTTCCGTGTAGTGCTCCATCACCTGCAGGATCAGGAAGCCCTGCTTCGTCTCAATCACGCCGGTCAGCTCGTTCTTTTTCATCGCGAAGACCTTGTCTTCCAGTTCCTTCGCGAGTTCGCCGCGCTTGTACACTCCAAGATAGCCGCCTTGCTGCGCCGTCTTGCCATCGGAAAAGCGCTTCGCCAGCACGCTGAAATCCTCGCCGTCGTCGATTCGTTTGAGGTACGATTCCGCCTTTTTCTTCAGTTCCGGAATCTCCGCCTCCGTCTTCCCTTCCGTGGAAACCTCGATAGCCCGCAGCGCCACTTCCTCCGGCTTCACGAATTCGGCCTTGTGCTCGTTGTAAACCTTCAGCGCCTCGTCGTGTCCGATGGTGATGTGCGAACCAACCTCCCTGGAGATCACCTGCTGGGTCAGTATTTTGTTGCGGATATTGTTCTTGAAATCTTCCCAGTTCAATCCCTGGGCGTTCACCGCCTTTTCCAGTTCTTCCATATCCTTCAGGTTGTTTCCGATGCGGATCTGGTCGAGTTGCTTAACCACGTCCGTCTCGACGCTGATGGCCAAGTCCTTGCCCCGCTGCTCCAGCAGCGACTGGTCAATCAGGTCGCGCAACGCACTCTTGTGGCGATCCTCGATGTCCACTTGCAACTGCTGCGGCGTGCACTTCCCGCTGCACTCCTGCTGCGCGTCCTCTTCGGCGCTCGCACGGGCCTTGTCCAGTTCGGAGCTCGTTATGATCTCGTTGTTTACCCGCGCGATGATCTCTTCCACCATCTTGCCTTCCGCCGTCGCCGGCTTCGCGGCTGTCGCTGCTGGCCCTGTCACCTTCGTGCCCCCGGGCGCCGTTGTCGCCGTTGGCGTCTCTGGCTTTTTCACCGGCGCGGGTTTCTTTTCTTCTTCAGGCTCTGGCGCCGTTGGCGGCTGTTCCAGTTTCGGCGGGTTCTGTGCCGGTGGCGTTTGCGCCGGTGGATTCGTCGCCGGAGGGTTCTGTCCCATCAACGGCCAGGCAAACAGAAGCGCTGCAAGAAATGCTGTTTTCTTCATGAATCTCCCCATTTCCACAGTCTAGAACGCATCTCGGCAATGTGCAAATTCCATCTGTAATGGGTCAGTCTCCAATTACCGCGCTTATCGCGAGTTAGTAAGCCTTGCGGGGGCGAAGCGCTTCGAAACTTGCCCAGACGCGCCCGGACGACTGGCATTAGCCAATTAGTGGCGGACGTTCATCAAGTGACTCGACACCTGTTATTCAATGGAATAGGTTTAGACAATGGACCAAGAGCATCGTGGTTTGCGGTTTGCGTTCAGCGCTGGTGCCGAGATTGCTCCTGAAAGCTCGCCCACTCCTTTTGTCCCCGGACGTGTGACAGAACTGAGCTTGCTCGGATGCTTCATGGAGACTTCTGCGTCGTTTGAGATGCAGCGCCCTGTTCTGCTGAAGATCTACAATTCAGGTGAATATCTCGAGGCCCCGGCATCAGTCCTCTATGTCAAGCCCTCGGGCATGGGTCTGGTGTTTCGCGAAATCAAGCCTCACTTTCGAGCTGTTTTGCAGAAGTGGGTTCTCGCCGCGTTGGATAATCAACCTGATGCGCGGCCAATTCCCGGCTAGTCTTTTTACTCGACATCTGAAATCCCTGATCGGCACTTGTCCGATAACGGCGTTTGAACGTAGCCGCCCTGCGGCAGACGCTACGCGTGAGGTAGTTGAGCGTTGGTTGCTTTATGGTTTGTGATGTAAGTGTGGGTCACAGGAGGTTTCCCTATGACCCATTTGCGAAAAATGATG